>Ga0209448_10000013_pt1 | contig 66359 bp, 62 predicted proteins | sample BogFormECP14_OM2_FD_188245 | JGI IMG/M metagenome (GOLD analysis project Ga0209448, IMG submission 188245) | Bog forest soil microbial communities from Calvert Island, British Columbia, Canada - ECP14_OM2 (SPAdes) (version 2) | ecosystem: Environmental > Aquatic > Freshwater > Wetlands > Bog ... | reverse complement strand
TGAGAGATGTGTCGAAAGTTTAATCCGCAGTCGATGTGGGAGAGTCCAAGCGCCCGGTAAGTCGCGTAATCGGACAAGTCCTTTTTGGACCGATTCCACTTGTCCGAGTACGGCGTTTACCAAGCACTGGGAGCGGGTGTAATATTCCCAATGTTGGGGGACTTCATGAATCGCCGTACCTTGGTCCCGTCTCTGCTATTCAGTCTCCTCGTTGCGTCCTTTCTGACTGCACAGCAAAGGCCTGACTCCTCCAACAATCGTTTGGCAACGATTCTTCATCTACCCACCTTGACGCCGAATGACTGGCGGGTGCTCTTCGCGGAAGCCGAGTCCGGCAACGCCGAAGCGCAGTATTGGCTCGGTAGGATTTATGATGCGGGGAGGCTCCTCCCGAAAGACACAGAGAAATCCGTTCATTGGTATGAGAAAGCCGCGGAGCAAGGGTACGCGCCCGCAGAATATGTCGTATGCATGAACCGCGCAAATCACGATGAGATGGATGTTGACCGGTGCATGTGGCGCGCGGCTGAAAACGGTGTCTCCGACGTGCAGTTTTGGTTCGGCGTTGCATTTGAAGAGCACCTCTGGTTCGGAGTTACAGATAAGCAGGAGGCGCTCAAGTGGTTCAAACGAGCCGCGGAAGGCGGTAACCCCGACTCTGAAGTCGAGCTGGGGGACCACTATCAGGACGGCGATGGCGTCGAGCAAAACTATGCTCTCGCAGCCGAGTGGTATCGCAAAGCGGCGGAGCATGTTCCAAACTTAGGTGGAGCAGGACAGGGACGAAACAAATTGGGTAATCTCTATATGGAAGGTCTTGGAGTCCCAAAGGATTACGTTCAGGCTTACAAATGGTTTTCTCTGGCAGGCGTCGACCAAAACATCGCTTGGGCTGCAGAAAAAATGACTGCCCCTCAAATGCTCCAAGCGCAACAAATAGCTGACGACTGGAAACAGCAGCACCCGGACCCTGCAATTTACTGACCGACCGGACGTAGCTCCTGATTTGTCGCGTTATCGGACATGTGGTTTTTGGCCGGGCGTACTGCTTGTTAGTTTTGACAATTCCATTCCTTAGCCTCGACGATGCACTCTCACACGAGTGAAATTGGGCTCGGAGTTCAGCCGGTGAACTCAGCTGCTGCGGTTTTTCCTACGACCCGCCATGAAGTGAGAGACGGAGTGCCATGAGTTCCAGCGTAATGAGTTCGATTGTGTTCGCGTTCGTGTTCGGCGGCGCGTTGCTCGGGATGTTCATGCGCAAGCTTTTGCCCCAGAACCATCTGAGTGACGACTCGAAAGGTATCGTGATGATCGCAATGGGGCTAGTCGCCACAATGACTGCCCTTGTTCTTGGCTTGCTGATTTCATCAGCAAAGAGTTCATTCGACGCGCTGAGCAGCGAGATGACGGAAATCTCATCCAAGATCATCCTACTGGACCAGACATTGGCGGACTATGGCCCGGATGCGAAAGAGGCGCGCGATCTGCTCCGTAGTCTCCTCGTGCGTGTAATCGATCAGATGGAGTTGAAAAAACCTGCAAATCCAACCGAAATAGCTGTAACAACGCGGGAAATGCACTCTCTCTACTACAAGATTCAGGGATTCTCGCCGAAGGGCGACAGCCAACGTTCATTCCAAGCCGACGCTTTGAGCATTCTGAAGGAGATCCGACAAACGCGCTGGCTGATCTATGCACAGCACTCCACCTCGATATCCATGCCGATGCTCATCATCCTGGTTTCCTGGCTCACTGCCCTCTTCATCAGCTTCGGCCTGTATGCCCCCGCCAATGGGACGGTGGTCACCAGTTTGTTAGTCGCCGCGCTTTCGGTATCCTGCGCGGTCCTCTTGATCCTGGAGCTGTACTCGCCGTACTACGGACTCATTAAGATTTCTAGCGCGCCGCTGAGCGCCGCTCTCACGCAATTAGGTAATTAGAGCAGCCGTTGATAGATTTCTTGCTCGCGCGAAATCGTAGGTCAGTGGTCTCAGGTTCCGGCTTGACGGAGGCTAAGTCCCGATTAGTCGCGTTACCGGTAACTTGAAAATCCACTTTACCGATTACGGCATATCGTGCAAGTGAAACGGTGCACATTCGCAGTGCGCAATATCGTCCCGGGCATATAATGCTCGCATGCGGCACAGTAACCTTGTCGTAGTCCAATCATTTGGAACGCGGGCTGAAGCGGACATTGCTCTGGACATCCTCGAATCCTCAGGCATTGAAGCGATGATCCAGGCCGATACAGCCGGCGGAATGCGTCAGCACTTGGCATGGAGCGGCCTCGGATTTCGGGTGCTCGTGCGCGAGGAAGACGTGGCGATGGCGCGACGTACTTAATCCTCCGCCCGACACAGACCATGTGGTGGTTCAAACATTCACAACCCAGGACGAAGCAGACTGCGCGCAGGGCGCGCTCTTGTCCGCAGGTATTGCCGCAACGATCCAAGACGACAGCGCCGGCGGCTGGCGCCCTGACGTGCCCTGGACTGGTTCCGGGTTTCGCGTGCTCGTACATGAGGAAGATCTGGCGACAGCACGCCACGTGCTTGGCCGGCCTGACGAAACGCGCGCCAAGGCCTGATAAGTCGCGTAACCGGACATGTGGTTTTGGCAAGATTCCACTTGTACGATAACGGCGTTACCAGACCTAATGGATGCAAGAGGCCATCGGATTCCCGCAAAACGCGATTGTTTTATGGTGTAGAGTCTGCTGCATGAGCGGCTGGCATGCGGCGATGGCCTCAGCATTGCCAGCACCGGAGATCGCGTGGCCGATCTTTGTGGTGCTGGTGCTCGAATGGATGGTGTGGCCGCTGGCGATGCAGTTCCTGCCAGATGCGCCGCGATGTCCTATTTGCAAGAGTTCCTTCCGGTGGACCGAGATTGATACTGGCGGCAGCCGATCCCGTCCACTTTCGTTTCCATGCCCGAAGTGCCTGCAAACCATCGGAGCACCGAGCTGGCGCAAATCTTTTTTGCGGACCTTCTATCTTTCATTGATAGCGATCTTCATGTTCGTGTTGTTTGATCTGCGTGGCGATCTGTTCCTCGGATACCTCGGGACTCTGCTCGCAGCCGTTGGCGCCATACGGATTGCAGACTGGTTCGTCTGGAAAAGGCTGGAACCGGGTACCTCGCCGGAGACAGATAGTCCGAGCCTATTTTCATAAGTGGGAGCGCCGTGGCCAAATCAACGCGTCAGACATGGTGGCTAATTATTTCGCTAGGTCCTGATAAGTCGCATAACCGGACAAGTGGATTTGGGACAATTGTACTTGTCCAGTTTGCGCCTTTCGGTTTGCATCGGGGCTTTCTCCCTACCAAACCCATGCCGAGCTTGTGCTATTCGCGGGACCGCTGTCAGAGTAATGAATGACGCCAGACTCATTTACAAAGAAACTCCGCCCTTGTCCGCTTACCGGATTCGCAACCAGTGTGAAAGTTGTTGAGCCGGGAGCTGTGCAGCCCACTCCTAGAACTGCGGGAGCAGGGCCGGGTGTGAATTGAAAGAAGTAGCCATTAATTTGAGTCTGCGCCTGTGCTCCCCCGAGAAGTAAAGGCGCATCGCACGTTGCGGGGTCGGCAACTCCGGTTCCAGCAAGCACTCCGGGGTCTACATAGCCGTTGTGGTAGATCTGGAGATAATACGCATCTATTGTGAATTATACGAAGGTTGTAAAGATGGTCGTCGCGTCGGCAGTTAACGACGAGGGCGAGCAGATTTACCCACGAAAGTGGAATCACGACTTCGTAGGTCTGCCCGTTTTGAAAAAAGAAGAGCAGCACAGGCCGACTGTAACCTTAGCGGAAGTCGAGGAAATCCTGGCCAGCACAAAAGGGCGCTACGCGGTGCTCTTCGCTTTGCTGGCGGGAACCGGGTTGCGAATCGGTGAGGCGCTGGCTCTGAAGACCACTGACCTTTCGTCAGATTGCCGCGTCTTGTTTGTCCGACACAGCATCTGGCACGGTCGAGAACAACAGCCCAAGACGCCGAGTGCGATTCGCGAAGTAGATATTGCGGAACCGCTGGCTCGGCTGTTGCGAGAATATGCCAATAAGACCGGGTATCTATTCGCAACTAAGAGTGGGTGTCCATTAGGACAACGAAACGTTCTTCGGTCACTGTACGCAACAGGTAAAAAGGTGGGGCTGCATGTCTTCCGCAGATTCCGCACTGAGACGTTGCGGCGTGCAAGAGTTCCGGAGGACTTGACAACGCAGTGGCTCGGTCACTCCAAAAAGACCATTACGGATTTCTACGCTGGTGGGCTGCAAAAAGACGAAGCGTGGCGTCGGGAATGGTGCGACAAGGTGGGACTGGGCTTCCCAATTGGGCTACATGGGCTACAAAACGTCGTATCAATTGATTCGGAGAAAGCTGCATAAACACAACAAGAGGCAGGTTTTAGAGTGGCGCGCCCGGCCAGACTCGAACTGGCGACCCTCTGCTTAGAAGGCAGACGCTCTATCCAACTGAGCTACGGGCGCGTCGCTTATTGTGATTCTAAAACAGGTACAGCCTGTCAGCACGCTTTTTTGAGGCGAATCCACAGGCGCTGCTGCACAATTAGGCGGCGAATGACCGGCAGACCTTAGAGTGGGAATCCCTCAGAACGAGACCCAACCCCTACGCGGCAGCGAGTTCCTTCAGCAGCGCTTTGCCTTTGCGAAACCAGGGCCGTTCATAGCGCTGCATGTAGCGTGGGAGAGTCCGCTTCTTCGCGAGGAGCTTTTGCGCCCATTCGCGGGCTTCCTCGCGGTGACCTGCGAGCTTCAGAAAATATGCATAATTGTAAAGTGTTTCGGTTGTAGTCGAGAATTGCGCCACATCGACATAGAGTTGAGCGGCGCGCTCCAATTGTCCGGTTTGTGCATAAGCATCGGCCAGGAGTCCGGCAGCTCTGTAGTAATCGAACCTTCGATCGCTGGCGACTACACGCTCCAGATCGGGAATCGCAGCGGCGAAATCGCCCATCCCTAGAGAAGCCTGCGCGCGATAGTAAAAGGTGTACACGGAATCGCTGCGCGCCGCGATCGCGTTCGTGAACGCTTCGCGCGCTTTGGCAAATTGCTTTTGATCTTTATATAGCTCGCCGAGCTCTTCGTAGTTTGCAGCGGAAGGATTGTCCAGGATTTGCGTTTCGACGATTTGAATGCGCGATCTCCGGCCAAACCCTTGAAATACTCCGCGAAGCAGGCCGAGACGGGCAGCACTTCCGCGACGATGTAGACGCCTGCACCGAGAAATCCGCCGAAGAAAATAACGAAGAACCAGTAATTCTCCGGCCGGCGCCGCACGAAGTGCACGATCGCGAGGATTTGCAGGATGAATCCCCACGGATAGAAAAGGTGGCTTAGGCCAAACATGAAGGACCGCCTTGTGGACAGCATCGCCGCCCCATGCCAAATGGTCAAACGAAACGTCGCGCGAGTAGGAGCAGAAGTTACTGTCCACTAGCACTGTCTTGCTTTGCTATGATGAGCTGAATGAATCCTATCGAAACATTGGGGATCGCTCTTGGCGCCGGATTTTCTTCGGGCCTTAATCTTTACGCGACAGTGGCGACGCTCGGGCTCCTTGAGCGTTTCGGAGTCATCCACCTTCCGCCTTCGCTTCACGCCCTTGCGCATCCGGCGGTTCTTGCGATCGCTGTCGTTCTGTATTTTGTGGAATTCTTTGCGGACAAAATCCCGTACGTCGATACTGTGTGGGACATGATACACACTTTCATTCGCCCGCCCGCTGCCGCGCTGATTGCGTATGGCGCGGCAGGCGCCGCACCTGCGGAGTGGCGATGGGCTGCTGCGCTTCTCGCCGGCGGTGTCGCGCTGACTTCACATGGAACGAAAGCCAGTGCTCGTGCGGCGGTTAACACCACGCCGGAACCACTTAGCAACTGGGCACTGAGTTTCGGGGAAGATGTGTTGGCAGTTTGGCTGACGTGGATGGCCACGGCTCATCCCCTGGCAACGACTGTCATCGTGGTCGCACTCGTTGCGCTTTCGGTGTTCCTCCTCTTTCATCTATTCCGTTTCGCGCGTCGCGCGTTGCAACGTTTGTTTGCTGTTTGACTCGCCAGCTATTTCAAATACGTTGCGAGCCAATCCAGGAACGTCTTGTACCAAAACTGGCTGTTTTGCGGCTTCAGAATCCAATGTCCTTCATCTGGAAATACAACCAGTTTTGAAGGCACGCCTTGCCTCTGCAATGTATTGAAGAATTCCAGCGACTGCGTGTATGGCACTCGATAATCTCGCTCGCCCGCAATCACCAGTGTCGGCGTTTTGAATTTTCCCAAATCGGCCGCGTATGTCAGCGGCGCCCACTTGCGGTAACTCTCGGGATTTGTCCACGGCGTGCCTTGCATGTCGTGCTCTTCAAACCACAGCTCTTCCGTGGCGTACATCGAATTTTTATCGTAAATGCCGGCGTGGCTGATGATTGCCTTGAAGCGCCCCGTATGCGTGGCAATCCAGTCGGCCATGTAGCCGCCGTAGGATCCGCCAACAGCGGCCATGCGAGACCCATCCGTGTATGAGTATTTTTTTAGAACGAAGTCCACGCCGTTCATCACGTCCACGTAAGCTTTGCCACCCCAGTCGTTGGTGATATCGTCCGTAAATTTCTGGCCGTAGCCTGTCGAGCCGCGGCGGTTGATCATCAGCGTCACGTACCCGGCCGCGGAAAATACTTGCGCGTTCCATCGGTAGCCCCACGCGTTCGACCACATCGTCTGCGGCCCGCCGTGCAGGAGCACCAGCAATGGATATTTCTTAGTCACGTCGAAATCCTGCGGCCGGATGAGCATGGCCTGAACGCGCGTCCCGCCTGCGCCTTCGAACCAGAACGTTTCCGGCTCGTTCATTTTCAGCGAAGCAAGAATGGCATCGTTCTGATGCGTAATCTGCCGTAAACCGGTTCCATCGCTCGATGCCGCAAAAATCTCGGCAGGCATCGTTAGGCTCGTGCGTTCGAACGCCAGCGTCTTGCCGTCGCTGCTTAACGAGATTCCCAGATTGTAGCTGTTTGCAATTAGTTTCTTTGGCGCGTCTCCCGGGCGCGGGGCCATCGCGTAAATCGGTTGCAGCGTTTCATCTTCGGCAGTGAAATAGATCGTTTTGCTGTCTGCAGACCAAGTCAACTCGTTGGCGCTGCGGTCGAATCCTTCGGATAGGTTTTCTATTTTTCCCGTTGCCCGGTCGTACAGCATCACGCGCCAACGGTCAGACTCATACTCAGGTGTCAATTGCGCGTGATACGCGATGTACTTCCCATCCGGCGAATATGCCGGCCCGCCATCGAATCCCGGCTGTGTCGTGATTTGTTTCACTTCGCCGCCCGCCACCGGTACAACGAACAAATCTCCGTTCGTGCTGATTGCCTCAACAGGATCGGCCACAGCCGTAAAACAAATCTCCTTCGAGTCTGGCGAAAAATTCAGATCGCTGGGGCCGCCGCGTTCATCCGGAGGCACGTCGTAATTTGCTCCCGCCGTCAAATCGCGCGGATTTGCGCTGCCATCCGCTGAGGCCACAAACAAATGACTGCGCTTGCCTTCGTTCCAATGCGTCCAATGTCGGTAAAGAAGATGCTCGGCGACGTGTGCCTTCACTTTGCCTTTTTCTTTTTCCGCGTCCCGCGCGCTGTTGCACGCATCGTCTTTGCAGTCCGGATATACGCCCGACGTGAACGCGATCGTCTTTCCATCTGGCGACCACTTCACGATGTCCGCGCCGGTCGAAAGATGCGTCAACGGCCTCGCTTCGCCGCCATCCATCGAAAGTAGATACACTTGCAAATCCCCGCTCCTCGACGACAAAAAGGCAACCATCTTTCCATCCGGCGACCAAACAGGCGACGAATCGTGCCCGCTCTGCGTGAGTTGCAGAGGAGCTCCACCTGTTGTTGGCACAATCCAGATATTGCTGACGCCGCGATTCGCATCAAGGTCCGGCGTGGACACGGCGTACGCCACCCATTTGCCGTCGGGCGATACTTGCGCTTCTCCCAAGCGATGCATTTGGATCATGTCTGCAAACGTGATGGCATGTTTTCCTGCTTCTTGAGCCATCGCGCTGGACAGAACGGCCAACAGTACCCCAATGAACAAACTGCACCGCAGAATGGCGCGTTTCATTGCACTTCCTCCTGATGGAGTACGGCGAGTTGCATTTTCCCTGTGTGGAACTTTGGATGATGTCACGATTCGCGGGTGATTCCAAGTGCGTGGCTTCGCGCCCAAAGCCAGTTCAGCAGTGCAATGGCGAATGTTATGGACATCACGATAAGTTCGGTACGACCCACTTGCGCCAAAAGGACGGCTACGAACGCAAGTCCAAGCACCGCAAAAAACAGGCCCGCAGGAAGGCGAAACTTGCTTCCCTTGGGAAACTTTCTTCTCAAAACTGGCAGAGCGGCAACGACTGCTCCATACATAAAAAGCCGTGAGATTGCGGAGAGCGACGCGTTCCACCGGAAGTTTCCGCCGATCGAGAACAACAGGAGCATCAATGCAAAAACAACGATTGACAAATGCGGCGTCCGGAAGCGGGGATGAATTGCCGCAAAAAAAGAAGGGAAGTCTCCGCGTTCTCCCATGGCAAACGTGACGCGCGGAGTATGCAACATGTTCGCGCTTAAGTACCCATAAACGGAAATCAGCGTGCCTACGGCGACCAGAGTCACTCCGATCGGACCAAGGAATTGGCGTGCAGAGTCCACTGCCGGTTTTGCCGTCGCTCCCGGATTTGCCAGGGTATAAATCACGACGACTTGCACGCAAATGTAAAGTAAAGTCGCTGTCATTATGGCGATCAAAAGCGCGATCGGAGCATCCTTCCGCGGATCGCTGACCTCGCCCGAAGCGAAGAGCGCGGCCTCGAATCCTCCATACGCATAAACCATAAGCAAGATTGCTTGGAAACAATTCGCTGCCGTTAGGGGAACCGCGGCCGGAGTCACGCGCACGCTCGGATGAAAGGCGAGGGCCATGAATCCGCCCGCAATAAAAAGTGTCAAGAGCAACACCTTCGTGATCGTAAGGAAATTGCTCAATGCTTTTCCGCCGCTCACACCGCGGTAATTCACGGCGGCCAAGAATCCAATCAGTACCGTGAGAATCGTTCCCCTTATCCATCCTCGAGTCACGGTCGGGAGAAACGAACTCAAATAGGTGATAAATAAATTCGCCACGCCGGAGCATGCCGTGATCCGGGACAGCCACGTTATCCAGCCGATTTGAATTGCCGCGAATCGTCCGAAGGCGACCCTCGTGTACAGATAAGGTCCGCCGGCTTCCTGAAAATACGAGGAAACCTCCGCCAAACATGCGGCAATCACGGCCACACCGGCAAAGGCGATCAAGTATCCTGCGGGACTCAGTTTCCCGAGGTAGCCCGCGATGATCGACGGGAGGCCGAAAATGCTCGCGCCAATCATCGTGTTCAGCATTAGCGCCGCGAGGCTCCAGCGCCCGATGGTGCGAACCAGGCCGCCGGAAGGTTGCGCCAAGCTTGCCGCCTGGGAGTTCAATCTTTTGCCGCGGCCACGGGTGGCGCCTTCATTTTTGCAATTTCGCCGAGAAGATCGGGCTTGCCGCTGATTCGTTCCAGGTGCGGATAACGCTCGCCGCCGTGATAATTAACCGCGTATGTCTGAAAAAAATCTTCATTCTCGATGAGCAACTCAATCGGCGCTCTCCCGCTCTTTGCCTGGCGAATAGCCGCGTGGAGATCGTCCGGACTCCACCTCCGGCCATTCACCGCAACCAGTTTCATTCCTGGCGCGATTCCCGCCTGCGCCGCAGCGGAGCCAGAAATCACGTCGATCACCTCGTCGCCGTTCTCGCCTCCTGTGTCGCGCACCACAAATCCGAGCGAAAACTGTACATCCGTCAGATGCATGGCGGTTTCGCCGGCTTCGCGGCTTTCGTTCGGCGTTTCGCTATACACCAATTTCCACCCGCTATTTTCCAGGCCGCCTAGTGGCGCACCGGATCCGTGCGAATTCACTCGCTGCGTAAAAAAAGAACGCCAATCGTAAGGAGCGATTTCTTGCAAGGCAGCGACGATATCGTCATAGGTGTAAGGCACGATTTTCGGCCCGGTATTTTCTACGCCCTCGAATTTCCGGCAAAAATCATCCAGAGATTTTTTGCCTTTGGTTTCCTGCCGGATAATCGTGTCGGCCTCCAGCCAGATCAGCGTGCCCTCATCGTAATAATCCGTATCGCGCCGCCATGTCCGGTATTCCTCTGGCGATCCGTACAGAAGTTGAGCAGCAATCGCTGTATCCTCCAAGTCGCGCCACGATCGTCCCTTTCGTTGATCCAGATATGCCGCGACCCATGCGAGATTTTCGTGCAATCGTTCCGGCGTCCAGCTTCCTATTCGTGCTGAGAGCATCGTTCCGTAGTACTGCGTCATTCCTTCATACACCCAGAGCAGGCCGCCTTTCATCGGCTCCTGATAATTCGGAGTTGCTAGCCCCGCTGGCCTTCGATATTTTCCGTTCCATGAATGCGTGAATTCGTGCGGTAAAAGATCCGTCATCGCATCCGAAATGTTTGGGTCTTGAAACGTGCGGCTCGGTACTCGGTTGTCGCTCGATTCATGATGCTCGACGCCGTCCGTTTCCACGTTATCGCTTTCTGTCAGCAAGAAATCGTAACGCCGGTAGTGCCGCGCTCCGAAGAGTGCTCCCGTTTCCGCAACCAACTGACGCCACTCCTGGATGGTTTCCGGCGTGACTTCCAGCCCAGCTTCGGTTTCCGCGGCAATGTGAATGTGGTGCTCGGGTTTCTGTCCCGGAGACAAATCGATGACGCGCATGTGAGCACCCATCAGCACGGGCGAATCGACTAAGGTCGTCAAGCTCGCCGGTTGAAAATCAATCGCTGCGCCGGTCATGCTTGCCACTGGCAGCGCGGTTCCAAATATCCATCCTGCTGGAATCTGCAAACTGGCTGTGTAAGTCAGATCGTCGCTCTTCGCCCCTTGCGGATAGAGGAGCACGGTGTACCAGTTCAAAAGTGCAAGTTGTGCGGTCGCAGAAGGGTTTTCTCGTCCCGAGCTGGGCCCAGCTGGGGAGACGTAATCCAGCGAGACTTCGAGTTCGCTCGTTCCCGCGGGCACTTGGCAATGAAAAGCAAACATGTCCACGTCATCGCGCCGCCATTCGATTTCTTTGCCGCTCACACGAAAGAAAAGGCCAGTCAGGTTGACAATCGGCCCTATGGGAGCATGTTCTCCGGGAATCCATTTTGGATACACAAGTGTGAGCGGGCCTGCTGATACAGGGAAGTTCAGCTTCGCATGGAAAATGTGTTTCGTGGCTTCCCGCAAATCCACGCTGAGCCGCACGGGTTTCCGCGCATCTTGGGCTTGCGCCGGAACTACGGAAAAAATAAATGAAGCAGTCGTCAGCAGAATCCAGCAAGGAATGCGCATGAGCATCAATCAGGTCTCCCCAAAGCCTGGCCAGCGTAGCATAATTTTTGGGCGGGCAAACACGCTTGGCAGTTCACCTGGCGTCAATTCGCGGCCGGCGCACGCAACCTAAGAGACCGCGCGAGTCTGCTACAATCGCTCAACGAGCCCGCATGTCAATAGACGCCGCTCTTTTTCCGCGCAGTTTTCACCAGGCGTTTCCCGTCGCCGTCCGTGGGGAAGGTTGCTGGCTTTTTTCGGCGGATGGAGGCAAATTTCTCGACGCGGCAGGTCAAGCCGCGGTCATCAATATTGGCCACGGCGTTCCTGAAATCGGCCGTGCGATGGCCGAGCAGTCCTCGAAACTCGCGTTTGCGCACACTTCACAATTTCATTCCCCGCCTGCAGAAAAACTTGCCGCCCGCCTCCTCGCGCTGGCTCCGCCGAATTTTCAAAGAGGTGGCCGGGTTTACTTCACTTCGGGAGGGTCCGAAGCCACGGAAACGGCTATCAAGCTCGTCCGCCAATACCATCTGGAAAAGGGGCAGGCTGCTCGTTACCGCATCCTTTCGCGCCGTCAGAGTTATCATGGCAGCACGCTTGGCGCCATGACCGTCAGCGGCAACGTTGCCCGCCGAGCGCCATATCGGCCATTACTCGCCGAGTGGGGCCACATCGCTCCCTGCTTTTGCTATCACTGTCCATTCGAAAAAGCATTTCCTCAATGTCACCTCGCCTGTGCCGACGACCTGGATTCACTCCTTGCGGAAAACGACGCAGACTCCGCCGCCGCTTTTGTTCTCGAACCAGTTGTTGGTGCAACTCTTGGCGCCGTGGTACCGCCGGAAGGCTACGCCGCGCGCATCGCCGAGATTTGCCACAAGCGCGGCATTCTTCTCATCGCAGATGAAGTTATGACCGGCATGGGCCGCACCGGCAAGCCTTTCGCTGTGCAACACTGGGGCATCGAGCCGGACATTATTCTTGCGGGGAAGGGAATTGCGAGCGGCTACGCTCCGCTCGGCGCGGTTCTCGTTGCGCCGAATGTTGTTGAAGCCATTGAAAACGGCACCAGAACCTTCAAGCACGGATTTACTTACCAGGCCCATCCTGTTGCAACCGCTGCTGGCAACGCCGTACTGGATTACATCGAGTCGCACAATCTCTTCGCGTTCGTCGCTCCCGCGGCTCTATCGCTGTGCACCGCTCTTGCTCCGCTACTTTGCCATCGTCACGTTGGCGATATCCGCGGGCTTGGTCTGCTCGTCGGTATCGAATTCGTTCGCGACAAACCCACGCGTACGCCTTTCGATCCATTTCAAGCCATTGCCGAGAAAATCCGTTCGGCCGCGATGGAAGAGGGCGTTCTGACCTACCCCACACAGGGTTGTGTTGATGGGACGCGCGGTGATCACATTCTTCTTGCGCCGCCTTTTATCATCACGCCCGAGGAATCGGCGCTCGCCGCCGCGGCGCTGGCTTCAGCTCTCGCGAAAGTGTTTCCTGATTAACGTGTCGCTGTTTTTCTTATTTCTAGCGTAGTCTGTTCGTGTATTTTCCGGAGGAGCTGAATCGACTATGCGCCGTCTCTCTTGCAACCTTGCACTGCTGCTCTGCGCGGGCTTCCTAACTGCCTCATTCGTTCCGACTCAGGAAAAATCTACAGCTAGGCCCCGCGCACGCGATCTCGGCGTTCCATTTGATGGGACCCCCGGCCCGCTCAACGCTATCACCGACGTTTCCGGCGTTACTGTCGGCCACGCTACGCTCATCTCCGGTGAGGGAAAACTCCAAGTTGGCAAGGGGCCGGTACGCACGGGAGTTACTGCTGTTCTTCCACGCGGGAAAGACACAATGTCCAATCCCGTTTTTGCCGGCTGGTGGTCGCTCAACGGCAACGGAGAGATGACAGGCACAACGTGGGTCGAAGAATCGGGCTTTCTCGAAGGACCGGTGATGATCACTAACACGCACAGCGTCGGCGTGGTTCGCGACGCGGTCATTCAGTGGCGCGTCAATCATGGACAGCCCGATCCCACTGGCTATTGGTGGTCGCTTCCCGTGGTCGCGGAAACCTGGGACGGCTGGCTCAACGACATCAACGGTTTTCACGTCAAGCCCGAAGACGCTTTTCATGCGATTGACTCGGCGCACGGAGGCCCCGTCGAGGAAGGAAGCGTAGGCGGCGGCACGGGAATGATCTGCAATGAATTCAAAGGCGGCATCGGAACTTCTTCGCGCAGGTTCGAAATCAAGGGCACGAGCTACACCGTGGGCGTGCTCGTCCAGTGCAATTACGGTGTCCGGCCGAATCTTCGCATCGCTGGAGTCCCTGTTGGGAAGGAAATTTCTGAGGACGCTGCTTACAGTTCTGCTTCCTTCGACGAACTGGATCGCGGATCGATAATTGTCGTCGTCGCAACCGATGCGCCGCTTATCTCGCACCAACTGAAGCGCCTGGCGCGCCGCGTGTCTCTCGGCCTGGGCCGCAACGGCAGTATCTCAGGTAACGGTTCCGGCGATATTTTCATCGCCTTCTCGACCGCAAACCCCGGTGCGGACGGCGCGGATCACGTGGTCGAACTCAAGATGCTTCCCAACGACCTGATTGAAAAAGTGTTCGCCTCGACCGTGCAGGCCACTGAAGAAGCCGTGATCAATGCCATGGTCGCTGCTGAAACCATGATCGGCATCGAGAATCACAAGGTCATCGCGCTCCCGCACGACAAACTGCGCCAGGTTCTTAGAAAATATAACCGCCTCGCGCAATGAAGTTCCAACCAAATCTCTCGCGCACCTTTAGCCACATGAAATCGGTGCGCGCCCATTTTTGCCGCAACTTTCTTGGGCGCATGACTTTGTTGCTTTCTGTAGCTTTCTTGTCTTGTTCCTGTTCTTCCACTCCGCCACCGTCTCTGGCCATCACCCACGTCACGCTCATCGACGCTACCGGCGCCGCTCCCCAGCCTGACATGACCGTTTTTCTCGCCGATGAGCAAATCGCGGCCATTGGTCCTTCCAATTCGGTCTTGATTCCGCGCAAGACAAAGACTCTTGATGCGACTGGCAAATTTCTCACCCCCGGCCTCGTCGATATGCACGCGCATCTCACCGGCGCGTCCGAGCCCAGCGGCAGCCGCGAATTTATTCTTCCGCTCCTTCTCACGAATGGGATAACGACAGTGCGTGACATGGGCGGCGACCTCGAATCCCTGCTCAAGCTGCGTCATGAAATTGAGCGCGGCCAGCTGCCGGCTCTTAGCATTTTCTTTGCGGGTCCTTATCTCGATGGAAATCCGCCGTTTTTCCAGCCTTCACTGGTGGTTACGAATTCCGCTGAAGCCGCCGATGATGTCCACTCTCTGATTTCGCGCGGGGCCGATTTTATCAAAGTGCAATCCAATCTCAGCCGCGACGCGTATTTCGCCATCGCGAAAGTCTGCCACCAGGAGCACATCGCTTTCGTAGGACACGTGCCTGATCGCGTTACCGCTGGCGAAGCTTCCGATGCCGGACAGAAAAGCATTGAGCATCTCACCGGGGTGCTTCGCGCTTGTTCGAATGAAGAGCCGCTTCTCATCCGAAAACAGTTTGGCGCCGCCCCCAAAAAGGGGACGAACGTGCAATCCCGGAACCGCGAGCTTTCGTGGCAGAGGGAATTGTTGGAGAGCTATTCGAACGAACAGGCGGCAGCGCTGATCGCAAAATTCATCCAGAATCGGACCTGGCAGGTTCCCACTTTGATCCTGCTCCGTAACGACGCTTTCCCCACGCCCGAGACCGATCCATCGCGGGATCCTCGCCGAGAGTACATTCCCCTGCAGGTTCTGGCGAATTGGCAAAAGGGAGCGAAGGACCGTGACAAAGGCGCCACGCCGCTGGAATTCTCTCTGCGTTCCAGTCTTATGCAAGCATCGCTTCATCTCGTCGGCAAAATGAACACGGCGGGAGTTCCCATCATGGCTGGCACGGACACTACAGCTCCATTTATTTTCCCAGGTTCCAGCCTGCATGAAGAATTGGCCCTTTTGGTTCAAGCAGGATTGACGCCCATGCAGGCGCTGCAAGCTGCAACGAAACTTCCTGCGGAATTTTTAGGCAAGCTGCAAACGCAAGGCACCGTCGAGCAAGGCAAAATCGCCGATCTTCTGCTTCTCGACTCCAACCCGCTCGACGACATTCACAACACGCAGAAAATTCGCGCCGTTATCCTCCGCGGCAAACTGTTAGACAGAAACACTTTGGACGAACTTTTAACCAAGGAAGAGAACTTCGCCAAAGCTCATTAAACTGAGCATAGTGACCTGCGAAATTATCGGTCGCGGTTATTGTGCGTTAGTCTTGCTGAGATGAGTGTCAGTTAGTTTTCACAAACGCTCTAAATGACCGGCACCGCGGTCTTCCTCGCCGGATTGAAAAATGGGAGCGCCACTACTTTTGCTGAAACCGTATGCCGAACAGCTTCGACGGTCATCTCGATATTCACCGTCGCTCCGACAGACGACTTATCGCGGTTTATACACGCAAGCGCGATCATCTTCTTTAGCGTTGGCGACCACGTTGTTGATGTCGCCTTGCCGATTTGTTTGCCGCCCCGATAGACGGGCACCGCGACGCGTGACGCTACGCTCGGCACTTGCGGCGCCATTCCCATTTTGTCGTACAGCGCCTCGACCTCGTTCCAATTGATCTCCAGCCCGACCAGCGCGCGCCCCGCGCCGCCCTTTTTCTTCTCCCGGGATAGGGCTTCGCATCCGACGAAATTGTCTTTCTTCAAGTCCACCAATTTTCCGAGACCAATCTCCGCAGGCGAAAACTTTTGCGATTCAATCAGCGCCTTTTTGCTCGATGTATAGTCCACCTCGATCAAAATCAATCCCGCTTCTATCCTTGCGATATCCAACGCAATCATTCCCGCTGGATGAATGTCGAAAGCTTTCCCTTTTTTGATCAGCTCATCCCACACCTTTCCCGCATTTTTCCATGGCATCCAAATTTCAAATCCCAGATCTCCGGTATACCCCGTTCGCGATATGTCCACCGGGATGCCCGCGATTTGCCCGCGTGTCACTCGAAAGTATTTCAAGTTTGCTACATCCGCGTCCGTCACGGCATGCAGGAGTTTTCCCGAGGTCGGCCCCTGCAGGGCCAAAGCTGCCACCTGTTCGGAAATGTCTTCGATTTGGACGCTCAGTGCCAGAGCGTTTTGCTGAAACCAGCGCAAACTCGGATCCGCCGCAGTCCAGCGGTACTCGTTTTCGCCTAGCCGCGTGACGGTGCCATCGTCAATTACTTTTCCTTCTGGGTCGCACCAGCAGCAGTAAATCACCTGATCGATCGCTACCTTATTAATGTCGCGTGAAATGACGCGGTTCACAAAGCGCGTTGCGTCGCTTCCCGTGATGCGGTATTTAAAGAGAGGCGAAATATCGATCAGTGCGGCGGAATTGCGGATGGCGTTGTACTCGTGCTCGTGGTGCGTCTCGTACACGCTGACGGTGTAATAGCCCGACCATTCGCGGTAGTTGAGGCTCTCGCACAGGGCGAGCGTCTTCTCATGAAAGGCAGTTCCGACTGGCACGATTCCTCCGGCGCTCCTGCGCGGCGCACTCCGCAAGAACGAAATCGGATTATAGGTGTGAACTTCGAGACTCAGCAAGCTGTTGTCCGTGCGTGTGCCCATGCTCGGCAGTCGCTTCAGCTCCTGCCTACACTGGCTTGTCTGAAACGACCCGGATAGAATAAAAGATGGAAACGGGAAAAGGCGGGATGCAGATGCCAGGCAATGGTGCGACGCAGGCAAAAGTGCTGAGGCTGGACGCGAAGGACAATGTCCTTGTTGCGTTGACCGATTTGCGTAAAGGCGAAACCGTAAGCAATTTGGGCAATGAATACGCTTTGTTGTCCGATGTGCCTGCTAAACATAAGTTTCTGACACAAGACGTGAGTGCCGGCGGCGATATTATTATGTACGGTGTACTGGTGGGCACGGCTATCGAGAGTCTTCGGCGGGGCGATTTACTTTCCACTCGCAACATCCGTCACGCCGCCGCATCTTTCCAGGAATCGGTAGGGGCCGGTCCTAGCTGGACTCCTCCGAATGTTTCCGCATGGGCGAACAAAACATTTCTTGGATATCACAGAGACGATGGCCAGGTGGGCTCACGAAATTACTGGCTTGTTCTTCCTCTCGTCTTTTGCGAAAACCGTAATCTGGCCGTCTTGAAACAGGCGTTTGAGGAGGAATTGGGTTTTGCGGCTCCTCAGATTTACCGCAGTCAAGTTGCGGAGCTGGCCCGGCTTTACCGCGGAGGGAAGTCTGCCGAGCTGAAGAAAGCCTCGTTTGGTGAGACGCAGCGCGCGAGCGCTTCCCCCAAAGTTTTTCAGAACATCGACGGCATTAAGTTTTTACTGCACGAGGCCGGATGCGGCGGGACACACGAGGATGCCAGGAATCTTTGCGGCCTGTTGGCTGGTTACATTCACCATCCGAATGTTGCCGGGGCTACGGTCTTGAGCCTGGGCTGCCAGCATGCACAAGTTCCCATGCTCCTCGAAGAGATCAAGCGGCGCGATCCGAATTTCAAGAAGCGCGTCTTGATTTATGAACAGCAGAAAAGCCCTTCTGAAGCGGCGATGATGAGCAAGGCCATCCGCGAAACTTTTTTTGCCATGGTCGAGGCAGACAAAATTACACGGCAGCCCGCTCCACTTTCAAAGCTCACACTCGGCCTGCAATGCGGCGGGTCGGATGGGTTTTCGGGGCTCTCGGCGAATCCCGCGATCGGGCACGTTTCTGACATAGTAGCGTCGCTCGGAGGCATCGGGATCCTTTCTGAATTTCCGGAGCTGTGCGGCGTCGAGCAGCAACTGATTGATCGTTGTGTCCGCAAAGAAGTTGCGGACCGTTTTGCGCACCTCATGAGGGACTACGCAGCGCGCGCCAAGGCAGTGCGTGCGAGTTTCGAAATGAATCCTTCGCCGGGCAATATCCGGGATGGATTGCTGACGGATGCGATGAAATCCGCGGGAGCAGCGAAGAAAGGCGGCACATCTCCCGTTACCGCGGCGGTGGACTATCCGGAGTACTGCACCGAGCCGGGATTAAACCTGCAGTGCACGCCGGGGAGCGACGTGGAATCCGTCTCAGCGCAAGTGGGAGCCGGCGCGAATGTGATTCTCTTTACGACGGGGCTAGGCACACCCACGGGCAATCCGATCGCGCCGGTGCTGAAAATCTCAACCAATTCGAATCTCGCGCAGCGCATGGCTGACATCATCGACATCGACACGGGCGGCATCATCACCGGCGAAACTAGTATCGAGCAAATGGGCGAAAGAATATTGGAACGAGTGATTCAGGTTGTGAGTGGGGAAGCTCGCACAAAAGCGGAATTACTCGCTCAAGACGATTTTATTCCGTGGAAACGGGGAGTCTCGCTTTGAAAAAGGATCAGCTCGAGCCGTGAAAGCCCTTTTGCTTTCGAAATACAAGCACCTGGAAATTGCTGATCTTCCTGACCCGACGCCGGGCCACGGCGAGGTGCTCGTAAGAGTGGCCGCTTGCGGAATCTGCGGCAGCGACGTTCACGGCTACGATGGATCCTCGGGTCGACGCATTCCGCCAATCGTCATGGGGCACGAAGCTGCCGGAACGATCGCTGCACTGGGCGCTGGAGTAAGTGGATTCGCAGAAGGCGACCGAGTCACTTTCGACTCGACGATTTTCTGTGGGGTTTGCAATAACTGTCGTCGTGGCGATGTGAACCTCTGCGACCACCGTGAGGTCTTGGGCGTCTCTTGCGCCGAGTTTCGACGCCCCGGAGCTTTTGCAGAATACGTTGCTGTTCCTTCGCGCATCCTTTATCGCTTGCCAGAAAATCTATCGTTCCGTGAAGCCGCGATGCTGGAGGCTGTGTCAGTCGCGCTTCATGGCGTTTCCTTGGCGCAGATTTCCAAGGGCAGCACGGCCTTGGTTGTCGGAGCCGGAATGATCGGTCTGCTCACTCTGCAGGCATTGCGTGCTGCGGGATGTTCGCGAGTTTTTGTCACTGATTTAGACAGCACGCGGCTCAAACTGGCTGTAGAGGTCGGAGCGACCGCAGTTCTGTCTTCAGAAAAAGATGTGGTCGAGCAGGTGATGCAACTCACCGGCGGAGTTGGCGTTGATGTGGTTATCGAAGCTGTTGGTAGAAACGAAACCGTGAAGGCTGGCATCGACAGCGTTCGAAAGGGAGGCACCGTCGTCTTGGTCGGCAACATATCGCCAGAAGTCACGCTGCCTTTGCAAAAGGTCGTCACTCGTCAAATCCGCTTGCAAGGTTCTTGTGCTTCGGCGGGAGAATACCCACGCGCCATCGAGCTTCTGGCGAGTGGCGCGATTCAGGTGAAGCCCTTTATCACGGCTGTAGCTCCTCTGGAGGAAGGGCCGCGGTGGTTTGAAAGACTTTATGTGCGCGAACCTAACTTGATGAAAGTCATACTCTCGCCGGAGACGGTTTCGTGAGCGATGGTCTGTTTGATCTTTGCGGCCGCGTTGCTCTCGTTACCGGGACCAGCCGAGGGCTCGGCCAATACATGGCGCGCGCTCTCGCGAAGGCCGGAGCGGATCTTGTGCTTACGAGCCGCGACGTCAACCGATTAGCGCCGTTCGAAACGGAAATAAGATCTCTGGGCCGCCGCACCTTTTCCGTCGAGCTCGACGTCCGGCGCCACGATAGCATTCAGAAAATGGCCGCCGCAGCCGAAGCTGCCTTTGGCCATCTCGATATCCTCGTCAACAATGCTGGCTGCAATGTCCGAAAGCCGGCGCTCGATGTAACCTGGGACGATTGGAACTTGATACTTGAAACCAATCTTCGCGGTAGCTTTTTCGTTGCCCAAGCGGTCGCGCGCGGGATGATCGCCCGCGGCTATGGGCGCATCATCAACATCGGTTCGGTCACTACTGTTGCAGGCTACGCAGGCCTCGCTCCTTATGGAGCCAGCCGTGGCGGCGTAAAACAACTGACGATGAGTCTGGCCGACGACTGGGGCAAGTACGGCGTCACCGTGAATTGTCTTGCGCCTGGGTGGTTTCGAACCGAACAGAACAAGGCTCTGTACGAGAACAAAGAGTGGGTCGAATACCTCTGCGATCGCATTCCCCTTAAACGTCCGGGGCAGCCCCAAGATCTGGACGCCGCAGTCGTTTTTCTTGCGGCAGAGTCAAGCCGTTACATAACAGGCCAGACGCTCCTTGTGGACGGAGGAATCTCAACCGGCGCAACGCGCGCGTTGGTTCAGCCTGCAAAGACAATGGCTGACATTTCTAAAGAATTAGAGTAGAAAGCTCCGAAGTCCTTCATGCGAGGACGCGAGAAGCGAAACACTGCGCGTAGAGTCACTATTATAAGTTCCCGGCATTCACGCGGGTTCAGGGACGGGCTCCATTCCCCCCAATAGAAAAATATAGGCCGCGATACTCATGAGAAGAATCGCCGTCGCTGCCACGAACGCCCATACATAAGAATGCGTCATCTGCACGACATAGCCCGTGACGATGGGCGCAGCTATCGCGGCAAGTTGATTGCTGAAATTCAGAATTCCTCCCACAGTGCCTACGCTTTCTTTCGGAGCAATCAGAGAAGGAATCGACCAGCCCACCGGCGAGGCCGCGGACAGTCCGCCGATAGAAATGCTGATCCAGAAAACCGCGCCAGCGGCGCTCTGAGAGTACGCCGTGCCGAGAATGCCGAGTCCAAAACTTGTCCCCGCGATGAGAACGGTTTGACGGACGCGCACGGCGCTCCACCCGCGCTGGATCAACTCATCGACTAGCCATCCACCAACGATGAGATCCGTAAGAGTCGCAAACAGCCACGGCACGCTGGTGTACACGACGGAGTACAGCAAATCTACATGATGGACAGCCAAAAAATAGGAAGGCAGCCAGGTCAGGAGCAGATAAAAAGTGTAGTTGTAGCCGAAGAAGCCCAGGGCTAATCCGCACACTCTTCTTTGCCGAAGCAAGTACCAGAGCGGCGCTCCTTTCGCGGCCCTCGCTTGATCTTCAGGCTGCGCGCCGCCTTTCGCGATGAATTGCCGCTCCGCTTTGGAGAGGTGCTTGTCTTCGCTTGGATTCCGGTAGAGCGCGTAAAACAAAATGAAATAAAGAATGCTAATGAATCCCGTCGAGGCGAAGCTCCATCGCCAGCCAAAATGGAGAAGCACGATACCGAGCAACGGCACTCCAATGGCGGAAGACAGTTTTGCCATCGAGTCGAAGATAGCCGTTGCCAGGCTGCGTTCTTGTTTGGGAAACCAGTAGCCGACGGCTTTGGAATTTGCAGGAAACGTGGGCGCTTCGCCGATTCCTAAGAGCAGTCGTGCCGCGAGAAATCCTCTGATTCCTGTGGAAACAGCCGCGCCGAAGGAAGCTACGGCCCAGAGAATCGTGCTGATGCGGCCTACGCGCCGAATACCGAACTTGTCCAGCAACAAACCAGACGGCAGCTGAAGCGCTGCATAAGTCCAATTGTAAGCGCTGGACAAATAACCGAACGTCACCGCTGAAATTCCGAAGGCCGCGTTGAGCGCATCCTTTGAAACCGAAAGATTCACGCGATCGAAATAGTTGACGAGGACTCCGAAGCCGAGGAGGCAGGCGATCGCCCATCTGCGCCGGGGCACGTGTTGCGTCTCAAAAGCTGTCTGGTCCAGTGTCGCCGGCATGGGAATGTTCTCTTGAGGATTCTCCGGTCAAAACTTCGCGGAAAAGTCACGCTCTATCGCCGCGCAGAGTATCCCACAAGAGGAGAAAACCTGCGGCTCCATTTCTCCGGCAGCGTTTGGAATGAGGTGGGCCCTGAGTTGCGCCCGACGGAGACCTCACTCCAATATCTGTATACTTGCTCCGCCTCTCCCGCTCACAGTAAACTACGCCGTCTTCCAGCCAGGTTGGTTTGGCGATAAGGGATTGAATCATCGAATTCTAGGGACAAAAATGAACGCACTCTCGACTCGACGCGATTTTCTTCGCACCACAGCGGCTGCTGGCGCCGGACTTCTTCTCTCGCATCCGACAAGTGCCGCGAAGAATAAGTCGGTCCTCTTGTTCACGAAATCGTCAGGGTTTGAGCACGCCGTCATCAAAGTTTCGGACGGGAAACCCAGCATTGCCGAAACGGCCATCCGCTCTTTTGCCGCGCAGAACCATTTTGATCTCACCGGCTCGAAAGACGGCCGCATTTTTGACTCGAAGGAGTTCCACGAGTACGCCGCGGTCATCTTCTTCACGACCGGCGATCTCACCCAGGAAGGCACCGACAAGAATCCACCCATGTCTGTGCAAGGCAAGCAGGCTTTTCTCGAGGCCATCCAACATGGCATGGGTTTCGTCGGTATTCACGCCGCCACTGACACTTTCCACACACCGCCCGATACGCCCGATCTTTCGAATCGTTACATCGCGCATGGGGAGCAGTCCGATCCATATATTCGGATGATTGGAGGCGAATTCATCATTCATGGTCAACAGAACGATCCGCGTCTGCAAACTGCAAATGTCATCATCAACGATCCCAAGTTCCCCGGCCTCGAAGGAGTGCAATCTCCCGTGAGTTTGATGGAAGAATGGTATTCGATGAAGGACTTTGCTCCTGACCTTCATGTGATTTGCACGCTAGATACTTCGACGATGAATGGCCTGGCTTACAAGCGCGCTCCGTATCCCGTTATGTGGGCGCATATGAACGGGCGCGGAAGAGTTTTCTACAACGCCATCGGCGACCGCGCCGAGAATTGGCAAAATCCGTTCCACCTGAACTTGCTTGCAGGCGGGATTCGCTGGGCCATCGGCGATACGAGTGCTTCGGTTTCGCCCAACCTCAAGACAGCGGCCCCGGGATTTGCCGAGATTCCACCGCCGTATCCGCCGCGAGCGAAATAACCAGCCTAACTCCGGGGCAACGCATCAGTTTTTGTCTCTCCCATCAGCGACGGGGAATTGCGACCTCGGCACGATGGAGCGCTCCCCTTCCGATGACTCCACGTAACGCGTCAAGTACAAGTTAATTGGTGTTATTTCGAACGGGATTTTTCTCGCGGGAAATCGGGGCCATTTGCTGCGTCTTCATCAATGTGACGCTGTCGTTCCATGGATTCACCTTAATTCGTGATCCCATCGGTAGCGCTCCATTCTGTTGCAAATTCGCGGGATCGAGAGTGGACGCCAATTGTAAGAGTTGTGAAGTGAAAAACACTTGATTCCCCAGCCTGGCGCTAATCAGACTCTTCAGAGTTTTCTGCTGAGATTGTAGTTGCGCAAGAAAAAGTCCCACGTTGGCCAGTTTTCCGCCAGGGCGATTTCTTCAGCAATTCCATTGCTCTCTCGCTGATTCGCGCGGCTTCATCTGGCTAATCCACAAAGGAAACCTTCTTTAACACTTGCGTCGGCTTCAACTGCAGGATATCGCTGAACCTATACTGGTCTTGCGCAGGCTTGGGAACCATCACGTCGTCTAATTCAAACGCCAAAAGTGTTGCCAAAGTCTCTTCGTTCGGAACGACGTCAATCAACCCCCCGGCTCAACACAATCGTATTGTGCACTGAGAACAATTCCAGATTGCTGGTCAGGAGCACCCTGCAATGCAGGTCCGATAACTGGTTTTCAAGCCCGTTCGTGACGATCAAATTGTTTACGATCGTCTCCAGAACTTTGCCCACGTCTCCGGGGGGCGCGGCAATCCCGTCGTCCTCCAGCAGTTCCATCATGTTGATTTCCGCTTCATGTCTCCACCCCCGCTGCTGTTCGAGCGGAGATTGATCGTGCTGATTCGCTTCGTCCTTAATTCCGGATCGATAACTAGGCGCGCGAATTCCTTCTGCTGTTTTCGCGTCAGGACTCCATAGCCCCACAAATGTGTCTTCGCCTTGAATCTCGGTCCGCCTGTCGGAACAGGTTCGCTTATCTCTTGGCTAAAAATCTCAGCCGGAAGCCATTCGCCGGGTCTGCTATTCGTTCGCCATGAATCGAAATGCACGTAAAATTCGTCTTCGAAGTGCTTTAGAGAAAATCTTATTTCCGGGGCATAGCTCCCGTTCATTCGAACAATCCTGAAATCTTGGTCTTCTACCCAAATTCGTCCGACAAATCGCGAGCCGCGCACATTCGGTGCGCGATTCACATTAAAAACATAGCAGCGTACTTGTCCCAAGAATTCACTCCGTTTATACGAAAGCTGATAGTGGTCTTTGTCGAATTCGCCCCGGCCTGGAAAAACCATCTGCAAAAAGCCCTACGGTTCGAAGGACCACATGATCGAACCTTTGTGCGTCTTCTCCGTCATCGAATGCACTTTCATGCTCTTTCCATGAAAGTCGCCCAAGCCGAGGAAATACAGATCGCTCTTCGGAACGGTACTCATCAACGGGTTTGGTTTCTCAATCTGGATGTAGGTCTCAATGATTGGCAGGTAAGCAGCGACAATCTCTTGTTCTTGGTTCTCGCGCTTAAATATGCGGTCCGTGATGTCCTTTGGCGCGCCTGGCGACTGGAGAACCTGTGAGCGCTCTTCGGTTCGCTCGATAGCTGCGGCGTGCGACGCCGCAACTAGTTTATTCTCTGGCCCTGCATCGATTCGTGAGCTCCGCGCAAATGTAATATTCCGGGTCAATAGACACACCAAAAGCGACCGCGCCAATTTTGTCATGCGTATTTTATTCTCCCAAGTGAGTTCAGATTCACTCGCTTAGGTTCCTGAGCGAGTGTCGCCTGGAGAGAATGCAAGCCCAATACCACAGGCGCTTAGAAACTCTGTTAAGTCGAGCCCCCTTCGCAAGTCTCTGAAAAATCTAGTAGTTTGCGCGTCTTTGACTTCTATGTGGTCAATCCATACCGGCTGGCGATAGTTGTCCCCGGCTCCATTTCGGGAATTCCAAAACGGGAAGGGGACCCATCCTCCTCACGCCACGCCGTCAACTTCCCGGCACCCTTGTGCCACGCCGCTGCTGCCAGTAAAATGTCCCGTCTTCCATTCGCATTTAAATTTCTTTTCAGTGCGGATTGCTAACGGGGTAACTCTGCATGGCGCAGCACTACGACGTTATCGTCATCGGCGGCGGCCACAACGGGCTCGTGAACGCTGCTTACCTTGCGAAAGCAGGGAAGAAGGTGCTCGCCCTGGAACGCCGCCACGTGCTCGGTGGCGCTGCCGTCACCGAAGAAATCATTCCGGGGTTTCTGTTTTCTGAGTGTTCTTACGTGGTTTCGCTCCTTCGTCCGGAAATCATTCGCGAGCTGGATCTTCCGCGCCACGGTCTTGAGATCCTGCCGCTCGACGGCACCTTCACTCCCATGCCCAATGGCAATCACCTCTGGCGCATGAACGACCACGCCCGCACACAGCGAGAAATTCGCCGCCATTCCCGCGTCGACGCCGAAGCCTATGATGAATTTTCCAAAATGATGACGCCGATGTGCCGCTTCGTGAAGCCGCTGCTCTCGATGATCCCGCCGGACCCCACCACACTCAAGCCTGGCGATCTCAAGCAACTTCACTTCCTCATGCAGCGATTCCGCAGTCTCTCTTCCGACGAGCGCTATACACTCGTGCAGCTCATGACCATGAGCGCGGCAGATTTTCTCGACCAGTGGTTTGAGACGGACGTCCTCAAAGCCACCATGTCCGCTTCCGGGATCATCGGCACTTTTCTGGGTATTCGCTCGCCCGGCACCGCCTACGTTCTTCTCCATCACTACATGGGGGAAATCGATGGCGCGTTTCGCTCATGGGGTTTCAGTCGCGGCGGCACTGGAGCTATCTCCAACGCCATTGCCGACGCCGCTCGCGAAGCCGGCGTCGAAATTCGCACGGAGGCAGGCGTCGCAAAAATCCTCGTCAAAAATGGCCGCACCCGCGGCGTCGCTCTGCAATCCGGCGAAGAAATCTCGGCTAACGTCGTTTCGTCCAGCGTCGATCCACATCTCACTTTCGAAAAATTTCTCGACCCCAGCGAACTCCCGGCTGATTTTCTAGAAAGTGTCCGCCGCTACAAATTTCGCGGTTCTTCCGGCAAAGTAAATCTCGCGCTAGATGGACTTCCTGATTTCAAGTGCCTGCCCGGTCCAGGCGCGCATCTTCGCGGCGCGATCTCGATTTCTCCCAGCATCGAATATATGGAGCGCGCTTACGACGACGCGAAGTACGGCAATTTCTCGCGCAAGCCGTACATTGACATCGTCATTCCAAGTCTCACTGACCCGAGCGTCGCGCCTCCCAGTAAGCACGTGATGTCCTGCTTCGTGCAGTACGCGCCCTATAAACTCGCCAAAGGCACCTGGGACGAGCAGCGCGAAGCCTTCGGGGACGCCGTCATCAACGCAATCGCCGAGCATGCCCCCAACATAAAGAAAATTATCACGGGCCGCCAAATCCTCACGCCGCTCGACCTCGAACGCGAGTTCGGGCTGACGCAAGGCAACATCTTTCAGGGCGAACTCTCCCTCGAGCAGCTTTTTTTCCTACGCCCCATGCCCGGCTGGGCGTACTACCGCACTCCCATCGACAATCTTTATATGTGCGGATCCGCGACGCATCCAGGCGGCGGCATCATGGGCGCACCCGGTCGCATCGCCAGCCAAGTGATTCTCAAGGATTGGAAAGGTTCGAAGGTTTCACGCGCATCGGGGAGCAAGAACTAATCATGCCCATCGGACAGCGCGTAGCTCTCATCGGCGGCGGCCACAACGCTCTCATCACCGCGTTCTATCTCGCCAAGGGCGGTTTCAAGCCGCTCGTTCTCGAAAGCCGCGAAATGGTTGGCGGTGGCGCCATCACCGAGGAATTTCATCCCGGATTCCGCGCTTCCACACTTTCTCACACCGTTGGCCCTCTTCGCGCCGACATTGCCCGTGATCTGGAGTTTCACAAACTCGATTGCGAGATACTCCGCCCCGATCCCCGCGTCTTCGCTCCTACGCCTGATGGTAAGTCGCTACTCTTCTATAACGACCACGCCAAAACGGCTGCCGAGATTGCCCGCCACTCCGAAAAAGATGCCGCGAAGTACGCGCAATTCGCGGAGACGCTCGATCACCTTTTCACCGTTATTGGGGAGCTCGTTTCCATCACCCCGCCCGCCATCGACACTCCCTCGCCCGAGGACTTCTGGAATCTTTTCAAGGCCGGTCGCAGTGTCCGCAGCCTCGGCAAGCAAGGCATTTTCGATCTTCTCCGCTGGGGTCCGATGGCTGTCGCTGATTTCGTTTCCGAGTTTTTCGAAACGGATCTTCTCCGCGCTGTGATCGCTGCGCGTGGCATTTTTGGCACAGCACTCGGTCCATGGTCCGCCGGCTCCACGGCCGTGCTTCTTCTTCGCGCCGCCGCGGACTCCCATCCCGTTGGTTCTGCCGCTTTCCCGCGTGGTGGACTTGGCTCGCTCACCCTCGCCCTCGCCGATGCCGCTCGCAAAGCGGGCGTCGAAATCCGCACCAACGCCGAGGTTCAGCGCATTCGCGCGAAAGACGGTGCCGTCACTAGCATCGTTCTTGCCGATGGCGAAGAAATCCCTGTCGAAGCTATCGTCTCTGGCGTCGATCCCAAGCGCACTTTTTTCAAACTTCTCGATCCGACTCAGCTGGATCCGACTTTCGCTTTGCGTATTCGCAATGTTCGCGCCGCAGGCACGGTGGCCAAAGTTCATCTCGCCCTCGGCGGTCTTCCCACTTTCTCTGCTCTCGACCCTGCCGAAGGGTTTCTCAACTCTCTTTCCGGCCGAATCCACATTGGCCCGGAGATCGATTATCTCGAGCGTGCCTTTGACGCTTCCAAATACGGGGAATTCTCTGCCTCACCGTATCTCGATGTCACCATTCCCACGCTTCTCGATCCGTCGCTCGCGCCAGAAGGCAAGCACGTCCTCTCCGCCTACGTTCAATTTGCCCCGTTCAAGCTTGCCTCTGCTTCCGCGGACGGCAGGACCATCGTCAAATCCGAATCAAACTGGGACGACCGCCGCAAAGAACTCGGCGACACCGTCGTCAAAACTCTAGCGCAGTACGCCTCCGACCTCCCCGGCCTCGTTGAATACATGCAAGTGATCACGCCGCACGATCTCGAAACGAGTTACGGTTTCACCGGCGGCCACATTTTCCATTGTGAACTTGCGCTCGATCAGCTCTTCACCATGCGCCCCGTTCTGGATTGGGCGCGCTACAAAACGCCCATTCGTGGTCTGTATCTGTGCGGCTCAGGCACGCATCCTGGCAACGGTCTCACTGGCGCGTCTGGCGCCAACGCCGCCCGTGAAATCATTCACGCCCTACGTTGATTAGGTGGCCAACTATAATGTTTTTCCGAAGGATGAGGTATTCTCCATTCTATGGATTCCGCCAATCCGGTCGTCAAACTGTGCGTTGAGGGAATGAGGGCAGAGACAGAAGGCAGAATTGAAGAGGCGCGCCTGCTTTTCATCCAAGCATGGGAAGAAAGCAAAAACGACTATGACGCCTGTATCGCGGCTCACTATGTTGCCAGACACCAGAAGACGTCTGAAGAGATTCTCCGATGGAATCAAGAATCGCTCGATCGTGCTGATGCGCTGAACGACGAGCGAATGCAGGATTTTTATCCATCCCTCTACCTGAACTTGGGCAAAGCTCATGAAGATCTTGGCCATCGGGAAATGGCCAGGAAATACTACGAACTGGCCGCAGCCGGGATGAACGGTCTTCCAGGGGGAAGATATGGCGATGTAGTGCGGGATGGAATCAAACGGGGGTTGCAGCGAATAGGCTGATCTGCAAGTCAAGCTCATGACCACCATCAACCGCGCCAAACTTCAATCTCTCCACCGACGCGAAGAAAAACGCTTCGTCGCCGAACACCCGCGCTCCGCCGAACTCTATCTTCGAGCCCAATCTTCTCTCCTTGGCGGCGTTCCCATGAACTGGATGAACAAATGGGCCGGCGCCTTTCCAGTCTTCGTAAAGTCCGCCAGCGGCGCACATTTCATCGACGTCGACGGCCGCGACTACGTCGACCTCTGCCTCGGCGACACAGGCGCAATGACCGGCCACTCGCCTCCAATCGTCGCCGATGCGGTCGCCCGCCGCGTCCGCGAAGGCATCACTCTCATGCTTCCCACCGAAGACGCGCTCTGGGTCGGCGAAGATCTCCAGCGCCGCTTCGGCCTGCCCTACTGGCAATTCACGCTCACAGCGACCGACGCCAACCGTTTTTCCATTCGCATCGCCCGCGAAATCACGCAGCGTCCCAAAATCCTGGTTTTCCATTACTGCTATCACGGCACGGTAGATGAGTCTTTCGTATCGCTTCACGATGGCGTAGTACGCCCGCGCCGCGGCAATATCGGCCCGCCAGTAAATCCTGCCGAAACCACCCGCGTCGTCGAATTCAACGATTTGCAGGCCCTCGAAGACGCTCTCAAGCATCACGACGTAGCTTGCGTCCTCGCCGAGCCTGCCATGACCAATGTCGGCATCATTCTCCCCGACGACGGCTACTGGTCTGCCGCGCGCGAACTCAATCGCCGTTACGGCGCGCTCCTGATAGTCGACGAAACCCACACCATCTGCGCAGGTCCCGGCGGCTGCACCCGCGAATGGAGTCTGCAGCCGGACATTCTCGTGTTCGGCAAAACCATCGGCAGCGGAATTCCCGGCGCCACGTACGGCGTCACTGAAGAAGTCGCCCAGCGCATCGCCGCGCGCCTTCACCTCGAAGATGTCGACGTCGGAGGTATCGGCGGCACGTTAGCCGGCAATGCGCTCTCCTTGGCCGCCATGCGCGCCACCCTCGAGCACATCCTCACTCCCGCCGCTTTCGCCCACATGATCCCGCTGGCCAACCGCTTCGCCGATGCCGTCGCCGAACAAATTCGGGCCAGTGGGCTCCCCTGGAACGTCGCACACCTGGGTGCCCGCGCTGAATACACATTCGCGCCCCACGCGCCCCGCAACGGCGGCCAATCCGCCTCCGTTGCCGACTTCGACCTCGAGCGCTTCCTCCACCTCTACACCCTAAACCGCGGCGTCCTCCTCACCCCATTCCACAACATGGCCCTCATGTGCCCCGCCACCGCCGAGGCCGACGTCGACCTCCACACCCAAATCTTCGCCGAAGCCACTCGCGAACTCACTGTTTAGGTGGCACAGCCAATCCTGGCTGTTCTCTTTTTTTCGACATTTTCTATACGCGCCGTTGCAACGTCTCCGCTTACAACCGTTTCACGACCCCAGAAGACCGTCTCTGTCAACCGGCCGCGACGCACATCTTGTTGATGTATAACCATTTATAAATATATTGACATAGTTATCTAGGCATGATACCATCTTGTGTGATTTGGAGTGGTTGTTCTTTTCCGACGAGCCTATCGTCTCAAAACCACCTCTTTGCCCTCGGCCTCTCCCCCGTAAACCTTTTCTGCATTTCGTTAAGTCCCCTTGCGCCTCTCAACGCTCCGCTGTCGGCCACATCAGTATCTTCTTTAAAATCAACACCTGCAGAACACTCCGCAAATGTTGCTTCGAAACCACTTGCAGAATCGCTAAAGGCTCTAGATGCAACGTTTACAAAAAACTGGGGGGAGGTACCTCCTCCAAACAAAAACAGCCTTCCGCGACTCGCCCCTTTTTTCGATCGCCAACGTGGCTTCAAGCCAGGAGCTTCGGATCTCCAAGTCGCGCCCTCAACCTGCCTTGTCCCTCCCTCAGCCCTCGCAGTACAATCCCTTGTTTGCTTATCGAGGAGGAACCGCCATGGCCACGGCCGAAGCGAAAATCCACGTTTCTGAATTCTCCAACGAACCATTCATCGATTTCTCGAAGCCCGAGAATCGCAAAGCCATGGAAGACGCGCTGAAAAAAGTCGCCTCCGAATTTGGCCGAGAATATCCCATGTACATCGGCGGCCAAAAAGTCATCACCGCCGAGAAGCGCACTTCGACCAACCCTTCGCATCCGTCTCAGGTTATTGGCATTTTTCAAACTGCGACTCCCGAGATGGCCGCGCAAGCTGTCGAAGCCGTTAGCAAAGCGTTTGAATCCTGGAAGCGTGTACCAGCAGCCCAACGCGTCGAATGCCTCTTCCGCGCCGCGAAGATTCTTCGCGAACGCAAATTTGAAATGAACGCCCTGATTTGCTACGAAGCCGGCAAAACCTGGCCTGAGGCCGACGCGGACACTGCCGAGACCATCGACTTTCTCGAATTCTACGGCCGCGAAATGCTCCGACTGGCAGGCCCGCAACAAGTTGTGCCCATGAAGGGCGAGAAAAACTATCTCGTCTACATCCCGCTGGGCGTCGGCGTCGTGATTCCGCCCTGGAATTTCCCCGCCGCCATCGCCGCAGGCATGACGATGGCTTCGCTCGTCACGGGAAACACCGTCGTACTCAAGCCGGCGGGTGATACGCCCACCGTTGCTGCGAAATTTGTCGAGATCGCCTATGAAGCCGGCATTCCAAAAGATGCCCTCAACTTTCTGACGGGTCCCGGAGCCGAAATCGGTGACGTCCTCGTAAAGCATCCCAAAACACGATACATCGCGTTTACCGGTTCCAAGGAAGTCGGCCTGCGCATCAGTGAACTCGCCGGCAAGACCGTCCCAGGCCAAATTTGGATCAAGCGCACGGTGCTCGAAATGGGCGGCAAGGATTCCATCATCGTCGATGAAGAAGGCGACGTGGACGCCGCTGTCGAAGGCGTCGCGCAAGCTGCTTTTGGCTATCAGGGGCAAAAGTGCTCGGCATGTTCGCGTGCCATTGTTTCCGAAAAAATCTATGATTCGTTCGTTGAAAAACTCGTCGCGCGCACCAGGAAAATCGCCGTCGGCCCCAGTGAGGATCCCGACAATTACATGGGCCCGGTCGTGAGCAAGTCCGCCATGAACACCATTCTGAATTACATAGAAGTGGGAAAGAAGGAAGGGAGGCTGCTGCACGGCGGCGGTCGCGCCGCCGGCGATGGCTACTTCATCCAACCGACGATCATCGCCGACGTTGATCCCCAAGCGCGCATTTCGCAGGAAGAGATCTTTGGCCCCGTCCTGGCGGTAATCAAGGCGAAGGACTTCGATCAGGCTCTCGAGATCGCCAACAACACCGAGTTCGGCCTAACTGGCGGCGTCTACTCGAAAAATCCAGAGAAACTCGAAAAGGCGCAGGAAACTTTCCACGTTGGCAACCTCTATCTAAACCGCAAATGCACCGGAGCCATGGTCGGCGCACATCCCTTCGGCGGTTTTAATATGTCTGGCACCGATTCCAAAGCAGGCGGCAGAGACTACCTACTTCTTTTCCTACAAGCAAAAACCGTCGCCGAAAAATTACAGAACTAGGCGACGTAACGAAAAGAGTCTCAAACAAGATGGCAGCGATGACTAGGACAACGAGCCAGTCGAGACTCTATCTTTCGTCGCCCACTTCAGAGAACGAAACACAGGATAGCTAAGGATCAGCACCGCAAGCGCCAGCACCGCCGGACTCGGCGGCCAAAACTTGCCCGATGTGAGTGAGCCTTGTAAATCCGTCACGATCGAAGCGACGAGAAAGACCACGGACGCAACGAGCGCGATTCCGGTAGTCCATGGATAGCCCCACGCGCGATACGGCCGCGCCATTTCCGGCTCGCGCTTGCGCAGTACGAAAAGCGATGCATAGGAAAGCGTATAGTTCGCGACGAAGAAAAACGCGAGCATATCAATCACGCGCTCAAACGTTCCGGTCAGCAGGAAAAGCACGCCGGCAATCGTGCTGAGAAAAAGCGCAAGCACCGGCGTGCCGCCTTTGTTTACGCGGGCGGCGCGGCCGAAAAAAAGTCCATCACAACTCATCGCGTGCAAGGTGCGAGTACAGAAAATCTGGTTCGCATTCATCGAGCTAAGCATCGAGACAATCATGATCGACCGAATCACAGCGTCGCCGTACCTGCCGAAAATGCGCGTTGCCGCCGTGCCGAGCGCGAAATCGTTGCCTGCGATTTCGTTCATCGGCAGAACGTACAGCACGGCAAGATTCAGCAAAAGATAGATACCCATGACTGAAAAAACGCTGCCGAAAATCGCGCGCGGAACATCGCGGCCCGGATTCCGCACTTCTCCCGCGACGTATACAACTCCGTCCCAGCCGTCGATCGTGTACACCACAGCCTGCAAACTCAGGAGGATCGCAATCATTAACGGCCAGCCGGAAGGAAGCGCTGTCAGCGAGGACGATGTAGTGACAGATGCACTGGATGATATTGCATTTGCGTGGTGCCCCAGAGCAAAACACGCGGCTACAAGAACCACGAATGCGGCAGTTTTCATCGCAGAGGTGACGAGCTGCGTGCCACTGCCCCAGCGAATGCCGCGCCACTGCAAAATAAGGAATCCTAGAATCAGCGCCACTGCGATTTGCATTTCGTGGCCGGCGAGAACCGGAAAAAGATCGCGGCTGTACTCGGCAATGACGATGGAAACCGCCGCCGCAGTTCCGCAGGTCGATAGCCAATCGCTCCAACCGACGATGAAGCCGGCGTACTCTCCGATTGCCCGGCGCGAGAAATTGTATTGTCCGCCGCTGCGCGGAATCGATGCGCCGAGCTCCGCGAGCGAGGACGCGCCAAAAAGCGCATACATTCCGCCGATGACCCACATGCCGATGAAGAGCCACGCGTTGGGCAGCATTCTTGCAATGTCGCCCGGAGTACGTACGATGCCTGCAGCGATGGCGTTGCCAACGGCGACGGCGATGCCGAACCAGACGCCAAGCACCTGCAGTAGCTTGCCGGAGCCGCGAGATTGCGGCCCAGGCGATGCGTTGGTGCTGGTGGAAGACTCGTCCGATGTGTTAGACAATGTGGAGTCTCAGGAGTGTATCGGAAACTCGGACATCATAATGGCGATGCGGCAAAATGCAAGCTGGAAGTCGGTGATTTGAAGAATTGCCGCGAGCGGGTTTCGTTCCAATCGATCGGGGAGGCAGCGGATTTGGAAGTAGATCGCGCGTCAGCAATTAGAAAGGGAATGGCCACGGAGTTCGACGTAAGCGGCGACGCGCCGCCCACGGACATTTCGGTGGTCATCCCGTGCTTGAACGAAGCGAATTCTATTCCCTTTTGTCTGGAAAAGGCGCTGAAGTCTTTTCAGGCCGCGGGGTTGCGCGGCGAAGTCGTCGTCGCCGATAACGGTTCGACGGACGGCTCCATCGAGATTGCCGAGAAATTGGGCGCGCGCGTTGTTCGCGTGGAGCAGCGCGGTTACGGAGCAGCCTTGCGCGCGGGAATTTCCGCCGCGCGCGGCGCCTTCATCATCATGGGCGACGCCGACGACAGCTACGACTTCAGCGAAGTGCCCCGCTTCGTCGAAATGTGGCGGCAGGGCTACGACGTGGTGATGGGCAATCGCTTTCGCGGAGAAATCAAGCCCGGCGCGATGCCTTGGCATCACAGGTATTTCGGCAATCCCGTACTGACCTCAGTCTTGAATCTTTTTTTTCACGCGGGCATCGGCGACAGCCATTGCGGCATGCGCGGTTTCACTCGCGCCATTTACGACCGCATGGATTTGCGCAGCACGGGAATGGAGTTTGCGTCCGAGTTTGTGATCAAAGCCGCGCAACTTGGCGCGCGCATCACGGAGATTCCCATTACGTTGTGGCCGGACAAGCGCGGCCGTCCGCCGCACCTGCGCAGCTTCCGGGATGGCTGGCGCCACTTGCGTTTCATGCTGATGTACGCGCCGAACTGGCTTTTTCTTCTGCCTGGCACGTCGCTCGTGGCAATCGGCCTTTTTATTGTGTTCTGGCTGTTGCCCGGGCCGCGCAACATTTCGCCGCGCGTTGTACTTGATATTCACACGATGATCTTCGGAGTAATCTTCACGCTTCTCGGCGTGCAGATCCTTTCGATCGGATCTTTTGCAAAAGTTTTCAGTTATGCCGAGCGCTTCGACCGCAACACCGTCTCGCTAAAGCGCGTCCTAAAACGCGTCACGCTCGAAACCGGTTTGCTTCTCGGCGGCGTGGTTTTTCTTGCTGGTTTTGCGGGATGCGCATGGGTCACTTGGCAGTGGGCCGCCAGCGGCTTTGGCCCGCTGGCCCAGGTCCGCCAGGTTCTTTTCTGGTCGATGTGGCTGTTCATCGGCGTTCAAATCATTTTTGCTTCCTTTTTTCTGAGCATGCTTGGCATCAGCCGCGGCACGTACATCGGCGACTACGACCTAAAATAAATGCCCTATACCGGAATCGACCACTTCATCGCCAGGCTCCGTTTTCGCGCCGCCTATCCTTATATACGTCCCGGCTCGCGCGTCTGCGATCTCGGCTGCGGTTTGGAAGCTGCTTTCCTGGATTACGCTTCCGACCGGATTGCGACGGGCGTTGGCGTCGACGATCAGCTTGCGGACGGGATACAAGGCCGGTGGCAGCGCGTGCGTGGCGATCTGCGCTTGCCGCTGCCTTTGCCGGATGGCAACTTCGATCACGTCGTGATGCTTGCCGTTCTGGAGCACCTCACTGAGCCCGAGAAGGTGCTTCGCGAAGCGCATCGCGTCATTGCGCCCGGCGGTTCGTTGATTATGACGTGGCCTTCGGCGAAGGTTGATCCGATTTTGGATATGCTGCACAGACTGCACCTGATCAGCGATGAAATGGAAAGCGACGAACATCAAAAACGCATTCCCGTCGAAGCGTTGCAAGAAATGTTGCAGCGTATAGGCTTTCAGAAGTTTGTGCATCGCCGCTTCGAATTCGGCCTCAATAATCTGATGGTCGCTTTCCGCTAAGATTGGCCGCGTTGCAGAGGGCCAGCGGAAAATCACTGATCCGGCGGCGGAGTGTACGGTTTGAGTTCGGTGTTGTCGACGTCGGGTTCGACGAGCCAGATATGGCGGTCTTTGAAGTAGCTGAACAGCTTGGCGTTTTGGTCTGCATCAAGTTCGCGGGCCCAGATGATTTGTGAACCGTCGATATCAGCGCCGTTGTAAACCCATTCGTCATGGATGTTGTGATCGTCGGAGTAGCGCACCACGATCAAATGCTTTCCGGGCACAGCCTGGAGTTGTCTAATCACGGCGACGCGGCTCGGGTCGCCGGTGCAGGTCCACCAGAGCGGATCGCAAGACCTGCGAGCGATATTGACGCTTGTAGAGAGGACGAGCAGCACGACGAGCGCGCGAGACAGCGCTACGCCTACCGGACGCGCTTTCCATTTCATGTTGCACAAATGGCGCACAGCTTGCGCCAAAAGCGCATAGATGACGCAAGTTACAGGCGCCGCATAGTGTGGTGCCGACCAGATCACCGCAAAAACTCCCGCGAGGCATAGGAACAGTGTGACGACCAGCAGGCGCATCTCGCGGTCACGAAACGCAAATGGCAGCGCGGGCAGGAGGAACAGCGTGGCCGGCCAGAAAAATTCAACGCCCATTCTCGCTACTTTTTCTGCCGTGACGTTTAGTGCATCCTTCCAGGTGGTTTGATAGTCTTCGCGCTCCCAGCCGTTATAGAAATCTTCGAATTGCTGGTTGTGGTAGGTAAGCTCGGGCTTGAGGTGCTCCCACAGAAACAGCGGAGTCGAATGATATGTGCGGGTGTTCAGAACATGCGGCATGAGGAGCGCATTTCCCGTCAGGCGCCAATTGTAGTAGCCGATGAACGCCAGAGTAAAAACCAGAACGGCGGAGATCGGCAGGAAGACGATTCGAATGCGGGCTCCGGCTGTAGTGCGGGACACTGTTTTTCCGATTAGCCACCAGAAGAGCCACAATCCCGCCGGAGCACAGAAGAGAAATCCTTCATAAGGACGGCTATTCGCGAGGATGGCGATGCCGAGGCCGAGAAGCAGAGCGCTTCCAATGCCTGCGCGCCTTTTGATGCGGCCCAATGCACCCAGCACAAGCGCTCCGCCGATACCTGCCACTGCGCCGCCCCAGTAGCTGTTCATCCAGTAGCTGGCAATTCCCAAATTCAGCGCAGCAAATACACCGCCTAACAGCGCCCATCGCGCAGGCATCCATGCTTGCAGCATCCACAAAATCGCGGCGCACATGGCAGCGTCGCTCAGCAGCACGCCGATCCAAGGATTCCCCAGTAGCTGGCCGATGGCCGTCACGAAGCCCTGCGCGGGCGGGTACATCGAGGAATAGGTCGGAAACCAATTCACGTGAAATGTCTCGAAGCTCATCCACATCGGGTGGGTTGGATTGGCCAGACGGCCGTGAGCAAAAGTATCCGCCATCAACAGATAGCTGAATTCGTCGTGAATCCCCGGGATGGGCACCGGCAATAGCGGCAAGACCGCGGGGCGGATGACCGCGACACCAAAAAACATCAAAGCAACAGCGAGATTTTTGCGCTCTGCAAAACGCGAGAGAGCGTGCTCTATTTTTTGGAAAACGCGGCTGCCGATGGTTGGTTTCCAAAGAGCCAGCAGCCCGAAGAGGAGAGTAAGGAGGAGCGCAATTTCGGCCGACGGCCAGAAATGCGTATCTGATTGGCTTCCAAGTGGATTCATTTAGCGAAAAGAGGCTCAGACGCGGATTGCTTCCGGAATGCGCAGGCGAGGAACCGTTCCATTATCATCGTGCAGGGATTCTAGCGTATTGGGGGCGCAATCAGCGCTCGATTTCCATTTCGACGTTTTCCGCGGGTGCGTTTAAGGATGCGCCGCCGGCACGCGATTCCGTGAAATCCGCAAGCTCAAGCCTCAGGTTTCCTGCGTTTGAGGAAAAGGCAAGGCCGGTTTCAAAATCCACAACACCGCTGCGAATGAGCTTGTCAATTTCTCCGTCAAAGTATTGCATTCCCTCGGTGTCGCCATCGCGCATGGCATCGAGCAAAGACTTTCCTTCTGCCTCTCCTTTTTCGACGTAATCCCGCACGCGCATGGTGGACTTGAGGATTTCAATCGCCGCAATCCTGCCTTTGCCGTCTTTTCGAGGGAGGAGACGCTGCGAGACGATACAGCGGAACGCCTTTGAAAACCGATTGCGTATGGCTAGCTGATCCGCGAGAGGAAAAGCGCCGACGATACGTTCAATGGTTTTCGCGGCGTCAATGGTGTGCAGGGTAGACATCACGAGGTGGCCAGTTTCCGCCGCTTCCAGGGCGATTTCAATTGTTTCGCGGTCGCGCATCTCGCCAACCAGAATGACCTTTGGAGCCTGGCGAAGAGCCCCGCGCAAAGCGAGATCAAATGTAGGCGTGTCGCTGTGGAGCTCCCGCTGGTGGATGGTGGCCTTTTTGTGTTTGTGGAGAAATTCGATGGGGTCTTCGATGGTGAGAATGTGATAGGCCTTTTCTGTATTCATCATGTCAATGATTGCGGCGAGTGTGGAAGATTTTCCCGAGCCCGTCGGACCGGTCACCAGCACAATGCCGTTCTTCATCTGCACAATCTCTTTCAACTGCGGCGGCAGGTGCAACTCTTCAAATCCCGGAATCGCGTCTGGGATTACGCGCATAACGATCGCGACGCTTCCGCGCTGGCGAAAAATATTTACACGGAACCTGCCCACCCCGGAAACGCCGTAGGACAGGTCGGCCGAGCCATCGCGTTCCAGCTTCCCGATTGCATGTTCGTTCTTTTCCATCAGGTCATCGGCGAACCACTGAGTATCCTGCGGCGTCAGGCGCTCGATTCCTTTGAATTTCAGCTCGACGAGCTGCCCGCTGATCTCAATTTGCGGCGCGCGACCCGGTGAAAAAATCAGGTCACTCACATGGTCACGAGCCTTCAACATGGCGGAGATGAGCTGTGCCGTATCAAACTTGCGCTGCGCGGGTGATAGTTGTGCCGGTGCCACTTGTGTTGGAGTTCCCATAGTTCTTTAACCAGGTCACCTGAGGAAAGGGATAGGTCAAGCGAGTAACGACATCAGCGATTGTAGGCGAAGGATTGGTCGGAAGGGGAGGTAACTCTCAGCGGACGTGTCTAAGAGTCATTGAAGTGAGGAAAACAACCAACGCTTCAACACCACAAGAGCGGCCGCACCGCGCGGAGCCATCCGCGAGCGAGCAGCGTGACCGTTCGCGAATGATGCCCGGAGCTATTCGTGCTGGGCAGGTGCGCGAAGATTAATTTCGAAGGAAACTACTTCGAAGCACTATCGATAAAGCTGGCGATGTTTGCTTTGAGTTTGGTGAGGTCCTCGTCGCGCAGATACATCATGTGGCCCGCGTCGTAATACTGCAGGTGGATATTTTTCTGCAGCTTTTCCGGAAGGCCCAGATGCTCCATCGTATATTCCGTGGCGTAGAACGGCGTGGCCAAATCGTACAGCCCATTCTCGACCTCGATTTGCAAATGAGGATTGGTAAGCATCGCCTGGATCAGATCGCCCTCGACGTTTGGTGAACCCGGGAAGCCGAAATTGTCGCCGCTACGATGTTTCCAGTCCCAATTGTTTCCTGCTTCATCCGAGCCGGTGTGGTACACCTTATCTTGCCCGAACTTCAGATCTTCGCGAACGTACGTATTGAAGGCCGCCGTGAAAGGCCCGGTGATGGAAGTGTCCTGCGGATCGTATTCGGCGTATTCGCCAAGCAGATCGTAGCTATAGCCGGAGAACCGCGCGTCGAGGCGGCCGGTGGTCAAGCCGCGGCTGCGCTGCAACTCTTTCATGAACTGCGGCAGGTTTACGCGCAGATCGGCTTTGATCAGGTAGTCTTCGCTCAAGCCGGTGTAGCGGGAAAGCTGTTTAGCTACCTCGGATTTTTCCGCGGCGCCCAACTTCGCTCCTTTCACTAGAGCGTTCAGATACCCCGTTTGCGCAAAGTTTCGCGCTTCCTCGAGAAACGCGGACAGATTATCGGGGCGATCCTTCAGCATCTTGTGATACCACGCCGTCGCCGCGTAACTGGGCAGATAAAACACGTAAGGCATATCCTCGCCGGGATTGAAGGAAATTGTTCCCAGGTCCAGCACCGAAGAAATCAGGGCGATGCCGTTGAAGTCCATGCCGTCGTGAGATTGCAGATAGTTCGATAGCGCCGCCGAACGGAAAGTGCCGTAGCTTTCGCCAATCAAAAACTTCGGCGAATTCCAGCGATTGTTGCGGCTCACATAGGTATTGATGAATTGTGCGAGCGACTTGACATCCTGGTCCACGCCCCAAAAATCCTTGTCCTGCGCTTTGCCCACGGCGTGGCTGAAGCCTGTGCCGACAGGATCGACGAAAACTAAATCCGTTTTGTCGAGAAGGCAATTCACGTTGTCCACAAGCTTGTATGGCGCGGGTGGCGTCGCGTCGGCATTCACGGTCACGACGCGCTTTGGCGAAAACGAGCCCATGTGCAGCCACACGGATGCAGAGCCCGGGCCACCGTTATAGACAAATGCAATGGGGCGCGTGCTCGGATCTTTGACGTCGCTGCGCGTGTAGGCCGTCGAGTAGAGCAGCGCGATGGGCTCGTCCTTTTCATTTTTCAGGAGAATGGTTGCCGCTGTCGCCTTGTAGGGAATCGTTTGCGAGCCGATCTTGATCGAGTGGTCCGTGACGGAGGATTCTTCCTTCGGTGCGGGCGCCGCTGCAGCTGCTGCGTCTGCCGGCTTGTCAGCGGGTTTTGCGTCCTTGTCCTGAGCTTGCAAACCGAGAGGCAGTGCCGTCAAAAACATAGCCCACGTCAGAAGAAACTTGCAGCACTTCGAAATGCTCATTGCGACATTCCCCCATAAAATTGAATTAGGCCACTCGGTGAATCGCAGAATTGTATCTCTTTTGTTGCGGCCTCGCGCTACTTCTTCTCTTGCAGGCGAAACGCTAGGCCGGCAGTTTGTCCTTGGGGATCGAGAGAAAGAGCGCTTAAATCCGCCGCAATGCAATCTGCTCCTGCGCTTAAAAGCTCTTCCTCAGTCGAGGTGGTGAGCAATCCGAGTACGCGCGCGCCTGCGGCTTTGCCCGAGAGGACTCCCGAGGCGGCATCTTCCGCTACAACGCAATCCGCGGGTGAAATTCCCAGAACCTTCGCACCTTTTAGATATGGATCGGGGAAGGGCTTTCCACGCTGGAGATCGCTTGCGGTGACGAGATGTCTAGGCACCGGCAATCCCGCAGCGCGCAAACGCACCTCCGCCAGCCGTCGACTCGCGGATGTCACGATGGTCCAGCGCGCCTCAGGAATGGCTTGTAAGAGGTCCAAGGCTCCTGGGAGCGCCACAACATCCGAGATGTCTTCAATTTCCCGGCGTTCGACTTCGCGATTTTCAGCGTCATGATCGCCGTGCGGAAGCAATTCGATGATCGTGGCTAGGCTCGGCCTGCCATGTGCTTTGCGTACGACTTCGTCGGGAACCAAGCCGTGTTCTAACGCCCAGCTGGTCCATACGCGCGCGACCGCGGGCGTGGAATCCACCAGCACGCCATCCATGTCGAACAATACGGCGCTGCATTGAATCGAGATCATCGTCGAAGTTGTTTACCGTTCATCGAGAGCATCATCCCGAATGGCTTTTAGAGTACTGAAGTCGAGGAAAACAAGGAAGGTTGGGGTGGGAGACGGGGATTGAACCCGCGACATTCGGTGCCACAGACCGACGCTCTACCAGCTGAGCTACTCCCACCACCGTTTGATTTACTTAGTTTACGCTACTTTCTCGCGATGGAAAAGCGGCTCAGAAATGCTTCCGGCGAACACGGCTTCTCGGCCAATTTGCGAAGAAAACGGCCGGGCGCTCCGCCGTCGCTTTCCGTGAATCTAAGCACCCGCGCCGAGCATCCAAATTCCATTGCGGGCATTGCAAGAAGCAGCCCCAAACGCTTACAGTACGCTAAGCAAAACTCAGCCCAGGCCTGAGGACCCGCCGTTTCGCAACTGTTCTCCGTGGCTGCTGGGAGTGGCCTTCCGCAAGCATTTGGAATCGGCGGCGCTTTCTTGGGCTTCTTCGAAAAGTGTTGCAAGCGGGCATAGGTTTTCGTGGCACGTTTAAAAGCGGCGGAAGTTTTTTGCGACGTATTGCAGAGCGAAGATCAGAGCATGAAAGGTGTTTGCTCTGGAGTCGAGTCAACGCGGGGAAGAAATTGAGTTTCAAATGAAAATCCTCCATCCAGCGCGGCGAAGCAAAGCCAGAGAGCGCAACGGGGACTTGAGCCGCGGCTTACTGCTGAGGCTGGAGTTGCCTAGCGATCCCAGTTTGCTTTGTGCGGTACGGGGAGCCGTGGAACGTTTGACGGAATCGTTCGGATTCTCCGCGCCGGATTGCCGCGCGGTCACTCGCGCTGTTGACGAAGCGCTGACGAATATTATCCGGCATTCCTACAACGGCCGGTCCGACCGTCCTATTGAGATGTTCTTCCGCTCCGTCCACCGGCAGGCCACTCCAGACGCGTCCGAGGGACTCGAGATCCTGCTCTGTGATCGGGGCCCCTCCATAAATCGCGCGCAACTGTGCATGCGCGCACTGGAAGAAGTAAAGCCGGGCGGACTTGGGCTGCATTTTATTCGACAAAGCATGGACGTCGTCGAATACAAGCGCGCGAAGGGGACTAACCGCCTCCGCTTGGTCAAGTACGTGCGCGCTGCGAAGCAGGACTCGAACTCGTAACCGCTTGAAGGAGAATACACTGTGCAGATTTCCAGCCGGCAACTCGATAAGACCACGATTTTCGACGTTTCGGGAGACATTGACCTGGCGAACTCGCCCGCCGTTCGAAAGGCGCTCTTGAAAGAGGTGCGAGACAATCGCACGCCTCGCGTGGTGATGAACCTGAGCAAAGTGCGCTACATCGACAGCTCCGGCGTGGCTTCTCTGGTCGAAGGTCTGAAGGCGTCCCGCGACGTCGGCTCGCGCTTCATCTTGTTTGGTTTGAGCACCTCCGCGCGGGAAGTCTTGCAGCTCTCGCGTTTGTTGAAGATTTTTGAAGTTTATGACAACGAAGAGCAAGCGCTCGCGGGCTAGCAGTTGTATAACTAGGCGGCAAATTTTCCCGAGTTTTATTGAATCGCGTTACGGGGAATTGAGTCACACAAAATAGCGATGCAATTTGTGTCACAAATCGGCGGCAGCGTAACGAACAGCCTTGCCTACGTCGGTTCACTTGCGTCACTCGGCGGCCGCGCGGCCTACTACGCCTTCGTAGGGCCATTCCAAGGAAAACCACTTCGTGTGCAGCGCGCTGTATCGCAGGCCATGGACGTGGGCGTTCGCGCTTTGCCGATTCTCTCGCTGATTACATTCTTCATTGGATTGATTCTCGCGCTTCAGGCTGCGTATGAGTTGCGGCGATTTGGTGCGATAGGCTATGTCGCCACAGCCGTCGCGATTTCCATGTCGCGCGAACTTGGCCCGCTCATCACCGCCATCGTGGTTATCGGCCGCTCGGGCTCGGCGTTTGCCGCCGAAATCGGCACCATGAAGGTCACGGAAGAAATCGACGCACTGGAGACCATGGCCATCAGTCCGATCCGTTTTTTGGTCACTCCGAAATTTCTGGCCATGATTCTGATGTTGCCTTGCCTTACGATCTGGGCCAATGCCATGGGAATTCTTGGCGGCTCGCTTTTCGGCGTAGCTCAGGCCGATTTTACGTTCGCACGTTATATTCAAGCCTCGCTGGATTCGCTGCTCCTGCGCGACATCATGACCGGACTGGTGAAGAGCGTGATGTTTGGTATCACCATCACCGCTGTCGGATGCCAGGAGGGACTCGACACGGGCGCGGGCGCGGAGCAAGTCGGTCGCTCCACCACTCGAGCCGTTGTGGTGTCGATCTTTCTTGTCGTGCTTGTGGATCTGGTCTTTACGACTCTGTTCTTTTTTATCAGCGGTAGTTAGGGAAGAGTGACCTTGCCAACAGAAATCGAAAACACGGACTCGCTCGATTCGGAGGTGATGCTCTCGCTCCGCGACGTGCGCGTGAGTTATGGCGAGGTTGAGATTCTCCACGGCATCACTTTTGACGTGATGCGCGGGGAGACGCTGGTGATACTCGGAGGCTCCGGCTCTGGAAAGAGCACTCTTTTGCGGACGCTCGTGGGCCTGGAAAAAGCGAGCTCCGGGGAAATCTGGATCAAAGGTAAAAACATCGCGGCGATTGACGATTCGGAGATGGACGAGATTCGCAAAAAGATTGGCATGTCGTTTCAGGGCGGCGCGTTGTTTGGTTCCATGACGGTTGGCGAAAACGTAGCCTTGCCGCTGCGCGAACACACTAAGCTCGAGGACTCCACGATTGAAATCATGCTGCGGCTGAAACTTGAGCAAGTCGGGCTTGCCGGATTTGAGTATTACATGCCATCGCAACTCAGCGGCGGCATGAAGAAGCGTGCTGCCGTCGCTCGTGCGCTGGCGATGGACCCAGAGATTCTTTTTTTCGATGAACCGTCGGCAGGATTGGATCCGATTATCGCCGCCGGCATCGACCAACTCATCCTGGAATTGAAGCAAGCTTTCCGCATGACCATCATCGTGGTCACGCACGAATTGGCCAGCGCCTACTTGATTGCCGATCGCATGGTGCTCATCGACAAAGGCCATGTCGTGGCCATAGGCACGACCGCGGAAATGCGCGCGAGCACGCAGCCTCGCGTGCGGCAATTCCTGGACCGCGTGCCCGAGCCGGAAGTGGCCCGCGAAATGGATTATCTGCAAATGCTCACGCAAGACCGCCGCTTGTGACGAGCATTAGCAGGGAAAGAGGACGTGATGGCAGGGAAGCGCGACCAGGTTTTTGTGGGACTCTTCGTTATAGCCGCCACGGCGGTTCTCATCGGCATGGTCTTCGCCATTTCCGGTGTCTTTGGCCGCAGCGCGAAGACTTATCACGCTTACTTTCCATTCGCCGGCGGGCTCGAGCAGGGCGCGACCGTCCGCTACGCAGGCGGCCCCAAAGTAGGCCGCGTGGAGAAACTGGCCATCGATCCAAAAAACCCTTCACAAATCGACGTGGTTTTCAGCGTGCAAACCGATCTGCCCGTCAAGACAGACAGCCACGCCAAGATCATGAGCATGAGCCCCCTGGGAGACAACCATCTGGAGATTTTTCCAGGCGGGGCGCAGACCGCTCTCGCTCCGCCTGGTTCCTTATTGCCATCCGATGCTTACGTGGATTTCAACGCCCTCACTGCTCAAATCAACGACCTCGCGCCGCAAGCGAAGCAACTCATTCAATCGCTGAACGATCGCGCCACGGAATTGAAAGTGACCGTGGACCGCGTCAATGACCTGCTCAACGCCAGGAACCGCGAAAATCTTTCCGCCACTCTGGCCGACACGCGCGGCTTGATCGAAGAAAACCGTCCCGAGATCAAATCCACCATTCATCACTTAAACGATGTGAGCCAGAAAATCGAACCCCTTCTTCAGGATCTGCGCAATACTTCCGCTGAAGCCAACAAAGCCCTCACGCATATCGACGAACTCCTCGGGGAAAACCGCGCCGATGTGCGCCAGGCGGTGATCGATCTTCGCAAGTCTTTGACGACTCTCACCGACATTACCGGGCGCGTGGACCAAACGCTTGACGTCAACGCCGAGAATATCGACGAGCTTCTCGATAATTTCCGCCGCGTCTCTCAGAATCTCAAGGAATTCACGGAAACCATCAAGAAGCGTCCTTACACTCTCATTCGCGCCACCAATCCGCCCGATCACAAACCCGGTGAGCACAAATGAAGCGAGGAAATAAACAACTCATGACGAGAACCACTGAACCGTCCATCCAACCGCCGCGTGTTGGCTGCAAACTTTCGATTTTTCAAACGACGATGACGGCAAAAATCACATTGTCAATACTTGCGCTGGCCGTGGGTTTGGTGGCCGGATGCGGCGCCGCCCGGCCGAGCAAATACTATCAGCTCACGGTTCCCGGTGACCTGGCGCCCGCATCCAACCCCAATCCGGTTCCCATCACGCTGCTGATCGGACGCCTCACTGGTCCTGCTCTCTATCGCGCGGACCAAATCGTTTACAGTTCCGGCGGCGAGAGCATGGGGACCTACGAATATCAGCGTTGGTCGGAACCCCCCACGGAGATGATCGCGGAAGTCATTCTACGGCAGTTCCGCGCCTCCGGCCATTATCGCGGTGTCTACACGCTGCGAAGCGACATCCGCGGAGAATTTCTTTTGCACGGGCGGCTCTATGACTTCAAGGAAGTTTCGGGAGCCCCCATCGTCGGCCGGGTCACCATGGAATTGGAGCTACGCAACATCAAGACGGGCACCTCCGTGTGGACGCACTTTTACACGCACGATGTACCCGCCAGCGGAAAAGATGTCGGCGCGGTTGTTGCGGCCCTCGATAAGAACGTCCAGCAAGCCGTAGAGGAATTCCGTTCGAGCCTAGATCAATACTTTGCGGAGCATCCGCCCACGCAGCCCGCGCCCTAGCCCTGGGGCGCTCATCAATCTTGTTTGGGCATGGAATGGCGTGCCCGTCTTAATTAATTATTGATCAGTCGCGCCGGTGCTTTTAGCCCAAGCGCCGCAGCGTCAGCAAGGTCACGTCGTCGTCTAGCTCCGGGCTTCCTCTGTGAAGCTGCACGCCTTCCAGCAAAGCCGCGGAAAAATCAGGAAGGCGGACTGGTCCTTGCATTTTTGCCAAAGTCGATTCGGCTAATTGCAGGAATCCGCGAGGCGTTAGTTGTTCGCCGCCAGGTGACTGTACTTCGGTAGCTCCATCCGAAAACGCCAGGATCATATCTCCGGGACGAAGCTGAATGCTCTGCTCGCTGTACATTTCTCCCGTGACGAAGCCTAGTGGCAGGTTTTCCATCCCTTCTCCCAACTCCAAAAACTTTCCCTCGTTCGCCCGCCAAAGCAGCATCCGCGGATGGGCCGCATAGGCAAAATTAAATTCACCTGTCCCGCCATCAAATGTCCCTGTGACCACGGTCGTCAGCCGCAACGCTCCCTTCGATTTCTCCGAATCCAAAGTGAACTCGTCATTCAAAGAAGCCAGTAACCCCGCCGTATCTCGTACATCCTGAAATTTGTGCAGCAAATGATGGACGTGCCGCGCCACTCCGCTGGCCACATACCCATGCCCCACACAATCCGCTAGCACGACCCGCGCAATATTGTCGCTGCAAGAAAACACCGCGGAGAGGTCTCCGCCCCGATCCGCTCCTGACGGTATGGCGATGACATCCGCCTCCAAACCAGCCAGCTCCAGCGTACGGTGCGCCCTCTCGTTCCCAGCCCACAATTCCATGCAACCAAACGGCCGCGCCGCCGATGTACTGCACACAAATGCTTCCGGTTCGATCTTCTTAAACTTCATAGCATTTTTGATGCGCAGTCCCGACGATCCGCTACCTTCCGGACAAAGCTTTAACCGCATGATCCACCCTCAGTTTACGCACTGGTCGGCGGGGAAGGGAATTCCGGGATCTCGTGGGCCAGTTTCCAGAAGGCGCTCGGGACCGTGTAAAATGACCGGCTCCGCAAAACCTGTGAGAGTGTGATTCTAAATCTCGTAGAGGTCATACATGCCCGATTCGTTTCTAACGCCCGCGGAGGTTCGTTGGACACCAGTGGAACGCTACGGTTTCCGCATTGCCTGCTGTTACCTGCTCTATTACGCCTTCAGCTCCGGTAACGACAACGTCCTGTACCTGATTCCGAAGGTTGGCGCCAAACTCGCTTCCTGGTTGTCACTCGCTTGGCAAAAGCCCGCCGTTTGGCTCGTGCAGCACTATATTCACGTCTCTGGCATCGGCGCAAACATCCACGCCACGGGCTCCGGCGACACGGCTATCAACTGGATCGGCATCGGCGTAATCTTCGTCTACTCCGCGATCGCCGCTTCGGTCTGGTCGATGTTGGACCGCCGCCTTGAATATCGAACTGCTTCCGAATGGCTGCGTTTCATTCTGCGCCTCACACTTGTTATTGCGATGGCCAACTACGGATTCTCCAAGCTGTTTCCCATGCAGATGCCTCCGCCTTCGCTGGCCGTCCTCAACGAACCAGTCGGAAACCTATCGCCCATGACGCTTCTTTGGACCTTCTTGGGCGTCAATCCCGCTTATGAGATCGCGGCTGGTGCCGTCGAGGTCGCCGCAGCCCTGTTGCTGTTCTTCCGGCGCACCGCCCTTGTCGGCGCTATCCTCACTTGCTTTGTCATGTCCAACGTCCTGCTGTTCGATCTATTCTTCGACGTCCCGGTCAAGATTTATGCCGCCCATCTGGTGCTGTTTTCGATCGCCGTCATCGTGCCCGACTTCCGCTCATTACGGGATTTCTTCTGGCGCCACAGTCCCGCGTCCCTTACCTCGCTGTGGGACCCCGCGCCACAACGTCGCGCTTCCCGCATTGCTATCCGCCTAGTCGAGATCGCCCTTGCCGTGATGATCCTCACATCCGTGCCGGGCCACTACGAAAGCTTCGCCCGGCAACTCGCCCGCGCGGGAAATCCGCATGAGCTCACCGGCCAATGGCACGTGGACTCCGCAACCGCCACGATCGACGGCCAGAACATCTCCAAGCCTGTGTTCACTGGAAACGGTCTCCCAATTACCGATCTCTTCCTGGAACCCAACGGCCGGCTCACGCTACGCGACTCGTCGGGAGTACTCTGGCGCGCCGGGGCGGATGTTCAAACCAAAAGCGGCACGTTCGCCCTCTACCGCGAATCGGAAGATCCAATCGTCTACGGCTTTTCCCGGCCCGATCCGGCACACCTGGTCCTCACACCTACAGACGGCGCCAGTGGCACGCTCCGCCTCACGCGCGTCCCACTGCCCACTCACTACCCGCTGCTCGAAAGAGGCTTCCACCTCGTTAACGAATGGCCACTCGAACGCTGACGCTCTGCTTGTTGAGCGCGAAATTCCTCGCGTTGCCTAAATCGTTGCAAGCTGGATACGCCGCCTCACGCTCCCTCCGCGTCTTGCTAGACTACTTGAGAGGAATCGCGTCCCCGCGCATGAGCCCCCACGAAACGGATCGCCGCCATCTCGAGCGGCAAATCGTCTACGCGCGCCCAATTATCGTTTTGCTTTCGATTCTGGCGTTGCTCCAACAGCCGGATCCCCAAGCAGCCAAGCGCTCCATCTCCTTCCTAGTCGCCTATCTAATCCTTTCTCTCGCAAATATTCCGCTCGAGCGTTTCCTCCGCAAACGATCCTGGCATTTGCCAATCGCCTGCGATCTCCTCGCCCTCGGCTTTTTCATGTACATCAGCCCGTTGTCTGTCCCAGTCTGGTTCCCCTACCTTTTCGTCTGCTGGGTCGCGGGCATGCGCTGGGGACTTCGCGCCACCATCCCCCTAGCCGGTGCGCTGGCCCTAATTCTCGTTCTTCTCACCGCCGTGAAAGGCGAAATCGGCTGGATGCGCGTCATCGCTTGGGTGGGTCTCGTTGGCGGCACGTTCGCAGGGGGCGCGGCCCTGGCCTTCCTGGCCGACCGCAGCCGCCACTTCGCCTCGCAAAACGACTTCTTCTCCCGCATCACCGCCACCCTCCAGGTCGACCAGGGCCTGGCCGAATCACTGCGCCTCCTTCTCGACGAACTAGCTCGTGCCTTCCACGTCGAGGTCGCCCTCCTCGCCTATCGCGACACCGATCTCGAACGCATCTATCTTTGGCGCCTAAAAGCCGGCGAGAGCGAGCGCCTCGTCCCCGAGAGCTACTCCCTGGCCCGCGCCGACGGCTTCCTGCTCGACGACATGGATGCCACCGTCTGCTGGAACAGCCTCGAAGGCGCCGGTAGCGGTTTTGGCTGGGACCGCCGCGATGGCCGCCGCCTTGCCACCCTTCCACGCCTCCCTGGCCCCACCCAGCAGGAGCTCCACATGCGCTCCATGATCTCCGTGGCCTTTGACCAGATGGGCCAGCCCGCCGGCCGCCTCTTCCTAATCAACGGTCGCAAGCCCTTCGAACGCCCCGACCTCGCCTGGCTCGAACGCATCTCCCGCCACATCGGCCCCTCGCTCGAAAACGTCTTCCTCCTCCGCCATCTTCGGGCCCGCGCCATTGAAGGCGAACGCAGCCGCATCTCCCGCGACCTCCACGACGGCATTCTTCAGACCCTTCTCAGCATCGAAATCCAGCTCGACGTCCTCCGCCGTAGAGTTGCTTCGTCACCCGACCAGGCCGAAGCCAACCTCGGCAACCTCCAGCACACCGTTAAAAACGAGTCCGCCGAGCTGCGCCGCATGGTCACCGACCTTCGCCCCCTCCGCGTCCAGAGCGCCGATCTCGTCGATTTAATGCAAGGTTTCGCCGAGCGCTACCGCAACGAATCCAGTCTGGCCCTCGACGTCATGATCGAATCCGCCGACCTTCACGCTCCCGACCGCGTCTGTCGCGAGATTTTCCAGATTTACCGTGAAGCACTCAACAACATAAAAAAGCATGCGAAGGCTTCCCATGTCGTGGTAAAACTGTCGCAGGATGACAGTCGCATCGTTTTGGTAGTTGACGACAACGGCGAAGGTTTCAGTTTCGCCGGCCGGTTCACTGGGGATGAGCTCGACCGCCTGCGACTGGGTCCGATTTCCATCAAGGAGCGTGCGCGTACCGTGGGGGGCCTGTTGACTGTAGAGTCAAACCCCGGCCATGGCGCTCGACTGACTATCGAGGTTCCGCTCGGTTGACATGGCCAAAACTAAACAACAAATTCGCGTCCTGCTAGCCGATGACCACGCGATCTTTCGCGACGGCCTCCGCAAACTTCTCGATTCCGATGAGGACATCACTATCGTCGGCGAAGCGCAGAACGGCGCGGAGTGCATCAAGCTCCTCGCCAAGCTCAAGCCGGAAATTCTCTTGCTCGATCTCCGCATGCCCGATAAAGACGGCCTCGCCGTCCTTGAAGAAGTCAATTTCGATACGCTGCCCACGCGCGTCATCGTCCTCACCGCCGCCGAGGATGATCGCGACGTTGTTCGCGCCATGCGCCTCGGAGCACGCGGGGTAGTTCTCAAGCAGTCAGCCACAGATCTTTTGGTGAAGAGCATTCACCGGGTTCACGCCGGCGAAATTTGGCTCGACAACCGTATGACCGCGGAGGTCATGAAAGCGTTTTCGAAATCCTCCGAATCTGGCCCGCGCCGCGAGAAGCCCCTCCTCAGCGATCGCGAAAAGGAAATCGTCCAGCTTGTCGCCCAGGGTTTCCGCAACAAAGAAATCGGCGAAAAGCTTTTCATCAGCGAACAAACCGTAAAAAATCACCTGCATAACATCTTCGACAAACTAGGCGTCTCCGACCGACTCGAACTCGCCCTCTACGCCATCCACCATCGCCTGATCGATCAGACGTAACACATTTCGAGTCTCATCGATATCCGTACATCACCGCCTAATCGAACAGTCCGCGCTTGCGTTTACTGCGCCGGTGGCTTGGTCTGCGTGGCTTCTTGGTGCGGGGCCACCGTCTCCCCGCTCTTTACCGACGTCGCTGCTCCCGGCTTCGAGAGTCCCTGCGATTCGTAAAACGCGTTGAAGAAAAACTTGTAAGTGCCGTGCGACTGCCCGCGCCACTGTGGCCGGAATCCCAGCAAATAAACGCGCCCCTTGCCGTATTGCACTTCCAGCGCCGCGGCTTTTCCTTGTATGCGCTCCGGATGCAGCAAGTACCCGCTCATCAGCGGGCTCTCGTCTTTCGGATATGCCGCCAGCACACGCCCTCGGAAACCCTCCTTGGCCTCGAACGCCGGGCCCCGCTCAAACATCACGATCGGATCGTGTGGCAGCCCCCACGTCGCTGAATGCGCCATATCCTGCACTTCGACGCGCAACAAGCAGCCGGAGCAGAAGAACTCCTCATCCTTCAGCCCAGCCAGCACATTCTTCACCGGCAAGCCCAGTTGATCCACAGCAAAGACCGACGCATTGTTAAACGCGATCAGCGTGCCTCCCGCCAGTACGAACTCCCGCAGCGCCATCACTCCCAGCTCGCCAATTCCGCCTACGTACTCTCCGGGTACACTGCCCGCTCCGAAGCCGTTGAAAATGGCTTCTGGCGAACCATCCGGAATCAGAATGGCGTCGAGCCTCTCGCGCAAATTCCCGGCTTGAATATCGCCGTTGCGCAACGTGACCGGATCAAACTTGAAATTTTCCAAAATCCACCGCGTCCACCCCTCATCGATGAACGGAACCCACGCCCGATACAGGCCCACGCGCGCTTTTTTCACGCTAATGGAGTCCTTCGGCGCCGCCGCGACGGCTCTCAGCGTCAGCGAATTTTCCTTGGAAAGTCCGTCGAGTTTGTCGTGCTCGATGCCCGACACCACAATCGCGCCAGTTTCGGCCCCATCGGAAGTTTCGGTTTCGCCAGGCGCGAAACCGGCGTGGCCACCGCTCGCAAGCACTTCGTTCAACAGTTTGAAGCTTGCGTTGGATTTGTGGCTCAAGACGTACACGCTGCCCGTTCCGCTCACGCTCCCCGCGGGAGGCGTGAACTTTTCGAGCTTCTGCAACGCGCCGCGCTCCGCTGTTCCGATAGGTTGCAGGACTGGCGCCACCTGTACGCCCATTTGCATCGGCAACGTCCAGCCCGTCACGTCGTACGGCAATTTCGGCGGGCTGCTTGGCGTTTCGCGCAGATCAGGATAGATCTGCGGCTCGAACAATTCCTTCACCAACGGCGAGAACGGCTGATCCATCAGCACCACCCACGTCCCGGCCGCGTATTCGCGGCCGTTCGCGTGGAAGGGCTTCGTGGCTTGCTGCACCTCAATGCCGTTGATCATGAGTCTTTGCACCAGTGTGGCCGTTGTCGCCAAATCCCGCTGCTCCCTCGGAATGACGTATCCGAAAGGCGCCTCCTTGCGGAAACGCTCAACGTTGTCCCGCGCCGCCTGATAGCGGTTATAGAGAAGCTCTTCGCGATATTTCGCGGCGGTGTCCAGCACGGACATCGACGCGCCCTCCATGTAGTTCACCGCGTCGCGCAGCCGCCACCAGCCGCCTTTCCACGGGCTGCTGTAAAAAACATCCGAACGCAAGCCGCGCTGCTCCTTCGGGAATTCATCCACCGGATAGAATCGCGGCGTCGCGTAGCGGTAAAGCGCCGTCTCCGTGAAAAACGAAATGCTGTTCCGGAAAATATGCGTAAAATCCAGGAATCCCGGATACCAGTTGTCGAAGCCCACCCGATTCACCGCGCCAGGCATGCCGTGCTCATCCAGGTAGGCCGCCATGCTCGTTCCCATTACGCTTAGCCAGCGCGCCATCAGCGGGTGAATGTTCGAAGAAATCGGCTCGACGAACGGTGGAATAAAAATCCGCGTCGGGAACGGAGCCGTTTGATGGTGACAATAGAAAATGACGGGGTCCCATTCCAGCTCGGTCCGCGTCACATCCTGCGACTCCATCATGTTGTTCATGTAGCCGTCGCGATTGTTGTCGTGGCCCACGTACTCCTGGTAGAGGTCCGGCAGTGGACTGACCTCATACGTCGTGCCCAAGTTTTTGCGATACCACGCCACCACTTCGTTCTGCCCGTCGGGGTTGAGCGTGGGCCACAGCATCAGAATTACGTTCTTAAGGATTGCGTCGACTTCGGGATCGTTCTGCGAAGAAACCAGCTTGTAGGCCAGATTGATCGACTGCTGCGCGCCCGCCACTTCCGAGGAATGCAGTCCCCCGTCGATGTGCACAATGGCTTTGCCTTGTTTCGCAAGCTCGTGCGCCTCCGCCTCCGATAAGCCCCGGCCGTCGGCCAGTTTCTGTGAAATCTCCTTATATTTGTCCAGGCTGGCGAGGTTTTCCGGCGAAGAAATAATCGCGATGTCCCAATCGAGGCCTCGCGTTGTTTTGCCCACGTTGATCAGCTTGATGCGGTTCGAACTCGCTGCAAGCTTGCGGAAATATTCGCGAGACTCGTCGTAATTTGCCAGATAGAAATCATCGCCCGGCTTGTGGCCAAGTACCGATTCCGGCGTGGGCACGCTGGGCGACGCGTTCACCGTTGTAGCTACTTGCGCGCCACAGGGAATTACGCAGACGAAAACGCACAGGAAAGCCGCGATACCGGCAAACGCCAGGGCACATACTTTTGTTTTAAGCATGCCAGAGCATATCTTCGCGATTTTCCAAAGTAAATACCGCTCCGCAAGTCACGGTGTCGGCTCCTGCTATGACCCGACCGCTTTATACAGTATTTACAGGATAGACGTGAAAGCCTCCATCCGCGATTGTGGACGAGCGATGAGAGCAGAGAGACGAGACTCTTCGAGAGATCGAAGAGCCCGGGTTGGGACGGCTCTCTGCTTTCCTCCTTATCCTTCATTCTGGAGTGGCCCCGTCATGCCGTTTCGTTGTCCATGGTGTCAAAGGGAGCGGACTCGTAGATCCAAAACCAGAGGATTTTTCGAGGCCTTTTTGGCTGAACTATCTGTCCGGCCATTTCGTTGCCACGATTGCGATTACCGCTTTTTTCCGCACTCAGTTTAATCACAAATCCAGGCACACAGGCCGCTTCGCCGCCAAAATAACTGCTCTTCCTCCTCTACAAAAAGTTGCCTCCACGCCTGCGAGCCACCTCAAGTAAGCGCAAGCGCGGTAGGGAATTCTCTGGAACTTGACATCTGGTTTCGTCTTGTATATAACTCAATGGTTGTACAACCTATGGGTTATGCAATGACCTCGTCCGACCGGCTCGACGCCACCTTCGCCGCCCTCGCCGATCCCACTCGCCGCGCCATCCTCGCCCGCCTCGCCTCCGGCGAAGCCTCTGTCAACGAGCTTGTCGAGCCCTTCTCGATGTCCCAGCCCGCCATCTCCAAGCACCTCAAAGTCCTTGAGCGCGCCGGCCTAATCTCGCGCGGCCGCGATGCCCAGCGGCGCCCCCGCCGCTTCGAGGCCAAGCCCTTCGCAGAGGCCACCGAATGGCTCGAGAAGTACCGAAGCATCTGGGCAGCTAATTTCCAGCGCCTTGACGCCCTCCTCGATCAGCTCAAGCTCCATGAGTCCAAGCCCAAGGGAAAGAAAAATGTGCATTCAAAACGCTAAAGGAGATTCCCCATGACGAATCCTGAAACTCTTGAAGTGACAGCGCGAGGCGATCGGGAGATCGTGATGACCCGCGAGTTCAACACGCCTCGCCGCCTGGTCTTCGACGCCTTCACAAAGCCCGAACTGGTCAAGCAGTGGCTGCTTGGCCCGCCGGGATGGTCCATGCCAGTCTGCGAAATCGATCTGAAGGTGGGCGGCGCCTACCGCTACGTGTGGCGCCGGGACTCCGACGGAAGCGAGATGGGCATGGGCGGTATTTTTCGCGAGATCGTGCCGCACGAACGAATCGTCTCCACCGAGGTGTTCGACCAGGCTTGGTACCCGGGCGAGGCTCTGGGCACACTCGTCTTCTCTGAAGTAGGCGGAAAGACCACTGTTGCGCAGACCGTACGCTACCAGTCGCGGGAAGCTCGGGATGGGGTCCTCAAGAGCGGTATGGAGAGCGGCGTGGCTGCGAGCTATGATCGCTTGGCGCAACTGGTGGAATCGCCGGGAGCTGCGGGAATGGAGAAAGGAGCCGCCAAATCATGAGCGAACCAGTGATGAGCGAAGCGTCTATCGGCGAAAAGGGCAATGCGCGGCACATTGGCCGAAGCGTCGTCGCCGTCCTCGCAGGAATGATCGTGGGTATCATTCTCTCGCTGGGCACGGACTTATTGCTTCACAACATCCACGTCTTCCCTCCGTGGGGCGCTTCCATGGCCGGCTACGAGGCTGCACTCCTGCTTGCCTTGATCTATCGCACCATCTATGGCGTATTAGGCAGCTACATCGCCGCGCGCCTCGCCCCTGATCGGCCAATGCTGCATGCCATGGTGCTCGGCGTTTTAGGGTTTGCCGTCAGCACTCTCGGCGCTGTAGCGACGTGGAACGGCGGCCCGGCCTTCGAGCCACATTGGTATCCCGTTGCGCTTGTCGTGCTCGCACTCCCGACAGCATGGGTTGGTGGCAAAATCCGCCTCGCACAATTGGGAGCAACTTCGGCGCAATGAGGAATCTCGCGCTCTGGAACTCCGTTAGCTTGGCGAATGCAGAAGGACAGCGATTGATTGACCTGCCACACCATTCTCTGCTATCAACAGCACACGACAATCAAACAGCGAGGTGCTCATGTCCACCACACGACGAAACTTCTTTCGAAATGTTGCCGCAGGTGCAGCTGCCGCCGCGGCTTTTCCGCTGCTAGCAGACCTGGCCTTCAATGACCTGGTTCCCGCATCCCGCGCCAGCGATCCGAGCGGCCCAATCGTTCTCAGCCGCAACGAAAACGCGTACGGCCCCTCGCAAAAAGTGATCGCGTCCATGCAGGACGCTTTGCATTTTGCGAATCGCTATCCAGACCCGGCCGTAAACGCTCTCCACGACAGAATTGCCCAATCTCATTCCGTCAAGCCCGAGCAATTGGTCCTCGGCTGCGGTTCCGGAGAAATTCTCAGCATCACCGCTTCCTCTTTTCTTGCTACCGGCAAAACCCTCATCACCGCCGTGCCTACATTCGAATCCATCGGCCGTTGCGCCAAAGCTTTGAGAGCGCAAGTCGTCGAAATTCCCCTCGACAAGAATTACTCTCACGACTTGGCGGCCATGCTTGCGCGAACCGACGCATCCACAGCCTTGATCTACATCTGCAATCCCAACAATCCCACCGCCAGCCTAACGCCCCGCAAAGATCTCGAAGAATTCATCCGCAAACTCCCTCCAACAACGACTGTCTTGATTGACGAGGCCTACCATCATTTCGTAGGCGCGACCCCGGATTACACCTCCTTCATCGACAAACCGATGAACGACGACCGCGTCATCGTGGCGCGCACCTTTTCAAAAGTATTCGGCCTCGCAGGAATTCGCGTCGGCTACGCCGTTGGCGCCACAGAAAAAATCCAATCCCTCTCCACCCGCCGTCTCCCCGAAGGCCTCAACGCCGTCGGCGCCCGCGCCGCTCTCGTTGCCTACGATGATGTCGAGTACGTCCTGATGAGCGAGAAACGCAACGCCGCCGATCGCCTGGAATTCTTCAACCAAGCCAAAGTCCGAAGCGTTCAAGGAATCCCTTCCTACACGAATTTCGCCATGCTCAAAACCAACCGCCCCGCGGTCGAAGTCATCGAACATTTCAAAAAGAACAACATCCAAATCGCACGTCTCTTTCCCTCCATGAACACCTATGTCCGCGTCTCCTTCGGCACGCCCCCCGAAATGAAAGAATTCTGGCGCGTCTGGGATCTAATGCCCGCCGCATAAATGAATTCGTAAGAGATATAGCGAAGCTGTTCGAAATGGAGCTCTACGCTTCGCCCCCTCACAAGAATCTTCCCGAGGCCGCATCCTTTTTCCCGTCGCGGAAAGAATGCGGCCTTCGCGTTTTCCACACGTTTCCACAGCCTCAGCCGACCATATCAATTCTCCGTTCTCACAGAGCAAAACAGCCCAAAAACAGAGCATCCAACCCATTCATTTTCATGATTTTACAAGCCCTGCCTCTTACAAACCCTTTGGATTCATGCTCTTACAAATGCCCGGAACTGCGGTCTAGGTACTCAACTCAAAACGTCCTCTCTGCGCCGTCCTAGTACAGGCGTACCTTCCAGAATTGAATCGATTTTGTACCCGCAGTCCTATTGTTCCCTAGCCCGCTCCCAGATACACTCTGACTTCGATCAGGAGGTCTTCCTTGACCGGTTCAGAACGCCGCACTACGCAACGCTTCCAAATGCGGCTGCCGCTTACCGTCCGATGGACTACGGGCGCTGCGGTTGGCGAGACAAGCACCGAATCCCGCGACGTCAGTTCTCGTGGCGTCTATTTTTTTCTTTCCAAAGACGTGAGGGAAGGCTCGCCCGTCGAAATTCTTCTGACTCTGCCGAACGAAATCACCTTGGCCGGTCCGGTGCGCGTGCGCTGCCTCGGCCGCGTTCAGCGGACCGAACCGCGCGACGAAGGTGCCATTGGCGTCGTCGCCGCCATCGAGCGGTACGAATTTCTCCGCGGCGAAAACGATTCGAAGTAGCAGCTTCTCGCCGCCGCAGTTTCGCGTTCCAGCTGCCTCCCGCAGCAACCGGACCGAGGAGTAGCAAGACTGCTTAAAGATTTTTTGAAACAATGGCATCGTCGTAGAAACCGCGATCGCGGCCTGCGGCGCTCCCAGAACGACTAGATTTTCTCCCAGGTTTCTTGCTCGCTCACTGCGGAGGCGGGCAGGATAAGCCGGGGTCCCTCGGCCCCTCAGCGGAGTGCCCCGGCTGCTTTTTTTCTTTCTTCTGAAAATTAGCCCCAGCCCATCGCGGCTTCTCCCGCGTCTTCGGCTCTCTTGCTGTCAGCCTTCCGTAATCACGGCAGGCCGCAGCTTGCCCGACGCCATCTTCTCCAGCGCTCGCAGCCGCTCCTTGAGTTCACCCTTGGGCGTGACCATGATGTTAGATGGCTTCAGGTCACGGTGCACGACTCCTTGCTCATGCGCTTCTTCAAGTGCGCCCGCTACCTGAACGCCAAGGGACAAGGTTTCTTTGGCGGGAAGCTGTTGCGATCGCATTTTTTGCGAGAGGGTCTGGCCGAGCACGCACTCCATCACGAGGTAGTCCATGCCGTCCTGCTCGCCCACATCGAAAACGGCGGTGATGTTTGGATGGCTGAGCCTTGCTAGGGCGAGGGCTTCTTTGCGGAAACGGCTTTTCGCGGGTTCGTCGGAATGGAGGCCGGGCGGGAGAACCTTGATGGCGACATCGCGTCGCAATCGCTCGTCACGCGCGCGGTAGACTACACCCATTCCTCCCTGACCAAGAAGGGCAACGATGGTATACGGGCCTAACTGCGTACCTTGCGGTAAAGGCATGAACGCCGAAAGTATAACCCGAAACTGTTTCGGGGTGAGTGGCAGGTGGGCGACACTAACCCATCAAGCTGATTTTGATTTTTGCATTTTCCGGGGGTGGCCTACCCTTTGCGCTTTTTTTGCAAAGGGTGGGCCACTCCGGGTCTGTTCGTCTAATCATCTATACCAGTCAACCGGATCGGGGGACAGATGGGACGTTTCCTCGCTTTAGATAGCCAGTGCCGCCCAAGTCCGCACTTCACTCCCCCGAATAGCGGCTCAACGCGGGCGCGCCACCCCCCTTTTTCGACAATCGGGCGGGGGCGGCATGGGTGCGCCTGCTTCTTCGGAACCAAAGGGGGTCGGGTTCCGTATTACACCATAAGACGGGTGAGCCGGTTCAAGCGTCAGACAACCGTTAGGGTGGCCGACTTCATGAACATGAGCAAGAGTTTGCTACGAGGCTGCTTACCGGGTGCGGTTTGTGCGGCGGTGATTTGCCTGGCGGCTGGTGCTCCAGCGCGGGCGCAGGGCGAAAAGCGCTCGGTCTTCGCGCCGGACGATTTTCATTGGCAGGGATCCTTGAAGGCCGGGCAGACCCTGGAAGTGGTCAATACCAATGGGGACATTGGAGCCGGCCGCGCTTCCGGGGATGCCGCACGCGTAGAAGGCATGCGCGGCGGCAGCGATGACGACCACGAACTGTTCATCGAAGTGGTCGAGTACGCGGATGGGGTCACGGTTTGCGCCGTCTACGCGAAGAATCGCACGCCGGGGCGCTGCCACCGCGGCGGAGTGTCGTCGGAGTCCGGCAACTGGTGGCACGGGCGTCGAGCGAAGATCAACTTTAACGTGCAAGTCCCGCGCGGCGTGCGGCTGAACGCGTTGACCACCAATGGAAGGGTCCATTGCCTGAATTTGGACAGCGTCGTGCACGCGGCAACGACCAACGGCGACGTGGAAGTCTCGACGAGCGAGTGGGCCTCCGCCAAGACCACCAACGGCGGCGTGCGCGTGTCTATGGGCAACGCTAGGTGGAGCGGCGAGCTGGAGCTGGAGACCACCAATGGCAGTGTGGACGTGACGCTTCCGGCTTCCGCGGAATTCAATGTGGATGCGGCCACCACCAACGGCGGCATTCGCACGGACTTTCCGATTACGGTACAGGGGAGGTTTGGCCCCAAGTCTCTCTCCGGCACGGTGGGCGGCGGAGGGCGCGAATTGAAGGTCGCCACAACAAACGGCGGTATCGAGCTGAGGAAGGGCTGAGTGGGTCTTAGAAGAAACGGGCGGGTTTCATGCTTCCGCTATTTCGAAAACCTCGCGCACAGCGTGTTGGGAAAGGCCTTTTTCCGCAAGCTCGCGCTGGCATTGCAGCGCCAGCTTGAGCGCGTCCGCAAGATTCGCTTTGGCCTCTTCGATGGTTTCGCCTTGCGAAATCGCGGCGGGAAACTCTTCCACAAAACAAGTATAGCCACCCTCTTTGGCGGGTTCAAAAACGTCTGTCAATTTCATGCCCGTAGATTATCACACCTGCGAATGGCCTGCGGCCGCGGCGACGGCGCGGACGGCGGCTGGGCGGGGCTTAGAACCCCAGAGCGGAATTGTGGGTGCCGCTCCCTTCGGTTTTAAGGGCGCGGGTTTTGACCCTTCTTGTTTTCCGCGAGTTCGAAGGCCCCTGTGCGCCGGGGGGTGCCCCAGACGCCGGGTTTGCGTCTGGGAGTTTTGACTTTTCCTTCTGTTGCTTCGCTACGGTTCACTCCCAACCTTCTATCTTTGAAACCTGCGGGTGCCACTCGATAAGAACGCGACCGAAGGGGACAGACGGGACGATTCCTCGCTTTAAGTAACGAGTGCCACCCAATCCCGCAGTTCAATCCCGCGAATAGCAGCTCAACCCTGATCGGGGTTCTTGTGAGTCATCTTATTTCGGCAAAAAGCGAACAACCAAGCCGGTGATTGCATCATGCCACGCGTGCGTGATAATCCCAGGCCGCAAATTCTGCCGTGCTCCCGCAAGGATACCGAACAACAGGCCATACACGCCGATCACAATCGTCGCTTTCGCCCCCTGATAAATGTGGCCGGCGCCAAACAGCGCTGCCGAGAGAAGCACGCCAACCGGAGCGCTCCGGGTCCAGGCAACAAACTGGCGCTGCAAATAACCCCGAAAAATGGGTTCTTCGCAGATGCCGGCGGTCACAGCAAGGGCGATCCAGAGGAGCGATTCGAACGGCCCCTCGGGAGCAAGAAGGCGCGCCGCTTGGCTCATTCCATTCGCGCCGACGGCTCGAGCCACCAAACTGAGCACAACAATTGCGGCGATCCAAAAGCCGAATGCAATAGCAATATTTATGAAAAAATCGGAAACGTTGTTCCATCTGCTTCCGGCGGTGTTTTGCATGGATTTTCCACGGCGGCGCAGTCCCCAATAGATGTAGCCTACGAGGAGCCATTCCCACGCTATGGTTGTGAGGTAAAAAAACAGATGATTTGGCTGGTGCACGGCCCCTTGGCGATGGAGCGAGTAGTATCCGATAAGCGCAACAACGCAGAAGATAAGAAGAAAGAGAGTGTGGACCACACTGGCTACCGGTTCGAACCGGCTGACAGGTGTTTCCAAGCCAGTTTCCACCGCAACGTCCGCCACGCGTCACATCGCTTGTGTCTGTTGGGCGCAAATTCTCTCACAGCTTCCACCAAGAAAGCATGACTGAGGAGAATTAGCCGGATTGCGCACCCCCTCGAAACATAGGGACGAAACTTGGAAACATGGACGGAGACACGGGGAAAGACGGGACGTCTCCTGACCGAAGGGGACCGACGGGCACTCTTCCCGGCCAGTTGAGAATGAAGTCCCAGCGGCTTCTTACTACTCACTGCTCGCTTTTCCACAGAACAGTTATCTGTACGCGTCCTGTCCTTTTGGGCAGGCGATTTTCGTGTCTGTTGTAGGGGATGATGGAATTCGCCCAGCAGCGAATCAGCACAAGCAAGCCGGCGATTCGACCGGTCACACTCGGCGACTGTGGGCCTCAGTGTGGGCGCCATGAACGGAAAATTGGCCGCCATCCTTTCGAGTGGGGGAAAGTTTCAAGATGCTCGCGGATATTCGGGATACGCAGAATCAACTTTCTAATCAGGTTTCTGCTGAAGAGGCCTCCGGGGCGATTTCGCTTCTTGATCTGGCGGAAATACTCGATCAACACAAAATCTGGGTGGAAACGGGCGGAGAATCCGGCGTAAAAGCCGATCTTTGCGGGGTCAATCTTTCCCACTCTGACCTCACAGGAGTCAATCTCGAAGGTGCCTTCATCCAGCGTGCGAATTTGATTGGTGCCGATTTGTCCATGGCGAATTTGCGCGGCGCCAGCCTGGTACAAGCGGATTTGCGCGAAGCCAATCTTTTGGGGACTGAGCTCCGAGGCGCAAATTTGATGGGCGCGAATCTCTATGGCGCGGAAGGCGTGTGGGTCGGGCGTCTCGGCGGAACGAATCTTTTCGATGCCATCCTGCCGGAAACAATCGCAGCCTTCGACAGCACAAAAGCAATCTCAGATGCCTCAAAAGTCGCGCGATGGTTTTATTTTTTGATCCTGGCATCCAGTCTTGCCTGCATTGCCCTCATCGGATTGACGACGGACGTGCGGCTGATTGTGGACGCATCTGTGATTCCCGTGGCGCGTTTCCCTAAAATTATTTCGATGACGAGTTTTTATCTGGGCGCTCCGCTCGTACTCTTCATCTTATATCTGCGGTTTCATTTTTTGCTGTTACGTCTCTGGGGAAGCATGTCCGGCCTGCCCGCAGTTTTCAAGGATGGGCAAACGTTGGAAAAAGACGGGCCGTGGTATTTGATGGGGCTGGTGAGACGGCATTTCCGTTGGATGCGCGAAGGGCGCTCGCCTTTTTGGGTGTTGGAGACGATCGTAGCGACGGTGCTGGCCTATTGGGTAGTACCGGCCACCCTCTTCTTGTTTTGGTTGCGTTATCTGGTACGGCAGGATTTTCGCGGAACGCTGTTACATGCATTTCTCTTGACGCTTTCCGTGGCCGCGGCGACATGCGTTCCGACGATCGTGGCGCGCGTCCTGCAACCGGGAGATTTGTTGCGGCAAAAGTCGAAAAATCTATTGCGATTGAGCTTTGCCACCGCGCGCGTGGCCCTACTGACCGGTTGCGCATTGCTGATTTTCTCGCTCGGAGTGAATCGCGGTTTGCCCTCCGACAGCAACATTGCCACGCAACACTCGCAGGCAAGTTTGCTGAGGTGGGCTTCGGAAGCGATGCAATCGATCGGTTACAGGCCTTACGCGGAGTTGACGGAAGCGACGCTCTCCGGCCCTCCGCCGCACGGGAATTGGAGCGAAGAAGCGCTCGCGTCCGTGCCGGGAGCAAAGCTAAACGAGATGAACTTACGTTTCTCGAGGGCCTACAAGGCCTATCTCGTGAACGCCAAACTCTGGCGTGCGAATCTGGAGGGCGCCTATCTTTCCGAAGCCGACATAAGAGGAGCTAATTTGCGCGAAGCCGTTTTGCGAGATGCGATTTTAGATCGTGTCCAAGCGTCGAAAACGGTGATGGTCTCCGCCAATGCCACCCGCGTTAACTTCACGGGCGCCGATTTGCGCGGCGCGGACATGTCCTTCGCCACTCTCGAGAATGCCCTGCTTTCGAACGCGAAACTCGCCGGTGCCTCGCTCTATGCCGTGAATCTTCGCAATGCGCAAATGTTGCGCTCCGACCTGTCACGTGCGGACATGCGCGACACGAAAATGGAGCATGCCGTCCTCTCGTTTGCAAATCTCGAGCAGACTGATCTCTCCTCTGCAAAATTGCTCGAGGCCAACATGACCGGCGCCCAATTCAAAGGAACGATTTTGATGGACGCAGACCTGCGAAACGCGGATCTTCGTGGTGCGTTCTTCAATGGCGCCATTTTTCGCGGCACTGAAATCACCGGTGCAAATATTGCGGGAGCAGACATGCGCGGCGCCCTAGGGCTGACCGCTGACCAAGTCTGCTCGACACACGGCTGGCAGGGCGCTCAGTTCGACGCAGATGTCCTGGGACAAACGCGAAGCCTCTGCGGCGCCGGGCACTAATTCTTCGAAATCAGTCAGTTCCGGCAAACACATTCATAATCTCTTCCAAACCAAGACGAATCACACCATTTCGTTCAGATTCTTGCAGGCTGTAATCTCTCGAACTTTTTCTCAAGAGCCGGAATAACGCATCTCACCTCAGCCTCTACGCGCTTCCCTTTATGTTGCGAGCCGTCTCATCGATTCACAATTCCGCTGAAACTCACCGGGCCAACCGGCTGAGGAAGGAGGTCGCTGACGGATGCCATTACTTACAGTAGTGACGGTTTTGATCGTCGTGGGTGTTCTGCTCTGGCTGGTTAACCGATTCATTCCCATGCAGGGAACGATTAAGTCCATTTTGAATGCCGTTGTTGTGATCGTTGTGGTGCTCTGGCTCTTGAATGTATTTGGACTTTTTAGTTCCTTTTCCCATATCCGCGTTGGCAGCTAGCTGAATTGCGGTGCTTTCCATTTTATTTACGCACGGGGTCAGGCCCTGCCCTCGCCAGCTAATGCTTTCAATAGAAGCTCCTTTTTCTGCGTTAGCGGCGCTGCCATGGATCGCTTATAAGCCAGTGCGCCAAGACGCTTTTCCGGAGCGCTACTTCGATTTCGATTGGTTGCGTAGCGCAGCGAGAATCCACCTTTGCAGAACGATCCGGCAGTGAGGCTTAAGCTCGCGAAACTCCACGCCCATACCCAACGCTGGTTTGACGTAGATCACCGTTCCTTTCGCCTCGAAGTATTCGTCTGCATAGAAAATTTTCACGAACACAGGCGATAGTTCGGCGAAGGGTGAGGGTGTCTCAAGATAACAACCGTGAAGGCTGATTTCCGTTGCGCGAACGTTGACAGTGGCACTGGGCGAGCCTTCCGGCGCGATCTCGGCACTCGCGTTGAACGAAAACCTGAAACCGCGGCGGTCTGGATTCATGGCTTCTAGCCTAATGTATTGGGATTGATGTTGTCGCCCGCCTGATGAAACGGTCGTTGCGAATTACATAACAGCATCATCGAGTGTCGGAATCACGGCCTGCCGCTGAAAGCGCAGGAAGGATATGCGCGATGAACCGGCTACCGCTCCGAGTAAGTGCATCAAACCTGGAGATCGCGAAGGTAGAGGACGCTGGCTTTCATCATGTCGAAATTCATTTCGACGAAGTAATTCTGGACGCCGCCCGTCTTTGCCGCAGTGAAGATTTTCTTCCAGTCGAGAGTGCCTTGTCCCACTGGCACGATTTTCTTGGTAGTGGCGGACCAACCTTGGACGTGCATGGAGAAAAAGCGGCCGGGGTATTTCATGAAATACTCAGCGGCGTCGAACCCTTCGCTGATGGTCGAAACTTGGAACTGGAAATTGACGAACTTGGGATCGAGAAGGCCGATCAGGATGTCGTAAGTTCGTTTGCCGTCAACCGATGACGTCTCAAAATTCTCGTTATGAAGACCCTGGCGGATTCCAGCCGCGGCAGCCTTTTCGCCCATTTTGTTATATTCGTCGGCAGCCCGTTTCACGTCGTCCATGGTGGGCTTTTTGGGACCGTCGAGGCTAGCAACGAGCATCTGCTTGAGGCCGAGATCTTGGGCCCACGCAATTCGGCCCGCCTGATCTTTTCGAAGCTCTTCCATACCGAAGTGCGAGCTGATGCAGGTAACTCCCCAATCGTTCAGCATTTGTTTGAGTTCGGCGCCTTTGTATTTGGCAAGGCCGCCAAACCCGGAGTCGTCATAGCCCACCGGCGAGCAGAGTTCGATGTTTTGAAAGCCGGCGGCGGCGAGTTGCTTGATTGTCCCGGGGAAGTCTTTTGCAATGCCTTCTCTTACTGGCCAGGTTTGGCAGCCGATAGGAAGGCCGAGAGGATTGGCGTGGAGTTCGAATGCGCCTGCGGAGAAGAGGGTCGTCGCAGCAGCGGTTGTTGCGGCATTTTTCAGAAACGCTCTTCTTGAAAGCTCTGGCATGGAAGTCTCCTCATTTCTATTTTCGATATCGTCGCCATTGCCCCGGGGCGGCGAGCAGTGGCGGTATGGTTGGCGGAGGGCGGCGGTGCTTGGTCGCTTGTTCGTAACCGTAGCCAATCTCGACCAATAGCTTCTCGGACCATGGTCTGCCGAGGAATTCGATGCCCACCGGGACGCCGAGCGTGG
>Ga0209448_10000012_pt1 | contig 66521 bp, 52 predicted proteins | sample BogFormECP14_OM2_FD_188245 | JGI IMG/M metagenome (GOLD analysis project Ga0209448, IMG submission 188245) | Bog forest soil microbial communities from Calvert Island, British Columbia, Canada - ECP14_OM2 (SPAdes) (version 2) | ecosystem: Environmental > Aquatic > Freshwater > Wetlands > Bog ... | reverse complement strand
CTTCCTGATCACCAATATCCAGACTCAGGACAGGAGCGGATCGAGGCATGAAGCCACGATACACCAAGCCATTCTATTTGTCTAGTCATTTGTTGGACATTACACTAGCCACATCAAGTCCTTCCGCTTCTCCCTTCATTAAGCATTTTAGTTTCATTGACTTACTTTCCTTCCGCCCCACAATCTCACCGCTTCATGGTCCCCCGTTTCAAAAAACGCTTGACAGAGCTTCCGGCCCCCTGTATTCAACCAGCTGGTTGAATACAAATGCCCTCTGACCGGCTCACATCTACCTTAGCCGCGCTTGCCGATCCCACTCGGCGCGCCATCCTTGCGCACTTGATGTCCGGCGAAGCGACCGTCACGGAGCTCGCCGAGCCTTTTGAGATGAGTTTTGCCGCCGTCGCAAAGCACATCAAAGTGTTAGAAGAAGCCGGACTTATTAGCCGCGGCCGCGCCGCTCAGTGGCGTCCCTGCCGCATCCACCCTGCCCCTCTTAAGGAGGTAGCGGACTGGGTAGAGAATTATCGTATGGCGTGGGAACAGCGTCTCGATCGCTTGCATGACTACCTAGCCGAGGTCCAAGCCAAGGAGAAGAAACGTGGCCGAAACAAGAAGTAGTTCCGCCGCTGGCCAAGCCAGGCAAGAACTCCTCCTTACGCGCATCTATGGCGCGCCGCGCGGACTTGTCTTCAAGGCCTGGACCGATGCTAAGCAGATGGCACGATGGTGGGGACCACGCGGTTTCACCAACCCCGTGTGCGAATTGGACGTGCGGCCCGGCGGGCTCATTCGAATCGACATGCGCGGGCCCAATGGCACGATCTATCCGATGAAAGGCATTTTTCACGAAATTGTCGAGCCCGAGCGACTGGTCTTTACAAGCACTGCGATGGAGGATGAACACGGGAAACCGCTGCTGGAAATCCTCAACACTCTGACTTTCGAGAATTACAACGGCCTCACGAAGCTCACACTTCATGCTCGACTCGTGACTAAGGATTTCCAGCTAACTCCTCAAGTCGCCGCCGCACTAGCTGGCATGGAGCAGGGCTGGAGCGAGAGCCTGTATCGCCTCGGCGATGATCTCGATAATTCTCTCAAGGCGCTCTTGGCCGGGCGCGAAATCGTCATCTCGCGTGTGTTCGACGCGCCGCGGGAGGTTGTCTGGGATGCCTGGACAGATCCAAAACAGGTCGTGCAGTGGTGGGGGCCACGCGGCTTCACGACTACGATTCACGAAATGGATGTAAAGCCCGGCGGTACGTGGCGACACACCATGCACGGGCCTGGTGGGATGAACTACCCGAACAAGAGTGTTTTTCTCGAGGTCGCAAAACACGAGCGCATTGTCTATTCGAACGCCGGAGGCAAGGAGGGAGGCCCCGGTACGAATTTTACAGCGACGTGGACTTTTGAAGTCGAAGGCGACCAGACCAAAGTCACCATTCGCATGGTGTTCGATTCGGCGCAGGCGCGTGAGCATGTGGTCAAGGAATTTGGAGCGATCGAAGGCGGCAAACAAACTCTCCAGCGTCTTGGGGAATATCTTGTAGATTCACGTCGTTAAAGTTTAGCTAATTGGCAGGCCAACTATGATTCTCCGACAGTCTTCTTTCTTCCCACCGCTGTCGTACGGCAACAAGAAGTTGTTCCTTGCCGGTTCGCATTTGGCGGACCAAGGGCTGGTTGCCGGTCTCTTCATGGCGCGCCGCCCAGAGGACCATTTCCGTAAGCACCGGCGCCAAGTCAATCCCTTTGGGAGTCAGCGTGTAAATCATTTTTCGTCCATCGGCGGGATCTCGTTCCGTCTCGATAATTCCGTAGGATTCCAGCCGGCGGAGACGGTCGGTCAAAATATTGGTGGCGATTTTTTCGTCGGAGTGGAGAAATTCATTAAAAGTGCGGTATCCGCGAAGCATCATGTCGCGCAGGATCAAGAGAGACCACCGGTCGCCCAGCATTTCCACCGAGGCGTTCAACGGGCATCCGGAACGGCGCTTGGGCGCCGCTTTCTTTTTTTGCATGGAGCTAGGGTAGCAATTATTACTTGCACTTTGCAAGTAAGATTGGCAGACTGATTTTTTCGGAGGAGAAAGAAAGGCTTGACATATTCCTATATCGGAATGTATTGTGGCGGTCATGGCGAGAGCCGCAACCACTTCCGATGCTTTCAACGCTGTCGCTGAGCCGCGGCGGAGAGAGATACTCAACTACCTGGCGCTGCAGGAAAGGCCGGTGGGAGAGATTGTGGATGCTTTGGAGATGGAGCAGCCTTCCGTTTCGAAGCATCTGCGCGTCTTAAGAGATGTTGGACTGGTGCATGTGCGGCGCGACGGGCGGCAAATGTTGTACAGGACGAATGCCGAGGCGATCCGGCCTTTGCATGCGTGGGCAGGGACATTTGAGCGATATTGGAAGCACCAGCTGATGCGGGTGAAAGAACGGGCCGAGGAGAAACAAGCCAGATAGCACCTGAGTTAAAACGAATGTTGCATCAAGAGTGGAAACATAAGTCGCAGCGAAACGTCGTAGTCAGGAAGGAGAGAACAAAATGCAATTGAGTCCCTATCTTTTATTCAACGGCCAATGCGAGGAAGCGTTCAAATTTTACGAGAAAGCCCTCGGGGGCAAAATCGAAGCAATCTCCAGGTTCGGAGAATCCCCCATGGCACATCATGTGCCGGCGGAATGGGCGAACAAAGTCATGCACGCGAGTTTGAATATTGACGGCATGATCTTGATGGGTTCCGATCCGCCGCCTGGGCGTTATCAACCGCCGCAAGGTTTCTCGGTAGCACTCGCTACGAAAGATCCCGCAGAAACCGAACGCATCTTTCATGCATTGGAGCAAGGCGGGAGAGTAGAGATGCCAGTTCAGAAGACGTTTTGGTCGGCGCGATTTGGGATGCTGGTGGATCAGTTTGGGATTCCATGGATGGTGAATTGCGAGCAGGCTGCGGAGGCGGCAGGATAAGGAACTGTGTTCGCGCCTGAATGTTTGGGCGGATTGCTGCAAGACGTGGACAGAAGACTGGGAATGAACAAGCCCCGCTTCTGCAGGCGCTGTCCGGGGGACACGGTTTTTGATTTTGTACGAATGAAGTAAGGAGAAGCACCATGAATTTCAAACCTGCGCTGTTCCTGCAAGACCTGAAAGTTGCCCTCCGCTCACTTTTTCGCGCAAAGGGCCTGGCCATCACGGTAATCCTCACGCTGGCGTTGGGTATCGGCGCCAACGCGGCCATCTTCACGCTGGTTCGCGGCGTTCTTCTACGTCCGCTCGTGAATCGCGACGAAGACCGCCTCATTTATATTCGCCAGAGCGCGCCCGGCATTGGCAGCCCGAACACCTATTTTTCCGTACCGGAACTGAAGGACATTGAATCCGGCGTCAGAAGTATTAGTGAGTTCGGCGATTTCTCGACCATCCCCTTTACGATGGTCGGCCTCGGTGAGCCGCGCGAAGTTCAAGCCGGCGTTGCCGGTGGTACGTATTTCGAGGTGATGGGTCTTCATCCGGTCCTCGGCCGTCTCATCGGTCCGCAAGACGACGGCCCTAAGGCCGATGGGGTCGTCGTTCTAACCTACCGGTTCTGGACTTCCGCTCTTCATAGTGATCCGAATGTCCTCGGCAAAACCGTACGCCTCGGCAGCGGTCCGAATGGGACTCGAAGCGGCACGATCATCGGCGTGCTTGAACCTTCTATCCCTTATCCCGCCGACACCGAGATTATCGCCAACGTCGTGACCAGCCCGCATCATCTCTCCGCGACCATGGTGGATGGCCGCGTCCATCGCATGACGGAACTATTCGGCCGGCTCGCACCTGGGGCCACGCTGGAACAGGCGCGTGCCGAGCTCCGCACGGTTTACAACTCGATGACCGTGCAGCATCCGGACGGGAATTATTCGAAACAGGCGGATTTCCAGATCAGCGCCACGCGCCTGCGCGAGCAGATTACTTCTGGAGCGCGCACCGTTCTCCTCGTTCTGCTTGCGGCTTCCGGACTCGTCTTCATCATCGCGGTTTCTAATGTCGCCAATCTTATCCTGGCGCGCTCGGTTCGCCGCGAAGGTGAACTCTCGATTCGTGCTGCTCTCGGCGCCAGCACCTCAACGCTGCGTCGTACGCTTCTCGCGGAGAGTCTGCTTCTGTGCGGCGCAGGAGCTCTTCTGGGCGTTCTCATTGCGCGGCCCATGGTGGCCATCCTTGCTCGCTACGCGTCGCGCTTCTCCATCCGCGCTCTTGATCTGACCGTTGACTCCAGCATGCTGTGGGTTGGCGCTGGCCTAGCGATAATCGCGGCTATCCTGCTGGCGTTTGTTCCGCGCCTGCCTTCCGCGACCTCTTCCCAGGGATTCGGCCTTGCGACGGGGAGCGTGCGCATTACGGGTGGCACCAATCGCCGTCTGCGTCTCTTCGCCATGACGCAAATCGCCGCTTCTTTCCTGCTGCTCGCGGGCGCCAGCATGCTGCTTAAGACGCTTCTCGACATGCAAAACGCGCGTACCGTTCTCGACGCGAACCGCGTGCTTGCCGTCAACGTTCCGGTGGACTCCTACGGCAAGAAACCCGAAGAGATAAACCACTTCTATGAGGAAACGATTCGCCGGGTCTCCGCATTGCCCGGGGTCGATGCCGTCGCCGTCGGCGATGCCGTACCCTGGCGAGACACACAATTCAACTTCCAACTGCAATTCTCAGGCGATGGCCACGTGAAAGGTCCCGGCGAAGAGGATCCGCGAACACAGGTCCGTACCGTTTCCCCTGGATTTTTCGCGGCGCTCCATGTGCCCATTCTTGAAGGACGCGATTTCAACGACCTTGATCGCCAGGACAAGGAGCCCGTGGTGGTCATCAGTCAAAGCGTTGCGCAGCGCATGTTCCCCGGCCGGGATCCACTTAACCGCCATCTCTGGTGGACCGATCCGGTGATTGCGTTCATCGGCATGGAGTCTACTCCGCGCCGTATCGTCGGAGTGGTCGCCGACGTTGACGACACACACGTCATCCCCTCTCCTACACTTACTGTCTACGACCCCATGGAACAGCAGGGCCTTTTCGGAGGCCGGCTTTTTGTGCATACGCACTCCGATCCGTACGCGCTGGTTACGCCCATTGTGCAGCTGATCCGCACTATGTCTGCCGACCAGCCGGTTGAGAAAGCGGCCACGCTTGAGGACATCCGCGCCGAGGTACTCACTCCAGATCGTTTGAACTCGCTCGTCTTCGGTGGATTCGCCCTCGTGGCTCTCGCCATTGCGATCGTCGGTGTTGCAGGCGTCCTGGCGTTTTCCGTCAGCGCCCGCACGCGCGAATTCGGTATCCGACTGGCCATTGGCTCGCAGCCAAGCCGTCTCCTGGCAGGAGTCATTCGCGAGGGTGCGGTTATGGCCGCCGTGGGCATCGTGGTTGGCGCGATTGGCGGATACATCCTGGCGCGACTGGCAGGCAGTTATCTCCTGGACATGAAAATGCCGAGCCCCTTGCCGGTGTTGGCTTCGGCCTTCATTTTGCTCGTTGCTGCCGTTGCTGCGTCGGCGCTCCCGGCGGCTCGTGCTGCGCGCGTGGACGTCATCCAAGCGCTCCGGGCCGAGTGACGCTCGAGCTACCTTCCGAACAACAATGCCGGCCTGCTGGCCGCTGTGCTACTCTTTGCGCCCGTGCGAGGGTAAAAGTACCCAAGGCGGAACAAACGAGGAGAGTGGCATGATCCGGCGAACAAAATTGATTGCGCAGGTTGGTGTCGCTGCATGTGTGATGCTTTCGATTTGCTCTGCGACTCCAGCGCAAGAAAAGGACAAAGCTGCTGTAAAGAAAACAGCGATTCGCGCGGGACGCTTGATTGACGGCAAGAGCGACACGCCCTTCCTCAACGCTCTGATCCTCATTGAAGGCGACAAAATTGTTTCCGTTTCCGCCGGAGGAACGCCACCTGCCGGAGTGGAAGTCATCGATCTATCGAAAGCGACCGTGCTGCCGGGGTTCGCCGATGTTCACACGCACGTCCTGCTCAATGGAGACATCACGGCGGCAGATTACGACGAGCAAATCCTGAAACAATCCACTCCCTATCGCGCGATTCTTGCCGCGCGGAATGCACGCATTGCGCTCGAAAACGGTTTCACTTCTATTCGCGATGTGGAAACTGAAGGCGCGATGTACGCCGACGTGGACGTCAAGACCGCTATCGCCAGAGGCGAAGTCCCCGGCCCGCGCATGCAGGTTGCTACTCGCGCCATGGCTCCAACCGGGATGTATCCGCTGCTCGGTTATTCGTGGGAGTTGAAAGTTCCGGTCGGAGTGCAGACTGTGGATGGCGTCGAGGGCGCGCGCAAAGCCGTGCGCGAGCAAGTGATGTACGGCGCGGACTGGATCAAGTATTACTCGGACCGGCGGTATCACTTTGGAGATGACGGCGTGCTGTACAGCATGGTGAATTTCACCGACGAGGAAGCAAAGGCAATTGTGGACGAAACGCACCGGCTCGGGAAGAAAGTCGCAGCGCATTGCATCGGGTCTGACGGAATAGCCGCTGCGTTGCGCGCGGGGGTGGATACCATTGAGCATGGCGACGGTTTTACCGAAGCGCTTCTTGATGAGGCCGCCCGAAAAGGCGTGTATTGGGTGCCGACGATTACAGTGGGCGCCTACGTCGCACCGGGCCGCGGGGGAAATTGGGTGAGAATGGTGGACCTGGAAAAAACGGCGTTCCAAAAAGCGCTAAAGAAAAATGTAAAGATCGCTCTTGGGACCGACGCGGGCGGCTTCGATTGGAAACAATTGAATGAAGCGGAAGAGTTCGTGTACTACGCGAACTACGGGATGACGCCGATGCAGGCGATTCGCGCTGGCACGGTGGTTCCTGCGGAACTGCTCGGTTGGAGCGACAAAGTTGGGACTATCGAGGCAGGGAAGTGGGCAGACATTGTGGCAGTCAGCGGTGATCCGCTCAAAGACATCACTGAACTGAAGCGCGTAAAATTCGTGATGAAGGCTGGAACGGTCTACAAGAACGAGGTGCACTAGCCAGGAAAGGGAGGCCAACGACAGTTTGGCCGCCTACCGTTGGACCGCGCTGCGCGTCTAACAACGCTGGAATTCATCAGCAAGAAGCGGAAGACGACAATGCAAACTCTCTGGCAGGACTTGAAATTTGCTTTGCGGATGTTGAGGAAGAATCCGGGATTCACGGCAGTGGCGATTCTTACGCTGGCGCTGGGAATTGGCGCGAACACCGCGATCTTCAGCGTTGTCAATACCGTTCTGCTGGAACCGCTTCCTTACAGAGATCCTGGACGGATCATCAACTTGTCCGGAATGGATCTCAAGACGAAAGCCAGCGGAGCATTCCTGTCGTATACGAAATACGCGCAAATCCAGGAGCAAAACAAAACTCTTGAGAGCATCGCGGGTTTCTATCCGCTCACACTTAGTTTGGTGACGGAGCGCGAACCGGAAGCCGTCAACGGAGCGCGCGCTTCCATCGATTTTTTCCGCGTATTGGGAATTTCTCTGGCCCGCGGGCGAACTTTTTTGCCGGAAGAGGAGCGGGACGGAGGCGCGGACGTCGCGGTCATCTCGGACGGATTCTGGCACAGTCATTTCGCGGGCGATGCGGCGGTGCTTGGCAAGGCGTTGGTGCTTGACGGGAAAAACGCGACCATCGTCGGCGTCCTTCCGTCAAGTTTCCATTTTCCGCTCCAGTTTCCCGAGCCGGACGTTTGGCTTCCTCGGCCTTCAGAGACGGTTCTGCTGACTCCCGCGCAGATTCGCAGCGGCGCGAGCTACTTCAACGTGATAGCGCGATTGCGCCAAGGGGAAACTTTGGCGCGCGCGAGGGCGGAACTCGACGCCATCAATGCGAGTTATAAACAGCAGTTCGGAAGCAATGTGGACGCCACGAAGTTCGGAATTTTTGGGCAGACTCTCGAAGACAGTCTCGTGGGTGGCCTGCGGCCTTCGCTTCTCGTGCTTCTGGCTGCTGTGGGGTTCGTGCTTTTGATTGCTTGCGCGAATGTCGCCAATCTTTTGCTTGCTCGAGCTACCGCGCGCGAAAGGGAAATCGCCGTGCGAAAGGCGCTCGGGGCTTCCGGCGGACGGTTGGTGCGCCAGTTACTGAGCGAGAGCATTTTGCTTTCAGTGTGCGGAGGCGCGCTTGGGGTTCTGCTTGCCGCCGCGTTGCTGCCTGCGGTGCGTTCGATCAGTCCGGGTACCGTGCCACGCCTTGGCGAAGCGAGGATCGACGGCGTGGTGCTGATTTTTTCGCTGCTTCTTTGCGTCGCCACGGGAATTGTCTTCGGACTTGTTCCCGCGCTGCAAACATCGAAGAAAGATCTTCATGAAACTCTCAAGGAAGGCGGCCGCGGTTCGTCGGAAGGTGGGGGACGCGGGCGCTTGCGCGGCGCGCTCGTCGTGGCGGAGATCGGGATCGCGCTTGTGCTGATGACTGGGGCGGGGCTCTTGATGCAGAGTTTTGCGCGATTGATGCAGGTCAATCCGGGATTCTCGCCGAAAAACCTAACGGCTTTTCCGTTGACGCTTCCGCCTAGCCGGTACTCGAAACCGGAACTTCAGGCGCAGTTCTATCGGCAACTTCTGGAGCGCGTGAGAGCGATGCCGGAAGTGCTAGCGGCCGGCATTACGAGTTATCTGCCGCTTGCTGGAGCAGCGCGTTTTGTTTTTGTGTGTCCGGAAGGCCGTGTTTGTGAGGGAGTTGGAAAAGACCCGACGAGTGCGGTGCGGCAAGTCAGCGGCGGGTATTTCGAGACGGTTCGAACGCCGCTGCTCAGTGGCCGCACCATTGATGAGCAGGACATTGCAGGTGGAGCGCCCGTCGTCGTCATCAACGAGACTGCCGCCAATCATTTTTTTTCCGGGCAGAATCCCATCGGCAAACATCTCGCCAATTCGCGCGACATGGTGCAACGGGAGATCGTTGGCGTCGTCGCCGATGTGAAATTCAACGCTCTGGACGCCGCCAATGTGGAAGAGATGTATCTGCCCATGGCGCAGGTTCCTTGGCCCAAAACAACGCTACTTGTGAGGTCGGAAACCAACCCGCAATCTCTTGTTGCCGCGTTGCGCGGAAAGATTGCGGAGGTCGATCCGAATCTTCCTGTCGCGGGAATCTCCAGCATGGAAGAAGTCGTCGGGGCTTCGGTCGCACAGCCGAAATTGACGATGCAATTTGTCGGAGTTTTCGCGGGATTCGCATTGTTGCTAGCGGCAATCGGAATTTATGGAGTGATGGCTTATACCGTGACCGCGCGCGCCCAAGAGATGGGCATCCGCGCGGCGCTTGGCGCGCGACCTGCCGACATTCTGCGACTCGTGGTAGGGCAGGGAATGCGCATGACGTTGATCGGCGTCGCCGTCGGAGTCGTCGTGTCGCTAGCGCTCACGCGCTTGCTCGCCAGCCTGCTTTTTGGCGTGCGGGCAACCGATCCGCTGGTGTTTGGCGCCGCCGCGCTCGTCCTGGTAGGAGCCGCGTTGTTGGCCTGCTACATTCCCGCACGCCGGGCCACGCGCGTCGATCCTATTGTTGTGCTTCGATATGAATAGGCGCGGATGCTAGGACGACGGGACGCTAAAGTCGCTCGCGGCGAAGAAGAATGAGTTCTATCTTTGTTTTTCGGCTGGGCGCATCCGCAAAGTCAAGATGAGAACGATGGCGATGAGAAGACTCATAATGATATATAGAAATCCGGGCGTGAACGAGTGGGTGCGGTCGAGGAAATAGCCGATCACGGACGGAGCAACAAAACTTCCAAGATTGCCAATCGAATTGATGAGGCCGATGGATGCCGCTGCGGCCGATTCGCCGAGGAACACTGAGGGGATGGGCCAGAAGGACGGAAGAAAAGCGTTGGCTGTGGAAGCGACGGTAAGACACGCAAATGCAAACCAAAAATGGGAACCGGAAAGAATCGTCAGAGCGAACGCTACGACGCCGAGCATGAGCGGAACGGCGGTGTGCCAGCGGCGTTCGTTGGTGCGGTCGGAATGCCATCCGTTGAAAAGCATGGCCAGGAGCACGGCGACATACGGAAGAATCGAGAAGAGCGTCACCGCGAGATTGGACATACCGGAAGCGCGTTTGAGAAATGTGGGTAGCCAAATCGTCAAGGAATAGATGCTGCTGACGGCGAAAAAATAGACGAACGTCAATTGGATGACTGTGGGCTGAAGTAGCGCTTCCCAGATTTTGTAAGAGCGCGCCGCTTTTTTTAACGAGGCTTCTTGCTCGAGTTCGGCGGTGATCCATTCACGTTCCTCCGGCGCGAGCCAGAGCGCTTCGCGAGGCCAGTCGGTCAGATAAAAAACCGTGATGACGCCGAAAACGATCGCGGGAATTCCTTCCACGATAAAAAGCCAGCGCCATCCCTGAATGCCGAACCAGTTCACACCGAGCAGCCAGCCTCCGAGAGGTGAGCCGATGATGTTCGCGACGGGAATCGCAATCATGAACATCGCGCAAGCCTTTGCGCGGTCTTCGGAGCGGAACCAGTGCGTTAGATAGACGAGAATTCCGGGGAAGAAGCCGGCTTCGGCGACGCCTAGCAGGATTCGAACGACGTAGAAATGCATGGGCGTTCGAATGAAGGCCATCAGAACGGTGATTAAGCCCCAGGTGACCATGATGCGTGCGAACCATTTGCGAGCGCTCCAGCGCTCGACAATGAGGCAGCCGGGAATTTCGAAGAGCAGATAGCCGACAAAGAAGATGCCTGACCCGAATCCGAAGACGCGATTGCTGAAGTTCAGATCGTGCGTCATTTCGAGAGCGGCGTAGCTGACGTTTACGCGGTCGAGAAACGCGATGACAAAAAGAGTGAAAAGAAACGGCAGGAGGCGGCGCGCAATGCGGCGGCGCGAGGTCAAGCCAATTTCATTTGTGGAATAAGGCAAATTCATGCCGCTTGGCTTCTAACATAACGAAGCGTGGATTGCACGCGAACGGAAAATTTGGTGGTGGGTAAGTGTCCGGTCACCGTGCCCTTTCATAGTACGTTCATCGGACCAAGACCGGGCGCGTTCCCTGTTCAGGAAGTTTGTCAGCGCACGGATAGTAAGGCATGGATCGCAGGCTCCATCGCGAGCCTCGGAAGCGAGTACGTCGTCGGGCTTAAAACCGTGAATTGCCTGAATGGTGACACACTGGCGCAGGTCCAGGCGACGGCTGCAAATAAGGAAATGGTTCTGGACGCAGTGGGTGAGGCGGCGAGCAAACTGCGGCGCGAACTTGGCGAGTCCTTAGCAAACGTGCAGAAGTTCGATGTCCCCCTTTCTCAGGCCACGACTGCCTCCCTTGAAGCTCTCAAGGCTGTAAGTTTGGGAAACAAAACTCTGCATGAAAAAGGATCAGTTGCTGCACTCCCGTTCTACCAGCATGCCGTCGAACTTGATCCGAATTTTGCGAGCGGCTTCGTGGCCCTTGGCAAAATGTACAGCAACGCGGGTCAAGGCGAGCGCGCCAAGGAGATACTCACGAAAGCCTATTCCTTGCGTGACCATACCAGCGAGCGAGAGAAATACGATATCGAATCGATGTACTTTCTGGATGTGACCGGGGATTTGGAAAACACAGCGCGCGTGTTCCACGAGTGGCTGAACAGTTACCCAAGGGACCATACTGCGCTCGGCAATCTAGCGCTTGTCTACGGTGCCAAGGGTCAGTATGAGCAGGCTGTCGAGCTTAATCGCGAATCCATTCGACAGAGTCCCGACGATGTCATCGGATACATAAATCTCGCAGCGGAACTCATCTCCCTGAATCGCCTTGCCGAGTCCCGAAGAACCATACTGGATGCCTTCGATCGAAAACTTGACGCCGAGCAATTGCATTTTCAGTTGTACCTACTGGCATTCCTCGACGGCGATCAAATGGGAATGGCGGACCAAGCGGCGTGGTCGGAAGGAAAACCTGAAATTATTCCGCGTTTTCTGATGCGCGAATCAGCTGTGGAGGCCTTCTCCGGCCATCTTCGAAAAGCGAGGGAATTGAAGCAGCGCGCGGTGGAATCCACGGAGCATGCAGGCAACAAGGAAAGCGCCGCGAACCGGCGCTTGGACGGTGCGCTTCGTGAAGCCGCATTTGGTAATCTGGCGGACGCTCGGCAGGCCGCACTCGCGGCGCTCGACGAGCCCACTCTAGGGAAGAATGCCCAGGGCGTGGGAGCTCTCGCTTTGGCCTTGACCGGAGATAGCTCACATTCTGAGGCCCTTCTCGATGGGCTTGCCGCGCGATTCCCTCAGGACACTTTGGTGCAATCGGTTCTGCTGCCGACGGTGCGCGCACAGATCGAGCTCTCCCGCAAGAATCCCGAGCGAAGCATTGAGCTCTTGCGCACCGCCTCGCCTTATGAATTGACCAACTCTTCCTTGAACGGTTGTCTCTATCCCGCCTATGTGCGCGGCCAAGCCTACCTGGCGGCGAAAGAGGGCGTGCCGGCCGCCGCCGAATTTCAGAAAATCATTGATCATCGGGGGCTTGTTGGAGCATGTGAGACAGGCGCCCTGGCACATCTTGGAATCGCACGCGCGTTTGCCTTGCAGGGCGATTCCTCCAAAGCCCGGGCTGCTTATAAAGATTTCCTCACACTCTGGCAAGATGCCGACACCGATGTCACCGATGTTCCCGTCCTCATCGAGGCTGAGGCAGAATACGCAAAGCTACAGTAACCCAAAAAATGAAATGTACGGACTTTGATGAGTTGTTCGGGGTACGCCATCCTGGCGCCCGACAAGCTGAATGATTAAAAACTAAAACAAAAGCAAGAAATGGCGAATTAATCCCGGGTTTCCGCGCCGGGCATTACATGTTTGAGCGGTTGCGTGCGCTTGGGTTCGAGCTCGGGATGAGGGAGCGGTTTGCGCGGGAGCATTTGCTCGCGCATGGCAGCGTTGTAAACGAAAGTGGCTTCGACGAGCGCGGCTTGGGCCAGGTCTTCCGCTTGCAGGCGTTCGTAGGTGTCCATGTTCGAATGATGGGTGCGCGAGCCGTAGTCGAGAGGGTCTTGGACGAATTGGAATCCGGGGAGACCGATGGCGTCGAAGGCTTCGTGATCGGTGCCGCCGGTGTCGCGCATTGTTATCACAGAGACGCCGAGGTCTTTTAGCGGCTCGATCCATTGCGCGAAAATAGGGGCTATGGCGGCGTTGCCCTGCAAATAAATGCCGCGGATCTTTCCGCTGCCATTGTCCAGGTTGAAATACGCGGATAGCTTTTGATGGTCGGGCTTGAGTTGGACGGGTCCAGCGGGGTCTCGATCGTACTCGGTGACTACCAGTTGATCCGGCTCGTTCGAACGGGGAACGAAACCAAAGTGCTGCTTCACATAGCCATAGGAGCCGAACTCGCCCTCTTCTTCGCCGGTCCAGAGGCCGACGCGAATGGTGCGCCGGGGCTTCACTTGGAGAGCGGTCAGGATACGCATGACTTCCATGGCGACTACGCTGCCCGCGCCATTGTCGGTTGCGCCCGTGGCAGAGGCCCAGGAATCGAGGTGTCCGCCGAGCATAACGACTTCGTCTTTCAGCTTGGGGTCCGTGCCGGGAATTTCGGCGATGGTATCAAAGCCGTGTTCGTGATCTCCGGTGAATCTTGTGTCAATGTTGAGTTCAATGCTTACGGGGACGCCGGCTTTCAGGAGACGATAGACGCGGCCGTAGTTTTCAATCGCGGTGACCGCGACGGGCAAGGCATCCGCATGTTCGCGTTGATAGATTAGCCAGCCGAAGCCTGCCCCGGTGTCATCGAAGATGGTGCCGCCGGAGCCGCCGTTGTTTCTTCCGTCGCGGCTGGGTGTAATCACGGCAACGGCTTGTTCGGCGGCAAGGAAATGGCCGATTTTTTCGCGGAAAGCTAAAGTCTTGAGAAAGGATGCCCAGGAAAAGGGCTTATCCAGGTCGGACGGATAGGCTTCGATACGTTTGAGGTCGGCGTCTTCATCGCGGGTGAAGAGCGGTTTGTCGACGAGCTTCACTTCGCGCATCTCGCCAAAGAAGACGATTTTTCCCGCGAGCTTTCCTTTGTATTTTTCGAAATCCGCTTCGGTCTTGATGTCGACCCAGGCCGCGGGAGCGGTGACGGCACCTTTGGTCGCAGGGGACCACGGCGCTGCTTGCGCAATGAACACAGCTGCGTCCGGAGAAGTCATGCGCACCCAGGTGTTTAATTGTTGCCAGCCCATGCCGAACTCGCCCCAGTCTTCGAGATGAGCATTGCTGCAGCCCATGGCTGTGAATTGATCGCGGGTCCATTCGTTAGCGTGTTTCAGATTTGGGGAACCGGTCAAGCGCGGGCCGATACCATCCATCAGAGCAGACGCGTACTCCATGATGTGCGAGTGGGTGAGAGCTTCCTCTCGAATATTCTCGTACATCGCAAGGTCGAGAGATTCTTTTTCGGGCTGTGGCATTTCATAGGAAGGGCGCGGCGCTTCTTTCGGAGCAGCTTCCTTTTTGGCGTTCTCCGCGGCGAATAAGGAAGCCGCGAGGCCTGCCAGGAGAATCGTGGCTGGAATGAAGACTTTTTGAGGACGCATGACGTTCCTTTTTGAAAACGAATTCGAGGAGCATAACAAAGGCGTTGAGATTTACCAAGAATCTCTGAAGGTAGGCACTCCACCGGCTTGCGCGTGGTGCTTAAGTAGGAGCGGCGGTACTGTTGGGTAACTAGGTCCCGGCAAGCTGGCCGTGGCCGGAGGCTTCCGTTGCAGGGTCAGAGGCGGTCAAATTCAGGATCGTCACGGCTTGCGGTGAGCCGACCAATCGCACTGAGGACTTCTGTACGGCGAACACCCAACTGGCGACAGGGAGATTTGACCAGCCCTGCCGGCAGTATGGATCGCCTTGAGACAAGAAGCGTTTTGCGCCGCGACCCGCGCGACCCGCGCGTTGACTTGCCTGGTGACGCGCCCGAAGATGCATGCCAAAGGACGGGGTTTCCCGCGATGATTGGCCAAGCGCTCGGCCACTATCTCATCGTTGAAGAGATCGGAGCAGGTGGCATGGGTGTGGTCTATCGCGCCAATGATGAACAGCTCGAGCGTGACGTTGCGCTGAAAGTTCTTCCCGCCGGCTTACTCGCCGATGAGGCTGCCCGGAAACGCTTCCGCAATGAGGCTCTGGCTCTCGCCAAGTTAAACCACCCCAACATCGAAACTGTCCATGAATTCGGGAGCGAGAGCGATCTCGATTTTCTCGTCATGGAACTGATTCAAGGCGTTCCGCTGAGCAAAAAACTTTCAGAAGGGCCGCTCGATGAAGCTCTCACGCGAAAACTGGGCGCGCAACTCGCGGAGGCGATGGCAGCGGCTCACGCTCAGGGTGTGATCCACCGCGACCTGAAGCCCGACAATCTTTACATCACGAGCGAGGGGCGGCTGAAGATACTCGATTTCGGTTTGGCAAAACTCTTTCATCCCCAAACCGCGATCGATCAGACACAGAGTATCGATGACACAGGTTCGGTAGCTGGAACTCTGCCTTACATGTCGCCGGAGCAGCTCCGCGCGGAGGTTGTCGATACCCGGACGGACATCTATGGCGCCGGCGCTGTGCTTTACGAGATGGCTACATCGCAACGGCCTTTTCCGGACAAGCAGCCGACACGGCTGATCGACGCCATTCTCCATAGCTCTCCGCAGCGTTGAGCGCACACAAATCGGCAGGTTCTGCTTCGCTCGAAGCGATCATCTTCAAAGCGCTCGAAAAGGAACCTTCGCGGCGCTTTCAATCTGCGCGCGAACTTCATTCCGCTTTGGAATCGACCAGCGCTCTCCCAGCCCCCGCGGCTCGGTTCAAGTGGTCTACAGCCGGAATTGTCAGTACCGGCGTAATTCTGATTCTGGGCGTCGCACTCGGACTCAATTTAGGAAAATCGCGCGACCGCGTGCTTAATCGACTCGTCCCCGGGAGAGCGCGCTCGCAACCGTCGGCAACGGCTATACCCGTCCGGCGATCTGTTGCGGTGCTGGGGTTTAAGAACGCTGCTGGCCGAGCGGATTCCGCGTGGCTCTCTACTGGGCTATCGGAGATGCTGACGACGGAGCTCGGAACCGGCGGACAGATTCGCACCGTGGCGGAAGAGAATGTCGTGCGAGCGAAAATGGATCTTTCTTTGTCGGATGCCGATAGTTTGGCCAAGGACACGCTGACGCGCGTTCGCAACAATCTGGGCACTGACTACGTGGTCCTCGGATCCTTCGTGGACCTCGGGAAAGAAGGGGGCGGACAGGTTCGCGTGGATTTGCGTCTACAAGACGCCCGAACCGGTGAAACGATCGGCGTGGTTTCCGAAACGGGGACAGAAGGCGAACTTTTCGGACTTGTTTCGCGGGCTGGCCGCGACCTGCGGAGGGAACTTGCCATCGACAATATTTCCGAGGCCGAAGCGGGAAACCTCCGCGCGGCCATCGCTTCCAACGCGGAAGCATCTCGTTTTTACGCCGAAGGGCTTGCGAAACTCCGCGTCTTTGACGCATTGGCTGCGCGCGATTTACTTGAAAAAGCTGTCGCTGCCGATCCGAACTATGCGCTCGCCCATTCCGCACTGTCTGCCGCGTAGTCCTCGCTTGGGTATGACGCTAAGGCAGCTGAAGAAGCCAAGAAGGCTTTCGATTTGTCTGAAAACCTCTCGCGTGAGGATCGTCTCTCGATTGAAGGGCGCTACTACGAGGCGATCAAGAACTGGTCAAAAGCGGTTGAGGTCTACCACACGCTCTGGAACTTCGCTCCGGACAATCTCGACTACGGATTGCGCCTCGCCCAAGCGCAGACTTCCGGGACTTTGAACAAGGATGCGATGGCGACATTGGAATTACTCCGTAACTTGCCTGCGCCCGCTTCGAAAGATCCACGCATCGATCTCGCCGAAATTGTTGCGGTTCACGGGCAGTCTGAGTTTAAGCGCGAGCTTGCGGCGGCGCTGCGCGCAACAGAAAAAGGCCAGAAACTTGGCGCACGGCTCCTCGTGGCGCGTGCCGAGATGGGACAAGCGCGCGCCTATTACGACCTGGGTGATGTCCAGCAATTTCAAAAGGCAGCGGAAACATCTCGGCAAATTTACGCGGAAGCGGGCGACCTCGGGGGAGAAGCCCGGGCCTTGCACGATTTGGGAACCGTTCTCTACGAACACGGCGATTTAGCGGGCGCACAAAAGAACCAGCAAGAAGCTCTCGATACTTGCCGCAAGATCGGCAATCAACGATGCGTGAGCGACGCGCTGAATAGCATCGGCATCGCTTTCAAGGATCAAATGGATTTCACAAATGCGCGGCAAGCCTATGAACAGTCCGTTGCCATCCGCCGCGAGACCGGCGATCGGATAGGCGAAGCCGTCAGCCTAAACAATATCGCTGTCTTGCTCTACCAGCAGGGCAAATTTGCAGCTGCGAGAAAATTGTACGAACAATCCTTGGCCATTACGCAGGAAATCGGCGAAAAACGCGGCATTGCACGTGCGCTCACGAAATTTGGCGATTGTGTATCACGAGCAGGGCCAGCTCGTGGAGTCCAGCAAGTTGCAGGAACAATCCATCGCTATCCGCCGCGAGATTGGCGATAAATCCGGCACGGCCCTCGGCCTGAATAATCTGGCGGCAATGCTTCTCGATCTCGGGGACCTGCCGGCCGCACAAAAAGCTATCGAGGAACAGATGCCGATCTTCCAGCAAGCCGGCAACCAGCGCGCTGTGGCTTATGCCACGTTTGTCCAGGGCGAACTCTTCAAGCTCCAGGGAAAACTCGATCAGGCCCGCAAGGCTCACGAAGAAGCGCTCGCGACTCGCACTAAGATCGCCGAAAAGGTCACCATAAATGATAGCGTTTTGGCGCTTGCCGCTCTCTCCATCGAAGAAGGGCGCCCAGCCGATGCCGAACAACCGGCGCAGCATAGCATTCAGCTGGCAATCGCGGAAAAAGCTCCAGGAAATGAACTTAACGCGCGGAGTCTCCTCAGCCGTTCTCTACTCGCCCAGGGAAAGTTAGTCGAAGCCGAAAAAGAGATTCATGTCGCCGAGCTGGCGGCCGCAACCACGGAAAGCCGGCTGATCGGCATAGACACTCTCATTACCGCTGCCCGTACTCATGCAGCCACAGGTAAGGCGACGGATGCTTCAAAGAGCTTAGCTAATGTGCTCGCCGAGTCCTCCCGCCTGGGTTGCGGCCGCTGCGAACTCGAAGCGCGATTGGCGCTCGCCGAGATCGAGATGAAGCAGGGAAAAAGTGTGGCGGCCCGTGAGCATTTTGCCGGGCTCGAAAAGGATGCCACCTCAAAGGGTTTCCTGCTGCTCGTTCACCAAGCCCAGGCCGCGGCCAGCAAATAAGACCAGTCCTTTATGGTATGGACGGAAACGAGCGTGGCTTGGGCCGAATGTATTTTGGGAATACTACCAAGGGGCAAACTTTTCGAACAGAAGCCCACTCGTCTACGCTCCGTGCTACGATCAGCGCCGCAAATTTGAGATTCGATGTTCTCCACGTGCGCCACTTTTTGACTCTGCTCGTCGCTGTCATGGGTATATCCACGAGTTTGTTTGCGCAGTGGCCGCCCGCGCCAGGCCATACGACGTTGGATTTGTGGCCGCATGGAGCGCCCGGCGCTCCGACCAATTTACCTCCCGAAGGCGACACGACCACGGCTAAGGATCGTGCGGTTGCCGGGAAGCCGGTCATTCGAATCGGCAATGTTTCCGCTCCGACACTCACGCTTTACACGCCTTCGGGCAAGAATACGGGCGCGGCGGTCGTGGTTTTTCCTGGAGGTGGCTATCGAATTCTTGCGATTGATCTGGAGGGCACGGAAGTGTGCGACTGGCTCACTTCGGCGGGGATGACCTGCGTGCTGCTCAAATACCGCGTGCCGGATACCGGGCCGTATCCCAAGTCTGATGCTGCTTTGCAAGACGCGCAGCGCGCGCTAGGTATCGTGCGCTCCCACGCTGCGGAGTGGCACATCGACCCGAAGCGCATCGGCGTGCTGGGGTTTTCAGCGGGCGCTCATCTTGCCGCTGCCCTGAGCACTCATTTCGATAAGCGGCTTTACGAATTGGTGGATGCGGCTGACCACGTGAGTTGCCGCCCCGATTTTGCGGTGATTGTTTATCCGGGCTACCTGGCAATTGCGGAGCAGAACTTTGCGGCGAATGCGGACATCCATCCGACGGAGCAGACCCCGCCCTCCTTTATCGTGCAAGCGGAGGATGATCCGGTGCACGTCGAGAACTCGACCGTGTATTTTCTTGCCCTGAAAAACGCGAAGGTTCCCGCGGAGATGCATTTGTATGCGCAGGGCGGGCATGGGTATGGACTTCGCCAAACCGAGCTGCCCGTTACCGGGTGGCCTCAGTTGGTGGAAACCTGGCTGCACACCATCCAAGTCCTGCCAGCCGCGCGTTGAATTGAAGGTCCGCGTGCACGGCAGGCCGTGCCACTACGGCTCACATTTAAGAAAAAATATTAGAAAAATGCGGCGCCGCCGTCGACGTTGATGGATTGGCCGGTGATGGCACTGGACTGGTTGGAGCAGAGAAAGAGCGCGGCGCGGGCGACTTCGTCTGCGGTTTGCCCGCGGCCTTGCAAAATTGTGTTCAGAAAACCAGCTAGCTGTTCTTTGGGACTTACACCGAGCTTTGCGGCAAGGATGCTGCCCAAGTCCTTCGACATACGCGTTTCGGTGACAGGGCCCGGGCAGATGGCGTTGACGCGGACGCCTTTGCGGGCGGCTTCAGCGGCGGTGATGCGCGTTAGGCCGAGCATCCCTGCCTTTGCTGCCGCGTAGGCCGATCCCCACGGGAACGCAGCTTTGGCGGAGAGGCTCGAAATGTTCAGGATAACGCCGGCGCCCCGCGCATACATTTCAGGGAGTACGAGTTTGCTGAGCAGGAAGGCGGCGCGCACATGGACGGCGATAACGTTGTCGAAATCCGCAAGAGGATAATCTTCGACGGGAACTACAGGGCCATAATGGCCGGCGTTGTTTACGAGAATGTCGATCTTGCCAAATTTTGCGCGCGTTTCGGCGATGACGCGTGTGCAATTAGCTTCGAGCGCAAGATCGGCAAGCGAGTAGCCTGCGTGTCCGCCGTGGCTGGAAATTTCTTCGTTCGTGGCGGCGAGCTCTGCTTCCGTGCGCGCAGTCAGGAAGACTGCGGCGCCTTCGGTGGCAAAGAGTTGAGCGATGGCGCGGCCGATGCCACGGCCTGAGCCAGTGATCAAGGCAACTTGGTCTTTGAGGAGCATAGGAAGAAAAGGATAGAGGCAGCGCGTTGCGGAGGCAAGGAACCATGGGGCTGAAGGAGCCGTAGAGATCTTGCTTGTACCGATGGTTCAGAGAGGAGCAACGTGACGCTCTGGCCGAGAACTGTACTTCTGTTCAGGTGTAATTCCAGTTGGCAGAGTCTAAGCTGAAGGTAAGAGAGTGTCTATTCATTGCCGCGGCATTCCGGCGTGGGCCGGTCCGCCTTCCCCGAAACTGCGGCCCCAACCCAGCCCGGCCGCTCGATTTGAAATGGGGGTACGTCCGTGCGCCGACCAATTTTCCTAATCCACGTAAGTGCGATTGTTGCTTCGCTAGCGTTCGCCGGCTGCGCCGGGCTGACTTCATCCAACAGTTCGAACGCCAGAACTCGCGCGGTGGCGCCGACAATCGCGGCGCAGCCAGCGAATCAAATCGTGACGGTGGGGCAAACGGCGACGTTTAGCGTGATGGCGTCAGGTACGGCGCCGCTTGGTTATCAGTGGTTGAAAAACAGCGCGAACATCAGCGGGGCAACGGCGGCCAGCTACACGACACCGGCGACCATTGCGGGCGATGACGGAGCGAAATTCGATGTCGTGGTGAGCAATTCGGCCGGAAGTATCACCAGCGCGATCGCTACGCTGACGGTGAGCGCAGTGGCAGTGGCGCCGACGATTACGACGCAACCTGCGAATCAAAGCGTGAACGTGGGACAATCTGCGACGTTTAGCGTGACGGCGACGGGTACCGCGCCGCTGAGTTATCAGTGGCAGAAGAATAGCGCGAACATTGCTGGTGCTGCGGCATCGAGCTACACCACTCCTGCGACGGCAACGACCGACAATGGCGCAAAGTTCGAAGTGATCGTCAGCAACACAGCCGGAACGCAGACCAGCGCGATGGCTACGCTTACGGTGAGCGCATTGGCAGTGGCTCCGACAATTACGACGCAACCGGCAAATCAGAGCGTGAACGTAGGACAAACAGCGACGTTCAGCGTGACGGCGGCGGGAACGGCGCCGGTCAGTTACCAGTGGCAGAAGAATACCGCAAACATCAACGGCGCGACCTCGTCGAGCTACACGACACCGACCACGGCAATCACGGACAATGGAGCGAAGTTCGACGTGATCGTCAGCAACACGGCAGGAAGCCAAACGAGCACAATGGCCACCCTGACCGTGAGTGCGGCCAATACTTCCACAATAAATGTCCTCACCTATCACTACGACAATTTGCGCACCGGGCAGAACCTGAATGAAACGATTCTTACTCCTGCCAATGTGAACTCGACTACCTTCGGCAAACTTGGCGCATTCACAGTGGATGGGCTGGTGGACGCGCAACCGTTGTATCTTTCGGCGGTAGCCATGCCAAGCGTGGGAACGAAAAATGTTTTGTATGTCGCGACGGAACACGGCAGCGTGTACGCGTTTGACGCAGACTCCATCAACGGCAACACGAGCACGTTTTTGTGGAAGGTTTCTCTGCTTGGCAGTGGCGAAACGTCCAGCGACAACCGGGGATGCGGCCAAGTCTCGCCCGAGATTGGCGTGACCTCCACGCCAGTCATCGACCCCTCGCGCGGAACGCATGGAGCCATCTATGTGGTGGCGATGTCCAAGGACGCCAACGGAAATTATTTCCATCGTCTGCATGCCTTGGATCTAACGACTGGCGCGGAGCTTTTTGGTGGGCCAACGCTTGTGCAAGCTACCTATCCGGGTTCGGGCGACAACAGCTCTGGCGGAAACGTGGTCTTCGACGCGAAACAATACAAGGAACGCCCGGGATTGTTGCAGATCGGGGGAACGATTTATACAACGTGGTCTTCGCATTGCGACGCGCGCCCGTACACTTCGTGGGTGATGTCGTATGACGCGAACACGTTAGCGCAGACGAGCGTGCTCAATCTCGTGCCCAATGGAAGCGAAGGCGGAATCTGGATGGCGGGAACCGCTCCCGCCGCGGACGCCTCCGGGAATATTTATTTCATGGTGGGAAACGGAGACTTCGACACAACGCTGAACGCGAGCGGTTTTCCAGCGAATACGAATTGTGGGCAGTGCTACGTAAGGCTGTCGTCCAGCTCGCCGATCACTCTGCTCGATTACTTCACGCCATCGAATACAGTTTCGGAATCGAACGCCGACACGGACTTCGGCTCTGGAGGGCCGCTGCTTTTGCCCGACCTGGTGGATGCAAACGGGAATACGCGCCATCTCGCAGTAGGCTCCGGCAAGGATGCGATCATCTACGTGGTCGACCGCGACAACATGGGGAAGTTCAACAGCAGCACGGACAATATCTATCAGCAGATCAACGGGCAGATCGGCGGCGTCTTTTCAAAGCCCAGCTACTTTAATAATACGGTCTATTACGGCGCGGTGGGCGACCACCTAAAGGCTTTCCCGATCACAAGCGCAAAACTTGCGGTTACGCCCGCGACGCAAAGCTCCACCAGCTTTGCTTACCCGGGGACGACGCCAAGTATTTCGGCAAACGGCACGTCGAATGCGATTGTGTGGGCGGTGGAGAATGGCTCGACTGGCGTGCTGCACGCGTACAACGCAGCGAACTTGACGACCGAACTTTACAACTCGAATCAGGCGGCCAATAACCGCGATCAGTTCAGCGACAACAAGTACGTCACGCCGATGGTGGCAAACGGCAAGGTGTACATCGGCACGCCGAATAGCGTCGTGGTTTTTGGGTTGCTGCCCTAGTTTTGTATTGAAGAAGCTCGCTCCACTCTAGAAAAATGGTGAGGAGCCCGGAGCTTGGGAGACAGGCAGGATGCCTATCCCACTGTGGTTTTTCGCGAGTGACGACAAACTATCGGTTACTTGCCCGCGCTAAGTTTCCACAGCACAGCATTCACCAGGGAGTTGACATCGCTCTGCGTGAACGTAGTGAAGCCGGATTTCACTGGTTTGTTCCCGATCGCGCGAAACGCCAGCTTCTTCGTCGGCGCTTGCAGGAAGTCAAATACCATGGTCCCGGTGCGGAATTTGATGTTCTGGTAGCCGTACGCTGGCGGGCCCCAACCCCAGGACTGCACGCAACCGTAAGGACCGCAAACAACTCCGGGATACCCGCCGGGGTAGCCGACCGGCACTGCGGCGCTCTGGTCTTTCACAGCAATGTGATAATCGACCCAAAAAGCGGCAGCCTGCGCGTCAGTCACTTCCTTGAAACCTTTTTCGGCCAAGGCCTTGGTGATCGCTACGCGAATCTGTCCGCGGAGAATTTCGTTTGATGCTTCGGTTTGCGGCACCGGTCTGGCACCCTGATTCGGCTCGTCTCGCGAGATGACTGGCCGTGACTCGCGCGCCGGAACGGGTTGCGCCTCGATTGGGCGCCAGGCCCAGGTGGCCTTCTTGGGTATCGGAACTTCGGGATTGCGCTCGGATGTGACGTACTCATTACAGCCGACCACGACAATCAAAGAAAGTAGAGCAGCAGCGGTCAAAAGCCGCTTGGTAGTGCTAAATGGACGTAAGAACCGCATCTGACGAGCCTCCAAAGGCATATTTGTCCTCTGCCTTGTTGAACCCTGCACTGATTGGATAGTTGCGGTGGGAAAATTGGTTGTGCCAGGGCTCGCCTTCCGTGCCAAATAGACAATTCATCAGGCCCCAGGAACTCCCCAATCCTTCGGTGGGAACGTGACCGGCCAAAACTTCGGCGCGGGGAGGTCAAACTCAAAGGCTACCGCGAAATAGTCCGCGCTTGGCTGATCGACGCGCACCACTCGGCAGCTCTGCTCGATGCCGCTTTGCGGGCTCACCAGAATGAACGGCTGGCCCACGAGGAGCTCCGCTTTCAATTTCATCAAGCCGCCATGCGCGTTGACTACCAGCGTATGCGTGGATTCCTCCACGTGGACGTTGTCGGGCGTCTCGGCGAGAACCTTGACGGGTATTTGCAGCATCACGCGTTCGCTGCGCCGTCGATCTCTTGGATCGGAAGGGGGCACCAGACTCTCCGTTAAGTGGCCGCGTTCACTGCAAGTCTTTCGGAGACATTCAGGCTATGCCTAATTGTGGCTCCCAAAGACAACTGTGCTGCGGCAGCGTGGCCGGGCCGGCACACTGGGCACGAGCGGATCAGCCGCTCGGTCCTGTTTAATAGTTTAACTTAGGCGCGCGCGCGCGTCTGCGCGCGGAATGACCCTGCCATCCAATGGTTAACCTCAATGCCGGGAGCAGCGGAGCGGGTCCACACTTGTAGGGGCACAGCATGCTGTACCCCAGCTTGCCCGGGCGTTAAGGAAGCAGCATGGTTTGAAGGCGGGATTTCACGGCCGGCCATTCCGAATCGAGGATGCTGAAGTAAACGGTGTGGCGAATGCGGCCGCTGGCGGTGATCATGTGATTACGAAAAGTGCCTTCTTCGCGAGCGCCGATGCGCAGGATCGCGGCGCGCGACTTTTCGTTGAGCGAATCGGTCTTTAGTTCCACGCGGATGCAGCCGAGCATTTCAAAGGCGTGGCGCAAGAGAAGGTATTTTGCTTCGGTGTTTATGGCGGAGCGTTGCCACGCCGGTGCAACCCACGTCCAGCCAATCTCGACGCGATGGTGCGTGCGATCGATGTTGCCGTAGCGCGTACTGCCAATCGCCTTGCCACTGGCTTTTTCGATCAGTGCGAAAGGTAACGAAACGCCGCGAACTTGCTCTTCGAGCGCGGTGGCGATGTAAGCGGACATTTCTTCGGGCGTGCGCACAGGCGTTGGAATCCAGCGCCATAGATTTTCATCGAGACCGACGGCGGCAAGGCCGGGTTGGTGCTTCTGCGAGAGTGGCTCGAGCCCCATGTGGCGACCTTCGAGAGTTACTGGCGCGATGATCATCTCTGTGCTCATACGATGTGTGGACGCAGATTGCATGCTACAGCGTCCGGCGCACCTTTCGTGAGCGCCAATTTGGCAAGGGCTTGGTGCCGGGTCGCGGAGAATTCGGCTTGCCCGGGAAAGTGAGCGTCGGAAACCGGCGGGTCAACCAAAACGCGCTGTCCCGCGTCCTATCTTCTGGCACATACGGGAACTTTCCGCTTCAATGGAATGAACTAGTAGTTAGAGGCGGCCCTCCTTTAGTGGTTGAGCTTGGATAAAAATGAAGATCTCTCCTTTAGTTGATGCAACACGCTGTTTAACTCACCGTTCGATAAAGGGACCGCGCTCGATTGGCTGGTTCATGGGTTTGGCCGCGATTTTGTTCTTAACGCTCTCGGCACTTGATTTTCGGGCGGAGCAACAGCCGCCGCCGGCTCAGCAACCGGCCCAGCAGCCGTCACAGTCGCAAGGGCAATCGCAGCCAGAGCTGAAGCGCCCGCAGGAAGGGCAGCCAACGATCGCGGTCGAGGTCAAAACCGTCAGCTTACTGGCTACCGTTCGAGACAAACACGGAAAGATCGTCTCGAATCTGGCAAAAGACGATTTTCAGTTGGATGAAGACGGTCGTCCGCAAACCATCAACTATTTCGCCCACGAAAGCGATTTGCCGCTGCGTCTGGGCCTGCTGGTGGACACCAGCTTGAGCCAGCGGCGCGTGCTCGATCAGGAGCGTAGCGCGAGTTACAGCTTCCTCGATAAGCTCCTACGGCAGGACAAGGATTTGGCGTTCGTGATTCATTTCGATCGGGAAGTGGAACTATTGCAGGATTTCACTCCCTCGCGGCCCCAGTTGCAGGCGGCGTTGCAAAAGCTATCAACTCCTCAATTCGACGGTGGCGGTAGCAATGGAGGCGGTGGAGGTAACGGCGGAGGTGGAGGAGGACGCAGCCGAGGTTCCCGCGGCGGAGGAACACTGCTCTACGATGCGATTTTTCTTGCCTCCGATGAGCTGATGAGCAAGCAGCAAGGCCGCAAAGCGCTCATTATCCTCTCGGACGGCGTGGACCACGGCAGCAGAGAAACCATGGCCGAGGCCATCGCCACCGCCCAACGCTCGGACACGATCATCTACTCCATCTTGTTCGCCGACGACGAAGAAAACTACAGCCGCCCCGGCGGATTCGGAATGGGCGGGCACGGCGGAATGGGCGGCCACGGCGGCGGCAGGTACCCTCCGCAAGAGCAGCGCCCCGACGGCAAGAAAATCCTCGAACAAATCTCCAAGGAAACCGGCGGCCGCATGTTCAAAGTCACAAAAAAAGAAACGGTTGACGCCATCTACGCCGAGATCGAGGAAGACCTGCGCAACCAATATAGCCTCGCCTACACCCCGGACAAGGGCAACACGGTCGGCTATCACAAGATTCATCTCGTCGCCAAACCGAAAGACCTGGTCGTCCAAGCACGCGACGGCTATTACTTCGGCCAGTAGCGCGCCGGCAGAGCCTTCCAATTCAGCCACGCCAACATCATAAGCATAGGCAACTCAAAATACGGTAATGCAACTAACTGAGAGTTAGCTGCTCGGCCGCAATCATGCGGGGAGTCTCAGATGACTTCAGTCACCTTGAGGTCCGTAACCGTCGACTTGGAATCCTTTGCTTCTATAAAGAAACCTACGAGACCTCTCTGGGTTTGCCTCAGCCTTGCCCCCTTTGCTTGCACGAACCTAGCGGCGCGCTCGGTTTCGCCTCATGCTCAGAAAGCCGTTGAAACCATTCAGCAGCTTCGATCGATTGGCCTGCCCAATGCTAATGATTTGGAGTCGGGTCCACCTGCCAAGGTCCCCGGCCTGCTCAGACTTCTTAACCATGAGCTCAAGGCCCTTATTGTTGAAGACCTGAACGACGCCAACCGACACGCGGTTCCCGGCGAAGAAGAAGTAATGGAACAACTCACCGCTGCCGGATGGGAGGAAATCCCAAGCCACAAGTGGAATGCGTACGGAGAAATCAGTCAAATTAAGTTTGACTGGAAACCTGGTTATGAGCCCGGAATCCTGATTGTCTCCACTCAACTGTGGCTTCCTTGCGGCAACACAGATCCGGATTCAGCTATCTACGTCTTTCAGGGAATAGCTCGCCATTGGGATTTGGTCCTTGCGGCTGAATCCGATTTCGACCCAGCAGGTGAAGGCGACGAAACTGGCATGCAATATAACCTATCGCCGCCGGATCCACGCGGACGCTGGTTCCTTGTGGTCGCGCATTTACCGCCCTCCTGCCGTAGAACTCCCAATGTGCTGCGGTATAAGGCGCTGCGGCCGGGAGCGAACGCAAATCAGCCCACACTCCTTGTATCAGGTCGTGAAACAATCCATCCTTTTTTTGAGCCCGCATTTCAAATTCGCACTGAATCGGATTGGTTCGCCGTGACGCATGGGAAACTAAGAAATCTTGACGGTGAGCTGGGAATTGTTATTTCCCGTTACGACCTTAACGATCCTCAATCGAGGAGGATTGCGCCCGTAGCACTCACCCCGGAAGATTTTCTGGACCAATGGACGCAATTGAATTGGGATGACGCGAAACGATGGTCGAAAACTTCATGGGACTCCATCCTTCAAGACTGGCACTCTAGATTGAACAACCTCACGCCTGCTTCCACGGAGATCGAATCCGTTCGCCACTGCCCGGGATCAGATGATGGCGATCAAAGCTGGCTCATCGAGCTATCCATCGATCAGAGAGTCAATCCTTCGATAAAACAGGAAATCTTGTATGTAGAGGTAGCAAAAAGAGGAGGAAGCTTTGTCCTTGATGGAGTCCACGAAAGCCATCCATCCGGATGTCCTGGCGAGACCGCTCTCAACCTCATCATCGACCATAGCCTTCCGTCCTGGTAACAAGGGTTTTCATTGTGAAAGCACTGTCGGCTGTGGAAACCCGGTGCGGGCGGGCCACGGCGTAAGGTATGATACAGTCGTCGGAAAATACTCACTTAGGATAACGATGCAGACTGCAACAAACGGGAAGGTTTTGCTGAGGGTACGGCCGCGGGGCTTCTGTGCGGGCGTGGTGCGGGCCGTGGATATCGTCGAGCTGGCGTTGGAAGCGTACGGCGCGCCGGTCTACGTGCATCACGAAATCGTGCATAACACCTACGTCGTGGAGCAGCTGCGCCGCCGCGGAGCGATTTTTGTGGAGTCCATCGAGGACGTGCCGCACGGCGCGGTGCTGGTCTTCAGCGCCCACGGTGTGCCGCCGACGGTCCGCCAGGAAGCCAAGGACCGCGCGCTGAAAGTGATTGACGCGACCTGTCCGCTGGTCACCAAGGTGCATCTCGAGGCGCTGAAATTCGCGCGCGAAAAGCGCACCATCATTTTGATTGGCCACAAAGACCATCAGGAAATTGTCGGCACGTCGGGCGAAGCACCGGACCGCACCATCGTGGTGGATTCGGTCGCGGCTGTGGACGCCCTTGAAGTGGACGAACCGGATAAGCTCTCGTTCCTGACGCAAACTACGCTTAGCCTATACGACACGCAAGAGATCGTCGCGCGACTACGGCAGAAGTATCCCTTAATCAAGGGGCCGGCGAGCGATGACATTTGTTACGCCACGCAGAACCGCCAGGAAGCCGTCGAACAAGTGGCCAAGGACGTGGATTTTCTGCTGGTGGTGGGCTCGCCAAACAGCTCGAACTCGAACCGCCTCGTCGAGGTGGCCAAGCGCAGCGGCGTGAAGGCGCAGCTGATCGATTCAGCCAAAGATATTGACGTAAAGTGGCTGGAAGGCGTAAAGCGCGTCGGCTTGACTGCAGGCGCGTCCGCCCCGGAAGTGCTCGTCGAGCAAGTCAGCGAGAGGCTAGCAGAGTTTGGATTTACGGATCAGCGCGACCTCGATTTGATTCGCGAGGATGTGCGCTTCACGCTGCCTCCGGAACTGGCCACGATCGCTCCGGCGCCACGTCGTTAAAAAGAAGCGCCAATGATTTGTAGCGTCATCGTTTTGCAGGAAGCCGGGGCGGGGATTATGCCCGCGAAGTTTGTAGTAGACCCAACGCGGTAGGCGGGGACACTCAAAACAGGGAGCTTAACCTTGGCGGTCAAAATCGTCCGTCAGCCGAAGAAGATTGCCTTAATTGGCGCGCCCTCGAGCGCGGCTGCGTTTTTGGCGGGCAGCGAGAAAGCGCCCGCGGCGTTGCGGGCAGCGGGATTGGTCGAACGGCTGCAAAGCGCGGGCTATGAGGTGATCGATCATGGCGACTGCGCGCCGAGACTTTTCGCGGACGACGATGAACACAGGCGCGCGCGCAATTTGCAGGAAATTGTCGCGGGACTGAACGACTTAAAAGTTCGCGCTGAGCTTGCCGTGAAGAGCGGCGCACTCGTGCTGGTGTTGGGCGGTGATTGCGCGCAAATCATCGGACTTCTCACCGGCGCGCGCCGGTACTACAAGCACGTCAACTTATTGTGGTTTGACCGCGACGCGGATTTGAATACGCCTGCTTCGACACCTTCCGGACGCATCGACGGAATGGTTGTCGCCCATGTAATCGGCAAGGGCGCCCCCGAATTGGTGCGCTTTTTTGGCGAGTCCGCGCTCGTGCGCGAACCAGACGTGACGCTCTTCGGCTTGGAACGGCTCGATCCTCCCGAACAGGAATTTCTCAGCAAATCGCCAATGCGCCACATCGATGCGGCGGATATTCAATCCAAGGGTGGGAGCGCCGCGGCCCACAAGGGGCTTTCTTATGTGCACGCCGACGCGCACGAATTTGTTCTGCATCTCGATACGGACGTCATTGCCGTGGACGAATTTCCCGCTGTTAACGTGCCCGGTAGTGGTGGGCTGTCTTTAGCCGAAGTGCGGGCGGCCCTCAGCGAATTTGCAAAGCACAAGAATCTTCTCGGGCTCGTCGTGGCGCAATACAACCCGGACAAAGATCCTGAAGGCAGCGGAGCAAAAAAGCTCGTGGCTCTCTTGGTGGAAGCGCTCTCCGCGCGACTCGAAGCATCCGAGGCGTCAGCAGCAGAACCTACCGCGACCGACGCACCGGCAATCTCCTCGTCCGAAACATCGGCCTAAGTTTCTCGATCGGATGCCGAACCCGCTGGGGTTTGCGCATCTATCCGCGTCGAGATATTTGTCCAATCACTAGCCGCGTTATTCGCGGAATGCGAGTCGATCAATTCCGCTTGGTCGTGCGGGAGCGTCTACTCACGTGTGCTTACGTCTGTGATGCAGCAGCGGCTTCGGCGCGTTTGCGATGATAACGTGCGAGACCCAGCCAGGTCAGATTGAGGCCGCAGTTGAAAATGTAATGCTCGGTTTCGGCAGCAGAGAGGCGTTGCTTGATCTCCGCGCTCGCGGCCGCGACAAATGCCTCGAGCCCAGCTTGCGGATCTGGAGTAGAACGCACGATGTCTGCCGCGAGCGCGGCCCAGCGCTGCAAATTTTTTCTGTATTCCGCGATATGCGTTGCCGGATGGTTCGAATAGCCGAAGTGCGTGAGAAAGAGCCGCGACGGAGCGTGCGCTGCGATGGCGTCGAGCGAAGCGCTCCATATTTCCAGATCAATATCCGGCGGCGGCGCAAGCGGAACCACGTAAGGATCGCTTTCGATGTGAAACCCCGTCGTGTCCCCGACAAACGCAGTGCCATCCGAAGAATCGAAATAAGAAACATGATGCGAGGCGTGGCCAGGCGTGAAAACAACATCAAGGTTGCGGCTTCCGAGCGACAGCGTTTCTCCGCCTTTCAGCATGCGCAAATTCCCAAACGGCACGGGTAGCGTCTCGCCAAACAAATGCTGTAATTCTCCCGGCCAGAGGCGTTCTGCGCTCGCGAGCAGCTTCGACGGATCAGCCATGTGCAGCATGCCTGCCTGGTGAACGTACACTTCAAGGTTGGGATTTTCTTTGATCAGAGCGCCGGTCGCACCTGCATGGTCCAGATGAATATGCGTGAGCAAAATAGCGTTCAAATCCGCAACGCCAGCGCCGCGCGATTCCAACTGCTGCCGCAGCGTCGGAAGAGTGGAAGCCGGCCCAGGATCAATGATCGCGCGATGCCCATCCGATTCCAGCAGCACCGCCGCAATCGATCGGGGATGGCCGAGCCAGTTGGTGTCCAGAATCGTTGTCGAAAACATGAGGGCAGTAGTGTAACGCGGGTGCGAATCGCTGGTCAGGTCTTGCGAGCCGCTTAGTTGACGGTCAATTGCAAGGTCGTGATATGCGTGGTGTTGGTCATGGGCGAGACGCCGAACTGTAATCGTATAATTTCCCGCCGGTGTACCAGTTGGCGGTGGGTGGTGTGTAGCTAATGCCGCCACCACAGCCGGACCTGCAACACCAGGAACAGAATAATTCCCGCGAGCAAAAATCTGCGCCGGAGGTCAGGCGCACGTCAGTCCTTTTTGCATTCCAAAGCATCTACAAACAAGAATGACCTCGGGCTGGATCGTATCAACAGGAGGCTGCGAGAGCTGCATTTGAGCGTCCGGCCGCTGGAAGGAAACACTTGCAGATAAAGGCAAACCTGGAATAGGCTTACAGCGCCGCGTAGTGTCACTTCCTGAATTTTCCCCCAGAGTAGGGACAAAGTGGGGGAAGCTATCGGCGGCGTGGCGGCAAAGGTCTGATAGTTTGACGCAATGAGTATGTAGGTCCAAGCGAGTTTGTGGCTAACGCCACAGACGGCGCTGCAATGGGGACAATCACGACTTGGGTTCCGTGACAGATAACTTAGGGAGACGAATCATGCGTACTTGGTGTGTGGCAGTGGCGGTTAGCGCTCTATTGGCTTTGCCTTTGTGCGCCCAGCAGAATGGCGACGGTGCGAGCGCGGCGGCAACGGCGGCGGAGAAGAGCCCCGCCAAGACGAATGGGGGCGACATCACGCCTGCTTCGCGAAACCTTTTCGCGCTTCCGGACGCTCCGCGCCCGAAGCCTCTCCCGTCCGATGCCAAATCGAACGACAACACGGCGCCAGGACAACTTGTGCCTCGTTTCGAGGTCGCTGGCATGTTCGACTATGCAAATTTCAATCCGGGCGGCGGCTTCGCTTCGTTTAACAATTACGGCGGATCGGGGGCCTTCACCTGGAATCCCACGCGATGGCTGGGGCTCACAGAGGAACTCGGCGGGTTGAGCTACAACCGCATCGTCAACGGCACGTCCTTGCACGGAGGCATTACGACACTTTTGGTTGGTCCCCGTCTGAACTACCGCAAATTTGATTACTTTGTGCCTTTCATGGAATTGATGGTCGGTGCAGCCCATTCCGGCCCGGAGATGACAGGCAGCAACAGCCAAACCGCGTTTGCCCTGGTGGCCGGCGGAGGCCTGGACATCGCCTTGACGAGGAACATCGCGTGGCGCTTTGCGGAAATCGACTACCTTTCGACCTCTTTTTATGGGAACTCTCTCGCCGCTGGCGGCAGGGAAAATAGCTTACGGTTGGGAACCGGTCTCGTTCTGCGTTTTGGCTTGCCCCACGCGGCCCCTCCGGCGGTGAATCATCCGCCGGTGGCCGCTTGCTCCGCAAGCCCCACATCCGTGTTTGCAGGCTCGGGCGACACCGTCGCGGTTCACGTGAACGCCAGCGACCCGGACAACGATCCGCTCACTTACAGCTACACGGCGACGGGCGGCGCAGTGGATGGCACTGGTCCTGACGCGCGCTGGAACTCCACAGGCGTCACGCCGGGCAACTACACCGTTACTGCCCAGGTCAATGACGGCAAGGGCGGCACGGCATCTTGCGCGACGGACATCAAGGTAGACGAGCGCCCGAATCGTCCGCCGACGGCTACCTTGTCGGTCGAGCGCAGCCCCATTCTTCCGGGCGAACACACCGGAATCACCTGCACAGGCAGCGACCCGGATGGCGATCCGCTGACTTATAGCTACTCCTCTTCCGGCGGCCAGGTTACCGGCACGGGCCAGAACGCGACGTTCGATGCCACCGGCTTACAGCCCGGAACCTACACCGTGAAGTGCACGGTGAGCGACGGACGCGGCGGTACGGCCGATGCTTCGGGTAACGTCGAGGTTAAGGAACCTCCGCAGGTTCATCAGTTGGAAATGAAGCTGGCCCTGCATAGCATCTATTTCCCGACGGCGCTTCCAACGGTAGCGAAGCCCAGCGGCGGATTGCTGTCCAGCCAAGCGGTCACGCTCGACACGCTTGCGGCCGACTTCAAGCAATATCTAACCTACAGACCGGACGCCCACCTGATCCTGGGTGGCCACGCTGACATCCGTGGAGGCAGGGAGTATAACCAGCTGCTCTCCCAGCGCCGCGTGGAACGCGCCAAGAATTATTTGATCGAAAAGGGCATTCCCGCCGACCACATCGACACCAAGGCGTATGGCGATGAGCAAAACATGACCGATGCGCAGGTCAAGCAGCTTCTCGAGGAAGATCCCGACCTGACACCCGACGAAAAACAGAAGTTTATTAAGAACCTGGCGACCATCCGCTTGGCTAACAACCGACGTGTGGACATCACCCTTAGCACGACGGGCGAACAGTCCATAAGGCGCTTCCCTTTCAATGCCAAGGATGCCTTGACCTTGCTCAGCAGGGGAGGCCCGGCGCCTGCCGGCACAGCAGCCAAGAAGCCGGCTCCCAAGCCCTAATTGGGCTAGTCAAACCATCCCGTGGATGGAAAGACTCGCTTGATGGTGGCAAGCTAACTCGCGGCGTTTGGCGATTCACAAAACGTCGCGCAAAAACGGGCTCTCTCGGACGGTATCCGGGAGGCCCGTTTCTCTTTTATGACCAGGATCGCAAAGAAGAAGTCCCTTTCCCGATTCGTGAAAGGGAACCGCGAAGTTCAACGAAAAGATGAACGACGTTTTTAGAGAATCCCCGCGCGGCGGGCCGCTCCGGACAGCCGATTTCGTGCCCCCATTCCCTAATCGGGAACCCCAGGCATTCTGAATTGGTAAATAACTGAAAAAGAATAACTTGCGCGGTCATATTAGAGCTGGATAGTGAGAAGTAACGGAAGCGTAATTCCCAAATACGAACTGTCTCATAAATGCTAGAATAGCTAACTTGTTGAATTATGAATAAATCACGCGGTCGATATCATTGTCACTGACCTGATCCTGCCTCCCTCGAGCGGGCTCGATCTTCTGAAGCAAGTTCATGAAATGTACCCGCAAGTCGCCGTCCTGGTGCTGACGCAATACGGGACCATCGATTCCGCCGTCGCCGCCACGCGCATGGGCGCCCAGGATTACGTCACCAAGTCTTTTCACATCGATGATCTTCGCGCGCGTCTCGAACGCGTGGCCCGTGACATGGATCTCGACCGCTAGAACCGGCTTTTGCGCGAGCAACTGCGCTCCAAGCCGGGCTTCGGCGGAATGATCGGCGTTTCCGCGCGGCAGCCGCGGAAGAGAGCAAAGTCGAGAGAACTTTGCCCGCGAGAAACACGCAAGAGCTGTGCACTTGTGCGCGGTTCCGTCCCAGCTCCGGGGAACGAGTGAGTATCGCTTCCACACAGCCTCCTCTTTTCAACCCATGGAACTCCTGCTAGGCTTACCTCCATCGCGGCGGCTGTTTTTGCGCCCTGTACGCCATGAGTGAATCTCCGGCTCGTCAGAAAGTGAACGAACTCTTCCCTGAACTGCTCGATGGGCTTCGGTTGCTCGAAGGCCGCTTCCCCGCAAATGAGATTGCCGCGCGAGTGGTGCGCGCCGCGATGGGCCAACCCGGCGTGGCTGGCGCGAGGCTTTGGCGCGCGGACCGCGGCGAAGCGGAAGTCTGGGCGGAAGCGGGGATTCTCCCCAAGTCGACTTCTTCGGGCATGAAGCCGAGATTGCCGAGCGACACCAGCAAAGATCCGTCGATTTGGGCGGGCGCGCTGGGGAGTGATGATTTCCGCGTGCGCGTTCTCGAAGTTCGCGGCGCGGGGCCGCTCGAGGAACGAGTCCGCAGCCAGATGGATTTGCTGGCGCGCTTCTCCGCCGTGGTGCTGGCGCTGGCGGAGCGCCGCGGCGCGATGAAAGAGCTTTCCAGCATTATTGAGGCCACCAAGAAGCTGAACTCCACGCTCGATCTTGGCGAACTCATTCACATTATTTTGCAGATTGCCACGCGGCAAACCGGCGCGGAGCGCGGAACAGTTTTCCTTGTCGATCGCCAGCGCAACGAAATCTGGTCCCTCGTAGGGCTGGGGCTCGAGCAGCAAGTGATTCGTTTGCCGGCGGACCGCGGCATCGCCGGCTGGGTGGCTCGCGAGGGCTCCGCGGTGCGGCTGGAAAACGCGTACGACGATCCGCGGTTCGAGCCGGATATCGACCGCAAGCTGGGATTCAAGACGAAGCAACTGCTTTGCTTACCGATCCGGAATGAAGCCGGCGCAGTCATCGGCGTATTGCAGTTGCTGAACAAGACGGAAGGTTTCACGGACGAGGATGAAGCTTTCCTGGACGCGCTTTCGGCACACGTCGCGCTGGCGCTCGAAAAAGCGCAGCTGCACCGCGAACGCGTCGAAAAAGAAAAAATGGAGCGCGACCTGGCGCTGGCTCGGGAAATTCAAGCGGGACTTTTACCGGACGCGCCACCCGCGTTTCCGGGAATCGAAATCGCCGTGTCGCACCGCGCATCGCAAATGGTCGGCGGCGACTACTACGATTTTCTTCCCGTGCAGGTGGACGGAGGAGAATCACTGCTGCTCGTTGTAGCGGACGTAGAGGGGAAGGGCGCGGCGTCGGCGCTGGTGATGGCCAACGTGCAGGCGACGCTGCACGCGCTGGCGGATCACGTCGAGACGCTTGAAAAATTGCCGGCTACTATCAACCACAAACTTCTGATGGGGGCGCGGGCTTCCATGGCGCAGGGACGTCCCACCAAATATTTGAGTATGTTCCTCGCGCTGGTGGAGAGCGGAGGGCGGAACTTGCGTTATGTGAACGCCGGGCACGTCCCGCCGGCGGTGATTCGCGCGGATGGCCGCGTCGAGTGGCTGGAAGCAGGAGGGATGATCGTGGGACTCTTGCCAGACATTCAGTTTGAGTGCGGCAGCGTGGCGCTCGCGGCGGGAGATTTGCTCGTGGCTTGCACGGACGGGATCACTGAGGCGATGGACCCGGTTGGGACGGAATTCAGCCGACAGCGCCTCGCGGAACTTGTCACCGGAGTGCGCGAACGCACTCCCGAAGAAATCATGCTAGCGGTGCTAGCGGAGGTGGAGACACACTCGCTTAACGGAATGTACGAAGACGACCGGATTTTGATGGTAATGAAGGCCTGCTGAACCTCTGCCTCCACTTCTGTGTTCTTCTTTTCTTTTTTCTTCTCTTCTCTGCGCTTTCCGCGCTCTCTGTGTGATTCCTTTCTTTATTTCCCTATGATCCGGTCGAGGAATAGCGGCGCAGGCCGATGCGCCAGGATGTGACAGCGAGTGCGAATGTTGCGGCGGCAACGAGAGGAATCAGAAACGCATAAACGCGAAATTCGGAGTGGCCGAGAAGGCGCGACGCTGGATAAAACGTTGCGAAGCCGAACGGAATAATCCAGCTCAGCAGAAATTGAATGTAACTGGAATAGATGGAAAGTGGATAGCGCCCGAACGCCAGCAAATTCCAGAAAGGCGGATGAATGCCGATGCGGTCCTCAAACCAGAAAGAAAACGTGGAGAGGAAGAGAAAGACGGAGAGATAGATGACACCGCCGCAGAGCGCGAAGAAAGCGAGGAGAAGAATATCGAGCGCGCTCCAGTGATAGTGAAGGCGGCGCGAGGCCCACACGACTACCACAAGGCCGACAACGACTTCTTGCAAAGCCTCGATGCGAAACGCGTCGAAGACGACCTGAAAAAGTGAGGAGAGTGGCCGGAGAAGAACGCGGTCGAACTTTCCCTCCATGATGTAGGTGGCCCCGAATTCGTAAAGATTCAAAGAAAAAACGTTGAAGAGCCCAAAAGGGATGAGCGAGAAGCCGTACAGAAAGACGACCTCTTCCATGCGCCAGTTAGACAGCGTGGGAACACGCTTGAATAGAACGAAGACAAATCCGAGCGAGAAAATGGTGGCGGCCATGGAAGTGGCGGCGGAAATGAAAAAGTCTCCGCGATAGCTGACGCGCACTTTCGCGTACTGCGCGAAATAGGAGCCGAGCAGGGCCGCGTGGCGTTTAAAGTTGTGGAGAGCGCCACGCATTTAGCCGCCGTGGATGGTGATTTTGCGAGTGGCGCGGATCCACCAGAGATGGCCGAGGAAGAGTAACGCGGCTACCCAGAAATATTCGATAGCGAGGAGGCGGAGCGTTTCGGCGAGAGAGAGACGTCCGAGATAGATTTGCAGCGGCGTGTAGGCGATGTGCTCGAAGGGGAGCCAAGAGGAAATGACTTGCAGCGGACGCGGGAAGAAATTCAGCGGGATGAGCAAGCCGCTGAGCAGTTCGATAAGCCAGAACTTCGCGCGAATCAGCGCGAGGATGGACGTGAGCGGGATGGCGCACGTGCCGATGATGAAATTGAGCGCGCCCATGATGAAAAAACTCCCGATGGCCGCGATGAGGAAGAGCGCGAAATTCAGCTTCGAGGCCGGCGGCAGCACAGGAAAAAGCAGAGTGACGATGATGGCCGTCGGTGCAGTGAGAAGGATGAGACGGAAGGCGGATTCGCCCATGGCGCGCGCGAGCCACATGCCCTGCACGGAGACAGGCTTGATGAAATCCATCGCAATTTTGCCGTCGATCACCTCGTAGGCCATTTCTTGATCGATGGTGTTCCAGTAAAAGGAACGGAGAATCCAGCCGGCGCTTACGTAGGTGAGAATTTGTGGCAGGAAAAAGCCAGCGATGGGGCCGGTGGCGTTGGCGAAAACCGCCCGCCAGATGAAGAAGTAGACCGTGACGTTGATGAGGTAGGTGATGATTCCCGTGTAGTAGCGCAGGCGAAACGCAAGAATGTTGACGAAGCCGATGCGAATGAATTCGGCGTAAACCTTTAGACTCGCGAGCGGCGAAGGCTTGCGAACGGGAAGCGGAAATGCCTGCGTGGCGGCCATGTCGATTGTTCGTGATGCGATTTTACTGGCTCACTGGTGAACCGTTCTTTTCCTCTGGTTGACACAAACTCATTTCGGCCTCGCCGGAATAGATACGTTTGATGATTTCTTCGATGGGTTCGTCTTCGATGACGAAATCGCGCACATCTACTGCCGCGAGAATCTGGCGGATCAAATCGCTGGATGAGACTCGGGCGCGGTCGAAGCGGAGACGGCAGGTCATTTCATCGAGGCGCTCGAGGTGCAGAGTGGCGGCGCCGCTGTCGCCGTTCGGAGCGAGCGCGGGGAGGTTTTGCTCGAAGGCGGCGAGGCGGGCGCTTTGATCGCCGTCGCGGAGGATGAATTTGATTTGTTTGGTGCGGAGGAACTGTTCTTTCAGGCGCGAGAGTGGGCCATCGTAGAGGACGGTACCACGATCGATGATCATGATTCGGCGACAGAGTTCTTCGATGTCGTCGAGATCGTGCGTAGTGAGAAGGACCGTGGTTTTGTAGCGCTGATTGATAGCGCGGAGAAACTGGCGAATGTGATCCTTGGCGACCACGTCGAGGCCGATAGTGGGTTCGTCGAGAAAAAGAATCGGCGGATTGTGCAACAGCGCGGCGGCCAGGTCGCAGCGCATGCGCTGGCCGAGAGAAAGTTTGCGCACGGGAACGTCGAGCAATTCGGTTAGCCCGAGGACTTGATTGAAAAGTTCCATGCGCTCGTCGTAGTCGCGCTGCGAGACGTCGTAAATGCGGCGAAGCAGTTTGAAGGATTCGATCGCGGCGATGTCCCACCAGAGCTGGGTGCGCTGGCCAAAGACTACGCCGATGGTTTTTACGTAAGCGGCGCGCTGCTTCCAAGGGACGAAACCGTTTGAGAGGATATCGCCCGACGTGGGCACCAGGATGCCGGTGAGCATTTTGATGGTGGTGGATTTGCCGGCGCCGTTGGGGCCGATATAGCCGACCATTTCGCCGCGGCCGATTTCAAAATTTATGTTTTCGACGGCTTTGACGGTCTGGTATTCGCGATGAAAAAGATTCTGCAGGCCGCCGAGGAGGCCTTCGCGCCTCTTGAAACTGCGGTAGTGCTTGGAGAGGGTGTGGACCGAGATTAGGGGAGCGTCCGGCATGAATTGATAATTTTAGCACGCGGGGGAGAAAAGACCGGCGCTGCGCCCTCTTGGCGCGAGTGACTCACCTTAACGACAGAGATTGGTTGATGTCGCAACCGTTTTTACTCTTTCGTTTCGCGACGGTCTTGCTCAGTTAAAAATCTGACAGCCAAGAAAGCCCGTTCCTACAAAATCGGAGCTGCAAAAACCTGCACAGCCAGGATTGGCTGTGCCACAAAAGCAAAACCTCAAGGGCTCGAGTGCCTGTGCTACCCAATCATTGGACGGGCTTGGCTTGGGCAACGTTAGCGAAAAAATCGAGGACTCGGCGCTGGAACTCGGCGGGTTGGAAGCCGAGAGCGGCGGTGTGGAATGCGCCGGGGACCTCCCATAATTGCTTTGGGCCGCGCGCGGCGGTGTAGATGCGCTGGGTGTGGCGACAAGGGAGAGCTTCGTCTTTTTCGTCGCAGATGAGTAGGACGGGAAAGGCGCGCGTGGCGACTGCTTTTTCAGGGGAGACTTCGGCGACCGGAAGGCCTGTGAGTTTTTCGCCACGATAGAGGAGCATCCAGCTGAACGGGGCGAAGAGAGTCTTGCCAAGGAGAGGGGAGCGGCGTAAACCGGCGTAGTCGTAAGAGGCTTCGCGCAGTGTGGCGAAAGAGGCTTCGGCGGCGACGGCTTCGATGCGCGGATCGGCGGCTGCTGATTGCAGTGCGATGCCTGCGCCCATGGATTCGCCGAGAGCGAAAATATGCGTAGGTGGAAGAGGCGGCGGGTGCGGAGTCTGTTCGGGAAAGTCTCCTAGAAACTCGGGTGGTCTGTAGCCTGGCTGCACTTGTACGTCGGTTCTTCGTCGACGGATCTGGGCGAGTAGAGCGTCGATGATGGACTTGGTGTCGCTGCGTTCGAGCCAGCCGTAGGTGGCGAGCTGGCCTTCGCTGGTGCCGTGGGCGCGGGCGTCCATCATGACGACGCTGTAGCCGGCGCGGAGGAGGAATTCGGATTGGCCGATGACACCGACGCGGTTGTCGGCGACGCCGTGGAAGAGGAGGACCCAGTTGCCGTTGGGATGATCGGAGCGGACTTTCCAGCCGCGGAGCAGAATGCCGTCGGGAGCGCGGACGTTGAAATCTTCGCGGTGGCCACCGCTGTGGGCGAAGGAGGCATTGGCTTCGCGGATGAGGTCGGGAGTAAGCTCGCGGCGGATGGGATGAAGGAAGCCTGGGGCGACCAGCCAGCCCGCGATGCCCGCCAGGATAGGCGGCAAGAGCAAAAGGATCAGCAGGATGCGGATGATGCGGCGGCGCAACGTGATAGACATAGTCTCACTTAATATACGGGTTAAGCTATGGCGGAGTTCGGCGTATTCCGAGAGAAGTGTCAGGAATGCTTTCGATCCAAAGTGCCAGGGAAGCACCCGGTTTGGAGGGGTACTCCCCTCCCCCTTTTTTCGTAAATATGGTTCCATGGGACTTAGGTTTTCTTGTAAGTTGCTTAGAATCAATATTTGCGAGGCGTTTCTGTAACTGTTGATTCAATATCGTTTATTAGTAAACATAATCTTGTATCGGGAATTGCCATTTTGGCGCATAAGCAATTCTGTGGAGAGGCTTTCGGCGTTAATACGACGCGAAATGGTAAGGCCGCCGGGCTACGCACTGCGCTTCATTTTTGGCGTAGCGCTCCATTGGTTTGGGAAACGGCGGAAAAGGAGGCCACGGTTAAAATCGTTACCCCAAAACAAAAACGGCAGCCGGTGGCTGCCGTCTTCTGGAAATTTCCCTAGCTCTGAGATTACCACCTTATTCACAGCTCGGTCAATAAGTACTTTGGCACTCATTGAGGCGATCGAGTCTGGCGTTTCGATTACCTGGCTGGGTCGGGTGCGGGGAGAGACGGGCACGGCGAGATTAGGAGCGGAAAAGGACGGATTCGCGTTGGAACATTTTGATAGCAATAAAGAGGGCTGCGGCGGCGTACACGCAGTTGGATGTGAAAATGAGCGCGATGAGATTCCAGTGATAAGTGCCCGCGACAAGTTCCTTGCAGAGGAGGCTTGTGCCGAGAATGGGAATGAGGGAAAGCTTAGAAGTGAGCTCGACGCCGGGGAGCATGGCGGCGATGGCGGGGATGACAACGATGAAGGTCATGGGAGTTAGGTAGCTTTGGGCTTCTTTGTAGGTTTTGGCGAAGAGAGCGATGGTCATGAGCACTGCGGAGAAAAGTACGGCGATGGGGAGCGCCATGAGGAAAACGGAGGCGACCGTTTTGGGGCCGAGATGAAGTAGAAGGCCCGCAGCTGCGGCACGGCCGTCGGCAGATCGTTGTGTGTAGTGGCCCAAGACGGAGAAAGAAACTCCCATGGACAAAACGGAAAGAGCGGCGGTGCCAAGGGCGGCGGTAAGGATCAAGAAGAACTTACCGAGCACAAGATGGGTGCGAGAGATGGGGCTAGAAAGAATGGTCTCCATGGTGCCACGTTCTTTTTCGCCCGCGGTGAGGTCCATGGCAGGGTACATCGCGCCGGTCATGCAGAGAAGAATAACCATGTAGCCGATGATGCCGCCAATGGCGGCGCCGCTAACTTTCTCGGGTGGGGCGACGTTTTCACGCTTGAATTCAAAAGGCTTTAGTACGCCGACTGGCATGTTTTTGGCGGCGAGACGGTCTTTAACTACGGTGTCGCTGTAGTCCTTTAGATACTTTTCTACTTTGTCGGAAGCAAATTCGGACTTCATCTCTCCTTCATAATCATAAATTTTGACGGTGTCTGGTTTTTGCTGGGCGACATCGGTCTGGAAACCGGCGGGGATTTCGACGGCGGCACGGATTTCCTTGTTGATGATCTGATCTTTCCAGTTGGGCGTTTCCGGAACAATTTCGATTTTGTCGAGTTTTTTGAGCCCAGCGACAACTTCAGGAGAATCCGCGCCGCCCCGAAGCATTACCTTTGGAGTCTCTTCTTTGGCCTTACCGACGAGCATGACCGCCAGGGAGCCAAAGCCGACGCTAAGGACCGGGAAGAGGAGGAGTGGCACGAGGATCGTGGAGATGACGGTACGACGATCGCGGATGGCCTCGGTGAGTTCCTTGCGATAGACGATGCCGATGTTGCGCAGGGACATGTCAGTTGTTCTCCTCAGCGACGTAGTGGGGCGTTACCACTTTGACGAAGATTTCTTCGAGTTCGTGCTCGGCGTATTTGTCGCGGAGTTCTAGCAGGGTGCCTTCGACGAGGAGTTTGCCGGATTGGATAATGCCGATGGTGTCGCAGAGCTTTTCGACTTCGGACATGATGTGGGTGGAGAAGATGACGGTTTTACCGTTGTCGCGACACTCGCGAATGAAAGCAGTGATGGTGCGTGCGGACATGATGTCGAGGCCGTTGGTGGGCTCGTCGAAGATCATGACGGGGGGATCGTGGACGAGCGTGCGGGCGATGGAGGTCTTCTGGATCATACCGGTTGAGAGTTTGTCGCAGCGGCGGTCGCGAAAACCATTCATGTCGAGGCGGTCGAAGATGGAATCGATGCGTTTTTTTAGAGTGACCTCGTCAAGGCCATTGAGGCGGCCGAAGTATTCGACGAATTCCTGGGCCGTGAGGCGGCGATAGAGGGCAGTTGCTGTCGAAAGGAAACCGACGTTGGCGCGAACTTTTTCCGGGTGTTCGATAACGTCGTGGCCGCAGATAGCGGCGGTGCCGTCGGTCGGTTCGAGGATGGTGGCTAGCATGCGGAGAGTGGTGGTTTTGCCGGCGCCGTTGGCGCCGAGCAGGCCGTAGATTTTGCCGGGTTGGCACTGGAAGCTGACGTTGTCGACGGCGCGGATTTCGCCGCGCTTCTTGTCCTGGAAGCGCTTGGACAAGCCACGAGCATCAATCATGAATGGACCCCTCGGTTGCAGCAATCATGAAGACAGGGCAATAAGGCAACTGAGTCTACTACGGACAGGGAGGGAGGAATATTACGTTTGCGTTGTGGTGACTGGCGGCCCGCGACTGGGATGGTGACTAGAACAGGTCCGTTCGTAGTTAGGGTTGGTGGCGTTGCAAGAGGTAACCCGCACCGGCGATAGAGTTTAGGGGGCGCAGCGCGCATCCAGAAGTGTGGGCGGCGCATCTGTATTGTATTGGAGATGAGACACTTATTAGGCACCAAGGTGGAGAAAGCGGCGCGGCTATTGTTAGAATGAGACGCTTCGGGGCACTCCAGACGTAGGGCAGCAAGCCACGGACAAGATTGAAGAAGGCCATGGGGCGGACGGGCTTGTGTGCCTTGCTGCGTACCTGGTCAGGGACTGTTTGGAATAGGAGAACATGGATCGCAGGCTGCGAAACCGGATCGTGATCTTCCTGCTGCTGGCGGGAGTCGCGGCGATTTTCCTGGTGTGGCTGAGCGGGAGAAAGCCGGCGGCGAAAATATCAGCGGTGACGCCTACGCGGGAAAATCTAGTGTCTTCGATCAGCAGCAACGGGAGAGTGGAGCCGATTTCGCCGTATGTGATCAGGGCGCAACTGAATACGTTCGTGAAAAAGATTTATGTGACCGAAGGGCAGACGGTGAAGAAGGGGCAACTTTTGCTGGAGCTGAATGTGAAGGAAGCTGCGGCGCAACTGGCGGAAACGCGGTCAAAACTTTTGCGGGCACAGGACGATTTGCGAGCTGCAAGAGCGGGCGGCAAAGCGGATGAAGCGGCCAAGGTTGCTGCTGACTTGGCCAAAGCGGAGGCGGCAAGCGAGAGGTTGCAGCGAAATCATGATTCGCTGGCGCGGTTGGCGGAGGGACAAGCGGCGACGAAAGAGGACCTTGCGGCGAACGATCAGGCATTGGCGAACGCGAAAGCGGAAGTTACGCGATTGCTGGCGGTGAAGCAAGAGTTCGACCGGCAGGCGCGGCTGGATGCGGAGCGCGGGGAGTTGCAGGTGCAGCAGACCCTGAGCGAAATGGCGGCGCTCGAAGATAAGGTGAACAGTGGGAGTATTTCGGCGCCGGCGGATGGGACGTTGTATTCCCTGCCGGTGAGGGCGGGCGATTTCGTGAAGCTTGGGGATTTGCTGGCGGAGATGGCGGATTTGCACGAGGTGCGCGTGCGAGCGTTTATCGACGAGCCTGATCTGGGCGGGCTTGAGGCGGACGAGCCAGTCGTTATCACGTGGGATGCATTGCCGAACCGGAGCTGGGCGGGGAAGACGGAAATCATTCCGAAGCAGGTGGTGCCACACGGGACGCGGAGCGTGGGGGAACTGCTCTGCGGAGTGAGCAACGACAAGATCGAGTTGCTACCGAACATCAATGTGAATGTGCGTATCAATTTGAAAGCACGCACGAATGTGTTGGCAGTACCGCGAGGAGCGGTGGCTTCGGAGGGCGGGCGGCGGTACGTGTATGTGGTTAAGAAAAACGACCTGGGAGTCGGCAAATCGAGGCTGGAGAAACGAGAGATCAGAGTGGGAATCGCGGACGCGACCAGCTACGAGGTGATGAGCGGATTGCAGGAAGGGGAAATGGTCGCGCTGCCGGGAGACACGGATCTGCATGATGGCATGGCCGTTCAGGTTGTCAATACGAATGCGGCGTAGTTTGGGGATACGCAGGCAGACAAATGGGCGGGTGCTGGTGGCTGCGTTGCTATGTATGCTGCTGGCTCGCGCAATGAGTGTTTCGGCAGCGGTCAAGCAGAGCGACGCGTTCGAAGCGGGACGGCGGGCTTACGAAAGCAGCGACTACGCGAAAGCCGTGCTGGAATTGCAGACGGCGGCAGCGAAAGAGACGCAGAACGGGGAAATACAGCTGCTGCTGACGAAGTCCTACCTGGAGCTGCAGGAGCGAGACGCGGCGATCACGAGTGCGGAACGAGCAGTGACGATCGATCCAAAGAGTTCCGTGTATCACGAATGGCTGGGGAGGGCTTACGGGGAGAAGGCGGACCATTCGTCGATGTTTTCCGCGCTCGGACTGGCGAGAAAAACGCACAAAGAATTTGAGGTTGCCGTGGAGCTTGACGAGAAGAACTTTACAGCGCGGCAAGCTCTGATCGAATTTGATTGCGCGGCTCCCGGAATCGTGGGTGGCGGAGAGGAGAAAGCCAAGTCGGAGATTGAAAAACTTCAGGCCATGGACGCCTCCGAGGGACACTACGCGGCCGGAGTTTGCCGGAAAGAGAAAAAGGAATTCGTGGCTGCCGATGCCGAGTTCAAACTGGCGCTGGAAAGTCATCCGAAGAGAGCGGACTTGATTTACGACATCGGGGACTACGCGACGAGACATGGCCAGGCTGAGCGATTGATGGAAGTTGCCGATATTGGAGAGCAAGCGGCTCCCGCGGACCCGCGTGGCATGTTCTATCGAGCGGTGGGTTTGATACTCAAGAACGAAAAGCCGGAAGCAGCCGAGAAACTATTGCGGGAGTATTTGCAGAAAGCGCCAAAGCGTGCGGAGTTTCCGAGATATTCGACCGCCCATGAATGGCTGGGCCGCCTGTATGAGAACAATGGCGACAAGAAATCGGCGGAGAAAGAATACCGGGCGGCGCTGCAGCTGGATCCGAAAGACAAGAGCGTGCGTGAATCGCTAAAGCGGGTAGAGAAGAATTGAAGCTGGGCGAATAAAACCGGTCGAGTAAACCTTCATGATGGATCTGAAAGAAACGCTGTCAGTATCAATCGACGCGCTGCGAGCAAATAAGCTGCGCGCGATGCTGACATCGCTGGGCGTGATTATTGGAAGCGCGTCGATCGTGCTGGTGGTGACGGTGGCGCTGACGAGCAAGAAATTCGTCATCTCGAAAATCGAAGCGGTGGGCTCCAACGTGGTGTGGGCGGAGCTTGTTCGAAGCTCGGAAAAGGCGCAACCGCTGAGCTACGAACTGACGCTGGACGATATGGAAGCGGCGAAGAACACGATTCCCGAAATCGTGCAAGTGGCGGGAACGACGGACATCCAAATGTCCGTGGTGGCGCAGGGATTGGTGAGGCCAGTTACCCTGATTGGGGTGACCTCGGGCTACCGGGAGATTCGGAGGCTGGTCGTCTTGCGCGGTCGTTATCTCGATTCCCTGGACATGGAAGCGCGGAGCAAGACGTGCGTCATTACGCCGCAACTTGCTAAGCGGCTTTTCGGACAGGACAACCCGGTGGGGCGCGACTTGCACGTAGGAGAGCTCATCTTCACGATCATCGGGGTCTTCAACGAGCGAGTGGAAACCTTCGGGCTTTCCGACATTCAAACGGAAACCGTGCTGATCCCATTTGGACTGATCAAATACTACACGGGCGTGAATACGCTGAAGGTGCTAGACGCGCAGGCGGCGACGCCGGAGGACGTGCCGAGCGTGCAGCGGCGATTGGCAGAGCTGCTTGCGAACCGGCATCCAGGCAGCGCGGAGTATCACGTGCAGACGTTGGCGGCAATTTTGACGGCGGCGAAGGATATTTCGCTGGCGCTGACGATTGTGCTGATCGTGATTGCTTTCATCGCGCTGCTGATCAGCGGGATCGGGATCATGAACATCATGCTGGTGACGGTGACGGAACGCACGCGGGAGATCGGGATTCGGAAGGCTATTGGAGCGGCGCGCAAGGAGATCATGTATCAATTTTTGACCGAGGCGATTTTGATCAGCGGGGGCGGGGCAGTGCTGGGGATTTTGATTGGGTTGCTGGTGCCCGCGATCGCTCAAATGTTTCTTCCGGGGAACTTGCGTGTGCCGGTGTCGCCGCTGAGTGTGGTTCTGGCGTTTGTGGTGTCATGCTCGACGGGATTGTTTTTTGGGTATTTGCCGGCGAATCAGGCGGCTAAATTGCAGCCGATTGAGTCGCTGCGCTATGAGTGAGGCGAGTTTGTAGCGAGCGAGATCGGAAGCGCGCGTGGGCAGCAAAAGAAGGAGCGGGGGAATGCGAAGAACTACTGCGACGTTGAGTAGCGCGGCGTTTGCTTTGCTAGCGGGAGCGATGCTCTTGGGCGCGATGGTGTCCGCCCAGACGGCGGCGGTGCTGCAGGCGCCTGGCGGACAGACAGCGACACAACTTTCCGCAGCGGCTGCGGCGGGACAGAAAGGCGGTCCTGTGGCGCTGACGCTGAAGAGCGCGATTGAGATGGCATTGAGGAATAGCAAGGATATTCAAATTGCGAAATTGCAAGCCAGCCTGGCGCAACACGCCACACAGGTCAGCAGAGCGGGATTCTTGCCGAATGTGTACGCCGGGTCAGGCGCAGGTTATACGTACGGAATCCCGGAGACACCTGGCGGACGCGCACCGTCGCTTTTCAGCCTGACATACACAGAAGAGATTTTTAACGAGCCGCTGAAGGGACAGGGAAAGGAGCTGGAGGAACAGGCGCGGTCGCAGAGAATTGTCCTGGAGGATGTGAAGAATAGCGTGATCGTGCGAACGGCCATGGCTTATCTGGAACTGGGCAAGGTGCGGCATTCACTTGAACTGCTGCGTGCAGAACAGGAGAGCGCGGACAAGATTTTGCAGGTGACTCAGGAAAGGCAGGGAGAAGGATACGAACTGCCGGTGGAAGTAACGAAGGCGCAGCTCACGAAAGCGCAAGTGACGCAAAGGATTCTGCAGCTCGAGGGGCGGGAAGACGAGCTGGAAGTTTTCTTGCAGGGGCAACTCGGGCTGGGGCAAGAGCAGGCCATCGAAGTTACACCGGAGGAGTTGCCGGGGGAAGCGGAGCAGGAAGGCGCAAATCTGGTGGCCATTGCGATGCAGAATAACGTGGGGCTGTTACTGGCGGAATCCGACGTGCGGGCGAAAGAGTTCCGGTTGAAAGGCGAGAAGCGGGGGAATTTGCCGACCGTGGAGGCAGTCAGCACGTACAGCTTGCTGGCCAGCTTCAACAATTACAGCGAGTTTTACAAGAAATTCCAGAGAAACAATTTTAACGCCGGTGTGCAGGTGCAGGTGCCGATATTCAGCGCGAAAATGAGAGAGGACATCGGACTGGCACAGATCAATCTTCAGACGGCGCAGGCGACCCTGGCAAGCAAGAAGACGCAGGTAAGCGCCGAAGTTCGACAGAAAACACGGCACTTACGGGAACGCGATGCGGCGAAGGAAGTTGCGAGGCTGGAGCTGCAACTGGCACAGCAAAATATCGGAGTGCTGCAAACACAATACGGCGAGGGCAAAGTAAATTTGCGGGATGTGGAGAGAGCGCGGCTCGAAGAGAGCGAAAAGTGGATGGCTTTCCTGGATGCGAATTTTCAGAGGCAGCAGGCACAGCTTGATCTGTTGAAGACGGCGGGGCAGTTGGATAAGGTGTGGCAGTGAAGAACAGTGAGTAGTGAGAAGTGGATAGTGAGTAGTGCCTCGGATTGGTGACTGGTGCAACTCGAACAGAAGAGTTTGGATGCGTTTCTAGAGGCGGTTAAGAAGCTGGACGCGGGTTTTGTTGGGTTGCCCGCGTTCGAATCGAAGGCGCCGGGCAGCGCGGGGATCGCAGAGGCACTGGCGGCTACTGCTGAGCGGTTGCACGATAATTATCCTTACTTTCACCCACTTTACGCGGGGCAGATGCTTAAGCCGCCGCATCCTGTGGCGCGGCTGGCTTATGCGCTGGCGATGTGGATCAATCCCAACAATCACGCGCTGGATGGGGGGCGGGCGACCTCCGCGATGGAGAAAGAAGCGGTTACACACATTGCGGGGATGTTTGGCTGGAAAGAGTTTCTCGGCCACTTGTGCGGCGGCGGCACGATGGCGAATCTCGAAGCGCTGTGGGTAGCTTCGCAGGTGCATCCAGGGAAGAAAATTCTGGCAAGCGATCAGGCGCACTATACGCATAAGCGAATCAGCGCGGTTTTGCAGTTGCAATGCGAGAGCGTGGCCTGCGATACGCGCGGGCGAATGGACATGAACGCGCTGGCAAAAAGCGTGGAGCGCGGCGATGTGGGCACAGTGGTTGCGACGATGGGAACCACGGCGACGGGGTCTATCGATCCGCTGCCGGAGATTCTTGCTTTGCGCACCAAGCAGGGATTTCGAGTTCATGCGGATGCAGCTTATGGCGGTTATTTTGGGCTTGCGCGTAATTTAGGAGAAGAAGCCACGCGGAGCTTTGCCCGAATCGGCGAGGCGGACTCGATCGTAATTGACCCGCATAAGCACGGATTGCAGCCGTACGGCTGTGGCTGCGTCTTGTTTCGCGATCCGTCGGCGGGTAGCTTTTACAAGCACAATTCGCCGTACACTTACTTCAGTTCCGCGGAATTGCATTTGGGAGAGATCAGCCTGGAGTGCTCGCGGCCGGGCGCCGCGGCGGCTGCTCTGTGGACGACGCAAAAACTATTGGCTCTGGAACGGGGCGGGGAGTTCGCGAGAGGGCTCGAACGAGGAAGAGCCGCGGCGCTGGCTCTCTACGAGAGACTTGAGAAAGAGGAGCGGTTCGCGACAGCGTTTGCGCCGGAGCTGGACATCGTGATTTTCGCTCCACGAGCAAGAAGTGTGAGTGAAGCATCCGCTCTTTCGCGCCAGATTTTCGCCGCCGCTGCTGGGAGGAATCTACACCTCGCTGTAGCGGACCTGCCCACGGCATTTTGGGAAGCAAACCTGGGATCGATGCAGCGCGACCGGGAAACTATGACATGCCTGCGCTCCGTGCTGATGAAACCAGAACACCTCGATTGGATTCCTCGGATATGGGACGAACTTTCGGCAGCGACATCGGAAGTCCTCGCAGTGGAAGGCGCAACACGAACTGCTCGCTAGGAATTTCTGAAGGTCAGGTGTGTGTCCCGAGCAGAGTATTGATCCGACTAAGAAGCGTTGTTTTGCTGAAGGGCCTGGGAAGCATGGAAGAAACGGCTTCGGCAGGGTCTGAATTTCCAAGACCGCAAGAGGATGGGCGGAACTATAGAGGAAGCGCATCTCTGGAGAACGCTTACGCAAACAGAAAGCTAAGTCCGGTCCCGGCATCCCGTCGGGATGCCGGGTGGTGATCAGCAAGTTGATGGGACCTGCGCATGATTGAGCCAGCTCGAGCGCCTGGCCGGCGTTTGCAGCAGGGAGGACGAGGTACTCAGCGTCTTCCAGAATCTCTAGCATGGTCTGGCGGAGGGATTCCATGTCTTCGACGACCAGAATGACAGGATGAGTGGTGAATTGGGACTTCATTCCGCGCATCCCCACCTCGATTCTCCTGGATGGTTTTCGGATGATCCGTGAGGCTGGGCCAAGCGTATCACTAAACAGTAAACAATGAAATATATTTTTGTTCTTTAAAACGAATCAAATCGAGGATAGCTGGCAAGGTTTGGAAGGTGGATCTTTTGCAGATTAGCGAATTGAGAGCCCTTTTGGCGCTGGGCGCGGCGAACTAGGCGAATCGTCGCGGTGTAGAGGACGAGGAAGGACGAGAGGCACCCCGCCTTCGACAGCCATTTAATGCTGTAGTTGGCGTTTCGATGTAGAAAAGGGGCAGTTCGCAGAAACAATTGAGCGCATGCAACCAAGTCAGGTAAACTGTTATCTAGGTGTAAGGGTTCCTCTGGGTGGGCCGCAGGCGCGGCCCCAGGTGTTGTCGTCCGGGCGGAAAACGAAAAAATCTGCAGCTTTGTGGCTGAATTGGAAGACTGAGGGTGAAGAATGCCGGATGTAATGAAAACGCTGTTATTGAACCCGCCAAGTTTCGAGAATTTTGATGGCGGAGCGAGCTCACGGTGGCCTGCGACGCGCGAGATTGAGTCCTATTGGTACCCGGTGTGGCTGACGTATCCCGCTGGAATGATTCCGGGAAGCCGCTTGCTGGACGCGTCGCCGCATAAGGTGAATTGGAAGCAGACGGTAGAGATCTGCAAGGATTACGAGTTTTTGGTTTTGTTCACCTCGACGGTGGGATTCGGGAGCGACGTCAAGCTCATCCGCAAGATTAAAGAAGCAAATCCCAGTCTTAAGATCGCGTTTGTCGGCCCGCACGGGCACATCAAGCCGGTTGAAACGCTGCTGGCGAGCGAGGACATCGATTTTGTGACACACGGCGAGTTTGACCACTCCGTCGTGGAATACGCGCATGGCAAGCCCCTCGAGCAGATCATGGGCGTCAGCTATCGCAAGGAAGGCAAAGTCGTGCACACCGCGCCCCGTCCGCAGCTCCACACGGAGGAGCTGGATGCCCTGCCGTTCGCCACCGATATTTACAAGCGCGATTTGCAAATTGAGCGCTACAGCGTGCCGTTCCTGCTGCATCCTTACGTTTCGTTCTACACGACGCGCGGGTGCCCGGCGCTTTGCACGTTCTGCATGTGGCCGCAGACGATTTCGGGCCATGCGTGGCGGACACGGTCGACCGATAATGTTGCGCGGGAAGTAAAGCAGGCTCTAGAGTATTTCCCACAGATGAAAGAGATTTTCTTCGACGACGACACCTTCAATATTCGAAAAGACCGGGCCATCGAGCTGAGCCAAAAATTCAAGCCATTGAAATTCCAGTGGTCGTGCACGGCTCGGTGCCACAGCAAGTACGAAGAGTTGAAGGCGATGGCGGATGGGGGAGCGCGTCTGTTTATCGTGGGATTCGAATCGGGCGATCCCCAGATTCTGAAAAACATCAAGAAAGGCGCGACCGTAGAGATGGCGCGCGAGTTCATGAAGAACTGTAAAAAAGTGGGGATCAAGGTCCATGGCGATTTTATTATCGGATTGCCGGGCGAGACCAAAGAAACCATCAACAGGACGATTGATTTCGCCAAGGAACTGGATTGCGAGACGATCCAAGTTTCGCTGGCGCATGCCATGCCAGGCACCGAGCTGTATGACTCAATGGCGAAGGAAGGCTTCCTGAAGGTGGAAGCGCTGGCGGACTCCGGCGGACACCAGTTGCCGCACATCGAATATCCGCATCTTTCGAAAGCCGAGATGATGGGCGGCGTGAACCGTTTTTATGATGAGTACTACTTCAGGCCGCGCGTGGTGTGGCGCATCGTGCGCGAAGCGCTGTGGGATTCGAATGAACGTAAGCGGCTGTATCACGAAGCGACGAGCTTCCTGAAGTTGCGCTCCGAACGATGGAAGTGGGTACGGCAGGGCGGGGACGCTCCGAAGCCGATGATTTCCGTGCCGGAGACGCCGTCGGCTTCTGGAAACGACTAAAGCATAAACAAGATGGCAACTGAGGGCAGGCTACGGGTCAAGACCCTGGTCATGGTGTGCGCAATGGTGGTGTGCGCCAACGCCGGTGACCTAATGCTGAAACGCGCCATGCTGCAGATTGGCGCGGTGCAACTGTCCGAGCCTGGGCTTGCCCACGCATTCCGGATGACAGTGAGCAGTGGCACTCTGTGGGTCGGCATATTTTTTCTTTGCGGATTCATGCTGAGCTACATGACGGTTTTGAGTTGGGCCGACTATAGCTACGTTATGCCCGCGGGAGCGTTTGGGTACGCGCTACTCACGTTTTTTGCGGTTGTGTTTCTGCACGAAGCGGTTTCGCCGCGACGGTGGGTAGGAGTGGCCCTGATTTGCGTGGGAGTGCTGCTCGTTGGGCAGACGAAACCGCGCACGACGCCAGTGGCGCGTGAGGCGCTGGCATGATGCACGTCGCTCTGTTTCTATCCTTCCTCATATTGGGGAGCACAGGCGGAGAGATCGCCATCACTCGAGGCATGAAGGCCACGGGAGAGCCGGAGAAGCTGCGGCTGAAGGAGATGCTGCAATTTCTTGGCAAAGCTTTGTGCAGCGGCTGGTTTTGGGTGGGTGTGCCGCTGATGGCGCTGTCGTTTTACTCGCTGCTCGTGCTTCTCTCCTGGGAGCCGATCAGCTTTGTGATTCCCGCTTCCGCTTTGAGCTACGTGGTTGGTACCTTTGGCGCGAAATATATTTTGGGCGAAGAGGTGAGCACTGCGCGCTGGGCCGGGGTCGTGCTGGTGTGCGCGGGAGTGGCGCTGGTCGCTTTGGGATAGGCGAGGTATCCTGCCGGGGCGCGGTTTTGCGAGTTGAGCGGGGGGGAAGTAGTGGCTGGAGCGCCAGCGGCATCCGCTGACTGGCGAAAGGTGCGCGAATTTGTGCGGAATAGCCGGGTTTACACATAAAAATTGGGCGCCCGAACCTGAGCGCATAGAACACGCTACCGCTACACTGGCCCATCGCGGACCCGATCAGCGCGGAGTGTTCCGATCGAGCATTCTTTCGATGGGCGCGACGCGCCTGAAAATTATCGACCTGCAGGGCGGAGACCAGCCCATCGTTACCGATGACGGCGACGCCGCGATTGTCTTTAACGGAGAAATTTACAATCACCTGGAATTGCGCGGGGAGCTCGAGAAGCTGGGGCACCGATTTCATTCACATTCCGATACGGAAACAGTCCTGCACGCATTTGTCGAGTGGGATACGCAATGTTTTTCGCGCCTGCGCGGCATGTTCGCCGTTGCGCTCTGGACCAAATCGTCGCGCCGGCTCGTTCTGGCGCGCGACCGCATGGGCATCAAACCGCTTTACATCGCGCGACGCGGGGAAGATCTTTTCTTCGGTTCTGAGCTTAAGACTATTTTCGTGCATCCTGAGTTCGAACGGCGCTTGAGCCTTGCTGGGCTCGATTGCTACCTCTCGCTCAACTATGTTCCTTGTCCCTGGACGCTGGTCGAGGGCATCGAGAAGCTGCCGCCAGGGCAGTGGCTCGAATGGCTCGATGGAAAAGTGCGGGTCGAGACTTACTGGAGTTTGCCCGCGGGCCCCATTCGCGAGCGGCCGCTCGATTCAGCGTGCGAGGAGCTGGATTCGCTTTTACAGCAATCCGTCCGCGAGCATTTGCTTTCGGACGTTCCTCTGGGGCTGTGGTTGAGCGGAGGCATTGATTCTTCGACGGTGCTGCACTATGCCGCAACGGCTTCATCGCGGCCCATAAAGACGCTCTCCGTTTCTTTTCTCGGAAGAAGTTTTGATGAGACGGCGTACATACGGAGCGCTGCGAAGAAGTACGGCACGGACCACCAGGAATTCGACCTGAATCCCGGGGCTGATCTGCGCGGAGCGATTGAGGAATTTGCCTATTACTCGGACGAGCCCAGTTCGGACTCTGGAGCTTTACCGGTCTGGTTTCTCTCCAAGATGAGCAGGACGGAAGTGACTGTTGCTCTGAGCGGGGAAGGGGCGGACGAACTGTTCGGCGGCTACCTGACATATCGGGCGAACCAGTTGGCGCGGCCGATGCGGTGGTTGCCAAAGTGGTCGCTGCGCGCGGGGATCGCGCTTGCCGGGCTGTGGCCGGTCTCGGACGACAAGATCAGCCGTGAATATATGGTGAAGCGCTTTTTGGCGGGTAGTCTCATGCCCGCGGAAGGCGCGCACATTTATTGGAACGGAACTTTTTCCGATGCCGAGGCGCGTTCGCTTTCAGCGCTTCCACTGCCAAATTCTCTCGACAACATTCTGGATAAGTTACGCAATTCGCCCGCGGACAAGGATGGAGTGTCTCCGTATCTCTGGTTTGACCAAAAATATTTTCTTCCTGACGACATTTTGAACAAAGTAGATCGCATGAGCATGGCGCACTCGCTGGAAGTGCGGCCGCCGTTTTTGGACCATCGCATCGTGGAATTTGCCGCAACGCTGCCGCCTGGGCTCAAGATGCAAGGCTCGCGGCATAAGGTCGTTCTCAAACAATTGATGAAGGACAAGCTTCCCCAGATGATCCTGCGGCGCAAGAAGGTCGGCTTCGACATTCCGGCGCACGAATGGCTTCGCGGGCCGCTGCGTGAGCTTCTGTTGGACACAATCCGGGAAGGGCTTGCGGAACATAAATCGCTTTTCCGGTCAGGCATGGTCCAGGAATTGGTGCGGCTGCACCTGGAGCGCCGTACAAATATCGGGTACCACTTATGGGGTTTGCTGCTTCTGCTCTTATGGATGAAAAAATGGCGAATTCAGTCGGCGCCTTCTCCGGCGCCAGCTTCCTGGATACAGGAAAAAACAGGTATATCTACTTAGCGGTCCTGCTGTTTGCAGGAGCCATTTATCTCGGTTGCATCGTCTCGCCACCATCGCTGATGGACGATTCGGATGCCGTGCTTGCGCAAGCCGCCAGAACAATGATGGAGACTGGCGATTGGGTGACGCCGCGGCTGGACGGGGTCGCCTACCTCGAAAAGCCGCCGCTGTATTACTGGCCGATGATTATTTCTTACAAAATATTTGGAGTGTACGATTGGGCGGCGCGCATTCCGTTTGCGCTATGCGCCATGGGGCTCGCGTGGCTGACGGCGGCGATGGGAGTTTGGGCTTTCGGCAAACGCGTGGGATTCTATGCGGGATTGTGCATGGCCACCTGCATTGGGTTATTTCTCTTCACGCGTATTTTGATTCCGGATGTGATGCTTACGTTTACTGTTGCTCTCGCCTTCTGGGCGTTGCTGCGGGCTCTCGACGAAGAAGAACGGCACGCCCGCCTTTGGGCCGGCATCTTCGCCGCGAGCCTGGGCACGGGACTGTTGATCAAAAGTCTCGTAGGAGTGCTTTTCCCGCTGGCTGCCGGGATCATTTATCTATTCTTGACGCACCAGTTATTTTCCGCACGGACATGGAAGCGCCTCCGCCCATTCAGCGGCACTCTGATTGCGCTACTGATCGCTGCGCCCTGGCACATTCTCGCCGCGCTCCGCAATCCACCCTATTTCTATTTTGGCCTGCACAGTGGCCCGGGGCAGTACCACGGATTTCTCTGGTTCTTCTTTATCAACGAGCAGCTCCTCCGCTTTTTGAACCTCCGCTATCCGCGCGATTACGATACGGTTCCGCGGCTCTATTTTTGGCTCTTCCATCTCTTGTGGTTGTTTCCCTGGAGCGTGTACTTCCCGGCAATCGCCAAGCTTTCTTTTAAGCCAATCGACCGCGCGGGCAAAATGCGGCTCATGGCGCTTTGCTGGATTGGTTTTCTCTTGATCTTTTTCACGTTTTCGACGACTCAGGAGTATTACTCCATGCCTTGTTATCCGGCGCTGGCTTTACTGCTCGGCTCCGCGATGGCTGCGGGTGGGAGCTGGATACGGCGCGCCTCGTATATTCTCTGCGGAGTTTCAGCCGCCGCGGCCATCGTCACGCTAACTTTGTTTTTTCTGGTGCGGCACGTGCCTGCACCGGGAGACATCTCATCGGCGCTCAGCCAACATCCCTCGGCCTACAAGCTCTCTCTTGGACACATGGAGGACCTCACGATCGAGTCCTTTGCGTACCTGCGTGTACCGCTTCTGATTGCGGCTGGTGCGTTTCTGGTTGGCGCTGTTGGCGCGCTCCGATCCGCTGGATTGCGCGCTTTTCTCTCCGCGGCACTGATGATGGTACTTTTCTTTCACGCCGCTCGTTTGGCTATGGTCGTTTTCGATCCATACCTTTCTTCGCGCCCGCTTGCGGAAGCCTTGCTCCGGGTCCCTGAGGGAAAACTGATCTCCGGCCGTGCTTACTACACTTTTTCTTCCATCTTTTTTTATACGAACCGGACAGCGCTGATTCTGAATGGGCGCTTCAACAATCTGGAATACGGCTCCTACGCGCCAGGCGCTCCAAGCGTCTTTATTGAGGACGTTCAGTTTAAAGAGCTTTGGCTGCAGCCGGAACGCTACTACCTGATCGCGCTGGATTCAGGCGTGCCTGCCCTGGAGAATCTTGTTGGGCGCGATAGGCTCAATCTAGTGGCCAGCAGTGGGGGGAAGAGCATCCTGACGAATCATCCGCTTGCTGTTTCCGGTTCGTCACCGCAAACGAAGCTAATTGCGAGGCCGGGAATGTTCTCAACACTTTTCCGCCCGGGGATGTCATTTTGGCTAACCTCACGCTTCACGGCTTGCTTTGGGGATGCCTTGCTTGTAGAAAAGAGCAGTTTGCTGCATCTAACGGGAGTGGCAAATTCTCCTGGATTTTTCGAGCGACGAGGGGACGTACTCCAGCCCTAATCACGTATACTGTATTTAGTAACAGTAGACGGCTACTGCGGCTGGGCGTTATAAGTTTGCCTTCTCATCCTGTTCAGGCTGGCGCAAGCAAAACGCGCCGCACCATGGGCCCAGGGGGATTTCACTAAGGAGGAACGATGAAGATTGCTGTGCTTGGGGGAGATGGCTATTGTGGATGGGCAACCGCTTTGTATCTGTCGAAGCAGGGGCATTCCGTCGCCATCGTCGACAATTTTGTCCGTCGGCTGTGGGACCACGAACTTAATGCGCAAACCCTGACTCCCATTCGCCCGCTCTCCGACCGCTTGCGCGTTTGGCAGGCTGTTAGCGGCAAGACCATCGAGTCCTTCTACGGCGACGTTTGCGATTACGAATTTCTCGCTTCCACGTTGCGCGCTTTCGAGCCGGACGCGGTTGTGCACTTCGCCGAGCAGCGCTCCGCTCCTTATTCGATGATCGACCGGAGCCACGCGGTCTTCACGCAGGTCAACAACGTGGTGGGTACGCTGAATCTACTCTTTGCTCTCCGGGAGCATCGCCCGGATTGCCATCTGGTCAAGCTTGGGACTATGGGCGAGTACGGAACGCCGAATATCGACATTGAAGAGGGTTACATCACTATCGAGCACAACGGACGAAAAGACGTTCTGCCGTTTCCGAAGCAGCCCGGCTCTTTCTATCACCTCTCGAAAGTGCACGACAGCCACAATATCATGTTCAGCTGCAAGATCTGGGGGCTGCGCGCCACGGACCTGAACCAGGGCGTGGTCTATGGAACGACGACCGACGAGACGTCCATGGACGAGGCGCTTATCAATCGTTTCGACTACGACGACGTTTTTGGCACGGTGCTGAACCGCTTCTGTATTCAAGCGGCTATCGGGCAGCCGCTGACCGTTTATGGCAAGGGCGGGCAGACACGCGGCTTTCTGGATATTCGCGACACGGTACGCTGCATTGAAATTGCCTGCGAGAATCCAGCCGCTCGCGGAGAATGCCGCGTCTACAACCAGTTCACAGAACAGTTTTCGGTGGGTGAGCTCGCGAAGATGACGGTGGCCGCAGGCAAGAAGCTCGGCCTAAACGTCGAGGTCGACCACCTGCAGGATCCGCGCGTCGAAGCCGAGGAACATTATTACAACGCGAAGCACTCCAAGCTGATCGATTTGGGCCTCAAGCCTCATCTGCTTTCCGATTCCTTGCTGGACTCGCTGATGAACATAGCGGTCAAATACCGCGACCGGGCGGATGCGTCATTGATGCTGCCACAAGTGAACTGGCGCGAACCGCGCAATGACCGGCGCCTGCAGATGAGCAAGACGGCGAGGAACTCTTTGGGAGCATCTCGCGTCCAATCCGCAAGCGAGCCCGTAGAAAAAGCCCAAAAGCATTCTCACCGCTAATATATTCACCGCGGTCATTTCCATTGCCGGCTGACGAGGGCTTTCAGCGGAGGGCCGCGGCGTCATTTGCCACACGCAACGCGAATTCCAGTCCAAGAGGGAACTCGGCCTGTTCGAGGGAGTCTTCCACTTTTGCCACAAAGCGCTGAATAATGGGCTCCTTGTTTACTAGAAGATCGAGGAATGCCACACGGATGTTCCGTTTCTCTAGCCAAACACTGCGTTCATCCGGCTGCTCGTAACCACAACGAATTTCTTGCAACTCGGACCGCGGGGCCGCGTACGCCCGTATGGCAAGAAGGTGAGAGCCGAGATTGTCCATCGCGGGCATCCCCGTATGATCAGGCCTGCTTAAGAAAAAATGGCCCCCGAAGCGAAGTCCAGTACCCGGGTGGAAATCTCTGCGCCACCGCTCCACTTCTTCGAGAAGGCAATACTCGAAATGGACGGCGAGAAGACGGTGCTGCGATTTGGCCCTGGTGACGAGCGATGAGGTCACGCGTTGCGGGCCTTGCCACGGTTTTTCCACTACTACGTCCATGCCTGCGTCCAATGCGGCCTCGATCATCAACGGAACATGAGGTCCGGGCAGTACACAGAGCCACGCGATTTGCGCTTCGCTTGCGGCCATGGTTTCGCAGAGACGCGACCTATAGGCGGCGTCAGTCTCGCCGGAAAGCCGCCGTGTCACCGGGATGCTGGAGACACTACGGCCTTCCGCAGCGAGGATGCTCCGCATCCGAGTTGCCCAGCGTCCGCGGCCAAGGATCACGTAGGGAGGTGCGCCACCCATCACACTTTCTCGCAGTCATTTTCTCCACAGAGTAGAACGTGAAACAGAAGCAGGCCTCCTCCGAAGCACTTACTTTTGCGGAGCAGGAGGAGCCACCGGAACGAGCATCCCTCCGCGAATGCGGTAGTCAATGTCCCGCCAGCGAATGCTTCTGCGCCCGAAGCTCAGCAGCCAGATCAGCAAAGCCCAGGCGTCCCACACGGGCACAAGCGCCATCTTTTTCCATACGCCCTCTTGCTTCAGCCCCCAGACGCCGATCAGCCAAGTCATCGCCGCGCGCACGCAAACGTAGCCGCCGAGATAAAAAAAAGCTACTCGCGCGGAGGGATCAAGCGCCACCGCAGCCACCGACCAGGCCAAGCCTTGCGTAAAAACAAGGCCGATGTGTCCCCAAGGCCGCATGTGGCGCATCACCGTCATCCAGCGAAGGCGCTTGAAGAAAAACTCTCTGAAGGACTTAAAATCAGCCACCGTCTCGACCGTATACGGCAGTAGCACCACTTCAAAACCTTGCCCTGCAACCAATCGTCCGACAAGCAAATCGTCCGCGGGGCGGTTCTCAATCGCGGAGTAGCCGCCGAATCCGGCCAAATGGTTCCGCGTGGTGACAATCGTCTGTCCGAAGGCGAACTTTACTCCGTCCAGTTGCCAAGCGACCATTATTCCCGGGTAAAAATCGCAGAACATGCCGATGGATTGGAGTTTCTGCGGAAACGTGTGCTCGTGCGTCGAAACGTATAGGCAAGTAACCGCACCAATTCTAGGGTCGCGGAGAGGCGCTACCACGGAACGCAGGTAGTCCGGCCGGACGCGAACATCGCTGTCGTTGATGACCAGCACATCGTTTTGAGCTTCGCTCACCAGGCGGGCCAGCTTGACGACTTTGTCATTGGCTGCGGTATGGCCGGAGACGTGGACCACTCGAATGCGCCGCTGCGGAAAATCCCTCTTCAACTTTTCAATGACTTCCAAAACGGCTTCGTCGCCATCGCCGATGCCAAAAAGCAGCTCGTACTCGGGATAATCCTGATTGCAGTAGCTCGCAAAGTTTTCGTATGCCTCGGAATCCAGCCCGCGAATCGGTTTGAGATTGCTTACCGGAGGTGCGTATTCCGGGGGCTGGATAGACATCTTAGCGTGACGGAAAAACTGCCAAGAACTGTAAAGCGCGAGGAAATAATAGATGAAGGGAATGGCCGCGACGCCAAGAAAAATGTAGGTGAAGTTACTCGCTGTCATTGCAGTACCCTAAGCAGGATGGTACAGCAGAATTTTTCAGCGATACTGGGATGACACATTGAACGGCGTTTACGATTTTGGTTAGAGGTCCGGGGAGCGGAATGTCAAACAACCGGTTCAGGGCGGCAATCATTCTTTTTTCTGTAGCCGGTCCTTTCAGAATCTTTGTGGAGTTTACAGCGAGCCCCAAAATAATAGCAAATTGAGCTGATTTCTACCCCCCCAAAAGCCGCACAGGCAGCTCAATCGGCAGCCTGGTTCGAGCTGCCACGCGGATACTTGGCCACGACTCATCAGGATTTTAGCGACAAAGGGCCGCCGTTGGGACGCCCTAGTAAATCGTGCGATAATGAACGCGGGGGCTTCGGATGCATCTGAGTTCACCGCGATGAAAACTTTTGCTTCTCTTTCACGGTCTCTTGGCGGGCGAATTCGGGCTTTTGCGGCTCTCGCCTCTCTGTCTCGTTTCCCAATTCTGGCGCCCGGCACGCCCGCTGCGTGATGTCTTCGCACGGCCTGCACCTCAAGACGTATTGCATGCTTCTGATCATGGTCGTCTTCGCGCCTCTTGGAAACGTGTTGCTTGGCAAGGGCATGAAAAATGTCGGCTCGGCGGTCACCTGGGCGCCTTCGAGACTTCCTCACATCATTTCGCTGGTTTTCACCTCGGGTTACATCTGGCTCGGCGTCGCTTCACTGCTCACGTTTTTCGTCGCCTACATGCTCATTCTTTCCTGGGCTGATTTCAGTTACGTTCAGCCGGCCTCCTCGATTGCGCTGTTGGTCGTCGCTCTTCTGGGTTACTTCTATCTGGGTGAGAGGATTTCGCCGCTGCATTGGGCAGGCATCATCGTCATTTGTCTCGGTGTTTTCGTCGTTGGGAATACTCCCCCGCGTACCACCGAGGTGCGCTGAATATGCGCGAAGCCCTGCTTTTGTTTTTCGTTGTCGTCAGCGGAACGGGCGGAGAGATTTGCGTCACGCGCGCCATGAAACGCGTGGGAGAGGTGACGAATTTTCGTCCACTAGCGATTGTCCGCGTCATTCTGCGCGCATTAAAGGTTCCCTGGATGTGGATCGGCGTCGCGATGATGGCGCTGGCTTTCTTTTCGCTGTTGGCCGTGCTTTCCATTGAAAACGTCAGCTTCGTCGTGCCCGTCACCGCCCTAAACTATGCGGCGGGAGCGCTCGGCGGAAAATTCTTTCTCGGGGAACGCGTGACCCCGCGCCGTTGGACGGGAGTGCTGATCGTTTGTATTGGCGTCACACTGGTGTGGCTCGGCAAACGTTAAGCGTGGAAATTCGGCCGCGCTTTGCGCGATTCTTGCCGAACTCCATCTGACTCAGCAGGCCAGCGATAAATACCGAAGCGTTCCTCTTTGTGGCAATCTAGGGGAGCACCGCTCAATCGATCTATCCAGGAAATCTTAGCAAGCAGAAAGAAGATATCAGCGTGACGATATTTCATTCAGGATGGCGCGATGCAGTTCTGCTTCTGGCGGCCGCGCCACTTGGGTATTACGTTGCGGCCACCTTTGCCGCCTGGCGCTTCTTCCGCCGCGAGCGCAAGCACCAACTGCGAAACTACACTCCTCCTGCAAGCTTGCTGAAACCAGTCCGCGGAGTGGACTTCGCAAGTTACGAGAACTACTCGAGTTTCTGCCGCCTGAATTATCCCGATTACGAAATTCTTTTTGCCGTGAATGACGCCGCAGACCCGGCTGTTCCGCTCGTCCATCGCCTGATCGCCGAGTTTCCAGAGCGCCGGATTCGCTTGCTTGTTGGCACGGAGAACTTGGGCGCCAACCGCAAGGTGAACAAGCTCGCGCGTCTCACCGGGGAAGCACGCCACGAAATCCTTGTTCTTACAGACGGCGATGTGCGCGTCGGCCCAAACTATTTGCACGAAGTCGTCGCTCCATTTGTGGACGAAAGCACTGGTGCGGTCACCTCTTTCTACCGTGGCATCGCCGAGAAAAACCTTGGCGCGGAGCTCGAAGCCGTTGGCGCGTCCAGCGATTTTTTTGCCGGCGTACTGATGGCTGAGTGGACGGAAGGCATAAACTTTGCGTTGGGCGCTTCCATCGTCACAACCAAGCGCTGGCTCTCCAAAATCGGCGGTTTTGAGTCCATTGCCGGAATGCTGGCGGACGATTACGAGCTGGGCCTGCGGATAGCCCGCGCCGGCGGACGCGTTCTTCTTTCCCGCGAGCCCGTTTGGACCATGTATCCCGCGCAAAGCGCCAAGAGTTTCTGGAACCATCAGCTTCGTTGGGCACGGACGGTGCGTCTTTGCCGCCCGCTTTCTTATTTTGGGTTGATCTTCACGCTCGGTCTTCCATGGGCACTGCTTGCGGCGCTCATCGCGCCCACAAAAGGTATCGCTGCTGCCTACCTGCTAGCCTACCTTGTGCTGCGTCACATCATGGCTTGGACCGTCGGAGTCTGGGGAGTCGGCGACGATGTGCTGCGCCGTAGGCTCTGGCTCGTGCCACCGCGCGACGCCCTCTACTCGGCTGTCTGGCTCGCAAGCTTTGCTTCCAACCGCATCACCTGGGGAGGTCAGGAATTCACCATGCACAAAGGTCAAATGGTGCCCGTGGCGGCTTCTGAAGCAACGGACTCGACGCCAGCAACTTCCGCTCGCGGTTGACGCACCAGCGAATCCCGATTAAATTAGATGAGAAGAATCGTGGCTGCCCCGGTCATCGGGATCAAGCTTCGGTTCCTTTTTTTCCTCCCATCGGCTGGGAGATCGTCCAATTGGTAGGACTCCAGACTCTGAACATGAATTAAATCGTGAGATAAACCGTTTGAACCGTGCACTTACGATCAAAGTTGAACTCCTCATATTGCCCCTCAGATTGACCCACGTTTTCTTGGGTCTAGTCGCCAAGGCTGGACCTTCAGGTTTGCTCGCCAGTTGGTGTTTGATTCCGTTTCCAGGGAATCCCTCTAGACTAGCTACGACCTCGTTCACGCTCTTCATCGGGACGAGAACGCGCCGACCGACCCGAACAGTGTGAATGACCTTCAACGCAACATACTTATCCACGGTGCGCTGGGAAATGCTCAGCAGACGCGCCGCCTCGCGGACGGAGACGGCTTGACGTGGGATCTCGGAGCTATTTCTCCGAGAGGGATTAGAGTCCTGATGACCATTCTTGGTGAAAGTCCGGCTGATTTCATCGCGAACCGAAGCGCGAACCTCTCGCACGATGGCCTCGACAAAGGAATCTAGCGACACCTCCTTCCCTTGCATTACAAACCTGATTTCGGCGGTCAGCATATTTTCTCCTCCGTACTACACCGCACCGCTTGGGCGATACGGATAGGCATATAATCCATCACCGAACTCGGTGTGCGATGAAACTATCCTTCGAGGAAGCACTAATTGAGGTTTGGTGGCAAGCCCTCATCGAGAACACCAAGGTGGTCGTCTAGGCACGGATCGCTACCCTGTTCGCTTTACACCCAAACGCCGCCTGCGGGAGGTGGACTTCGCGTTCGATGGGAATGAGATTCGTGGGCTGGAACAGAACCCAGAAACGAAATCTCGTTGGGCACAAATGGCACGGGCTGGCAAGAAGTGATGCAGTTCCTGAGCGAAGGCCGTTACATGGCGAACGTTGTGGATGGAAAGTTGACTCTTTATGAGCGAGGCACGAAAAATCAGGGGCCACTTTTTCCCAAATCTTATGGCAGCTAGTCGAACATTTGAGTGGGAAGCCAAGAGTAGATGCTGAGAGGGAAAACATGTCAAGCGGTCGGCTTCATCTTCAGAAGTTCTCCTACCGTTTCGCAGAGCAGGTTCTGAATAGCAAGCTCGCAATTAAAGAGGAGATCGAGGGAATCTTGACCGAGGAGATTCCCGACCTTGGGCAGCTATCGCGGCCCGGTTTCAATAAACTGCTGGATGAACGGTTCGTCGCCAAGAGATGGACCAGGCAACCAGCTGTGTTTCAGGATGCGGAGAACTTGGCGCGAAAATGGATTTCCTGAAGGAGAGAATGGCATCGAAGTCGGCTTTGGACATGCTTCATTCTTGGGAATTGATCTGCTGAAGTTTCAGGTTTCTTCTTATTCCGCGCTCGACAAGATCGATCTAGGCGTTTATATCGCTACAACCGCGGGGTTCCAGCGCAAGATGAAAACCGAGCTGTAATCTCGCACCAAATTCACACTGCGGGGTTCGCAACGACAGAAGAACGCAAGCACGCCATCCTGTTTGCCACTACGATTTTGTCCGCACGGAAGCTGACGGACTGGATCGAGTCCGACAAGCCGAATTTCGCGAAGGAGTATTTCGTGGACAAACCGATTCGGGAGGCGGAGTTTGTACTGAGGCGGATCGACAAGCTGTGCCCGAGCGAAGTCGCTAGAGAGCTATTAAGAGCGAAGTCATGATTCGAGAAATGATTTAGCGCGCCCATAGGTGGCAACTCACCTATAGCCCTTATTGAAATCCGTTACGAGGCCATACGGGATCTTTCGTCCGGCGCCGCCATCTCGCATCAGTAAGTCCGGGTCGGTTCCTTGATGGCCATATCTTTGGCTGAATTTACCATGTTCATTTAGAGCACCCAAAAAGTGTCCCGCCTCGTGGGCTAATGTTGTCTCTGAACGGTTATCACCGATGAGTGCGAACCCCGCTTTGGCGTCGGTGACACCACTGACCGGAATCGCCCCATCAAATGCTCGCCGCACCAGGAATACTGTGAGATCCGCTGCGGGATCTTTGTTGCTTTTAAAAGACGCCGCCATGGCGGAATTTTGAATGTCGGCTCCCGCGGATGTTGGCGATAGGCCATCGATCAAAGCCGGATCCGTCCTGGCAAGCTGAAAGACAATATTGGCCTGGGGTTCCCAGACGAGATTCATCTGGTCGAGCAAGCTCTGCGCGCTAGCATTGGAATTCGTGAATCCCACGATGTTTCTTGGGCCGTCACGAACTTGGGTGGGGCGAATCGAAATCTTTATCAACTTCTGTTTAACGACGAGAACCTTGAGCGTCGCTTCCACTCTTGATGGGCGGTCATTCTTGGCCACCACCTTTGCCACGTCAATACCCACTAACGAATTGGCTGAGACCTTGAAGACGCGTATGGCTCGGGCTTTCAGATTCTCAAACGAGAGAGCGGCGGCTATCAGCTTGGACCAAATTGGATGGGTGCGAGGGTCGGTGATCTCTTCCACTTGAACTGCTGGCCGGACGGTAGACTCCACGTGGAGAGTCGGGCCGTCGGCCAAGATGACGACATTTGATCCCCTCAAAGGAACAACGATTCCCACGTTTCCAGTGGCGGTATGCTCGTCCACGCCGCAATATGCCAAGACTTGACGGAATGCAGGCACGCCAATTTCTCCTTCAACGACCAACGATCGAGTTTGCTAATCAGCTTACTCCGATGCTGGCAGCAAAAGGCATGGTAGCAGGCTCGCAAAAAACAATCAGCTTAAAGCGGCAACTCTGGCGCCGACGCGTACTTGCAGTTTTGCGAAGGCGGAAAATTCTTTGCTTCTTCATGGGAAATGTTATCCATGTGTCCGGGTTGGACCCTTAAGAAATGGCGCGCCCGGAGAGACTCGAACTCCCGACCCTCTGGTTCGAAGGTTCAGGGTCTCAAATCTTAAGTGCCTTATCGTCCGTTGCATACGGGCGAGTTCGCTCTAAAATCTGCCTTCAGTTGGGCTACATGGGCTACAAATTTCGACAGCGGTACAGCCCACATTTGAATCAAGAACACCCAACTTGCACCGGGCGAAAATCGCTCAACAAAGAGTGCGGATGGAGGGTGGCGACAGGAGCGGCTTGGCTCAAGAACAGGAACTCACAGGGAGGAAGAGAAGAACAAAAACATCCTTACAAGAAAAAAAGAAAAACATACTTGACACTCACCGGCCTTCTCATGGTTAACCGGCCGATCTGAGGGACCGAGACGTAAAGAAAGCTGAGTTGCTCCTCCTTCAGTTGAGCT
>Ga0209448_10000011_pt1 | contig 67034 bp, 53 predicted proteins | sample BogFormECP14_OM2_FD_188245 | JGI IMG/M metagenome (GOLD analysis project Ga0209448, IMG submission 188245) | Bog forest soil microbial communities from Calvert Island, British Columbia, Canada - ECP14_OM2 (SPAdes) (version 2) | ecosystem: Environmental > Aquatic > Freshwater > Wetlands > Bog ... | reverse complement strand
AAATCTGGTTCGTGGTCAACTGCAAAGTGCCAAGTCCCAGGCCGTACGGCGTGGTGTCGAAGGGTGTAAGACCGAAATTACTCTGCCCAATGCTCGAAAATCCTGTCTCATGCCTTCGGGTGACTTCATACGAAAAGAAGTAGTATGTCTTGTCTTTTTTGATTGGCCCCCCGAACGCTGTGCCTGCCTGCACCCGAGTGTAAGCAGGGTTGGGAGTTGTGCTGAAGGGATTGACGGCCTGGAAGTCACGATCGCGAAGGTATCCAAAGACGTTGCCGTGGAAATCGTTCGACCCGGAGCGCGTGATGATGTTAACCACGCCGCCGGCGGCGCGGCCATATTCGGCCGCGTAGTTGTTAGTGATGATCTGGAATTCCTGCACCGCTTCCTGCGAGACCGTGGAGCGCACTCCGTTGGTGGAATTGTCGGTGGCGTCGGCGCCGTCAACATTGACCAGGTTGGAGCGGGCACGCTGGCCGCTCATGTTCAGGCCGGAGGTGGGCGCCGCGCCGGTGTTGGGGGCGCTGTCGCGCTGCACCTGCGAATCCGTCAGCGTGAACTGAATATAGTTGCGTCCGTTGATCGGCAGATTGTCAATGCGCCGCTCGCCGATGGTATCCGTGGTGGAACTGCGCGAGGTTTCAACGATCTCGGCCTGGGAGTTGACCTCGACGACTTCCTTGCCGCCCGCGACGGTGAGCGCAACGGGTAACTCGGCCATCCCCCCAACGTTGATGGCCACGTCCATGACTTCAGCCTTGCCGAAGCCGGGCGCCTCCACGATGACGGAATAAGTTCCGGGAGCTAACTGACGCACGCCGTACCCTCCCTGGCCGTCGCCGCTGGCGGCGCGTTCCAGGCCCTTCGCGGCATCGCGCACCGTGACCGTGGCATTGGTCACTGCATTGCCCTTCGGATCTTTCACACTGACGTGGAGGTCGCCGGTGGCGGCGCCCTGGGCAAATGCAGATTGACGGACGAGTAAGAACACGACCGCGAAACAGAACACACGCAATGACGCTTTCATAGGGCTCCTGGATCTTCCGCATCGTGGAGGAAGGCGGGAATCAAACTGCGCGCTTTTTCACGAGCTACTTGAACTTCAAGCACTTTAGTTAGGACGGGATACCGCTGATATGTACATCAGAAGGGGGTGTTTAGGCAAGCAATAAGGTGGATTACCTGGAGGCGGAGCTAACAGTCAGACGCTGTTTTTGTTCGGACGTCTGCTCTGTTCTTGGCGCGGTGCGTTGCGTTTGCGCGCGCGTTTCTTTAGATTTCTTGAAGCGAGGGACTCCTCAGCGCGGGATTCGTGTCGTGCCAGAAATATTTCTTGTGCCTTCGATGGTGCCTGCTGAGAATTTCAACGGTCATTCCATGACTGACGAACTGCTGCGCGTGATGGTGTGTCCGCCGCGGAACGCTGGATGGGATACTCCCGCGAAAGCCTCGGCATGGCAAGAACTGGGATTCCAGCATGCTCCTGATTTTGCGGCGGCACAGAGCCAGCACGAGATTCTGTGCCGGCTGCTTCGAGAAAGCGGAGCCGAAGTCGTGAGTCTGCCCGCGTCGGAAGCGCTAACCCTCGATGCCGTCTACGCACACGATGCGTCGCTGGCCACCGACCGTGGTCTCATCCTGATGAATCCAGGAAAGAAGAATCGCGTGGCTGAGGCGCCAGCGCACGCTGACTTTTGCCGGCAACTGGGCATTCCGGTCTTCGGCGAGATCGATCTGCCCGGGACTTCCGAATCCGGCGACATGGTGTGGCTCGATTCGCGGATCCTGCTCATCGGAGCCGGCTATCGGACGAACAAGCCGGGGATTGGGCAGATGCGGTCGCTGCTCTCCTCAAAAGATTCCCTGAAAAATGTTGAAGTGCTGTCGGCGCCGCTGCCCTACGGGCCCGGGCCGTCCGCGTGTTTGCACCTGATGTCGCTGATGAGCATGCTCGATGAGCAGACCATTCTGGTCGATTTGCCCTGGCTGGCGGTGGAGACTGTCGAATTGCTGAAGGCACGCGCCTTCCGATTGATTGAGATCGACTACAGCGAGCGCGAGACGCTCGCTTGCAACGTGCTCGCTTTAGGCAAGGCGCGTTTGATTGCGCTCGAAGAAAACGTCAAGACAAATCAACACATGCGCGACGCCGGCTTCGACGTGCGCACTTTTCCAGGGTCGGAGATTTGCATCAACGGGGCAGGTGGCCCGACATGTTTGACGCGGCCGCTGCTGCGAAAGTAACGCAGCAGTCGGTCGCTCGTCATTTGGCGCAGACCGGGTTACCCACTCCCAAACCGCCCATCTTGATAGAATCAAGAGGAAATGCTTTTGCCGTTCGTCCGCGAACTTTTTGCGGAAGTGGAACAATTACCTGCCTTCACGCGTGCCGCCTCCCATCTGCGGGAGAGCGCGGGACGGATAAGTGTTACTGGACTGTCCGCGGCGGCCAAAACCCTGATCATTGTTTTGCTGCGACGCACGGTCGAGCGTCCGTTTGTGCTGGTGGTGGCCGACAACCGTGCCGCTGAAGATTTGCTGCCCGTGCTGCGCGCCTTCTGCGAACTGACTGGAGCGGCCGATCCAGACTCGGTCGTTACTCTGCCGGCACGCGATGTGCTGCCCTTCCAGAATCTGTCGCCGCATCCGGAGATTCAGGAAGAGCGCGCGACGGCGTTGTGGAAGATCGCGACCGGCCGCGCCGCGATCGTGATCTCACCGGTGACCGCCACCACAATTCTTCTGCGTTCTCCCGAGTACTATGCCGACCTGGCGCGGGTTCTGCGCCGCGGTGAGATTTTCGATCTGGAGAAACTGCTCCAACATCTCAACACCGTCGGCTACACCGCAACCGATGTCGTGGAAATGCCGGGGCAATACGCGGCTCGCGGAGGCATTCTGGATGTGTACTCGCCGGAAGCGGACCGGCCGGTGCGCGTCGAATTTTTCGGGGATGAGATCGAGTCCATGCGAAAGTTCGACCCGGCAAGTCAGCGGTCGTCCAACCCAGTCGATGAAGCGCTGCTTCTGCCTTTGACGGAAACGCCGGTCACGGAAGAACTCCTGGGTTCGATCAACGCGCGCCTTTCAGGGAAGCGCATTACAGGGTCGCCGGAGGTTGTGGAACAAGCGGCGCGCGATTCAGGCGCTGGAGTTTTCCCGGGCTGGGAGTTCTACGCTCCGGTGGCAGGCGCCGACCGCAGTATTTTCGGGCTGCTTCCGGAGGCGCGCGTGATTCTCGACGAGCCCGAAGCACTGATGCAGGAACTGGACAAAGTCTGGGCCCGCATCGAAGAAGCGCACGAGCGCAGCGGAGTGGGGAACCTGGTCCGTCCCGCCGATCTTTATCTGACGCCCGAGCGCTGGCGGGAAGAAACCGCTTCTCTCGCCGGAGCCGATTTCGAATATCTGGCAGTGGCCCACGAAGCCCATCAAGAACGACCGGAGGCCGCTTTTCTTTCCCAGCCCGCCACGCGCTTCCACGGTGCGGTGCCGGCCATGATCGAGCAAGTCCAGAAGTTGGTCGGCGGCGGCACGCAGGTAATTCTTGCGGCGCCGAATACCGGCGAAGTCGAGCGCCTCGCCGACATGTTCACCGAGTACAACGCGTCGTATCGTCTGGGAAGCCGCACCCGCAGCGGAGAGAGTTACGCCGACGAAACTTCCTATTTTGCCGGCGACGTGCTCACCACCACACTGCTCAAGGCTTACCTCCCCGACGGCTTCGTTTTGCCGGATGCGCATCTCGCGATTTTTGGGGCGCGCGATCTGTTCGACGAATCGGACCTGGTAGCGTCGCGCCCACAACGCCAGAAATCGAAAGTCTCGGCGTTTCTTTCCGACTTCCGCGACTTGCAGGTTGGCGACTACGTTGTCCACGTGGAGCATGGCATCGGGCAGTATCAAGGTCTCAAGGAGATCAATCAGGGCGATGGCGCGGCGGAATTCATGCTGCTCGAGTACGCCGAAGCCGCACGGCTCTATGTCCCGCTGACTCGTCTCGATCTCGTCCAGAAGTATCGTTCGTCGGAGGGCGCGAAGCCCGTCCTCAATCATCTCGGCAGCGCCGCCTGGGGCAAGACCAAAGCCCGCGTGCGCAAGGCGATGAAGGATATGACCGACGAGTTACTCAAGCTCTATGCGCAGCGCCAGTCCGCCCGAGGTCACATCTTTCCGGCCGACACCGAGTGGATGAAGGAGTTCGAAGATTCCTTCGAATACAACGAAACCGAGGACCAGGCGCAGGCTATCGCCGACGTCAAGCGCGACATGGAGTCGCAGCTCCCCATGGATCGCCTGCTGTGCGGCGACGTTGGTTATGGCAAGACTGAAGTCGCCATGCGCGCCGCTTTCAAGGCCCTGAGCGACAACAAGCAAGTCGCCGTGCTCGCGCCCACCACCGTTCTCGCCTTCCAGCACTACGAAACCTTCAAGCAACGGTTCGCGCCGTTTCCGCTCACCGTCGAGATGATCAGCCGCTTCCGCACCGCCAAACAGATCAAAGAAATTTTGCAGAAAGTGGAAGCCGGTAAAGTGGACATCCTGATCGGCACCCATCGACTGCTCTCAAAGGACGTGAAGTTCGCCGACCTCGGCCTGCTGGTCGTCGACGAGGAACAGCGCTTTGGCGTCCGCCACAAAGAACGGATCAAGCAGATGCGCACCGAAGTCGACGTGCTCACCATGTCGGCGACGCCGATTCCGCGCACCCTGCATATGTCACTGGTCGGTCTGCGCGACATGAGCGTCATCGAAACGCCGCCCAAAGATCGCATGGCAATTCAGACGGTGGTCGCGAACTGGGACGAAAAGCTCATCCAGTCGGCGATCGAGCAGGAACTCGACCGCGGCGGCCAGGTTTATTTCGTCCACAACCGCATTGACACAATCTGGGAGATTGCCGCTAAGATTCAAACGCTGGCCCCGAACGCGCGCATTACCGTAGGCCACGGGCAGATGGGCGAAGGGGAGTTGGAAAAAGTGATGCTGAAATTCATGCATCACGAAGCCGACATCCTGGTCTCGACCACGATTATTGAGAACGGTCTCGACATCCCGTTGTGCAACACGATCGTCATCAATCGCGCAGACCGGCTGGGCTTGTCGGAGCTCTATCAGCTTCGCGGACGCGTTGGCCGCTCGAACCGGCGCGCCTACGCCTACCTGCTCTTGCCCGCGGAAATTGAATTGACGCCTATCGCGCGCCGCCGCCTCGCTGCGCTCAAGGAATTTTCCGACCTCGGCGCCGGATTCAAGATCGCCGCCCTCGATCTCGAACTGCGGGGCGCGGGGAATCTTCTCGGCGGCGAGCAGAGCGGCCACATCGAAGCCGTGGGCTTTGAACTTTACACTCAGATGCTGGAACGCGCCGTCCGGGAGATGAAGGGCGAGGCGGGCGTTGAAGTCACGGAAATCCAGCTCAATCTCGGCCTCAATATTCGTATTCCGTCGGACTACATAAAGGAAGAGAACCAGCGGCTGCGGATGTACAAGCGCGTAGCAGGAGTGGAGACCGAGTCGCAATTGCACGACGTGCGCGCAGAGCTGATCGATCGCTACGGCGAGACGCCCAGGGCGGTTCGCAACCTGCTTGAGTACGCCGCGCTTAAACTGCAGGCGATGCGGGTCGGCGCAAACGCGATTGAGCGCAAACGCGAATTCATGAACATCAAGTTCAGCCAGACTGCTTCGATTGACCCGGGCAAGCTGGCGCGCTTCGTGGCGTCGCAGCGGGGCACGCAATTTACTCCGGACGGTACGCTGAAATTCTCCATCAAGATCAACAGCGCCGAAGGAATATTGCAAACGCTGCGCGATTTGTTGGAAGAGCTGCAAGCGCACGAAGAAGCAGTCCAGCAATAAACTGCACCAGTTACAATGATTCCGCAAGGAGTCCAATGCACGACCGACGAACGAACAGCGACCGCCGCAAGATCCGAAAAGTCCGCAAAGCCGTTTTCCCCGCCGCCGGATTAGGCACTCGCTTTCTCCCCGCCACCAAAGCTCAACCGAAAGAGATGCTGCCGCTGGTCGATAAACCCATCATCCAGTATGGCGTGGAAGAGGCCGTGGCGGCGGGATGCGACCAGATCATCATTATTACCGGGCGCGGCAAGAGCGCAATCGAAGATCATTTCGACGTTAGCTACGAGCTGGAAAAAATGCTGGAGGAAAAAGGCAAGCACGACTTACTCAAGATCGTGCGCCAGATTTCGGACATGATCTACGTGGCCTACGTGCGTCAGAAAGAGGCGCTGGGTCTGGGACACGCCGTGCTTACCGCGCGCGAATTGATTGGCGACGACCCTTTTGCCGCGCTGCTTGCCGATGATGTCATCGATGCAAAAGTCCCGGTGCTCAAACAGTTGATGAACGTGTTCGACGAGAAGCACTGTTCCGTGATCGCGACGCAGATCGTCAACGGGCCGGCGATCTCTTCTTACGGTGTGCTCAAGGCGAAAGAGGTGGCGGGCTCCGGCGGCAAACTCTACGAAGTTCTCGACCTGGTGGAAAAACCAAAGCTCGAGGATGCGCCTTCGAATCTGGCCGTGATCGGACGTTACATTCTGACCCCGACCGTCTTCGAAACACTCTCGGACATCAAGCCAGGCGCGGGCGGCGAATTGCAACTCACCGACGGGCTGCGTGGGTTGCTGCAGCGCGAGAAGATGTACGCCTACGTCTACGAAGGCCGCCGCTTCGATACCGGCGACCGACTCGGCTTCCTCAAAGCTACAGTTGAGTTTGCGCTGAAACGCGAAGATCTGGGCGAGCAGTTCCGGGAGTATCTGAAAAACTTGAAGCTATGAGCTTTGGAGCCGTGAGCTTTAAAGCCTACGAGCAACGTCAACGCCCGCAGCTGCGCTCTCCGTTCATGATCGCGCTCACTCTTCCATCGCCGAATGCAACTTCTTTGATTTCTCGTCCACGCCGCGGGCGAGTTTCTCTTTGTGCGTCGCCAGTTTCTTCGCGATCGCGGAATCCGTGAGTCCCAGTATCTGGGCTGCCAGAATTCCCGCATTCGTTGCGCCCGGGCGGCCGATGGCGACCGTCGCTACCGGAATGCCTGCCGGCATTTGCACGGTCGCGAGCAGCGAATCCATCCCCTGCAGGGAAGTGGAAGGAATCGGGACGCCGATGACCGGCAAGGTTGTGTGCGCCGCGATTACGCCGGCCAGGTGCGCCGCTCCGCCCGCGCCCGCGATGATCACGCGAATGCCCCGTCCAGCGGCCTTACGCGCGTAGTCTGCCGTACGATCGGGCGAGCGATGGGCCGAAGTTACATCGATCTCATACGCAATCCCGAATTCGTCGAGAGCTTTACCGGCTTCGCGCATGATCTCCAGGTCGGAGTCACTGCCCATGACGATTGAAACAAGTGGCTTGCTCATAGTTAGAAATCCATCTCCTATGAAGTGAGAGCTGGTGCTAGGTCTTCTTCAGCGCCCGAGCCGCAATATCTCTACGATAGTGCGCGCCGTCGAATCCGATCTTCGCACAAGCCTCATAGGCGCGCTGCACCGCCGTTTGCAACTCCGGAGCACGTGCCGTCACTCCAAGCACGCGGCCGCCAGAAGTGTAGAAAGCCTCGTCCCGCTTCGACGTGCCGGCGTGAAAAACCTTAACACCGTCCAACTTCGCGGCATCGTCCAGGCCGGTTATTTTCTTCCCCGCCTCGTACGCCCCCGGATAACCGCCTGAGGCCATCACCACACATACGGCCGCATCGCTCGACCACTTGAAATCGCCGTCGCTGGTGCGGCCGTCAATCGACGCTTCCATCGCCTCGACCAGGTCGCTCTCCAGGCGCATCAGAATGGGCTGTGTCTCCGGATCGCCGAAGCGGCAGTTGAATTCGAGCACCATGGGACCGCGCGCGGTCATCATCAGCCCACAATAAAGGACGCCTTTATACTCCGCGCCTTCGGCCTTCATACCAGCGACGACGGGACGAACAATGTGAGCGAGCAGCCAGTCGCGCATCTGGTCATCCACGATGGTCCGCGTGGTGTAGGCGCCCATGCCGCCGGTATTCGGGCCGGTGTCGCCGTCGCCCACGCGCTTGTGATCTTGCGCGGCGACCAGCGGCGCGACCCGCTCGCCGTCGCTCACGACTAGAAAAGAAAGTTCGTCTCCCTGGAGAAATTCTTCCAGCACCACCCGCGATCCGGCCTCACCCAGCATCCTGCCGCTGAGCATCTCGTTTGCAACGGTCGAGGCTTCATCCTTACTCTTGGCAATGACCACGCCCTTGCCGGCAGCCAGTCCGTCGGCCTTTACCACGATCGGAGTATGGAAATGCGGCAGCGCGTCGTGCACCTGTGCCGGAGAATCGCAGATCGCATAGTGAGCCGTGGGAATGCGGTGACGCTGCAGAAATTCCTTGGCAAAGCTCTTGCTGGTTTCAAGCTGCGCGGCGGCTCGCGTCGGGCCGAAAGTGCGCCAGCCTCGTCGCGTAAATTCATCCACCAACCCGAGCATGAGAGGCAATTCCGGCCCGACGATCGTAAGGTCGGGTTGAATACGATTCGCGAGCGCGATCATGGAGTCGAGGCTTCTTACATCGACCGGAACGCACTCCGCCTCGTCGGCGATTCCGCCGTTCCCCGGCGCGCAATAGATTTTCGTGACCCGGAGCGACTGCCGGAGCTTCCACACCAGAGCGTGCTCGCGTCCGCCGCTGCCGATGACGAGGATTTTCATGGTCGAGAATATTCGTCGAGAACATCAAGGTTAGGGGCGAGAGGAGATGATGTCAAACGAGAACAGATCTTAATCCCGCCGTATAATCTGCTAACGTGATCACCGTCTCCAAAGAGGACTACCTTAAGGCGATTCTCGAGGCCGAGAGCGAAGGGGAAGCCGTCATTTCGGCCACGCTCGCGCACTGGCTCAAAGTTTCGCCCCCGGCCGTAACCATGGCCGTGCGCCGACTGAAGAAAGACGGCCTGGTGCGGGTGAACGTCGACGGACGCGTTCGCCTGACCGCCGCCGGAAAGAAGATCGCCCGCAAGTTGACCGTTCGCCACCACCTGATCGAGCGCATGCTCGCCGAAATTTTCGGAATGGAATGGTACAAAGTCCACGACGAAGCAGAACGTCTGGAACATGCAGTCTCGCCCGATTTCGAGGCCAGGCTGCTCGCCAAACTTGGGCGTGGAGTTGCGTGTCCGCACGGCAACCTGACTGAACTCGAGAGTCCCGCCAGTCGGCGCCGTCGCGGCCTGCTGTTGCTGGCTCAGGCCGAACCGGGAGAAAACTTTCAGGTGAGTGGCATCTATGAACGCGATCGCCACCTGCTTGAGTTTCTGGAGCAGCGTGGCATCCGTCCCGGAGCCAAAGTTCACGTTGCGCATCGCAATTACGACAATACTCTTACTCTGACAACCGGCGCCGGCCGGGTTTCACTCGGTCTATCCGCTGCGGAAAGAGTGTGGGTTAGAGTGGCGGATGGGAAGGGCAGTCCCAAGAACTGAGGATTCGTCCACTCGCCGCTCGGCCAATTGCTACTCGTTGCATTCGATAATCCGCTGCCGGACAGTCACAAAAGTAATTAACCGTAGTTTACATCCTGATGTATACTTGCGCTAATTACATGGCGCCATCGCCCCCGCTTCTTTTGCACTGCATCAATGCAATGAACGACTGAATGAAAGAAACAAAGACACTATCGGAGCCGCGAGGGGAAGCCATACCCCGATCCAACCTCCTGAACCACCGTCCAACGTCAGACGCTGCCGTCGTCATCACGCATGAGGATATCGATCGAGCGCACGACCGCGAACGCGTTTCGGCGACACGCGCGAGACACGGGTTCCGGCCACGGTTGCGCTTGTTCTGGCTGCTGATTGGCCCCGGCATTCTGGTGATGCTCGGAGAAAATGATGGTCCCAGCATGCTGTCGTATGCGGCGACTGGGGCGCGCTTCGGCATCGGTTTCTTCGTTCCGTTTATTGTGCTCACATTCGCCATGGCGTGCGTGGTACAGGAAATGACCGTGCGCCTGGGCGCGGCCACTCATCGCGGGCACGCGGAGTTGATCTTCGATCGCTTTGGTCCATTCTGGGGCTGGTTCTCGATGGTTGACCTCATGGTGGGCAATTTTCTGACGCTGGTGACGGAATTTATTGCCATTCGCGCCGGGTTGGGATTCTTCGGAGTGAGGCCGGTGGTTGCGGTCTTCGCGGCGCTGGTGGTGCTCTCGGTTGCGCTCGTGACGCACCGCTATTGGACGTGGGAGCGGATCATTTTAGGCGCGGCCATATTCAACCTGGTGTTTGTGCCGGTGGCGCTGCTGACCCATCCGCATTGGGGGGCGGTGGGCCGCGCGTTGGTGACTTGGAGGCCGCTGCCGGGTGGACTCACGCAAGAGACGGTTCTGATCCTGCTGGCCAATATCGGAGCCACCGTCACTCCCTGGATGCTGTTTTTTCAGCAAAGCGCGATTGCCGATAAGGGTCTCACCATCCGCGACATCCGCATGGGGCGCGTCGACACGGCGCTAGGAGCGGCCTTGGCGACGGTCGCCGCGCTGGCGACAATGCTGGCGACGGCTCCGCTGTTTTTGCACCACATGTCCGCGGCGAATTTCGAAGCTGCCGAATTCGCCCAGGCATTGCAGCCTTTCATTGGACACTGGGGCGCGGCGCTTTTCGCACTGGGCATGTTCGAGGCAGGAATGGTCGCCGCCATTACCATTTCGACTTCATCTGCGTATGCCTTCGGAGAGGTCGCGCGCCGCCCCCACAGTTTGAATCTCCCCTTCAGGCAGGGGAGGTCGTTCTATCTAGTTCTGCTCCTCGAAGCTGTTGCCGCTGCGGGATTGGTCCTGATCCCGGGAATTCCACTGGTATACATCGTGCTGCTGGTCAACGTGATCGCCGTGCTGGCCATGCCTCCGGCGCTGCTTTTCCTGTACATGCTGGTGAACGACCGTGAAATCATGGGCGAACTGATAAGTCCGCCGTGGGCGAATGTGCTGGCTCTCGGGGTTGTAATCATACTGATCGGCGCCGGCCTCTTGTTTGGAATCAGTGTGATCGCGCCCAATGCGTTAGCCCTGCTTGGAGGCAAGTAGATGGAAAGACAATTTGATTCCCCGCCCGCCGACGAAGTGAGTAGCGATGAACTCACCGCGGTGATGACCGCGCTCGAGCCTGATCAGCTCATTTCCACCAAGGAGCACCATCATTGTCCCCGGCGGCGGCTTACTCGCACTGAGATGATTCTTTTTTGGGCGCTCAGGATTTACCTGGTGTTTATGGTAGGCGTGGTTGTGTATCAGATTTGGACTGGCGTGCGGTAGGGCCGGTCGTTCATCACAGCGATTACTTTATTCAATCATGGCGGCATTCCGCATCCCGTCGCCCAGCCAAGCAACGACGTTCGAAACGAATTACACTATATAGTTCCGAGTCTTATTGCTCCGGTCCTGTGCCAGGGCTTGTAAAGGAAGGCAATCATGTCATCAAATAGTTTCGGCGCCCGTGCAACTTTCAAAGTCGGCAACAAAGAATACGAGCTCTACCGCCTCGACGCCCTCGACAAGCAGGGAATCTCCACCCGGCACCTGCCGTTCTCGCTACGCATTCTGCTGGAGAACCTGCTCCGCACCGAAGACGGTCGCAACGTGACCACGGAAGAAATTCGCGCCCTGGCGGCGTGGAACAAGCATTCCAAGCCGGAAAAAGAAATTGCCTTCACGCCCAGCCGCGTACTGCTGCAGGATTTCACCGGCGTCCCCGCGGTTGTCGATCTTGCCGCCATGCGCGACGCCATGAAGCGCCTGGGTGGCGACGCCAAGCTCATCAATCCGCTGCAACCCGCTGAACTGGTCATCGACCACTCGGTGCAGGTCGACGAATTCGGATCATCCAAGGCCTTTGATGTAAACGCACTGCTTGAATTCCAGCGGAACAAAGAGCGCTACGCGTTTCTGCGCTGGGGGCAGGCCGGCTTCCGCAATCTTGCCATCGTGCCGCCGGACACCGGCATCGTCCACCAGGTGAATCTCGAATATCTTGCGCGCGTGGTTTTTGTGCATAAAGATGACCAGACCGGAAAGCGCATCGCTTATCCCGACACGCTCGTCGGCACCGACTCGCACACCACCATGGTTAACGGACTCGGGGTGCTGGGCTGGGGCGTAGGCGGCATCGAAGCCGAGGCTGCCATGCTCGGACAGCCTGTATCGATGCTGATCCCGCTCGTCGTCGGCGTGAAACTCACCGGACGCCTGCGCGAAGGCGCCACCGCAACCGACCTCGTTCTCACCATAACCGAAATGCTGCGCAAGCACGGCGTGGTTGGCAAATTCGTCGAATACTTTGGTCCCGGCCTGCAAGATCTGCCGCTCGCGGATCGCGCGACCATTGCGAACATGTCACCCGAGTACGGCGCCACCTGCGGCATTTTCCCGATCGACAAGGAGAGCCTGCGCTACCTGAAGCTCACCGGACGCAGCGACGAACAGATCGCCCTGGTCGAAGCCTACGCCCGCGAGCAGGGACTTTTTCACGATGCCAAAACGCCCGAAGCCGAATACTCCGAGTTGCTGAGTCTCGATCTTGCCACCGTCGAATCGAGTCTTGCCGGACCCAAGCGCCCTCAGGATCGCGTCGTGTTGTCGAAAGCAGGCGAGTCTTTTGCGCAGGCATTGCCTTCGCTGATCAAGCCGAAGGCCAAAGCCGCCGCTGCCGTTCCAACTGATTCTGCGCGCAAGCAGGTTAATCGCTGGGAACAAGAGGGCGGAAGTCCGGCCGCAATTGGAGTCGAAGACCCGAACGTCCACGAACACGTCTCCACAAACGGTCACGCCCTGCATCACGGCAGCGTGGTGATTGCTGCGATCACCAGTTGCACGAACACGTCAAACCCATCAGTGATGCTGGCCGCAGGACTGCTGGCGAAGAAAGCAGTGGAGCACGGTCTCGAAGTCCCGGCGACTGTCAAGACTTCGCTCGCTCCCGGATCGAAAGTCGTGCTCGACTATCTCGAAAAAGCCGGCCTGATGCCGTATCTGGAGAAGCTCAAGTTCCACATCGTCGGTTACGGCTGCACCACCTGCATCGGAAACTCCGGTCCGTTACCGGTCGAAGTTTCGAAAGAGATTGACGAGAAGAATCTGGTGGTTGCTTCCGTCCTCTCCGGCAATCGCAACTTCGAGGGCCGCATCAATTCCGAAGTCCGCGCCAACTATCTGATGTCGCCACCGCTGGTGGTGGCCTTCGCGCTCGCAGGGCGCATCGATACCGACCTGCGCAAAGATCCTGTCGGCAAAGGCAAAGACGGCAAGCCCGTTTACCTCGCCGACATCTGGCCGTCACAGCGGGAAGTTGAAGAGGCGATGGCGAGCGCGATTACATCAGAAATGTTTCGCAAGAGCTATGCCGAGGTGTACTCGGGAGACGAGCGCTGGCGCGGGCTACCCGTTCCGAAGGGTGAGACTTACGCGTGGGAAAAAGGCTCGACCTACATTCGGCAGGCGCCGTACTTCGATGACATGGCGCTCAAACCATCCGCGGTCGAGGACATCAAGAAGGCGCGCGTACTGGCCGTGCTCGGCGACAGCGTGACCACCGACCACATTTCGCCCGCGGGCTCCATTAAGAAAGATGGCCCCGCCGGAAAGTACCTGATGGCTCAGGGCGTGCAGCCGGCGGATTTCAATTCCTACGGATCGCGCCGCGGCAACCACGAGGTCATGGTGCGCGGCACATTCGCCAACGTCCGCCTGCGCAACAAAATGGTGAACACCGAAGGCGGATTCACACGCCATCTGCCCGATGGCGCCGAGATGTCGATCTTCGACGCGTCCGAAAAATACCATGCCGAAAAAGTGCCGCTCGTGATTCTCGCGGGCAAGGAATACGGTTCCGGATCTTCACGCGACTGGGCGGCCAAGGGACCGCGTCTGCTCGGTGTTCGCGCCGTGATTGCGGAAAGCTACGAGCGCATTCACCGCTCGAACCTCGTCGGCATGGGCATTCTGCCGCTGCAGTTTCTACCCGGAGAAAATGCTGAGACGCTGAAGTTGACCGGCGAAGAAGTTTTCGAGATCGCGGGGATTCGCGACGTGGTCAAGAAATTCTCTTCCGGCCGCAAGATTGCCGTGCGCGTCAAGGGCGGCAAGAAGTCAGAAATTCAAGCCGCCGAATTTCAGGCGATCGTTCGCATCGACACTCCGCAGGAAGCCCTGTATTACGCTAACGGCGGCATATTGCAGTATGTGCTGCGCCAGTTGCTGGCAGGGAAGGCGCAACCGGAGGCGGTTACCGTCTAGCTGCCGAGGTTACCTCGTGTGGTGGCGGGGCTTTGCCCCGCCGGGACGGGGCGAACTCCGTCACCACACGAAGCGTCGCACTCGCAACTTCTAGCTGCGTGCTAATCTCAAAACTCCATGTCCGTCGCAGCCCAATACATTCCTGCTGCTTATAGTCTGACCGCATTTGGTGTCTGGGGCGCCAGCGATTTTCTGGGCGGAGTGGGCGCTCGACGGGCGAACGCGTTTCTATTTACCGCCATCGTGCACCTCAGCAGCCTGGTCGCGGTCGGTACGCTGGCGCTGATGACCGGCGCGCTATTTCCCGGAAACGCCAGCCTGGCATGGTCGTTGCTCGCCGGTTCGCTGGGAGGCTTGGCTCTGGCCCTGTTCTATCGCGCACTGGCCCGCGGAAATATGGGACTGGTCGCGCCGGTGGCGGCTGTTCTCGGCGCCGCGATCCCCACCATCGTGACGGCTTTCGCGGAAGGCGTCCCGGGCTATCGGCATTTGTTCGGTTTCATTCTCGCGGGCATTGGTGTCTGGCTCATCTCGCGGACCGAAGCTGGCGTCGGACGCCCCGAAGGCTTGGGCACGGCCGTGCTCGCCGGAATTGGTTTCGCTGGTTTCTATCTCTGTATCCACCAGGCGGGCGGCGCCTCTGCGCTATGGATTTCCACCTGCTCACGCACAGGCTCGTTGCTGGTGACGGGATTTATAGTTCTGTTCGGAAGGCATCTCCGCGCCGTGCCCGCGCCGGTGCTGGGCATTGCCGCGGTTGCCGGAATTCTCGACATCACCGGAACCGCCGTCTTCATCCGCGCCTCTCAAATCGGACGTCTGGACGATGCGGTCGTGATCAGTTCGCTCTATCCCGCCGTTACCGTTCTACTGGCTCGTATTTTTCTGCACGAGCATTTCAGCCGCTCCCGTACCATCGGGATGGTCGCCGCGCTGGCGGCGGTGCCAATGATCGCAGGATGAGGGGCGCTGGAGGAGGGTCACGCAGACCTATATTCCATATTCAGGAATATGGAATGTGCGTTGACAAAATCGTATAACACATAGTATATTATACATATTCCTAATTCCGGAATATGGAATATTGTCATGAACCTGAGTCCGCAGGACGCGGTAGTCGTGTTGAAGCTTCTGGCTGGTGGGTACAAACACTGGACCTACGCCCAGCTTGGCGAAGAGCTAGCCTTGAGCCCATCGCAAGTATTTCGCTCGGTGGAGCGTGCAGAGGCAGTCCGATTGGTGGATTCCGGCTTTCGCACGGTTCCACCACCGCCGTCACCAGACTTGCGAAGTCAAGACCGCCCCGTTCTGCCTTGGCCAAACCGGGAGAACTTAAAAGAGTTCCTCATCCATGGCGTGAAATATGCCTTCCCCGCGCATCGCGGCGGCTTAGTGCGAGGAATCCCGACCGCCCATGCAGGTCCCCCGCTCAGCAAGCAGATTGCAGAATCCTTCGAGCCTCCTCCGGTTTGGCCCGATCCTGAAGGCACCGTGCGGGGATTGGAGTTCTCGCCGCTATACAAGAACGTGCCTGCGGCGGCGCGGCGGGACCCCAAACTCTACGAACTACTGGCGCTTGTGGACGCTATTCGCGACGGCCGGACACGCGAGCGAGAGATTGCAATCCGCGAGCTGACCATGAGGATCGACGAACGGTGAACCCGTCGAAAAACCCGAATGCGGAGCTTTTGCTTTCCGCCGTGGAGAAGCTTGTGCCTTTGCTCGATCAAATTGTTTTTGTGGGCGGGTGCGCAACCGGTATGTTGATTACCGATCCCGGTGCTGCGCCCGTCCGCCCAACAGTCGACGTCGATGCTATCGTCGAGATTGCGTCTTACACGGAATTGATGGCACTTGAGGACCGCTTGCGGCAGTTAGGTTTCGAGCAACCACACGTGGACGGTGCGCCACTTTGCCGATGGATGCACGGAGATGTAATTCTCGATTTGATGCCCACGGATCCGAAGATTCTCGGTTTTAGCAGTCGCTGGTATCCCCAGGCACTGGCAAGCCCGGAAACTAGATCCGTCGGTGGCCACCAAATCCGCCTCATTTCAGCCCCACATTTCCTGGCGACCAAACTCGAAGCTTTTCACGGCCGGGGACAGTTCGATTACGGTAGGAGCCGTGATGTCGAGGATATCGTTACGGTAGTTGACGGGCGGGCGGAAATCATCGCAGAGGTGGAGCAAGCCGCGCCTTCTCTTCAGCAATACCTTAGCGCTGAATTTGCGTCGTTGCTAACAGAGCGCGATTTTCTGGAGGCCTTACCAGGTCACTTACTTCCAGACGCGGCAAGTCAACAACGCATCCGGATTGTCCTAACCCGAATGCGGCAGATTGCTGGGAGAAGGTGAGCTGTGTCTCTCGTTGAAGTTCGCAACCTGACCAAGACTTTCGATCTTGCGCAGTCCCCGTTCGGCAGCCGCCGCTCGGGCGAAGTCCTGGCCGTGGACGACGTGTCCCTCGAAATTCACCAAGGCGAAACGCTCGGTTTGGTTGGCGAATCCGGATCGGGCAAAAGCACGCTTGGACGCTTGATCCTCCGGCTCATTGAGCCAACTTCGGGCGCCATTTTCTTTGGTGGTGTCGATTTGTTGAAAGCGAACGGTTCCGAAATGCGCCGTCTTCGCCGCGACATGCAGATTATCTTCCAGGACCCGTTCGGTTCGCTCGACCCGCGCTACCGCGTGCAGGACGTAATCGCCGAGCCGCTTGTTCTTCATCGAGAAATTATCGGAGAAAGCCTGAGCCGCGATGCCCGTCGCCAGCGCGTCGCTGAGCTTTTGCGTGCGGTAGGAATGGATGAATCCGCCATGGCCCGCTACCCACACGAGTTTTCCGGTGGCCAACGGCAGCGCATCGGCATCGCCCGCGCTCTTGCTCTGCGCCCGAAGTTCATTGTTGCCGATGAACCGGTTTCCGCGCTCGACGTCAGCGTCGGCGCCCAAATTGTGAATCTTCTGCAACAACTGCAGCGCGATTTCGGTTTAACCTATCTCTTCATTTCGCACTCGATGCCGGTCGTCCGTTACCTCTCCACCCGCGTTGCCGTAATGTATCGTGGCCAGATCGTCGAGATCGGTACCACTCAGCAGATCACCGCCCAGCCACAGCACGCTTACACGCGCAAGCTGCTGGCGGCGACGCCGGAGATGGCGGCGTCATAGCGCTGCATCGCGTCCTGTTGTCATTACGTCAGAAGAAAACTACAATCTCCTCCTGTTTCGGGAGAAGATATGGCGACCAATCCCTCCGCACCACCGCCGCAGCCCTCTCAGCCACTGCAGCTATCTCAGGAATCAGCGCCGCTGTCTGAAGGCCAGCGCCTGGTCAATACTTTCTTTGCTCCCAGCAAGGCTTTCACCGACCTCCGGAGGAACGCCAGTTGGTGGGCGCCATTTCTGATTATCGCGATCGTTTCTGTGATGTTTATCTATGTAGTCGATCAGAAGGTTGGCTTTCCCAAGGTAGTGGAGAATTTGATCCAGTTACAACCCAAGCAGGCCGATCGCATCGACCGCTTGCCCGCCGATCAACGCCAACAGGTCATGCAACGGCAGGTCACTTTTACCAGGATGATCTCCTACGCTATTCCGATCATTGCCCTCGGCATATATGCAGTTTTCGCGGGCGTTCTATTTGCGACCCTCAAATTTGCGGCGAGCGCTGACTTGAAATACAAGACTCTGTTTGCTCTGGTTGTCTACACCAGACTGCCGCTGCTACTGACGACGCTGTTGGCAATACTGTCGCTTCTGGCGGGAGTCAGCGGCGACGGATTCATCATTGATAATCCTGTGGCCACCAATGCCGGATATTTCATCGGCCCAGACGGCTCTCCGGTGCTCCGCGCCTTGCTGACGCCGTTGGATGTCTTCAGTATTTGGACCTTGGTCCTGACCGCCATCGGCATTACCTGCATCAGCAAAGTTAAGCGTGCGACTGCATTCGCCGTAGTGTTCGGCTGGTTCGCGATTGTGGTGTTGGCGAGGGTTGCGATTGCCGCGGCAACTTCATGAGATATCACAAAAAGCCAGAGACTCGGCTCCTTGAGCTTTGAGATTTGAATGTGTGGTGGCGGGGCTTCGCCCCGCTGGACGGGGCAGAGCGCCGTCCCCACACGAGCATTTACAATTGCTCCGCTACCATGCACACCGCGGACGTCGTTCTCATCGGCGGAGGGATTGTCGGCTCCAGCATCGCCTACCACCTCGTCGCAGCCGGCTGCAAGAACGTCCTGGTGATTGAGCGCGAGACCGCGCAGGGCAAGGGATCTACAGGCAAGAGCATGGGTGGTGTCCGCGCTCAGTTCTCGACGCCGGTCAACATCCAGATGTCGCTTTACTCAATCCCGTTCTATGCGAGCTTCGAGGAGCGGCTCGGCTATCCGTGCGACTACCGCCCCCAGGGATATCTTTTTTGCGCGACCAACGAAAAGCACATCGCCTACCTGCGCGCCAATTACGAAAAGCAGATTGCCATGGGATTGAAGAACGTGCGCCTCATCGCCGGCGACGAAATCCGCAGCCAGTTTCCGCAACTCCGCGGCGATGACATTGTTGGCGGCAGCTTCTGCTCCACCGACGGCTTCGTCGATCCCTACAGCGCCATGATCGGCTTCATGACTTGGGCAAGCGATCACGGCGCCACGCTCTGGAAGAATGTCAGCGTCACTGGGATCACGCGCAACATCACTTCCGGCGACGGAACCTTCGAGATCGCAACCACGCGCGACGCAGTTTCGACGCGCACCGTAGTCAACTGCGCCGGACCATGGGCGGCTTCGATCGCGAAGGTGGTTGGCATCGATCTTCTCGTCGAACCCCTGCGCCGCATGCTGGTCCCAACCGAACCGTTCGACCAATTTCCGCACACCGCGCCCATGATCGTCGACATGTCCACGGGCTTCCACTTCCGCCCTGAGAGCCGTGGATTCCTTCTGGCATGGAACGATCCGGAAGAAACGCCCGGCTATAAAACTGATTTCGACGCGAGCTTCATCGAGAAGATCCTGACGCGCGCTGCGAATCGCGTGCCCGTCTTCGAAAATCTCGCGGTCAATCCCCAGCGAGCCTGGGCCGGCCTCTATGAAATGACGCCCGATCATCACCCAATTCTTGGCGTGTCTCCCGAAGTCCCCGGCTTTTTCTTCGCCAACGGCTTCAGCGGACACGGCGTGATGCACGCGCCCGCCACCGGAAAAATTCTGAGCGATTTGATCCTGACCGGGAAGACCGACTTGATCGACGCCTCGCTGCTAAATTTCTCGCGGTTCGCGGAGAGGCGAATGATTCATGAAACGGCGGTGCTGTAGCTCGCGACACAATCGTTTATCATGGCGTCCAGAAAGAGCCTTAACCACAGGGGACACAGAGGCGCACACAGGGAACAACGGGATTTCCCCTGTGTCCCTCTGTGTTCCCTGCGGTTAAGATTTTTTCGTCCACGACATGCCGCAGGAACTTAACTACTGGCTAACCACGGTTCAAATGCCCGCTCCCCCGGCACCGTCATTACCGGAGAGCGCTGACGTCGCCATCATCGGCGCCGGATTCACCGGACTCTCCGCCGCGCTAGCACTCGCCAAGCGCGGCGCGAAGGTCGTTGTGCTCGAAGCGGAAACCATCGGCTGGGGCGCAAGTTCGCGCAACGGAGGCATGGTGCTCACCGGACTGAAGCTGGGCGTCAACCAGCTCATCTCGATGTACGGACGCGAACTCACCCGCCGCATGTACGCTGCGTCGCTTGAGACCATCGATTCTGTCGAGTGCATCGTGAAAGCGGAGAACATAGCCTGCGGTTTCACCCGCACCGGACACCTCGAAGTCGCCTGCAAGAAGGCGCATTTCGACGACTACTCCCGCCAGGCGGAAGTGATCGCGCGCGAATTCAATCACCATCTGCGCGTCGTGGTTCGCGACCAGTTGCCGAGCGAAATCGGTTCCAGCATTTATTACGGTGGCATGGTCGACGAAGCTTCAGCCGGCCTTAATCCCGCGAGCTACGTTGCCGGACTCGCAACCGCCGCTCTGCGCGCGGGCGCCCAGATCTCCGAGCACACCCGACTGCAACACATACAGCGCGAATCCCGTGACGGCGCACCCGGCTTCAACCTCACCACCTCACGCGGCAGCTTCTGGTCGCGCAATGTGCTGATCGGAACCAGCGGCTACACGGGCGCGGCGACCCCCGCGCTGCGGAGGAAAATCATTCCCATCGGATCCTTCATCATCACCACCGAGGTTCTTCCCGAAGCGTTGGCCCGCGAACTCAGCCCGCGCAATCGTCAGATCTACGATTCCAAAAACTATCTTTATTACTATCGCCTCACCCCCGACAACCGAATGTTGTTCGGCGGTCGCGCCGCGTTTTTCCCGGAGACCGATCAGACCATCCGCAAGAGCGCCGAAATTCTGCGCCTGGGCATGATCGACGTCTATCCGCAACTGCGCAACACCGAAGTCGAATACGTCTGGGGCGGTACGCTCGATTTCTGCTTCGACATGATGCCGCACGCTGGGCAAATCGACGGCGTCTATTTCGCCCTCGGATATGCTGGACACGGCGTCGCCATGGCCACCTATCAAGGCCAGAAGATGGCCGAATGGATCGCCGAAGGGAAGACCGACAACCCGTTCACGGAGATCGCATTCCCCGGAGCGCCCCTCGGCCTGTATAACGGCAAGCCGTGGTTCCTGCCGTTCGCGGGGGCGTATTACAAGGTACTCGACTGGGTGTCCTAAAACATGTAGCAGTTTCCCCTGTGACCCCAGTGTCCTCTGTGGTGAAGATTTTGTTCGCCACAGTGGACACGGAGAGTCGGGGGATTCACGATTGACCGGAGAGACTTATGTCATTGTTTGGCCTCATCGAATACGCCGACGCCAGCCCCGAAGTTCGCGTCATCTACGACGACATCATGGCGACGCGCAAGACAGACTGGATCAACAATTTCTGGAAAGCGATCGCGCACGACCCAGTCATGCTCAAGCGGACTTGGGAAGACATCAAGCAGATCATGGCCCCCGGAGCGCTCGACCCGCTCACCAAAGAAATGATCTACGTCGCGGTCTCGGTTACTAACCAGTGCGAATACTGCATTGCCTCGCACACCGCCTCCGCGATAAACAAAGGCATGACCGACGCCCAGTTCAAAGAATTGATGTCCGTAGTCGGGATGGCGAACGAAACCAATCGCCTGGTCGCTGGGTACCAGGTGGAAGTCGACGACCGCTTCAAACCGCAAACCGGAAAATGAAGCGCGTCCCAAGGCGAGGGTGTCAGGTCTAAGGGACGAAGTTGAACCGTCTTTGGTTTCCTGAGACCTAAGACCTGACACCTGAGACCTTTCTTCTTGATACCGAGCCCTCGCGAAGTTCTATAATCATTAAACTTGCATCAGGACGTGAAGCAAGACTCGAATCTTCACACAGGGGTCAAGACTCGAATCACTTGGACACGAATCGCGAGATACAGCGAACCACGAGCGCACTCGAAAGAGGTGACGTATGGCCGAGATGACAGTGACTCCGGTTGCAACCCACGGTTTTTTCCTGGACGGGAAATGGCTGGAGGAAGGTGACCTCGTCGAGGTGCACGCGCCTTACGACGGCGCTCTCATCGCGTATGTCCACCAGGGACGCTCCGAACACGCGGAAGCCGCCATTGCTGCCGCCGTCAAGGCATTCGGAACCACCCGGCGGCTGCCCGCCTTCGAACGTCAACGAGTTCTGCGCCAGATCGCGATCGGCATTCACGATCGCAAAGAAGAATTTTCACGCACCATTGCTCTCGAAGCGGGCAAACCCATCAAGAGCGCGCGCACCGAAGTTGACCGCGCTGTCTTTACCTTCAATATCGCCGCCGAAGAAACGGTCCGTGGCTACGGCGAATATTTGCCGCTCGATTGGCAGCAGTCGACTGCCGGCCGTTGGGGCATCATCAAACGTTTTCCTCTCGGTCCCATCGCCGGTATTACGCCCTTCAATTTCCCGTTGAATCTGGTTGCTCACAAAGTCGCGCCGGCCATTGCCGCCGGCTGTTCCATGGTGCTCAAGCCCGCGCCCCAGACGCCGCTTACCTCGCTGCTGCTCGCGGAAGTGATCCAGCAAGCGGGATGGCCCGATGGCGGATTCAATGCGGTATTGCTGTCGAACGAGGATTCCGGGCTGCTGGTCACCGATGAACGCATCAAGCTCATCAGTTTCACTGGCAGTGCTGCGGTCGGCTGGGCTATCAAGAACAACGCAGGAAAGAAAAAAGTCGTTCTCGAGCTCGGAGGCAATTCGGGCGTCATCGTCCACAGCGACACCGATCTCGAATATGCCGCCGACCGCTGCGTCACCGGAGGCTTTGCTTATGCTGGACAATCCTGCATTTCGGTGCAGCGCATTCTGGTCGAGCACTCCGTCTATGGAAAATTCACCGAGCTATTGCTGGCTGGAGTCCGCAAACTGAAAGTCGGAGATCCGCTCGACGAATCGAGCGACCTCGGCCCGCTTATCCGCGAGAGCGATGCCATCCGCGCCGCCGAGTGGGTGCAGGAGGCGGTTCGCGGTGGTGCCCGCGTGCTTTGCGGCGGCAACCGCAAAGGCACGCTGTTTGAGCCCACCGTGCTTACCGGCACCAAGCCCAACATGAAAGTGAATTGCCAGGAAATTTTTGCGCCGGTCGTGACCGTCGAGCCCTACAACGATTTCGCGTCCGCCCTCAGGCAGATCAACAGTTCTGCCTATGGTCTGCATGCCGGACTATTCACCCGCGACGCCAAACTAATCTTTCAGGCCTACGATGAACTCGAAGTTGGAGGCTTGATTGCCGGCGACGTTCCCACTTTTCGCATCGACCACATGCCTTATGGCGGCGTCAAAGATTCCGGACTTGGCCGAGAAGGTTTGCGCGATGCGATTGAGGAGATGACCGAGCCGAAGCTGCTCGTCATGAACTTGCGCTAATGATTTCCCGGCTTTGATTCTGGGCAAACTCGACCGCGTGCCCACTGATCAGATTCCCGGAGCGCAATAAAGAAAAAGTTCGCCTGGGGTGTTCCAAAAAATCGCACAACTGTATATACTCACCTGTTTCCGGGTTTCCGTGCCGTGCGTCACAAGTGTGGGTGACGTGATTTCATACCATCATGTTTAGCCGGGAGCGGCGTAGACCGAGCCCGCCAGCAATCGACGCGATCTTCAATGCAGATTTTTCCACGCAGCACCAATGCAATTTCACGGGCCTCTTTGTTCGGCCCGGTCTTCGTCGCCGCAGCCCTGTTCTGGGGAATGGCGCAGCTCCAGCGCTCGCCCTACATCACCTACGCGGGAGTGAGAAAATCGCAGCCCGTGCCCTTCAGCCACCAGCACCACGTGACCGGGCTTGGCATCGACTGCCGCTACTGTCACACTTCGGTGGAGCAGTCGAGTTTCGCAGGCATTCCGCCCACCAAGACCTGCATGAACTGCCACTCGCAGATTTGGACCAACGCTCCGATGCTTGAGCCCGTTCGAGCCAGCTACCGAACCGGCGAGTCGCTCCAGTGGACGCGCATCAACCAGCTGCCGGACTTCGTTTATTTCAACCACAGCATTCATGTCACCAAGGGTGTTGGCTGCAACGACTGCCACGGGCCCGTGGACCAGATGCCGCTCATGTACCAGGAGGCATCGCTGCAGATGGAGTGGTGTCTCAACTGCCACCGTGCGCCGCAAGAATTTCTGCGCCCGCGCGAGCAAGTTTTCAACATGCGCTACCAGCAACCTACCGCATCGTTGCCTGTAAAGTTTGACGGCACCACTTACACCGACCAGGACTCGCTCGGTTCCGCCCTGGTGAAGAAATATCAGCTGCGTACCGAGAAGGACATCACGAGCTGCAGCACTTGTCATCGCTGAGATCGTCATCGCTGAGATATTGGATTCGAAGACCACGAAGATGGAAAACGCTAAATCAAAACGCGAAGACGTTTGTCCCGGCAAGAAACCCGCCAATCGAATGGACCGGGCCACTGTCGAGCGCCAGCTAAAGGAAACGAAGGGGCCAGAGTATTGGCGCAGTTTGGAAGAACTCGCCGGGTCGCCCGAATTCCAGGACATGCTGCACCGCGAATTTCCCAAGGGCGCGTCGGAGTGGCTCGATTCCGTCTCCCGCCGCGGCTTCCTCCAGTTGATGGGCGCTTCCCTCGCCATGGCGGGTATGACAGGGTGCACCAAACTTCCCCTGCAGGAAATCGTCCCCTACGTCCGCCAGCCCGAGCAGGTCATTCCGGGCGTCGCGATGTACTACGCCACCGCGTTCACGCTCAGCGGATATGCGAATCCTCTGCTGGTCGAAAGCCATCTCGGCCGTCCCACCAAGATTGAAGGCAACAACCTGCATCCGGCGAGCCTGGGCGGCACCGACATATTCGCGCAGGCTTCGATCCTTGGGATGTATGATCCCGACCGCTCCCAGGCCATTACTCATCTCGGTGATGTGGAGCCCTGGGCGGAGTTCGTAAAGGAGATCAAAGGCCCTCTAGCCGTCCAGAAGGCATTAGCTGGCGCGGGAATTCGCATCCTCACCCAGACCATCTCTTCGCCAACCTTGAAAGACCAGATGCAAGCCTTCCTCGCCATGTATCCCAAGGCGAAGTGGCATGTCTACGAACCGGTGAATCGCGACAACACACTTGAAGGCGCAAAGCTGGCGTTCGGCGAAGCGCTGGAGACGCAATACCGGCTCGAGAATGCGGCTGTGATCGTTTCGCTCGACGCCGACTTTCTCTACGCGGGCTTTCCGGGGAATGTGCGCTACATCCGCGATTTCGCGAAGAAGCGCAATCCCGACGCGGAAATGAGCCGGATGTATGTGGTCGAGAGCAATCCATCTTCGACCGGAGCGAAAGCCGATCACCGCTTACCGGTGCGCGCGAGTGAGGTCGAAGGCTTCGCCAGAGCGATTGCATCCGCGGTGGGTGTGAATGTCGGCGGAGCCCCTTCTTCCGGGGAGCACACGAAGTTTGTAGAGAGCGTCGTCGAGGATCTCCAGAAACATGAGGGTGAAAGCGTCATCATTGCCGGCGACCATCAGCCACCGGCCGTGCACGCCTTGGCCCACGCCATGAACGTGGCGCTGGGCAATGTCGGCAAGACGGTCGTCTACACCGACCCGGTGGACTCCAATCCGGTCAACCAAGTCGAATCTCTGCGCGACCTGGTCTCCGATATGCGCACTGGCCAAGTGGATCTGCTAGTCATCATGGGCGGCAATCCGGTTTACGATGCGCCCGCGGATCTCGGCTTTCGCGACTGCCTGAAGAATTCCAAGATCAGCCTCCGCATTTACCACGGTCTCTACGAGAACGAGACGGCGGAACTCTGCCACTGGAGTGTCAACGAGGCGCACTATCTCGAAGCCTGGAGCGATGGCCGCGCCTATGACGGCACGGTGAGCGTGGTTCAGCCGCTGATCGCGCCTCTCTATGCAGGCAAGAGCGCTCACGAAATGCTGTCGGCCCTCGTCAGTGTGCCCGATGCCACGGGCTACGAAATCGTTCGCGGTCACTGGCAGAAGCAGCACGCTGGTCCGGAGTTCGAGGCATGGTGGCGCAAGACATTAAACGACGGATTTATCGAGGGCTCGGCCTACCCGCCGAAGTCGGTTTCGTTGAAGCTCCAGTCACTCCCCGTCGCCGCCGCTGTCGGTGCTAACAGTCTCGAGGTCAATCTGCGCCGCGATCCCTCCGTCTACGACGGCCAATTCGCCAACAACGGATGGCTCCAGGAATTGCCCAAGCCCATGTCGAAACTGACCTGGGACAACGCCGTCCTGATCGGCCCAAAGATGGCCGACCGCGAAGGCATCAAGACCATGGACGTGGTTACGCTCGAGCTGGGTGGACGGAAAATCACTGGCCCGGTCTGGATACAAGCCGGCCATCCCGATCATTCCGTCACCGTGCATCTCGGCTACGGCCGCCGCAAGGCGGGACGCGCCGGCACCGGCGCCGGATTCGACGCCTACGTCCTGCGCACCACGAATGCGCTCTGGTTCGCGACCGGCGGCAAGCTCACCAAGACCGGAGACCACTATCAGCTCGCCTCCACCCAGGGCTACCAGACCATGGATACGGGCGACGGTGAGACGCGTCCGCTGGTAAGAGCAGCAACGCTCGAGGAATACCGCAAAGAGCCCAAGTTCGCGAAGGAGGGTGAGCCGCCGGCAGCGCTCACGCTCTATCCCGGCTATGACTATAAGAAGTCGCCCGACGCCTGGGGAATGACAATTGACCTCAACGCCTGCGTGGGCTGCAACAACTGCATCATCGCCTGCCAGTCGGAGAACAACATCGCCGTGGTCGGCAAAGAGCAAGTGGTGAAGGGCCGCCACATGCACTGGATCCGCGTCGATGCCTACTATCAGGGAGACCGCGACGCTCCCCAGGCCTATTTCCAGCCGGTGCCCTGCATGCAGTGCGAGAATGCGCCCTGCGAACTGGTGTGTCCCGTGGGCGCGACCGTGCACAGCAGCGAAGGCCTGAACGACATGGTCTACAACCGCTGTATCGGCACCCGCTATTGTTCGAACAACTGTCCGTACAAGGTGCGCCGCTTCAACTTCCTGCTGTTCCAGGATTGGGAGACTCCGCAGTACAAATTGATGCGCAATCCCGACGTCAGCGTGCGCAGCCGCGGCGTGATGGAAAAGTGTACTTACTGCGTGCAGCGCATCACCGAGCACCGCATTAACGCTGAAACCGCGGCGGTGCGCGAGAATCGCGAATTCAAAATCGAAGACGGCTCGTTGCAAACTGCCTGCCAGCAGTCCTGTCCGGCCGATGCAATCGTCTTCGGCAACATCAACGATCCCAACAGCCGGGTAGCGAAGCTCAAGGCGCAAGACCGTAACTACGGTTTGCTGGCCGACCTGAACACCAGACCCCGCACCACCTACCTGGCGGAGATTCGCAACCCTAACCCTGAACTGGAAACGTAAGCGGAGCGCAAGTCGAGAAATAAAGAGATGCCAGACCATCTGGACAATGTCGAAGTAGCGAACCAGCGGGCTCCCGTAATCGAGCCCGGGTACACGTTCGGCACGATTACCGACAAGATCAGCTCCATCGTGCTGACGCGCCCGACCTCGCTCGGCTGGGTCGTCGGCTTCGGAGCCGGCTTCCTGGTAACGATGATGCTGCTCTTCGCGCTCGGCTACTTGTTTATCAAAGGTACTGGCATTTGGGGCATCAACATCCCCATCGGCTGGGGCTTCGCGATCGTCAACTTCGTGTGGTGGATCGGCATCGGACACGCCGGCACGCTCATCTCCGCCATCCTTCTATTGCTGCGGCAGTCCTGGCGCAACTCCATCAACCGGTTCGCCGAGGCCATGACGCTGTTTGCGGTCGCTTGCGCCGGCATCTTCCCGCTGGTGCACACTGGTCGTCCGTGGCTCGCTTACTGGATGTTCCCCTACCCGAACACCATGAACTACTGGCCGCAGTTCCGCAGCCCGCTGCTGTGGGACGTGTTTGCCGTCTCGACGTATTTCACCATCTCGCTCCTGTTCTGGTTCATCGGACTCATTCCCGATTTGGCCACGCTGCGCGACCGCGCCGACAACAAGTACGCACGCATGAGCTACGGCCTGCTCGCCATGGGATGGCGCGGGTCCGCCCGCCATTGGGCCCGCTACGAGTCCGCTTATCTGCTGCTCGCCGGCCTCGCCACTCCACTCGTGCTCTCCGTCCACACCGTCGTGAGCTTCGATTTCGCGGTTGCGATTGTGCCGGGATGGCACACCACGATTTTTCCACCCTACTTCGTCGCGGGCGCCATTTATTCCGGCTTCGCGATGGTGTTGATGCTCGCGATCCCAATACGCAAGATCTACGGCCTTGAGGACTTCATCACCGACCGCCACCTGCAGAATTCCGCCAAGGTCATGCTCGCCACCGGCTGGATCGTGGCCTACGGCTACGGGATCGAAGCCTTCACCGGCTGGTACGGTGGCAACCGCTACGACCAGGCTCTGCTGTGGAATCGTCTGCACGGCCCATACGCGGGCTTGTATTGGATGTTGCTGATCTGCAACATCTTCATCCCGCAGTTGCTGTGGTTCCGCAAGATGCGCACCAACCCGGTGTGGCTCTTCATGATCTCGGGCGTCATCCTGGTGGGCATGTGGCTGGAGCGATTCGTCATCATCGTGCTCAGCCTGTCGCGTGACTTCCTTACGTCGTCGTGGGGAATGTACTACCCAACGCGTTGGGACTGGATGACCTACTTCGGCACCATCGGCATGTTCCTGACCGCCATGTTCCTCTTTGTGCGCATCCTGCCGATGATCTCCATCTTCGAAATGCGCACACTCCTGCCCGAGGCGGAGGTGAAGCCCGAATGAAGCGCGTTCCCACGTACGGAATCATGGCCGAGTTCGCATCGGCCCAGGACTTGGTCACGGCGGCCCGGCACACGCATGAGGCCGGCTATCGGAAGATCGATGCCTTCAGCCCGTTCCCAGTGGAAGAATTGGCTGACGCCATCGGATTCCACAAGAACAACGTGCCACTGGTAACGCTGATCGGCGCCATCGTCGGAGGCCTCACCGGCTACCTGATGCAGTACTGGATGGCGGTGGTCAACTACCCGGTCAATGTGGGTGGCCGTCCTTATCATTCCTGGCCATCGTTCATCATTATTACGTTCGAGCTGACGATTCTGTTCGGCGGCATCTCGGCGGTATTCGGCATGCTCGCGTTGAATGGTTTGCCCATGCCTTACCACCCCGTCTTCAACGTGCCGCGCTTTGCGCTGGCGAGCAAGGACCGCTTTTTCCTGATCGTGTTCGCTTCCGATCCCAAATACGACGCGAACGGCACACGCCAGTTCCTGGAAAGCCTGCACGCCCGCTCCGTGTCGGAGGTTCCCGGTTAAGCTCATGGCGATCTTCCGAAATTTCGAGCGAAAATTCGCGCCGGTCCTGTTGCTGGCTGTGATGGGCACGGTGGGCTGCCGTCTCGATATGCACGTGCAACCGCGCTACAACCCATTGGCGAAGAGTGATTTCTTTCCCGACCAGCGGGCGGCCCGTCCCCGGGTCGAAGGTACCGTAGCCCGCGGAGACGAGCGCGTCGACGCCTACTTCTATACCGGCAAGATCGGAAACAACGACGGCGACTTCATGCCGTTCCCCGTCACCCAGGAAGTGCTCGAGCGTGGGCGTGAACGTTACAACGTCTACTGCGCGCCCTGCCACTCGCGCGTGGGTGACGGCAATGGCTTCGTCCCGTCGCGGGGATTCGCGCGCAAACCGCCTTCCTATCACATCGAGCGGCTGCGGAAGGCCCCGATCGGCTACTTTTTCGACGTAGCGACCAACGGATTCGGCATTATGCTCGATTATTCCGCGCAGATCTCAGTGCGCGATCGCTGGTGTATCGCAGCCTACATTCGGGCGCTGCAGTTGAGCCAAAATGCCACTGCGGCCGACGTCCCCACCGGGCAGAGCGTCCCGTCGAGGGCTCCGGAGTTCATGGAGCCGGGCACCGGAGCGACGTTGCCACAGCCGGCGCCGAGTCCGGCAAAAGCCGCGAAAGGGGAGACGGAATGAGCACATCACCCGCAGCGCAGCTCGATCTAACCACGTCTCCCATCATCAAAGTCATCCAGAGGCGATCGCTCATCATCGGCGTCGTCGCCAGCGTGCTCGCGCTTTACCTCGCCCTTACCAACCCGACGGTCTTTTTCCGCGGATACCTGGTCTCCTACATGGATTGGCTGGGCATTTGCCTTGGATCGATGGCCATCGTCATGGTCCGTCACATGACCGGCGGCGGATGGGGCACGGTGATCCGGCGCATCCTCGGCGCCTCCATGCGCACCCTGCCGCTGCTGATCCTGATGTTCGTTCCTATGCTCTTTGCCGTGCCCAGGCTTTATCCGTGGGCGATGCCACTCGATTCCATCACCGATCCGGCCATTCGTGAGCACCTGGAAAAACACGCTTTCATCCTGCGCGATTACCTGAACTATCGCGGCTTCGTGATCCGCGCGGTGATCTACTTTGCCATCTGGTTCGTGCTGCAGTACCTGCTCAGCAAATTTTCCTTCGAGCACGACCAGCCGCCATTCGCCGATACCAGCGCCCGATTCAAAGTGGTAAGCGCCCCCGGCATCATCCTCTATACGGTCACCATCTCGTTCGCCGCGATCGACTGGGTCATGTCACTCGACCCGAGTTGGGTCTCGACCATCTATGGCCTGCTGTTCGTGGCCGGCGAGTTGGTGTCGGCCCTTTGCTTTGCCATTGTCATCGAACGGATTCTCTTCAACTATCGTCCCATGTCGGTTCTGTTGCGGCCCAGTTTCGTGCACGACCATGGCAACTTCCTGCTCGCGTTCGTCATGGTGTGGGCCTATTTCTCATTTTCGCAGTGGCTCATCATCTGGGCGGGCAACTTGCCGGAAGAGATTACCTGGTACTACCGTCGCCTGCATGGCGGATGGCAATTCGTTGGCCTGTTTCTGGTGGTCTTTCATTTCTTTGTTCCGTTTTTCATGCTGCTGTCCCGCTCGTTCAAGCGTGACATTACTCGCCTGGTCTGGCTGGCCGCCTGGATGCTCGTCGCCCGCTACATCGATCTGTTCTGGCACATCGAACCCAGCTTCTCCGAGACTTTCACCGTCACCCTGGCGGACCTCGCCATCCCCTTCGCCATGGGCGGAATCTGGATCGCGTACTTCTGCCACAACCTGAGTGCGCGGCCGCTGGTTCCTGCCTACGACGCGACTGCGCAGGACGTACTGGAGCCGGCGCATGAGTGACGACAAAATCACGAATCAGCCGACGTCCCTTCACGACGGCTTCGAGCCCGAAGATCTCACTCCGAAGGGTCCGTTTTATTTCATGGCAGGTCTGGTGCTCCTCGGCCTCGTCATTTATCTCATCGCGTTCGGCATCTACCGCTTCCTCGACAGTTACCAAACCGCGCACCAGCCTGCCGTGAGCCCCTTGGTGACCCCCGAGGCCGACACCCGCACCATGACGCATGAGGAAACACAAACTTTCCCGCAGCCACGCCTCGAAGAAAACGAGCGCACGCAGCTGCGCTCCTTCATCGAGGATCAGGACCAGAAGCTCGCCACCTACGACTGGGTGGATAGAGACAAAGGTATTCTGCGGATTCCGATCGACCGCGCCATGGAGTTGATCGCAAAGCGCGGCTTGCCGGTGCATGCGGAGGGCGCATCTTCGGCACCGAGCTCCGCCGCGAAGACCTCCACGGAGAAGACCTCCGCGGCGAAGCCTTCCGCGCCGGTAAAGAAGCAAACCCCCAAGGCGCGGACCACCAAAGCCGCCGCTTCGGGCAACTGAAAATTGACCGCGCTGGCCGGGGCCGGGCAACCGGCGCGCGAGAGGACGTTAGCAGTGAGCAGCACAAGGCAATTCGTGAACTCGATCGCGCAAGCTTTTCTAGGACTGGCGCTCCTCGCCGGAGCCGCCCGGGGCCAGGGCATGGGCAACGACATTATGTCGCCTCCGCCCAACGTCCGTCCGCCAGGATTGAAGAACGTTGGCATTCAGCAGAACCTCAACCAGCAGATTCCGCCCGACCTCTTATTCACCGACGACCTGGGCCGCCAGGTGAAGTTGGGCGATTACTTCGGCCAGAAGCCGCTGATCCTCAATTTCGTCTACTACGGCTGCCCCATGCTGTGCGGCGAAGAGCTGGCCGGCCTGGAAAGCACTCTGCGCGTGCTGAAGTTCGATGTAGGCAAGGAATTCGACGTCATCACTATCAGCTTCGATCCCAAAAATACTCCCGAGATCGCGGCGAAAAAGAAAGAGCAGTTCCTGCGGCGGTACAACCGTCCCGGCGCCGAGCGCGGATGGCATTTCCTGGTAGGCCAGCCCGACGCGATTGCCGTAGTCACGAAGGCGGCCGGATTTCAATACGAATACGATCCCAAGACCGAACAATTCGCGCACTCAACCGCCATCATGGTGCTCACGCCGCAAGGCAAGATCGCCCAGTACTACTACGGCATCGAGTATCCGCCCAATGATGTGCGCCTGGCCCTGGTGGAGGCATCGCACAACCGCATCGGCAACGTGGTCGACGAATTACTGCTGTACTGCTATCACTACGATCCCGAGAAGGGTAAGTACAGCGCCACCGTCATGCGCATTTTGCGCTTGATGGCCGTGGCCACCATGCTGTGCCTCGGAGCGCTTTTCTTTGGGATGATTCGCCGTGGTCCAGACAAAATTCGTCCAGACAACTTTCGTCCCGACAACCTTCAAGGAGCCGCCAGGTAATCATGTTTGGACACTTTCCACTTTGGCCCGAGAGCGCCTCCACCAACGCCGGAAACGTGGATGCCCTCTACATCTTTCTGCTGCTGGTCTCGGGCATCATGACCGCGTTGATCTTCTCCGTGCTGACGGTTTTCGCCGTCAGGTTCCGCAAACACAGAGGGCAGCGCGCCGTGCAAATCGAAGGTTCCCACCACCTGGAAATCACCTGGTCCATCATCCCCTTCTGCGTGATGATGGTGTTCTACATCTGGGGCGCGGTGATCTTCTTCCAGGAACGTACGCCTCCGCAGGACGCCACCGAGGTCTACACCGTCGCTAAACAATGGATGTGGAAGTTCGAGCACCAGGGAGGGCAGCGCGAAATCAACGAACTCCATGTGCCCGTCGGCCGCGACGTCAAGATGATCATGACCTCGCAGGACGTGATCCACAGCTTCTTCGTGCCCGCCTTCCGCATCAAGCAGGACGTGCTCCCCGGCCGCTATACCACCCTCTGGTTCCACGCCACCAAGCCCGGCACCTACCACCTGTTCTGTTCCCAGTACTGCGGAACTCAGCACTCGGGAATGATCGGCTGGATAACCGTTATGGAACCGCGCGACTACGAAGCGTGGATGAGCGGCAGTGCCGGCAACCAGCCGCTGGCCGTGACCGGCGAGAAACTGTTTTCCGAACTGGGCTGTGTCACTTGCCATCGCTCTGACACGCAGGGCCGGGGCCCGAACCTGGTGGGCGTCTTCGGCAAACGTGTGCTCCTCGAGGACGGCCGCACCGTGACCGCCGACGAGAATTACATCCGCGAGTCGATCCTCGAACCGGGCGCCAAAATCGTCCAGGGCTTCAAGCCCGTCATGCCGACTTTTCAGGGCCAGGTCACTGATGAGCAACTGAACGCGCTGATCGAATACGTGAAATCGCTGGCCGCGCCGCAGCCGGGACGGTCCGCCAATACCAGCCCCGTGGCCGGGGCGAGTCCGCAACTTTAGATGGAAAAGTGCAGGTGAGGTGAATGGCAACAACTGACGGACCAGATTTCGGAGAACGCGAGAGCTACCTGAATGCGGGCCATGGGCTCAAGTCTTGGCTCCTGACGGTGGACCACAAGCGCATCGCGCTCCTCTACTTGATCTCGATTACCTTCTTCTTCTTTATTGGTGGCTTTTTCGCGCTGCTCATCCGACTGGAGTTGCTGACCCCCGGTGGCGAACTCGTCCAGTCCGACACCTACAACAAACTGTTCACCATGCACGGACAGGTCATGGTCTTCTTCTTCCTTATCCCTGCCGTGCCCGCCGTGCTCGGCAACTTCCTCATCCCTCTCATGATCGGGGCCAAGGATCTCGCCTTCCCGCGCATCAACCTGCTCAGCTGGTACCTCTATATTATCGGCGGCACGCTGATGGTCTACACCATCCTCAACGGCGGCGTCGATACCGGCTGGACCTTCTACACTCCCCTCAGCACCGAGTTCCTGAAGACCAACGTCATCTCCGCCGCCGTCGGTATCTTCTTCGCGGGCTTTTCCTCGATCCTCACCGGACTGAACTTCATCGTCACCATCCACCGCATGCGCGCTCCCGGAATGACCTGGAATCGCCTGCCCCTGTTTGTCTGGGCCCACTACGCCACCAGCATCATTCAAGTGCTGGGTACGCCCGTCGTGGCCATCACCCTGGTGCTGGTAGCACTCGAGCGCCTGTTCCACCTGGGCGTTTTCAATCCCGCGCTAGGCGGAGACCCACTCCTGTTCCAGCATCTGTTCTGGTTTTACTCCCACCCCGCCGTCTACATCATGATTCTGCCCGGCATGGGCATCGTCAGCGAAGTCGTTTGCTGCTTTTCACGCAAGCGCATATTCGGCTACACGGCGATGACCCTGGCCGTAGTCGGCATAGCTGTGATCGGCTTCCTGGTCTGGGCGCACCACATGTTCGTGGCCGGCATCTCGATCTATGCCGCGCTCATCTTCTCGCTCCTCAGTTATTTCGTAGCCGTGCCCTCCGCCATCAAAGTGTTTAACTGGACCGCCACCATGTACAAGGGGTCCATCACCTATCAGACCCCCATGCTCTACGCCTTCGGCTTCGTCGGCCTGTTCACCATCGGAGGTTTGACCGGCCTCTTCCTTGCCTGCCTCGGCGTCGACGTACACGTGCACGACACCTATTTCATCATTGCGCACTTCCACTACATCATGGTCGGAGGCATGGTGATGGCCTACCTCGGCGGGATGCACTTCTGGTGGCCTAAAATCTCCGGCCGCATGTATCCCGAGGGTTGGGGCAAGCTAGCCGCGCTCATCGTCTTTATCGGATTCAACCTGACCTTTTTCCCCCAGTTCATCCTGGGCTACATGGGAATGCCGCGGCGCTATCACTCATACCCGCCCGAATTCCAGATCCTGAACGTGCTCTCGACTGCGGGCGCCACCATTCTCGCCGTCGGCTACCTGCTCCCCATGGTGTACTTCACGTGGTCCATGCGCTACGGCAAGCCGGCCCCTCCAAACCCATGGAATGCCGCGGGCCTGGAGTGGCAGACCCACTCCCCGCCCCCCACTTTCAACTTCGACGAGCAGCCGGTCGTCACCTGGGAAGCCTATAACTACGACGAGATAGGCGAGATTCCAGAGAAAGAGAAAGAGGAGGTTCCCGTTGCCCACTAGTCAAGCGGCGGTCGACGAACACGCACACGAGAACCCGGCGCTCCTGCACCACTTCGCGACCGAGGCGCAGCAGAAGAATGCTGCGAGCCTGGGCATGTGGGTTTTCCTCGCCCAGGAAGTCATGTTCTTCGGCGGCCTTTTCTGCGCCTACCTTATTTATCGCTACAAGTACTTCGGGGACTTCGGCTCCGCCAGTCAGCAGTTGAACATTTGGCTAGGTGCGATCAACACCGTCGTACTCATCTGCTCCAGCCTGACCGTGGTTCTCGCCGTTCGTGCCGCCCAGCTCGGCAAGCGCATGGCGCTCGTGTGCTGGCTGGTCGCTACCATCTTTCTGGGTCTCGTCTTTCTGGGCATCAAAGCCGACGAGTATGCCGAAAAATTCGAGAAGCATCACGTCCCCGGAGCCAGCTTCAGCTATCACGAGTTGCTTCCCGGTCAGCAGAAGTTCCCCGAGGCGGAACGCCAGTACGCCAATCCCCATCACGCCGAGATGTATTTCTCGCTCTATTTCGCGATGACCGGCATGCACGCTCTACATATGATCATCGGCGTCGGCCTGTTCGCATTCCTGGCCTTCATGGCCTGGCGCGGCAAATACACGCCCAATTACTACACGCCCATCGAAAACGCGGGCCTGTACTGGCACTTCGTCGATATTGTCTGGATTTACTTGTTTCCGTTGCTGTACCTGATCGACCGACATAGGTGAGATAAGCATTAGGTGAGATAACCGTGGGTGACATAACAATGTCTGATCAAAATTCCGCTTCCGAACACGTTTCCGAGCATATATCCACGCTCGGCTCTTCCGTCGCCATCTGGCTGGCCTTGCTCGCCGGCACGGCCATCACCGTGGCGGCCGCCAACATCGACCTCGGCCCGTTCAACATCATTGTCGCCCTCACCATCGCGACCATCAAGGCCACCCTGGTCGTGCTCTTCTTCATGCACGTGAAGTACACGCATGAGAAGTTGACCGGCCTGGTTATTGTGAGCGCGATCTTCTTTCTGTTCATCCTGCTCGCCCTCAGCATGGCGGACTACACCACGCGCCTCTGGCGTTGATGTCCGCCGGCCACCCGATCTTGCATAGTGGATCAGTTTGAATTTGTTTTGGACGGGCACGGGCTTTCGGCCGTGCCGGTGCCAAATTTACGGATTTTTTTGTTTTCCGACCTTTTAGAATCATCAGGTTGGGGATAAAATCCCGAAAAATCTTTGGGTTTAAAGGACTTATATGTAAAATATTCCATAATAAGGACTTAGGGACGTGGTGGCCGGGCGGGGACGCCCTGCGCTCCACTAACTACTCCAATGAGAAAAGGGCGCGGGAATGTTCCGCGCCCTTTTTTTGGCTATATCTCTATTATATCAATTCCAACCTACCCATACCGACAAGCTTTGCCACTTTATTTTCCACACGAATTCATCGACTTACGAGGAAAATCGCCACAACGGGGGCTTGACAAGATCTCGGGTGGGGGGCAGTTTGGAAGACACATTCCCCCAGCGGCTACCACCTTGCAAAAGCTCCAACCCGGGATATAATTCAGCTCAAATGGCAACCGGTCCGGAAGTCGCAAAAGCGCCGGGGATGGTCCCTGACGAGCTGAAGCACGAGCCGCGCTCGAAGGGCCTGACCACCCCCCGCAAGAAAAAACCGAAAGAACTAGCCGTCATCACGGAGTGCTGCACCGGCTGCGCGGGATCACCGGCGTGCGTAGAGTATTGTCCGGTCGAAGACTGCATGTTCTGGATTCCGGATGACGATCATCCACCCTTCGGCCGCATCGAGGTAGACCCAATCCTCTGCATCGGCTGCAAGAAGTGCCTCAGCAAGGGTCCCGAGGGCGCTTTCCTCGATGGATGCCCATGGGACGCAATCGTCATGGTAGACATTGCGGAAGTGGAAAAAGAAGTCGGCCCGATGAGCTATTAGGGCAGTTTCACACTTAGAAAAGGTCGAACCACGGGGGGCACAGAGGTACACAGGGGAACAGGGAAACCCGAGTTCGAATCGCCGACTGCAGAGTCGGCCTTGGATATCTACCTACTTGCTGGCTCTCTCTTGAATCGCCCGTTCAGCCTCAATCGCCTGCAAACGCAGCCGCTCCGGAACCTCAGGCACCTCTCGTTGGTAGGGACGAATCGCAGGCAGGTCCTCCAGTTGGCCAATCAAATATAAGGCGCGAAGCGCCTCCCAGACCTGTTCTTCTCCGGGCTCGACGGTAGCAACCGCAGTTCCCGGAACCACGCTGGCGCCGGTAGCCGTAGAAAGAGTGCGCACGCGCCCAGTGATCGGAGAACGTAATTCGCGGGTCTGCTCGCCATCGCTATCCTGCAGTTTTGCAATGAGTCCACCCTGATGAATAGCCGTCCCAACCGCGGCGGTATCCACAACCCGCCCGCCGCTGGGAGCGGTAATCGCGACCGGCTGCAATAAAGAAACAATCTGCGGTCTCCCCGAGCTGTCGCCGAAGCTGACCAGGGACAGCGCAGCATTGCCGCGCACGATCAACGAGGGATCATCCAACATCTTCAAAAGCGCCTCGTGGAAACCTGCGACTGTCGTGTCCTGCCCCATCACCCAGGCATCGGTGCTCCGCACCTCCTCGCGCGGATTTGCTGCAAGCCGCACCAGATCGGGATACCAGCGTGCCGCGCTCGGCTCGCGCCGGCTCATGCGCTGGCCGAGCTGCACGACCGCGTGCTGGATGTGTCGTGGGTGATTGTTGTCGTTAAGGTATTCGCGCATCTCTTTGTCGGTGAGCGCGCGGCCGAACCAGGTGCTCCACCAGAACATGAACGGCATGAGCACAACCAGCCACGCCGTGAGGAAGAATAGAAGCCGGTTGCGAGTTGACATGCGCGGACGAGGAGGACGTGGCGCGGGGATATCTCCGGCGTTCACAGAATTGTCCGCAGGCGCGAGCGGGATGGGTTGGACAGCCATACTTGATTGCCCGCCCTAGCTCTCGCCCTCTTTGGGTTCGGCTACTTTGGCAGTCGCTTTGGGCGCTGCTGCAGCGGCCACTTTCTTCTTGTCCAGGAAAGCGAGCGCTCCACGATCACGCAGTTCCCAGAAAGCGTTCAAGAAAAATACGGCAGAGAGAGTTAATAGGATCAAACTCATGAACAAGCCGTCCACGGTTGTGACCGTACCCGTGACGATGGTCCAGGCAATGCCCAAAAGAGGCACAATGCCTAAGACAACAGAAATTACTAGCATCATCGGAAGCAACAGCCCTCCTCGTTCTTGCCCAGACTTGCTCAATAAGACCTCTTCTGTCCTCCGCCCGATCCCGGCCTATTGCGTCTTGAACGCTACATCCACGGTCTTGCTATCCTTGGCCGCCAAAGTAACCTTTTGCTCCTGCGTGCCCAGTTTTTCCTGCACGAAGGCTAACGTGTAATTGCCCGGCGGCAGACCCTTGATTTCGAACTTGCCATCCGGCCCGGTGACCGCATAGAACGGGGTCTTCACCACGTTGACATACATTTTCATCCACGGATGCTGGTTGCACTTCACCGGCAGCATGATTTCCTCGCGAGCGAAGGTCTTCTCCAGAGGCGCCGACTGCGGCGGTTGCGACTCATTCCACTCACGGTTAGCGGCCGGAGTGGGATGGATATTGTGAGTAGTGGGATCGCTGTTGACGACTTTAAGCGTCTGTCCAGTCATGATTCCCAAAACATGCGGATGGTACTTGCAGCCGCTTTGATCAATGGTCACGGCATCCTTGGGAGCATCGAACGTCCGGTTATCCAGACCTTCTTTCACGTAGACGAATACGTTGTCCAGCTTGCCACCGTCCGCAACCACGGTCTCGGCCATATTCATGCCCTTGCAGGCCGGATCCTGGCTCATGTCAATTTTCGCTTCCTTGGGAGCGACACCGTCAAGCGTCACCGTGCCACTGACACTGGCCGCAGTCGCCGGATCAATCGGCGTCGCCGCCGGTGCGGGTGTGGCCGCAGTACTCGGGGCAGCGGATTGTTCTTCCGGCTTCTTGCTGCATGCAGTCAGAACGAGGCCCACGATCACACATAGGCCCAGAGTAACTAACCATTGTTGATTCTTCATTTCCTACACCTTTCCTGGAATTGGGATGAGAGCTTTGTCATATCTTACTGCCCGCCGCCCGTCGCTGCCGGTCGCTTGTTCTCGAGCGAGGGCGAGACGCCCCGAGCGCTTCCGCCGGTTGACTTTGCAGGGGAAGAAGTTTTATTCGTGCTGGTTTGGCGCCCCATGGCTCCGGCCACACGGCGCTGCTCTTCCGGAGTGAGTTGGAAAATATAATCCACGAGCAGCCGCGTGTGGTCCTTATCATAGCCCTCGAATGTCGACGGCGTCGGACCCGCGAATACCCAGTGATTGTTCAGGCGCTTGAACAAACCGGAAGGCATCGCCGTCCCCGGACTGATGGCCTGTGGATCGATGATCCAGCGTTCCACCCAGTCGGGCTTCAGGCGTTCACGGGCCAGAAGAAAATTGGGCGCCGTGGCAAAGCGATCATGCGCAGCATCGCCGGTGGCGTGACACTTGAGGCAAGGCGCGGCGGTGCTCGAGAACAAGCCGCGCGCCATGTCCGTTTCCTTCGCCGTCAATGGCGTCGTCTGGTCCGGAATATACGGAAAGGGCTGCCGCGAAAGGGCCCCAAAGAAGCGCACCAGCTTGCCCAGTTCGTTCTCCGAAAAGCTGAAAGTGGGCATCCGCACTTGCAGATATGAGCGCACGCCGTTGCGGTCGGTATCAGTCTCGCTCGGCGAGGGACTTAACGACGGATTGGAGAGGAAGCGCAGCAGCCACTGTGGGTTGACCCGCGCGCCTTCCGTCAGCAGTTTGGGAGGAAGCTGTTCTTGCACATCCTGATAGTGCTTCATTCCCATCAGCACCGATTGCTGCCCAGGAATGAATTGGTGGCAGCCCATGCAGTTGTATTTCTTGACCACCCACCAGCCTTCCTGTATGTCGCGCCGGTAGTCGAGAGGCCGGTACTGATAACTCGCCGGAAGCGCACTCTCCTGGCTGCCCACCAGGAAGGTGGTCAGCGCACGAATTTGTTCCGGGGTCAGGTGCACGTTCGGCATGCGGAGTTTTTCCGTCTCAGATTTAATCTTCCCCTGATCCCACACATTCGGTTCTGCCAACTTGTGTTCGAAGAAGCCTAAATTTGAGTACCACGGTCCTTTCGCGGGTCCCTCCGGAAGACGCGCACGATCGTCCGGATCTTTGATAGGTTCGCCGTCTCCCCGTTCTGCCATCTCGGTCAGCAGAGCGAAGTCCAGGCGTTCGATGGGCTTGCTGCCTTCGAAAGTCAGTTCCGTCCCGATTCTTCCCTCATCCTCAAAGCCGGAAATTTCATGGCATCCAGAGCAGCCGAAGTGGCGGATCCACTTCTTCCCTTCGTCCTTCAGCTTCGGATCGTCCATGAAAGCCGCATCGGGATAGGAATCTGGCTCCTTCTTCTTCAACGTAACCAGGTACGATGCGACGTCCGATGCATCCTGCTGCGTCAGCCGCAGGCTGGGCATTACCGTCATGTTCTGGACTTGCAGTTCGTGGCCGTCGTTCGGACACTTGCTGTGTTCGAGGTCGAAGACATAGGGCAAGCCCTTCTTCGCATAATCTTCGGGGCCGATATCCTTTTTCTCGTACAGGCAATAAGGACGCGTGCGCTGCCGCGCGTTGTGCACCCAGCGCACGAGGTAATCGTAGTTTGCCTTCTCGCCCTCGCGCGTCAGGTTGGCGGCAAATGTCCCGCCCTGCATCTGATCGCCTTCACCGATCGAGTGGCATCCCAGGCACCCGCGCGTTTCGAACAGTTCCTTGCCGCGTCCTGCATTTCCCGGATTGTGCTTCACCGGCACGTCGGGCAACGCCGACTGCCACAAGTACGCCGAGATCGCCTGAATCTGCTCGTCATTCAGCCGGAAATTCGGCATCCGCGTCATGGGACGAAAATCCGTCGGCTTCTTCAGCCAGACTGGAATCCAGTTCTTGTTGAGCTTCAGCCGGACATCCTTCAGATTGGGTCCGACTTTCTTCATGTCCTGCAACAGGCTCTTCGTGGTCCGGTCGAGTTGGACGATCCGCAAATCCAGTTTGCTGTTCGCGACCCGCAGCGCCACCGCCCTGTCGTTCAGACGATTCGCTTCCTCGTTTGTCTGCGCGGCATCGGCCTGCTTCATCAGGAACCCCGACTCCTTCAGGTTCTGCTTCTTCTCCTGCTCCATTTGTTTGATCTGCTGTGCGATGGAGTTCAGGTCTTCCGGTTCCTTGTCGTAGCCCTCGAAACGGTGGCAGCCCACGCACCCGCGCTGGCGAAACAAGTCTTTGCCCTCACTGAGAGTCCAGCCAACGTCACCGCTGACCAGCACCATGTCCGCGGCGTGGCAGGTCTGGCAGCCCGCCTCAAAGTTCGGCTTCGGGAACAGAGGCCAGAGCCAATGCTCGTAATTTCCGTGCGCCTTCTCCACGCTGGTAGTGGCTCGCCCATTCCCCTGATGGCAGGGAGAACAGCCGAACTTGTCCGGATCGTGAATCTTCAGCAGCTCTGGCTCAGGATGGCTGGTGAAGGCTCGGGCATACTCGTCAAGTTTTCCTTTTGGCGTCGGCGCCATCGATGCCGCGGTCAGCTTGACGGGCTCGCGGATCCCCATGTGGCAGGATTCGCACCGATCCACAATGTTGGCTTCGGCCACGTTGATCTGCAGGATCGCCGGGTCGAGCGCCTCCGTTTTGTCCTGCAAACCGCGAATCTGTGCCGGCGTCAGGTCAACCATGTTCTCCGACACAAACGCATCGAGCTTCGCTTTGCGGTCGCTGACCGGCTTGATCAACTCTCCCAGCTCTGCGCTCAGTTGGGCTCGTTCCGTCTTGAGGTCGTTGTAGGTTTCTTCCAGTTGCGGGTAGGTGTAGGTCTTCTTGCTGCCGTCCGGATACTCGACTACCGCCGTCTCCTGCTTGTATTTCTCCAGATCTTTGAGCTTGCTTTGCTTTGAGGACGCGCTGCTGGTGGTCTCGATATCGTAGGTCAGAGCATTCACGTAGGCGCGGCGATCGGTGAAGACGTTCTGCACCGCCAGGATTTTCGCGCTCAAAGTGCGCAGTTGGTCGTTGATCTCCTTCGTCCGCGGCGCCGCCTGCTGGAATGTTTGCTCGTAATCCTGCTTCAGCTTCTGGTAATCGCTATTGCCTTCGACTTCTTTTTCCGATTGCGCCGAACTGGAACGAGCCGTCTTCAGAAACGTGGAGTAGCGGTCTTTCCATTCGCGCTGGTAGGCTTTCCACGGACGCTGTCCGAAGTCTTCGTCCCAGAGCGCCCAGAACAGCGACGCGGTCAGGATCACCATCGTCACCACGTACCAGGTCGCCATTGATTTCTGGACTAGCGGATCATTCTCGGGAACGGGCTTTTCGGGCACCACTTCCTCCTAAAGTTGTGGGGACGGGGCTACGTCCTGTCCCGCCGGGGGCAAAGCCCCGCCTCCACACTCACCTATACGTTGAACCACGGGGTAATCCACACATATTTGATATGAAACAAAAGCCGCAGCAACATCTTGATCGGCAGGGCGAACATGGTTAGCACGAAGAACATCATGATCGAATATTGCAACAAGCTCATGCGCTTGTAATCCTTTGGATTATTGCGCCGGAAGAAGCCGTGCAGGGCGAATCCGCCCAGCCCATAAAAGCCGCCGACCACCACCGCTCCGAACACCGCCTTTACCCAGTTGGAAGTGATTCCGAACAGGTCGGGCAAATCACGGTTGACCTCATAAATGAGGCGGTTGTGGTCCCACGTCTGCCCCGGCCAGAACCATTGCCACCCCGGCCCGCGAATGAATGTCCCGATGATGATCATCGAGACCCACAGCACAATGAAGCCGAAGAGAAATGTACCGATGGCGAACCTGCGCTGCTTCCACGTGTAGTAGCCGCTGCCCAGCGGGTTGGTATCTATATATGGAATCACCATCAGCCCGATGATGATCAACGTCGGCATCACCACGCCGGCAATCCACGGATCGAAATACACCAGCATTTCCTGCAGGCCGAGAAAGTACCAGGGCGCCTTGGCCGGGTTCATGGTCAAGTTCGGATTCGCCGGCTCTTCCAGCGGTGCATTCAGCGTGATCGACCAGATCATCAGAATAATGGTGACGATGATGGCGGCCAGAAACTCCACGCGCAGCAGAAACGGCCACACGTGAATTTCTTTCTGCCATCCCGGCTGAAAAGGCCAGGTCTTGCGATATTGGGTTTTAGCCGCCGCGGCATCGCCTTCCAGTTGCGTAATCAGCTGATCGTTGGCGTGCGCCTGTTTCCATGCCAGATAGATATAGAAGGCAAGCAATGGAATCAGTGCCACGATGGGCACGTTGTCAGGCGCGGAGGCGATGTCCCACAGTTGCTTCCAGTCCATAACTATTTGCGCGAACTATTTGCGTGAACTATCGCCGCGCCTCCTTGATTTCGGATTCGAGCACGACCGCCGCCGGGCCCGAGATGCCTCCATCTTTTCGTACGCGCCAGAAGTGCACGATCATCAGCACCGAGGCCACGATCGGAATGCCGATGCAATGCCAGATGTAGGACCGCAGCAGCGCGTTCGCGTCCACGATCGAGCCGCCCAGCAATCCGAAGCGCACATCATTATAGGGAGTCATGCCCAACATATGACCGAATGGGCCCTCGTGTCCGAGGAGCGGTGTGGCGCGCGCCATGTTGGTGCCGACCGTAACCGCCCAGAAACCGAGCTGATCGTCGGGCAGCAGGTATCCGGTGAATGAAAGCAGCAGCGTGAACACCAGCAGGAGCACCCCAATATTCCAGTTGAACTCGCGGGGCTTCTTGTAGGAGCCGGTCAGAAACACCCGGAACATGTGCAGCCAGACGGTGATTACCATCAAGTGCGCCGCCCAACGATGCATGTTGCGCAGCAGCTTCCCGAAGGGCACGTCATGCTCCAGATAGAGCACATCCCGGAACGCTTGCACCTTGGTCGGGTGGTAATAGAACATCAGCAGCACGCCGGTGAAAGTGAGCACGATGAACAGGTAAAACGTGATTCCCCCCATGCCCCAGGTGAAGCTGTAGCGCACCGCATCGCGGTTGATCTTGGCGGGATGCAAATGCAGGAAGACGTTCGACAGCACGCCCAAGGCGCGATTGCGCGGAGTGTCGTCGTGCTTGTGACGAAAAATGGAAGTGAAGACCTGAGTCTTGGTCGGGTCCTTGAGAAGATCGATCTGTTCCTTGGCCTTGGCCGGCAAGTCGGTCTTGAGTGACTGCACATCGGCCTTTACCTCGGTGGCCACTCGCCCCAGGATGCCGGTTGCCTTTTCGCTTTTCCCGTTCTTCCCGTTGTTTCCGTTCGAACCACTTTCTTCAGCCATTTCCGTCTCTTTCTTATGGCGCCTCTGGCGAGTCCCGCCAAACGCGCCGTTCAGGCTTCAAGCGAGTTCAAGTCAGACTCATGTCGGCAAAAACGCTCCCGGATCATTGAAGGCGCTCGGCTGACCTTTGGGCCACTGATAAAGCCGCGACGTGTCCACGACGATTTCGCCGTCAGGAGCCAACTGAACGAAGGCGCGGTCCATGGGTCGAGGTGCCGGCCCCTCGAAATTTATCCCTTCGTCGTCGTACCCGCTTCCGTGGCAAGGACATTTGAACTTGTTTTCGCTGGCCTTCCAGTCAGGCGTGCAGCCCAGATGAGTACAACGAGCGTAGATAACAAAGATGCGATCCGGTCTGCGATCCACCCAGATGCGATACTTCTGCTGCCATTTCGTGTCCACACCTAGGCCGTAATCCGCTGGATAGCCGATCTTGAAGATGGTGGCTGGTTCGAAAAGAGTGCGGGGCAGAAAAAAACGGAAGAAGGCGAGAAACCATGCCGTCAGAAAGGCCGTAACCGACACCCACACCAGTCGGCGACGGCGCTGGTTCACTACATTGTCGTCTGGACCAACCGCAGCCACGCCCGCGGAGGCGGCCGCCTTCGAGGTACCCACCGCACCCGAACCCACATAGGGAACGGACGCTGCTTCTTTAGCCGGGGGCGTTTTGGGCGCATCCGGGTTTTCTGCCATGATCCTCCTCCTGAACCTGTCTTCTAAATTTGCATCCTCGTGCTTCAATCGCCGACCATGGAATGCGCCGCCGGTTCCCTTTCCTGATCCTGATCCTCAGCTCCCGCTTCGCCGATCGCCGCCAGCACCGAAGCTGCGAGAGTCTGAATAAATGTTGGCGCGTCATTGAGGCCTCGCGTCATCTCAAAGCGCTCTATGCCGAGAAGCCGTGCTTCCTCGCGCGCATGATGATCAATCTCCGCCAGAGTCTCGACATGGTCGGAGACAAATGAAATTGGAACGATGCATACGTCGCCCCGCTTCTCCGCCGCCACTTGCCGCAGAGTCTGGTGCAACGACGGTTCCAGCCAGCGGCTGGCGCCCACCTTGCTCTGATAGCACAGGCGATGATCATTCGACCATCCTCCCCGCTCCATCACCAAGGCCACGGTTTCTTCAATTTGCCGCTGGTAGGGATCGCCCTTCTCAATCACCGATACCGGTACACTGTGCGCGCTGAAGATTAGTTGTGCAGACGACGAACTGGGGAAACGGGCAAGCGCCTCATCAATTCTCTCCACTACGGATGCGATGTACATCGGATCACTATAAAAGGGCGGAACATAGAAAGTCGGCACTGAGCCCGTCCACAACCGTCGCCACTCGTTCAAACTGCTGCCGGTTGTCGTGCTTGAGTACTGCGGATAAAGAGGTAGCAACACGACTTCGTCCACTTCCGCATCGTGAAGTTGAGCGATCGCCTCGGCCGTGAATGGGTGCCAGTAGCGCATCGCCACCACGCAGCGTGCGTCGACGCCGTCGCGAATCAGCCGTGCTTCCAAGGCAGCCGCCTGCTGCTCGGTGAACCGGCGAATGGGGGAACCCCCGATCGCCGCGTAGTGCTGGGATGCTTTTTTCGCGCGCGTTTTTGAGATCAGCCGGGCCAGCGCACGCCTGCCAAGCCTGGAAAACGGGAAGTCAATGATGTCCGGATCGCAGAAAAGATTAAAAAGGAAGGGTTCAACTGCCGCCAGCGTATCGGGTCCACCGAGTTGGAAAAGGACTACACCAACACGTTTCAAAATCCGAGCCATTCCCGTCGATCCCCACGAGGTGGAAACGATGTTACTCACAAACCGCCGCGTTCGTCAATGCGCAACCGCTCGCCGTTTGCGTCACATCAATAATAAAGATTGGAGTTCACAGTGGAACGGAACGGGTGTATCGCAGATTATGTTTGCCCGGTGCCGGAGATCGTCAACAGCTACTTGCCCGAGGTGTGATAATGGGTCGGAGGGTTCCGTTCGTCCGGCCAGGCCCCGCTGTAATAACAAATGCGCGACAAATTCTGGTTGTTTATCGTTGTCGGAAAAGCCGCCCTTATCACAACCCTTGGGTGGCTCGGGCTAGTTTTGGGCGGGCTAGTTTCGGGCGTTCTGCGGTCTAAGATTGTGATGACGCCTGGCGACCAACAAATGCTAAAGGCCACCATCGTATTACTCCTGGTGTTCCTCCCAGCTGGCATTGCAGCCTGGTGGACATTTCGAAAGCTTCAGGCACATTACACGCGACGTGAGGCGCGAGCCGTAGCAACCGCGTTTGGCGTGTTCGCCCCAGTGTCGCTGCTCATTGGTATCGTGCTTTGTGTGGTACCACGAGCCTACGCTGAGCTGCTTCTGGGATCTTCTTTCGCTCCGGTAGGCGCATTTGTTGGAGTCGTTGCGATGACTACCATCCTAAATTTCATGGTGTGTCTGTTCACATTGTCGATGACGCGTCGAATCGTCAAATTAGAATCAGCGCACTAAACTAGTAGGACACTACCGTCTCGAACTCCCTTGCATAAATCACAACGAGCTGTGATACACTTCCGACCATTTACGGGGTACCGCATCGGTTCGGCGTTCTCTAACGAGTGGGAGAGCCGATTTATTCGAGTGGGGCAGGGGGTTTTGGTACATGGGGCTGGTTCTTCTCTGCGTCATCTGGCTAATCACTTTTGTCAGCACGTATTTTTTCATAGCGAAAACTTGGTGGTTCCCCCACGGAGCTTCCGCTGCAACCGCCGCGCTCGATCACCAGTTCGCCGTGACCTTCGTCCTCATGGGCATTATCTTCGTCGCCGCCCAGTTGGCGTTGGGACTCTTCGTCTGGAAATATAGCGGCCAGTCTTCCTCTTCCCGCGCCGATTATTCCCACGGCAACCTCAAACTGGAAATCATCTGGACCACGCTCACCGCGATTCTGTTCGTCGGATTGAACTTGATGGGCAGTCCCATCTGGGCGGCGGAACGTTTTCGCCCGGCGGTAGACGGCGCTACACGGGTGGAGGTCACCGGCATGCAGTTCGCCTGGTATTTCCGCTATCCGGGACCCGACGGCAAGTTTGGAATCGCCAGGCCGGAGTTGGAAGACCCGTCCGCGGGAGGCGAAGCGGCTTTGGGCCTGGACCCCGCCGATCCGGCGTCAAAGGACGACGTGGTGACGGGCATCATGGAAGTGCCGGTGAATCGTGAGGTGGAAGTAATCTTGCGGGCGCACGACGTGATCCACAGTTTTTTTGTTCCTTCCATGCGCTTCAAGCAAGACGCCGTGCCCGGACTGGCGATTCACATGCACTTCACTCCAACTGAAACCGGTGATTTCGAAATCGCTTGCGCGGAATTGTGCGGACTCGGTCACTACAAGATGCACGGCATACTGAAGGTCGTCAGCCAGGATGACTTCGACAAATGGCTGGCAGCTCGAGAGGCGGAGAAACAATAAATGGTTGCTCAGGAATCCCACCAACACGCGGCCCCTCAAGGCTTCATCCGCAAATGGGTGTTCAGTCTCGATCACAAAGTAATTGGCCTGCAGTATTACTTTCTCGCGCTCACTGCGGTCTTCGTCGGCATGTTTCTCTCCCTGCTGATGAGGATCCATCTCATCTGGCCGACGGCGATCCTGCCGTTGCTGGGCGAGATCAAACCCGAAACCTATCTCAGCCTGGTCACCATGCACGGCACCATCATGGTGTTTTTCGTGCTGACGACCGCGCCCCAGGGTGGGTTCGGCAACTATTTCCTGCCCATACAAATCGGCGCGCCGGATATGGCCTTCCCCGTCCTGAACATGCTTTCGTTCTGGACAACCTTCGTCGCCTATGTAGTGATGCTGGCAGCCTTTTTTGTAGTGGGTGGAGCGCCCCTTCACGGCTGGACCGGATACGCGCCGTTGAGTGCACTGCAATCCTCCGGGCCGGGCGAGGGTCTGGGCGCGGACCTCTGGATCATCAGTATCGCGGTTTTCTGCGTCGCATCGCTCATGGGCGCTCTCAACTTCATTACCACTACCCTCGATATGCGTGCCAAGGGTATGAGCATGTGGCGCATGCCCCTGACCTGTTGGTCCTGGTTCATCACCGCCATCCTCGGCTTGCTGGCCTTCGGAGTTCTGCTCTCGGCTGGCATCCTTCTGCTCATGGACCGCAACATCGGTACCAGCTTCTTTCTGCCGCTCGGCACCATTAACGGTCAGATGACCGGACATAAGGGTGGTTCGCCGCTGCTCTGGCAGCACCTTTTCTGGTTCTTCGGTCATCCCGAGGTCTACATCGCGATCCTTCCCGGGATGGGCGTGGCCTCACAAGTACTTTCAACGTTTTCCCGCAAGCCGATCTTTGGTTACAAGGCGATGGTGTATGCCATGCTCTCCATCGGCCTGCTCGGATTCATGGTGTGGGGACATCACATGTTCATGAGTGGCATGAGTCCTTACTCGGCTTTTGCCTTTTCCATCATGACCATGGCGATCGGCGTGCCCTCCGCTATCAAGACCTTCAACTGGCTGGGGACGCTTCACAAAGGCCGCATTCGGTTCCAGTCCCCGATGCTGTTTGCCATCGGCTTTGTGTCGCTCTTTGTTTCCGGCGGATTGAGCGGTCCGTTTCTGGCGCAGCCCGCGCTGGATATCCCCTTGCACGACACCGCCTTCGTGCCCGGCCACTTTCACCTGATCATGGGAGTAGCCGCTATTTTCGGCATCTTCGCGGCAACCTACTACTGGTTCCCCAAGATGTTTGGACGAATGATGAACGAGAAGCTGGCACGAATCCATTTCTTCCTGACGCTGATCGGCACCTATTGTGTCTTCATGCCGATGCACTATCTTGGATTAGCGGGCCAGCCCCGGCGTTACTCTCAGCTGACCGAACTCCAGTATCTCCATCCCCTGATTGGCCTGAACACGTTTATGACCTACGCGGCGATCGTAACCGTCGCCGCTCAGTTGATCTTTGTCTCCAATCTGTTCTGGAGCATGTTCAAGGGACCGAAGGCCAGTGATAATCCCTGGGAGGCAACCACGCTCGAGTGGACCACCGCCACTCCGCCTCCACACGACAATTTCGGGGGACGTACGCCGGTAGTCCATAACGGCCCGTACGAATACAGCGTGCCTGGAGCGCCGCGCGACTACGTGATGCAAACTGACCCCGCAACCGTGGCAGCACACTAGTATGGCGAGCTTTACTCCTACGATTCCGGCGCCCCGCCCCGCAACCTCCCGGGGACGGCACGACGATCTGCCGCCAGTATTAGGTGGCGGAGACGGCGGGCGTCCCGATCCCGGCTCGCCTGACTATGGAGCACGATTGCGCCGGGCGCGCCTCGGGTTGGCCGTCGCTCTGACGCCAATCACCATGTTGTTCGTTGCCTTCACCAGCGCCTACATTGTGCGTCAGGGACTCCCGACCTTCGACCCACACACCAACACCGTAGTGCACGACTGGATTCCCGTTCAGTTGCCCACACTGCTGTTTCTGATCAATACGTGTGTGCTGCTGTTGAGCAGCGTCACCATCGAATATGCGCGGCGACAACTTGCTCGGCAAGTTGCGCTCGAACCCGTGCAATCCATTCCGGGAGTATCCCTGGGCACGGAAAGTAAATTTCCCTGGCTGGCGCTGACCATTGTTCTCGGACTGTGCTTCCTCGGTGGACAATGGCTGGCCTGGAGGGATCTGGCGTCGCGCGGGTTCTACGTCGCTACTGGCCCCAGCAGTTCCTTCGTTTATCTGCTCACCGGCGGGCACGCCGTGCATCTGCTCGGAGGAATCATCGCCCTACTGGCGGCCGGAGCGGCCGTCGTTTTGAACCGGCCTTTGGCGTCGCGCCGGATTATCGTCGATGTCACTGCCTGGTATTGGCATTTCATGGCTTTGCTGTGGATTTACATTCTGGCTCTGCTCGAGTTCGCACGCTAGCCGGAACGCACTGGTCAGAAAAAGGAGACTGAACGCATGGTGGAAGCTGCGTTGCCGCACAACGTCGCGGCGATCGATACCTCGGCGGTCGATACCTCGGCGATCTATGAGCCGTCGCTGTTTGGCACGTATTCCAAGAAAATCGGGATGTGGCTGTTCCTCCTCTCCGACTCGCTGACTTTCGGCGCGTTGCTGTATGCCTACAGCTATGGACGCATTTCCATCTCAAATTGGCCGACGCCGTTCCATTCCTCGAGCATCGTCAATGCCACCATCATGACCGGATTCCTGTTGACCAGTTCGCTCACCATGGTCCTGGCGGTCAATGCGGCGGCGAGTGGAAACGAAAAGAGACGGCTCCTCTTTCTATTGGCCACCATGGCGTGCGGAGTAGGCTTCATCGTTCTCCACGCTAAAGAATGGAGCAACCTGATCGCCGAGGGTCTCCGCCTGCCCATCTTCCCGGCCGTCCCCGGTCAGGAGACGGCGTCCGAATTCGTCAATGTGTCCAAGACCGTGCCCCAGTTCGCGGCAACTTTTTTTGGGCTGACCGGAATGCACATGCTGCACGTCACGCTGGGAGTGGTTTATCTGGGTGTCATTGCGCTACGGCGTAAGTTCATCCCGATTCTTTTCGCGCTCTGGCTGGTGGCGTGGCTGGCGACGCCCGCCTACAGTCCGTTCCACTATGGGGCTCACGTGCTGCTGATTGCCGCTCTCGTGTGCTCCTTGATTTTGTGGCTGAAGCCGAAGGTTTATGACGCCGCCGATGTCGAGGTCGCCGGCCTGTACTGGCATTTTGTCGACCTGGTGTGGATGTTCATCTTCCCCCTCGTCTACATAATGTCCACCAAGATCGTCTAGGAGTCTGGTTAGGAGACTGGCTAGTAGTCGGACTAGTGGTAGGGAAAGACAAACTTATGGAAGACGCTTCTCAACTGGCAATTGAAGCCCGCGTGGCCGAAGAGCAACGACACCACAGCGTCACTCCCTTCTTCTGGGTCTGGGGGGCGCTTCTGGTTCTGACGGCAATCGAAGTTTACCTCGGCTATCAGAATATGGAACCCAAGCGCATGCTGGTGATCCTGATGGGTCTGTCGCTCGTCAAGGCTACGCTTATCATCGGCTATTTCATGCACATGAAGTACGAGGTGTCGCGCATGAAGTGGCTTACCATGTGCTCGCTGGTATTTTGTCTGGCCATGATGATGGTCTTCTTTCCAGATGCGTTCCGCATTATTTCGTTGGGGGTAAGGTGAGACCTTCAGTGCAAAGCCCGGTGCAACAAGCAAAGAGGCACGCGGCATGGCGTAGCGCTGCCCTGCTGGTTGGGCTTCTGTGCTTGTGGGCGGTCCCAGCGTTCGCGCAAGGCTGTGCGATGTGCTACAGCTCCGCCTCGGCAGCTTCTAAAGATGGGCAAAAGGCCATTACCAGAGGTGTCGTAGTCTTGGTAGCTCCGCCCCTCGGCGTCATGACCTTGGGCGTGGGCCTGGCTTTTCGATATGGCAGGAAGCGTGACCAGGAACAGAATCCCGACCACGATTCTCTTCCCGAATAACTCATTCCGCCATTGAAATCAGACTCAGCAGATACACTCCCACGCGCCCGCCGTGCGGATTCCTCCGGCGTCCGATCTGCAACTGCGCCTGCCCTTAATTGCTAGTGGGCGAAATACAGCGCAGCGTAGTAAGCAATTACCCCAAAACACGCGATCCCACAGATTGCGTAGCAGGTGAAAATCCACGTATTGCGACCCTCGTGCTGAACAGGTTGTGGATTCCCAGACTTCGTCCCAGTGGCCGGTGCATCCATGCAAGGCTCCTGAATATCCTGAATCTGATTTGTTTGCATTAACAACGCGTGCGAAGAAACGAACCGTCCACCCACGTCCCCACACGCGGGTGTGACGGGCTGAATTGTACTCCGGAACGAAGCCGGAAACCGATAAAAATTTGCATGGGGTGGCCGGAGCGCAAGCGGCCGCCGATGGCCTCAGCCGGGATATCGCCCCGTAATGTACCCTTCCAGCTCGCGGATGGTTTGCTCCTGGCCGGAGATGATCCAGCGGACGAGGTCGCCAATCGACACCACCCCCACAACCACGTCGTCCTCGACCACGGGAAGATGACGAAAACGATGGTTCGTCATGATGGTCATGCATTCGTCCACCGTGTTTTGACGAGTGACGAAGACTACGGGGCTGGTCATGATCGCCCGCACCAGCGTCTCCTTCGAGGAGTGCCCCTTGAGGATCACTTTGCGCGCGTAGTCGCGCTCCGACAGGATGCCGATCAACCTGCCCTGCGATATCACCAGCAGTGCGCCGATGCTCTCCACCGCCATCTTCTCAATGGCCTCGTAGACGGACTGATCGGGCGATACCGACAGGACCCGATTGCCGCCCTTGCTCTTCAACAGCGATCCAATTGTGTCAGTGATTTTCATGAGGCACCGGTGATCGTGTCATTCACCACTCAAAATCGGGGAGAGGCGATTTGCGCCACTTTAAGCAGGGATATGGTACTCCCATCAAGTCGCTGATCCAAGAGTTTCTCTTGCGACACATGCCGGGCAGACACTTTTGCCGCGGAAGGACTTGCAGGAGTCTTGAGAAAAAGCCCGCCAGTTTCAGGCGCGGTCGATACGCGGCCGGGGCGGGACGGGGACTTCCTTCGCCGGGGCGGAGTTCGCGGGCGTTTCCGGTTGCGGAACGGTCTCGGCACATTCCCCCTGGTCGTCAAAGTCACAGACTCGACCCGGATGCGATTGTTTGCAGTGCGTACAAAATTCAGTGCTCATCGAAATCCCCTGGCGTATCTGAGGTACGAGGTACGCAGCGAACGGCTTAATCTTGCGCCCTTTCGACCACATGGGGCTGTGACATACGTCACAAGTGGGTGTGACCTATCCAGCCGGCCAGCCCGGCGGCAAGGGGAAGATCGGCACCACATCAGACGCAAGCCACTTGCGCACAGCGCCCACATCCTCGAAGATGTTCTGTGCCATATGTCGCAAACCATTGCCCCACCCCCACCCCATTCGGCGCAGCTCGATGCCTCCGCGCTTGAGGCTGCTCTTCGCCGCCACCTTCGCGGAGAAGTCCGCTTCGACTCGGGCAGTCGCGCTCTCTACGCGACCGACGGCTCCAACTATCGTCAGGTTCCCATCGGCGTCGTAGTTCCTCGTGACCAAGAAGACGTTCTCGCCACCGTAGCCCTGTGCCGCGACCACCACGCCCCGCTCCTCGCCCGCGGCGGAGGCACGTCACTCGCCGGACAATGTTGTAATGCCGCCATCATTCTCGACTTCTCGAAATACATGGCGTCCATTCTTGAGATAGACCCGGAGCGCCGCATCGCCCGCGTCGAGCCCGGAGTCGTCCTCGACACTCTGCGCGCTGCAGCCGAGAAGCACCACCTCACCTTCGCCCCCGACCCCGCGACCCACGACCGCTGCACCCTCGGAGGCATGATCGGCAACAACTCCTGCGGCGTGCACTCGATCATGGCCGGCAAAACTGACGACAACATCGAGTCGCTGGAAGTCCTTACCTACGGCGGCCAGCGTCTGCACGTCGGCGCGACCAGCGCTGACGACTTCGACCGCTTCATTCGCGAAGGCGGCCGCCGCGCCGAAATCTACGCCGGCCTCAAGTCCCTCGCCGACCGCTACGGCGACCAGGTCCGCCGCCAGTTTCCCAACATCCCGCGACGTGTTTCCGGATACAACCTCAACCACCTGCTCCCCGAAAGCGGCTTTCACGTGGCGCGAGCGCTGGTCGGTTCCGAAGGCACCTGCGTCACGATTTTTGAAGCCACTTGCCGCCTCGTCGAAAGTCCGCCAGCGCGGGTGCTGCTCGTCATCGGATGGCCAGACGTTTACATCTGCGCCGATCACGTCCCGCGAATCATGGAGCATCGCCCGATCGGCCTCGAAGGCTTTGACGACATCATGGTCGAAGCGAGCCGCCGCAAAGGCGTGAACCTCGACGGCCTCGCGCTGCTGCCCGAAGGCTCTGGCTGGCTGATGGTCGAATTCGGCGCAGACACCCTGGCCGAAGCCGAATCGCAGGCGCGCCATCTGATGGAGACGCTCGACCACTCGTCGGCCCCGCCGAATATGCGCCTGTTCACTGATCCGCGCCAGGCCAAGCGCATCTGGGACGTCCGCGAATCCAGCCTCGGCGTGACTGCGCACGTCCCCGGCGAACCGATTCGTTGGGAAGGCTTCGAAGATTCCGCCGTGGCGCCCGAAAAACTCGGAGCCTACCTCCGCGACCTGCGCCGCCTGATGCAAGACCATCGCTACGACGGCTCTTTCTACGGACACTTCGGCCACGCCTGCGTGCACACCCGCATGGACTACGATCTCGAATCCACCGAAGGCATCCGCCGGTTCCGCCAGTTCATGGAAGACGCCGCCGACCTCGTGGTCCGCTACGGCGGCTCCATCTCCGGCGAGCACGGAGACGGCCAGTCCCGCGGCGAGCTGCTGCCCAAAATGTTTGGCCCCGAACTCATGCAGGCCTTCCGCGAGTTCAAGTCGCTCTGGGATCCCGATTGGAAGATGAACCCAGGCAAGCTCATCAATCCCTATCGTCTCGACGAAAATCTCCGGCTCGGCGCGGGCTACGACCCCTGGCAGCCGGAAACGCATTTCAAATTTCCCGACGACCACGGCAGCCTGGCTGCGGCCACGCTGCGCTGCGTCGGAGTCGGCAAATGCCGTCACGATTCCGGCGGAGTCATGTGTCCCAGCTACCGCGTCACCCGCGAGGAAGCGCAATCCACCCGCGGCCGCGCCCACTTGCTCTGGGAGATGACCAAACGCGACGTCATCAAAGATGGCTGGCAGAGCGAAGAAGTAAAAGAATCGCTCGACCTCTGCCTCGCCTGCAAAGGCTGCAAAAGCGATTGCCCTGTAGGCGTCGATGTCGCCACCTACAAAGCGGAATTTCTGTCGCACTACTACGAAACGAATCGGCGTCCGCTGAATGCGATGGCCCTATCGAAAATTGACCTGTGGCTCAGAGCCGCCTCGCACGCGCCGGGCCTGGTGAATCTCACAACCCAACTCCCCGTTCTGCGCGACCTGGCGAAGATAGCCGCCGGAATCCCCGCCCAGCGCCATATTCCGGCGTTGGCTCCGCAGACATTCAAAGACTGGTGGGAGCAGCAATACTCACGTAGCGACGGCCGCCCTCGGCCGTCAAGTCGAGCGGAGCTCGACAGCCATTTCGGCAGACCGCGAGCGCGAGCCGATAACCCTGTCCTCCTCTGGGCCGACACGTTCAACAACAACTTCCTGCCCGCCACCGCCAAAGCCGCCGTTGAAGTGCTCGAAGCCGCCGGTTTCGACGTCAGCGTCCCGCGTGCCCACCTCTGCTGCGGCCGCCCGCTTTACGACGTCGGCATGCTTGACCGCGCCAAGAGCCTGTTGCTCCGTATCATGGACGAGCTTCTCCCCGAAATCGAAGCCGCCACGCCCATCGTCGTCCTCGAACCCAGTTGCGCTTCCGTCTTCCGAGACGAACTGACGAACCTCTTCCCGAAGGACGAACGAGCCCAAGCCCTGTCGAAGCAGGTCTTCCTGCTGAGCGAATTTCTCGAGCAGCGCGCAAAGAATGATGCCTTTCCCCTTCCCAAACTCGCGCGCAAAGCGCTCATCCACGGCCATTGCCATCACAAGGCCATCATGAAGATGACCGCCGAAGAGGCGGTGCTGAACCGCATGAGCATCTCCTTTACCACGCCTGCTCCCGGATGCTGCGGCATGGCCGGAGCCTTCGGCTTCGAAAAAGAAAAGTACGAAGTCTCGAAAGCGATTGGCGAACTTGAGCTTCTGCCCGCTGTCCGTCAGGCTCCGACCGACTGGCTCATCGTCGCCGACGGCTTTAGCTGCCGCGAGCAGATTGCCCAGGAGACCGACCGCCACGCGCTACACCTCGCCGAGGTTCTGCAGATGGCCCTGCGCGAAGATGCCGAAACTCCCGAAGGCTTCCCGATGTTCGACCCCGCGCCGCAACACTATCCCGAAGACGCCTGGGTTCGTCCTCACCGCGCCGCCATCGAAAAGTCCATGAAGCGAACCGGTCTGGCTGTGGCTGGCATCGCTGCTGGAGCGGCGCTGCTGCTGGCGCTGGCTAGAAAGCGCTAGCGCTATTGAGCTTCGTTCAACTTGGACGGGCCAGAGGCCCGTCACCGCACGGTCCTGCTGTAATCTACTGATATGTATAGACTTATCAGCCCACTCCCCATCCCGTCGGGTTTCTGGGACAATAGACAATAGTCAGTAGGTCCTTCCCTATGGAAACCGCGAACCCAACCCTCATTGCGCCTTCTCCATCTTCAGCTCCAACTCCAACGCCAACTGCGTCTGTCGCTATCGCTCAGAACAAGTCCCTGCAAGGGTCGGTGCTGGTGCTGATCCAGTTCGACGTTTGCGAGGAGATCAAGCTCGACTCCTTGCGCGACATCTTCGGAGCTCGGCGGCAGGAGGCTAGCTTCAAGCATCCGGCTCCGGGGTACGTCCGTTTCCAGCGTCCTCCAGTGGTCGAACCGGTCGAGCCGTTGATCCTCGAAAGCGGCGAACGGCTCGACGTCCAGATCAAGTACTACGATTACGGCGTGCTCAGCGTGGTCTTCGAGCTGCCCTTTGCTGGCGACTGGGACACGCTGGTCCGCCTCGCCGGCCGTTGGGTTTGGGACACCGATTTCACCAGCTTCGCGCAGAAGATCGTCAAACAGAAGATCGAACGCGCGCGCCCTGCTCTGGTCAAGCTTTACGACAGTTGGCTGCACGAAGATTACTTCGTCTTCCACGTGCGTGACATCGCGGGTAATCCGTCGGCGACCGAACTGCTTGCGGCCGAGGGTGGACGCATCGCCCAGATCGTCCGCGGCGAAAACGTTCCGCTCTCCGACGGCGAGCAGCAGGAAATCATGCAGTCGAAGATCTCGTACTATCCAAACGACCTGGCCGTGATCAGCTGGAACGCCGCGTTTCTCTACGACTCGACGGCGGGCGCGGAAACCGTGATTCAACTGCTGGAATACGCCAACTCGCAGCTCCTCGAATTCCGCCACTACGACGAACTGCTGACCCGCGAACTGCAAAGCGTCTACGATTTCATGGAAAACGGTACGATGGGCATCGCCGCGCGCTGGCGCACCGCGAAACGCGCCAGCCGATTGCATACCGTCCTGCTCGATGTCGGAGAACTGACCGAGCGCGCCGACAACGCCATCAAGTTCCTGAGCGACATGTTCTCCGCTCGCCTCTATAAAGTCGCCGCGTTGAAGATCGGCGTCACCGACTACAAGAACCTGGTCAACGAGAAAGTCCACACCGCCGAAGAACTCTACCGCTTCATGATCGACCAGTTCCACCAGAGCCGCGCGTTTGTGCTGGAGCTGATGGTGGTCATTATTCTGATCATCGATTTGATCTGGCTGTTTAAGGGAAGCACGCCGATCTGAGGAAGGCAGCTCTAACCCCCAGTTCTCAGGAAGATATTTAGAGGCGGTCTTCATCTCGATACAGGTCGATCAATATTGTCGCCGCTTGACGTTGGATGTCTGCAATAGTGGTAAGAGCATGTTCCGTGATGAATAACGATGCAGTTGTTGCTGTGTAACTGTGAATCATCACACTTGTCCGCACCCGGGTTAGTGGCTGTATCTTCACTCGCATAACTTGTATCTTCCAGCCAGCCGATGTGCCATTGACACTGATGCAGTTATCCAATTAGGATGGCGGCGTCGTCGCAGGGACGGTGTCCGACATTTCAATTCGTTAGCAAGGGTTCCTTTCCGCAATCGGCAAGAAGCAACTCAAGGCTAGTGAATACTCGCGCTGGAGAAAGATCATGCAAGTCCGAACCTCCCGGATGTGTATCATTGCACTAATTTCACTGTTCTCGTTGTTTGCCACCCAGGCGGAAGCACAAAGTCACGTCTTCAACCAACCAAGTGGTTCGCCGATGTTGCGGCCAAAGTCACGGAAAGCTCAGATGGCCAAGACCAGTTCTGGCTATACCTATAGCGTCCTTTACAATTTTTGTTCTGCTGCGAACTGTACTGACGGAAAGACTCCCAATGCCGGGTTGATTGAGGACGCGGCGGGTAACCTGTATGGCACGACTATCGGGGGCGGTATTTCCAGTTCGAGTTGTCAATACGACTCTCAGTTCATCGGTTGCGGAACCGTATTCAAGATAGACATCGCCGGTCACGAGACAGTGCTTCATGCCTTCTGTTCTGTGGCGGGATGCGTGGACGGAGCAAACCCTACGGCCAGTCTAATTCAGGACGCTGAGGGTAATTTGTATGGAACTACGTATTCTGGCGGGGCTAACGGCGGCGGTACCGTCTTCAAGGTGGATAACAACGGCAACGAGACGGTGCTCTACAGTTTTTGCTCAGCGTCGGGATGCTCCGATGGGAAGAATCCCTATGCTGGTTTAATCCGGGATGCTGATGGCAACCTGTACGGCACCACTGTATTTGGCGGCAATTCTAATTCCTCATGTAGCGCTAGTACCTGCGGCACGGTTTTCCAGCTGGACAACACCAATCATGAGACCGTGCTTTACCCATTCTGTTCGGCCTCAGGGTGCACAGATGGGGCGAACCCGTATGCCAGCTTGCTCCGGGACGCTGCGGGCAACTTGTATGGAACTACCTACGAAGGCGGAAACGACATTTTCGAATGTAGTGGTTGCGGCACGGTCTTCAAACTTGACGGCGCGGGCCATGAAACCGTCCTCCATGCTTTTTGCACTCCGAGTGTAGGATGTGCCGACGGGTACGGGCCCATGGATGGCCTGATCGAGGACGCTGCCAGCAATCTCTACGGGACCACAAGTGGAGGAGGTGTAAACGACGGAACTGTATTCAAGCTGGACAGCTCGGGTGCAGAGACGGTGCTCTATAACTTTTGCAGCCTCTGGAATTGTGCAGATGGAGGACAACCTTACGCAGGCCTGATCCAAGACGCTGCCGGCAATCTCTACGGAACCACGACCGACTGGGGCGCTCACGACGGTGGCATCGTGTTTATGCTGGACGACGCTGGGAACGAAACCGTGCTCTACAATTTCTGCTCCGACGAGCCTGGTAGTTTCTGCCTGGATGGGGCTGCGCCGGTTGCCGGCGTCATCCAGGATGGCGAGGGGAATCTCTACGGCAGCACACCTTTCGGCGGCGGTAACGACGGTGGTGCGGTGTTCGCGCTTTTCACCGGCGTGGGTGGTCGTCCTGTCACCGTGACAGCGACTTCAACTCCGAACCCTTCGGCGCAGAATCGGGTTGTGACCTTGTCGGCGGTGGTTTTGGGCCGTGGGCCGACTCCCGGGGGCACGGTGACGTTCGAACAAGGAACGATCGACCTCGGGACTGTCACGCTGTCGGGTGGGAACGCCAGCTTAACGACGACATTCACCACGACCGGAAGCTTTTCGATCGTCGCTGAATATTCGGGTGACGCGAACTACCAAGCGACGAATTCCAGCCCGTTTACGCAGGTGGTGACTCCATACATACCCAGCGTTGCGCTAACGTCCAATGTGAATCCGTCATTCGTAGATCAGTCCGTCACCTTTTCGGCGGTGGTGTCCGGCAACGAGGGACCTCCTACTGGGGCGGTCGAGTTCAAAGAGGGAACTACTGTCCTGGGGACGGTCGTGCTCGGTGCCGGAAACGCCAGTTTCACCACCGCGTTCACGAAGAACGGAACTATCTCGATCGTAGCTAGTTACTTGGGGGACGAGCACTACAAAGCAGAGAACTCAAAACCACTTAGGGAAGTGGTCGAACAATACACGACAAATACGGCTCTGGCTTCAACTCCGAATCCATCAACCTACAGCCAAGCGGTGACGCTTACTGCGACGGTGAGTTCGGCGGGGCCGGTTCCTGCCGGAATCGTGACGTTCAAAAATGGGAGCACTCCGCTCGGGATCGCGACCTTGAGCGGTAGCGTAGCTAAGCTTACAAAAGCCACTCTCACGGCTGGCACCTCGACGATCACAGCAAGCTACGGGGGAGATGCGCCGGATGCGAAGAGCACGTCGCTATCTCTGACGCAGGTTGTGAATCAGGCGACCTCAAAAACCACCCTCGGATCGTCGCCGAATCCTTCCACTGCCGGGCAAAACGTGACCTTCAAAGCCACGGTGACCTCGCCCACCACCAAACCGACGGGAACGGTGACGTTCATGGATGGCACCACGGTGCTGGGAACCGGGACAATCGCTGGAGGCAAGGCAAGTTACAGCACGGCGGCACTGAGCGCCGGTTCTCACAACATCACCGCGGTCTATTCGGGGACCGCGAACATTACTGGAAGCACAACGTCAGTACTGGTGCAGACCGTGAACTGAAGAATCCGAGTGGAGGGCGGGGACTTTGACTTTCACTCGTCCGGAATGCCAGCCCGCCCAATCATGAGTCCCGTAATAATTACAGTGTAATAAGTATCCGCGTGTGTCTTTCTAACCACATCCGACCCTGAGCATTATCAAAGACTTGCAAACCCGCCCCAGCGCGACAAAGAAGAGCTATTTCTTTCTAGAACAGCCTTATATGTATGTTAATGTACATACATTACAGCCAGTACACAATGTTCCATGTGGAACATTGTACATATATCCGCCACCGGGCACTCCGGCGCAAATCGAAACTTGCGCACGGTTAGCGAGATGCAGGAAGCTTGAGCGTCTCGGCGGACAACGCCCAAAGACATTGCCCTCGGCGATCCCGCTGGCATCAATGGCAAAGATTGCCAATCCTCAGCCGGCTAGGGTGCGAGGTCAAAGGCCCCGCCCAAGCGAAGCTTGGACGGGACCCTTTCAGAGTTGGGATGGACGCGAAGACCCGGCCACCCGGCGGGTGGCCCACCCTTGAGAAGTGCTTGGTTTCGCCTGCATCACCCAATCGGGGGTGCCCCATTCTTGCGCGTTCTGTGCGCAAGGGTGGGGACCGCGACAACATGGGCGCCTGATCGGGACGAGGCTCTCAAGATCGACCCGTATCCGAAACTACCGCGGTTCGTCGTCCTGGTCGTCGATGGCATGTTTCTCGGGCAGCATGCGCTGAGGCAGGATGCGGGAAATTAAAATACCGTCGCGCTCCTCCCGATAGAACAGGACGTGCCTGCCGTGCTCATGACGGCGCAAGCCAGGGCGAACGTCGTCACAGACTCGGCCGAGCGCGGGATTGCCGGCGAGCGTCTGGCAACAAGCCTCAAGCTCGCCAAGGTAACGGGCGGCTTGGGCTTTGCCCCATTTGCGGAGGGTGTAATCGGCGATGCTCAGCAAGTCGGTCTCAGCGCGACGCGAAAATCGAAACTTGCGCACGGTTAGCGAGATGCAGGAATCTTGAGCCTCTTACGGACACGCCCAAAGACATTGCCCTCGGCGATCCCGCTGGCGTCGCCTTCATCAATCGCCGCTCGAAGCGCCGCAAGTTTTACTTCGTATTGCTGCTCTTCGCGTTCCAAAGTCCGCAGCCCGGCGCGCACCACCTCGCTGGCGTTCTCGTAACGTCCACTCTTAACTTTGGTGGCTACGAAGTGGTCGAGCTCGTCGGTCAAATTGACGTTGCGGGTAGGCATGGAGTCGGCCCTTTCCAGGGATGGGGTATCGGCATCAGGATAACAGGATTGGCAAAGATTGCCAATACTCAGCCAGCTTGCATGCGAGGTCAAAGGCCCCGCCCAAGCGAAGCTTGGACGGGCCACCCTTTAGAGTTGGGATGGACGCGAAGTCCGGGCTACCTGCCGAGGTTACTTTCGGTATACTGCCGGGCTCTTTCTCCCTTTCTTACGGAGTGGCCCCGGGTCATTATGCAAAATCCGGGAAAGATTTCCATGGCCAGAATCGAACCCTGCACTTGCGGTCGTGGCTGAGGCATCCGGAAGCCCGATTTTTAAACCAGAAAAAAAGAGATATGAGGGAGAGCCATGACCAATTTGAAGACGCGACTCGCCGTGCTTGTGCTTTCCGCGGTAGGTTTGTTGACCGGCGCCTACGGGCAGATTACACCCAGTGGCGACGCGTACACGAACACTGGGTCGTCCAACACTAACTACGGCGCGAATGCGCTGCTCAATGTCGATAGCGGCTCGGAAGTAACCTACATTCAGTTCAATCTATCGTCGATTCCCACAGGGTACAGCGGCGCCAATATCTCCAAGGCCACGCTCAAGCTCTATGTCAATGCGGTGACCACGGCGGGCAACTTCAACGTCGAGTACGTCGCCGGCACTTGGTCCGAAGGGACGATCACTGCCAAGAATTCTCCCGCCTTGGGAGGCACGGTTGCCAGCGCGGTTCCGCTTACAACTGCAAGCGCGAACGATTACATTCTCGTGGACATCACTTCCGCGCTGCAGGCATGGGTTAACGGAACCGAGGCCAATAATGGGATCGCGCTGGTGGGCAATAGTCCGTTGAACGCGAGCTTCGACAGTAAGGAAAACACAAGCGCGAGCCATCCCGCCGAACTGGACGTTGTGTTCGTCAATAGCGGACCGCAAGGACCGGTTGGACTGCAGGGACCCGCTGGGCCTCAAGGATCCGCTGGAGCGCAAGGGCCGCAGGGGGCAACGGGAGCAACGGGAGCACAGGGACCGGTTGGCTCGACGGGGGCGCAAGGTCCACAGGGAGCAACGGGCGCGCAAGGACCGGCCGGCGCAACCGGAGCGCAGGGCGCCGCGGGTGCAAATGGAGTTGGATTCAACTTCCGCAATGCCTTCGATCCTACTGCCACTTATGCCGTGAATGACGTGGTCACTTACGTTGGCTCGACTTATGTGGCGATTGCGGCGAATGGTCCGAGTACTCAAACTCCGGATCAAAACTCAAGCGCCTGGAGCGTGATGGCGCAACAGGGCGCCGTGGGACCGCAAGGTGCAACCGGTCCGCAGGGAATGATTGGTTTGACGGGAGCCACCGGTGCGACGGGCGCACAGGGGCCGCAAGGCTTGACAGGTGTAACTGGTCCGCAAGGACCACAAGGCGTCACGGGTGCGACAGGAGCGCAAGGGCCGCAAGGGCTCGCTGGTCCGCAGGGACCTCAAGGTGTCCCCGGCGCGACGGGAGCACAAGGGCCTGCGGGTGCAAATGGAGTTGGATTTAATTTCCGCAATGCCTTCGATCCTACTGCCACTTATGCCGTGAATGACATGGTTACTTACAGCGGCTCGACTTATGTCGCGATTGCGGCGAATGGTCCGAACACTCAGACTCCGGATCAAAACCCAAGTGCCTGGAGCGTGATGGCGCAACAGGGCGCCACTGGACCGCAAGGTCCACAGGGAATGATTGGTTTGACGGGCGCTACGGGTGCGACGGGAGCACAAGGGATAGCAGGGCCTCCCGGGCCTCAGGGTGCGCAGGGCCTAATGGGATTGCCGGGCGCTACGGGAGCAACGGGTCCGCAAGGGTTGCCGGGACAAAACGGCGCGCAAGGGCCACAAGGTTTGCCGGGACAGAACGGTGCTACGGGAGCGACAGGTCCGCAGGGGGTGCCGGGGCCAGCTGGACCGCAAGGACCCGCCGGGCCTCCAGGGTCAATCACTCCGGGGGCGATGAATGCGGCACTTTTGCGGTGGTATAGCCAGACTTATCCGGCTGGGACCTCTCCATTTGGGGTGGCCTTCGACGGAACCTACATTTGGGTAACGAATGACAGCAACAACTCGGTGAGCAAAATATTGGCCAGCAGCGGCGCATACATGGGCACGTACGCCGCGGGGAGTAATCCGATAGGAATTGCCTTCGACGGAACCAACCTTTGGGTGGCGAACAATATTGGCAACACGGTGACCGTGCTGTCGGCGAGCAGCGGCGCGATTGTGGGCACCTCCACGCTTGGGAGTTACAGCAGTCCCTACGCGGTGGCCTTCGATGGGACCAACATTTGGGTAACCAGCGCAAATAGTTCCAATAGCTCAGTAACCAAACTGTTGGCCAGCACTGGCGCGGTTGTGGGCGCGTACCCGGTTGCGGGCACAGCGTACGGTGTGGTCTTTGACGGGGCAAATATTTGGGTGACGAATAGCAGCAACAGCACTGTGACCAAAATCCTGGCTAGCAGTGGCGCGGTTGTGGGTATGTATTCCGTTGGGAGCTTTCCATACGGAGTGGCCTTCGATGGAACTAATATTTGGGTGACGAACTCAGGGAGCAACACCGTAACCAAGCTCTTGGCGAGCAGCGGTGCGGTTGTGGGCACGTACTCCGTTGGGAGCGCTCCGTACGGTGTGGCCTTCGACGGAACCAACATTTGGGTGGCAAACGATAACGGCAACACGGTGACCAAACTGTTGGCGAGCAGCGGCGCGGTTTTGGCTACGTATCCCGTTGGGAGCTATCCACAGTCAATAGCCTCCGATGGAGCCAATGTCTGGGTGACCAATCTGGTGAGCAACACGGTGACCAGGATCCCCGCCAAGTGACGGTTGTTGTCGCACGCGAAAATGCCCGGGATTCTTTGCGGAATCTCGGGCACCTTGTTAACCCTAAGAGATCGTTGTCGCTACCTGGACAGCGGTAACGTTCTCCGCTTACCGCCTCTGGGCCCTTGGTCACGTCGAACTGCACGGTTTGGCCCTGCTTGCAGCTTCGACCGCCAGTCGCGCGGAGCGGAGCCTTTGTGTCGACTGTCCGGCGGCCCACTTCTCGAAAAGCGCGAGAAGTGGGGCACGCCCGGTTCTAACTGGGCCAAGTTTGCTGTGGCCCAGCCGCCCCTGTCCCTCCGTAACTCCTTTTCCGGAAACTACTGTCCCAGAATGGGGTTTGAGTTCTTGTGGGTCCACGCTGTTTCGCGGAAGGGCACGTCATGAGAAGACTGTTGTACCCGAGTGCAGCGGGACCACGGCCGGTGCCGGTGGAGGAACCCGCACGCCGCCCGGAATATACGCCCGGTCTTCTGAAAGCTGTGGTGGCGCTGGGCTGCCTGCTTACCAGCAACGCTGCGTTTTGTGAGCAGAAAGCGGCCATGGTTGACACGGTTGAGCAACGTGGCGGGCGCTTGCTCACTCGCGCGGAAGGCGCTGCGCTGGTCGACCGCGCGCTGGAGTATTCCGCATCGAGTCCCAGGCTGGATTGCTCGCATCTGGTGCACGAGGTCCTGACCACTACCGGACTCGCTTATCCTTATGCGACATCTAACGAGATATTCGCGGGCATCCCGCAGTTTCGTCGTGTGCGCAGCGCGCAACCGGGCGACCTGATTGTGTGGCCGGGCCATGTGGGACTGGTGGTGGACACCGAGCGCAGCGAATTCTTAAGCTCCAAGGGCAGCGGGATAGGCACGGATAACTACAGCAGCGAGTACTGGCAGACTCGAGGGCGTCCGCGATTCTATCGTTATGTTGTCGGCGACGCGACGGAGCTTGCTGGACTCGGCGACATCCCAGCGCGCAGCGGCGGAACTGCTCCGGCGCACCCTACCCTCGTCGCCAGGCAAGCGGATGACCGGTCGTCCGAAAGACTTGTCGCATCCCAGTCGTCGCCGCAAAGCGCTTTCAACCATGTGATCGGCGGTGACGTCCCGCTAAGCATGCAGATCGCAACCGGACACGGTAAACCGACTAAAGGGGATGTGGAAGGCGCTGTCTCAGCGCTTATAAATGCGCCAGTATCTTTGCTAGACGCCGAAAATCGCGGACGGATGCCGGTGGTGCTGCTCGGCAACGTGACAGTCGTCGCGGTACACATCAAGGGCGATAAAGGATGGGCAGGGGTGCGCGGGAACGCGCGGGTGGCGGCCGCGGACGGAAGCTGGGGAAAGGCTACGGTTCAGGAGCTCCGCTGGGAGCTGCGCCGGGAGCAAAACGGTTGGCGGGCGTTTATGCCACGCGATCGGCTATACGTCTCCCAGGGTGAGGTCATCGCTGTACTGGCAAAGCAGCTTGCGGTGCTTTCGGCGGCGGCTGATCAAGGTACCCAACGACGAGAAATGAGCCGCCTGGCGGCGGCCTTGAACCTCTTGCTGAACGACGATTGAGCCTTGGCAAGCGCGGCGCTTTTCGAAGCAGCGGAGGTCGAGCCCGTTCCGGTGTCGGCTGTCCGGAGGCCCACTTCTCGAAGAGCGCGAGAAAGTGGGGCACCCCCACTTGGGTTAGTTAGAAAAAGTCAAAAGCAAAGGCAAAGGCAAAATCAAAGGCAAAGGCAAGATCAAAGTCAACGGCAGCGGACAGGAGTGTCCGCTCCACACGTGCAGACGTAAAAATGCCCGGGACTCTTGCGAATCCTGGGCACTTGTTTTTACTTAGAGATCGTTGTCGCTACCTAGACAGCGGTAACGTTCTCCGCTTGCCAGCCTTTGGGGCCTTTGGTCACGTCGAACTGCACGGTCTGGCCTTCTTGCAGGCTCTTGAAGCCGCCAGCTTGAATCGCGGAGAAATGCACGAAAACGTCTTCGCCATTCTGACGGCTGATAAAGCCGTAGCCCTTG
>Ga0209448_10000010_pt1 | contig 67520 bp, 56 predicted proteins | sample BogFormECP14_OM2_FD_188245 | JGI IMG/M metagenome (GOLD analysis project Ga0209448, IMG submission 188245) | Bog forest soil microbial communities from Calvert Island, British Columbia, Canada - ECP14_OM2 (SPAdes) (version 2) | ecosystem: Environmental > Aquatic > Freshwater > Wetlands > Bog ... | reverse complement strand
GAGCGCGACGGCTTCGCGGCCGTCTTTTGAGTGGCCGACTACCTGCAGCTGATCGTCGCCTGCGAAAATCGTTTCCAGAACCTTGCGCATGAACGCGGAGTCATCCACGATCAGCACTCGAAACTTTTTGTTTGCGCTGGCGGCCATAGGCGTCTACGCAACCGGTACGGTTGGTCGCGCCTCCGATCCCATGAGTTGTTCCACTGCGGCAATCAGTTGATCTTCCTGCACTGGTTTCGTCAGGAAGGCTGTCGCGCCCTCTTTCATTGCGCGATCTCGATGCTTCGCGCCCGCGCGCGAGGTCACAACCATCACGGGGATGCGCCGTGTGGTCGGGCTCTGCCGCAGCTGCACTATCAGCTCGTAGCCCGTCATGCGCGGCATTTCGAGGTCGGTGATCACCAGGTGGCAGCCATGTTGCGCCACGAGTTCCGCTGCTTCCATGCCGTCGGCGGCGAGTTTCACGCGGTAGCCATTCTTTTCCAGCATGCGTCCCACAAACTTGCGCACGCTGATTGAATCGTCTGCGACTACGATGAGGCGTTCCTGCTCGACGCGGTCGATCGCCTCGGCTGGAATTGTTCCGCGGGCTACAGCAGTCGAACCTGGCGCAAAGATGCGCGCCGCGCTGGCGCTGGCTTGCAGCGGACGGCGTTCCGTCGGTTCATTTGCCACCATGCGGTTCAAATCGATCAGCAGAATCAAGCTGCCGTCAGGCGCAATCGTCGTGCCGGGGAAAAGTTTTACGCGACGCAAGTATTCTCCGAGGTTCTTGATGACGATTTCGTCCTTGCCGAGCACTTCTTCCACTACCAAGCCAATCTGGCGATTTCCAGCATTGGCAACGACCATCCGGAAGTACCCATTGATTGGCTCAAGCGGTGGCAGGCCAAGATACGTATCAAGCCTCACCACTTCGGTCACTACATCGCGAACTTTGGTGAGGAGCTTTCCTCCCACGTCTTCAATTTCGTCCGCGCGCAGCCGCCTGATTTCTTCCACAACCGCAAGCGGGAGCGCAAAGTTCGTCACTCCGCAACGCACGAAAAGCGCTGGAGAAATGATCAAAGTCAGAGGGACTTTTAGCGTGAATTTCGTACCTTGTCCGCTGACACTTTGAATGTCAATTTCGCCGTTCAGCGAGTTCAAGTTCGCGCGCACGACGTCCAGACCCACGCCGCGCCCAGCGAGCTCTGTCTTAACCGGCGCCGTAGTAAACCCAGGATGGAACAGCATTTCGCGGAGGTCGCGCTCGGTGAGGCGATCCGCCGTCTCAGGGGAAACAAGCCCGCGTTCGATCGCGCTCAGCTTCACGCGCTCATAGTCGATACCGCGGCCATCGTCTTCCACTTCGATGTAAATATGATTGCCGCGGTGATAGGCGCGGAGCGAAACCTTGCCCATCTCAGGCTTGCCCGCAGTGATGCGATCCTCGGGCCGCTCGATTCCATGCGCCACCGAATTGCGCACCAGGTGCACCAGCGGATCAGAGATCTGCTGAATAATGTTGTTGTCGAGTTCCGTCTCGCTGCCCGAAAGATCTAGGTCGACTTGCTTGCCCGCCGATTTCGTCGCGTCACGCACCGCGCGCGACAGTCTCGAATATAGGGTGCCGATGGGAACCATGCGTGCCGCAGTGATTTCATCTTGAAGATGGTGGGCAAGTTTTGTGAACTCGTCGATGTCGCCTTCAACGCGCCCGATGAAACCTTCGAGCTGCGACAGGACTTCGTTCACATCCGCGGAGATTTCCGCCATGGACCGCGAAAGAATATTGAAATCATCGTAGCGGTCCATTTCAAGTTCGCTGAATTCCGACCAGAACGAAGTATCACCCGAAGCTGCGTTGGTAAGCGTGTGCCGCGCTGTAGAAGGACTCCATGGACCTGTCTGCCGCGTGGAACTGATGCGATTAAACTCGTACTTCTCCTGGAACTCTCCGACTTTTCCTTGCAGCCGTTCTTTCGAGAAACTCAGCGTATCGACCAGCTTTTCCAGTTCCGCCACGCGCCCAACCATCCGCGTTCGGTTAATGACCAATTCGCCGACCGTGTTCATCATGCGGTCAAGCCGCGACAAGGCGATACGCACCGATTTTGCAGCCGCGGCCGCAGCGTTCGCTGGCTTGGCTGCTTTCTTTACAGGCGCAGCAGTTGGAGCGGCCTCTTCCACTCCCTCAGCGGAAACTTCTTCCGTGCCTCCGGCAACCGCGACAGATTCAGAATCTTCCACTTCGACCGGCGCAAATTCGGCGATTCTCCCAAGCAGGGAATCGACACCAGCGCGCATGCTCTTTTCATCGGCCCACTGCCGGTGGAGTGTTTTCTTGAGCACGTCTACAGATTCTAGGCAGATATCGACGACGGCTGGTGACGGTTCGAGTTCGCCGTCACGCAACCGTCCAATCAGATCTTCCACGCGATGAGCGATCGCTCCAAGCCTACTCAGACCCACCTGCGCCGCGGACCCCTTCACGGTATGAATCGCGCGAAACAGCTTGTTGATCTCTTCCGGGTTGTTATTGCCCTCGAGCGAAATCAAGCAATCGCTGACTACCTGCAAATGCTCTTCAGCTTCCGGCTGAAAGAATTCGAGGATTTCGTCGGACACTTCTTCATCGGAGGGCAACGCGTCGAAGTACGACCCAGTTGCGGCGGCTACGACCGTTTCCTTTGCCAACGCCTTGGCCTGCTCCGCGTAGCTCTGCGACTGAGGATAATTCAGTGGGGGCGGTTCCGTCGGAAACGCAAATCGATAGCGTTCCTTGAAGGCAGCGATGTCATCGACACTCTCTTTCCCGGTATCGCTGATTTCTAGAAGATCCGTTTCCAGCAGGGAAATGCCGTCCGACAAAAATTCCGTCAACGGGCCATGCAAATCGTCGCCGAGCGGCGCATTGAGTGCGTACTGAAATACGTGCGCTAGCTTCGCGCCAATTTCCGAAAAACGCGGGAATCCGTAACTTGCCGAAGTCCCGCTCAAGGTATGCGCCGAAATATACAGCCGCTCAAGGTCTTCGCGCCGCGGCGAAATCTCCTGCAACACGCTGACGTACTCCCGCAAATACTGCAGGTGCTCTGCCGCTTCCTGAAGGAACATCTCGACGGCTTCGCGGTCCGGCATGCTCACGCGCGTCCCTCCGCCACGAGTTCGGGTTTCTGCAGCTCTTCCGCCGTGGGCTTGCGGTACAAAATGCAATCATTCAACACGATGGCCTGAAACTTAATTGGCATCTTCGAGATCGATTCCGAATGTCCAAGAAATAAATAGCCGCCCGGCTCCAGCGTGTCGTAAAAACGCTGAACGAGCGCACGACGCCGCTCTTCGGAAAAATAGATCAGCACGTTCATGCAGAAAATCATGTCCATCCGGCCGACATACACCGCCGAAGCCAAATTCATCTGCGCAAACGTAACGAGCTTGCGCAACCGCGGCTTTACCTGATGTCCGTTCTGATGTTTCGTGAAGTGCGCCGCCAATTGCTGGTCGCTGACACTGCCCAGGCTGCGCCCCGAGTACACGCCGCGTTCCGCATGCTTTAGAGCGTGCCGCCCCACGTCGGTGGCGAGAATCTCGACGTTCCACGAATCAGAAAATGATTGCGAATCCGAAATCGTAATGGCGATCGAATAAGGCTCCTCGCCCGTCGAGCAACCCGCGCTCCAGATGCGCAAAGTTCGGGGATTCTTCCAAAATTTCTTCACGTGCAATTCAGGCAGAACGCGTTTCTCAAAAGCTTCATAAACACTCGGATACCGGAAGAAGCTGGTCTCCTGCGTCAAGAGCCCTTCGAGCAAAGCTTCGTACTCGACATTCGATTTGCGCATCGCCCTTAACAAATCCGTCCCGCGTTCGAGCCCCTTTACGCGCAAGTGCTCCTTCACGCGCGTGGAGAAAAATCGCGCCCGCGATTCGTCAAAACAAATGCCCGTCCGCTCTTCAATTAGCATGCGGATCTCGCTCAACTCATGTTCACTAAGACCGTGCGCCGGTCCCTGCCGTTCGCTCATTACCGTCCCGCTTTAGCTCTGGCCTCTTGCCCGAGCAGAGAATCATTGCTTACCGCAGAGCGCCTGCTGGGACGGGCCGCTCGGAATCTTCCAAAACATTTCCGGACTTCGACGTCGCGCGGAATTGCGCCAAAGCTTCGTTCAATTGATCGGAAAGTTTCACAAGCTGGCTTACGGTTGCGACTGTTCCTCGCGTACCCTGTGACGTTTGGCGCGTGATGCTCGAGATAATCTGCATCGCGTGCGCCACACCTTCCGTTCCGCGCACCTGCTGCTTGGAAGCCAGCGAAATTTCCTGTACAAGTTCCGCCGACTGACGAACCACGTTTGAAATAGCGTCTAGCGCGCGTCCGGCCTGATCAGCCAGCGTTGCGCCGCCTTCCACTTCCTTCGTGCCTTCTTCCATAACCACCACGGCTTCGTTTGTCTCCGCTTGAATGGCCTTGATGAGTGCCGCGATGTCCTTCGTGGCGCTTCGGCTGTGTTCCGCGAGCTTGCGAACCTCATCCGCGACGACCGCGAAACCGCGTCCCGCTTCGCCGGCGCGTGCCGCTTCAATGGCCGCGTTCAAGGCCAGCAGGTTTGTCTGTTCCGTGATGTCGTTGATGACGTTGATGATTTCCGAAATCTCCAAAGAGCGATCGCCAAGCGACTTGATCTTCTTCGCCGTCGCTTGCACCGAAGCTCGAATGCGCTGCATGCCTTCCAACGTATCGCGCACGGCTCGGTTGCCCTGCTCGGCCGCATCCAAAGCCCGGCGTGCCGCTTCCGCGCTAGCTTCCGCGTTGTTGGACACCTGCTTCATCGAAACCGTCAGCTCTTCCACGGCGCTCGATGTATTGGTGATTTCCTGATCCTGTTGGGTCGCGCCGGCCTGCATCTCGTCGGCTGCCACAAGAATGTTGTTTGAGCAAGCTGTGACTTCCATAGCGGCTTTGCGCACGCGCTCGAGAACCTTGGTGAAGTTGTCGAGCATGTAGTTGATGGAGTCTGCGACGTTACCCAGGGCGTCGTTGGTGACTTTTCCGCGCAGAGTCAAGTCGCCGCGTGCCACCTGGTTGATCACGGTCAACAATTCCGTGATGCTGCGCTGCAAGGCGTCGTTCGCATCCTGATTGCTCGTGGCCTTGGAGACCTTTGCCACCGCGCGATTCAAATTCTCAGCGATATAGCCAAGTTCGTCGCCCGTGTTGACTTCCACGCGCGCCCGCGGATCACCGGCAGCGATACGCTCGGAAAACTGCGCGAGCTCTTGCACCGGCGTCAACAGCTTGCTGCCCAGCCGCCATGCCATGAAGATGGCCATGCCCAGCGCCAGCAAAACCGCCAGCATAACGGAGCCGCTCGCTCCGCTCGGCAGCGACCCGAAGTCAAACAGGGACGCTCCGCCGGATTGCCGTCCGGCGCTGTAAGCCAGGCCCAGCACGGCGAAAAGGATGACGCCATTCGTAAGGACCAGCGTCCAGATTGTGGAACTCAATCGCGATTTCATGCCTTCCTCCAAATCCCTACTGCGGTGTCCCCAGCCGCTTGCGGCCGAGCCCGCGCAAACTTACCCGTGCAAATTCAAATGCTCGGTCCGGGAAAAACCTCGAGCATTCTCCTAAGGTCAATGATCAGCGCCAGCCGGTCGTCGTGTCGAAGCATCCCGGTGCAATGTGGCACATTTTCCGGAGCTTGTTCCAGCAAGTCCTCGGCATTCACCGAATACGTCCCAATCACTTCGTCCGCGGCAATCCCAATCCGCAAATCGTCATGCGAACCCTCGCCGCGCAGCGAAGCAACCACCACATGCTTCGGCAGCAAACCAGGCCGCCGCCCTTCCGTGATAGCGATATCGATCAGCGGCACGATGGAACCACGCAAATTGAAAATACCCGCCAGATACGCTGGCCCAAGCGGCAGCTTCGTCAAGAGCGGCCAATCCAGGACTTCCTCGACATCCAACACCGGCAAACAAAACCGTTCCCGCCCGCTCCGAAAAACGCAATACTGCGATTCCGGCAACCGCTCTTCCATGGGTCCGAGCGCTTCAAGCAGATCATCCGCATCCGCGGGAAGCGGTACCAGGTGAAAGTCCTCGTTCATTGCCGCATCATCCTCGAATCATCCACAAACAATTTTCTACGCAAACCGCCGCACAGCCCGCAGCAACTCTTCCCTGGTAAACGGCTTGGTCACATATCCATCGGCGCCCTGCTGCGCGCCCCAATACTTGTCGCTCTCGGTGTTCTTCGACGTAACCAAAATCACCGGTATTGCGTTGTAGTCCGAGTGATTCTTCAATTCCCGGCAAACCTGAAAGCCATTCCGCTTTGGCATCACGACGTCCAGCAAGATCACGCTTGGCCGCTCAATGGCAATCGCTTCCTCGACACGTTCTGGGTCGTTGATACCCACCAGCCGGTAGCCTTCGTGCTCAAGAAAGCCCTGGATCAGCTTCACTTGCGAGGGCGAGTCATCGACGATGAGTACTTTTTTCTGCAGCATCGACATCTCCCCGTATTTCTCCGCAGACAAGAGGTGCACGTCAGCAGCCAGCCTGAGAGTTACATTGATCGGTTTGTTTATCTTGTATAAGAGCTGACTTTTGAGTGGTTTACGGATTCAGCGGCGCTGCTCAACGGCGCGTTACTGTGGATGCCGGTACTGCCTCCGTCTCAGCTTGAGATGCATTCTCAGCTTCCCTCATCTCGCTTGCCAGCGATGAGAATCTCTGCATGATCTCGTTGATCCGCAGCGCCATGCTATGAATGGTCTTAATTTGCGCGAGGGACTGCGAGGAGAGTTGGCCCGGCTCCAAAAGCAACAGTTCGGCATTGCCCAGCATGGATGTCAGCGCGTTGTTGACGCTGTGCTTCATGTCCATCATATACCGGCCCAACGTGGCCTGATTTTCGTTCTTCGCCGCTCGCCGCTCGGCTTGCTTGGAAAGCCGCAGGGCCTCCGCGCGGCGCAAGGATTCGCCTGCAACAAGCAGCAGCGTTTGCGCCCAATCTTCCCGCAAAGGGATGTGCACGAGACGAGGGTAGCGCGAACGCAATTGACCAAACTCCCGGGAATCCGTCGGCACGCAGAGAATCACGGCGGCGGCCGGCTCTAAAGATCGTAGGATGCCTGGGAGTTTGCCATCGAGGACCGGTCCAACAACTACGAGATCGTGAGGCGAAGCTTCATGATCTCTCCACAGCTCGCTGCTAAGGACAGTAATACCAGGCGCTTGCCGTTCTGCCTGCCAACACGCTGTCAACAGCCGTGCAAATTCCGTTTCGTCGGTCAGAATTAGTACGCTAGCGTTTCGCACAGAGGACCTGCTCCCAGGGTCGTCGCCCGTCATGACCGGAAAAAATCTAAAAAATTAAAGCTTTTCTGCCTCGTCCAAAGCCGTGAGTAATCTCTTCGTGCTGATGCCCAGGTTTACGGCTGCTTCCGTGTCCTTTGCCTGTTTCGCGATGTCCACACGTTCCTGTAGTCGCGAAACTTCTATTCGCGCTATCGACAGAGCCTTGTCCATCGACGTCGCGTTCCCTGTTTCCTTTGCGGATTCGACGGCGGCCGTCACCATTGCCCGGGCCACCACGGCCCGGCGCAAATCCTCGGCCGACGGTCCATCTTCGCTCACAAATGCCGTTACTTCCCACGAAGACAGCAAGATCCGCGCTGCGCCGATTTTCACCGTGGTCATCGAGCGCCCTCGTGTTGGCGGCGTTGCGATCAACTGTTCCCAGATTTTCTCCAGGCACCCTTCAAAATCGAGCGCTGCTGAGACCGCAGGCTTGCCAGCAGCTTCGCCGGTAGGTTTCTCCGCGCCTTTCTTGCTGGTCTCAAGCGCTGCGACATCACGCGCAGATTTGCCTGCTGGCTCCGCGCTGCGTGTATTCGAGGTCTGCTCCGAAACTGCCGCGCTCTGCGGCACTTTCGGCGCGACCTTTTCCAAAGCCCGTTCCACGTCCGTACGCAAGCCCAGCAGCTTTTCAAACGTCTGATTCACCGAGCGTTCCGTATATTCCTTCTGGAACGGCTGTTTCCATTCATCGGCAGCATCTCGAATTTTTGCCAGTGGTTCCTCGGCAGTGAGGCCGAAGTGGTGACAATCGATGATCCTTACTCCGGCCGCTTCGAGCTGTGATAGGCCCGATCGGATCGCAATCAGGTCAGCGTGCATCAGCTCGATAAACGTCCGCCGCAACAGAAAGTTGAACCGAACGAAGGCCAGCAAGGCCGGCGGGTCATAAAACATTCCGCCCGCCGTCTCTTTCACTTTGCGTCCCTGCTCGATGAAATTCGTCTTCAGGATTTCACGGAGGCTGCGAAAAGTTCGCAGCTTCTCAATCATCTGTTCAAGCGGTTCGCACCACTCCAGGGTTGAGTCGTCCACATCGCCCAGGATCGGTTTCATCACCTGCGTCACGTCGAAAAGCTCGATCTGTTTGTGGTAAATTTTCGCCGGAGCGCAAAGAGCAAAATATTGCACCAGCAGGAAGTCGACTTTGTCGCGGTCCACGTTGGTCTTCGAGGACTTTTGCAGATGGCGGTGGATAAGAGCGCACAAACTGATTTCATTCGCGTTCAACGTCGTCGTCTGAAGCAGCTTGCGCAATTCATGCACCGCAACGCGCTGGTCCATCTCGTCCAGCCAGGTTTCCACCTCGTCAAATAGCTCCAGGTCCGGCTTTTCCGGGAGATTCCTCTTTTCTTGAGGGAAGGGAATCTCGATTTCGAGCTGCTTCCCAAGCGCCAGATAGATTGGAAAAACCGAGCGATCTTCAGCCCACTTCGCCTGACGCAAGTTCGCGATCCGCGGCGCAGCTGGGGTATTGAGCGTTGGAGTCGTCTTGTTCACGGTTGTGTCACCCACACGCAGGGCCCCTGTAAAAACCGGACGGCCACCGCCTTACGTCCTTCGTGATACTGCACGGCAATCACTGTCGCTTCTGCCGTACCACCGTTCCGATCTCGTTCAATCCGCACCTTATCGTCGAATTCCAGCGGCAAACTCGAAAGAAAAATCGCGTGTTCCGAGCCGCCGAACTCCACCACGGTCGCTTCCCGCAAACGCGTGCCCCCCGCCCGCAGAGCGGTGATCTGCACTGGGACTCGAACAGGATTCGCACGCGGAAAAAAGCGAGCCAATCGTTCCGCGCAGCCCTGTTCGTTCGCGATGAGCGTTGTTTCGCTGGATGGTGTCACGTCGCCTCTCATCTCGCCGCAGTACTGTCGTACTAAGGATTGTGTCTCTGCTGCGGATTAGTACACCCATTCGCAATTGGACACAACGTCCCCGCGATAGAGATGCACGCTGCACGCCAAAGAATCGGAAAGATAGGAAGTCCAGATATTAAAGAAAGGGAAAGACTTAGGATTTTCCTGTTGGTTTTGTGTGGCTCACGCGTCTCACGCTGAAACGCTCTCGTCTCAGCGTCTCCTTGCTTTCGCGTCTCGCAACGCGGTTTGAGACGTTATTCCAACTGCTGGGCCGTCTCTTCGGAAGCGTCCTCAGCCTCTCCCGGCTCCGACCTGAGCGGGATATTATAGCGCTTGAGCTTCCGGTATAGCGTCGCCCGGCTAATCCCCAGCATTCGGCCAGCCATCGCCTTGTCTCCGTTGGCCTGCTCGAACACACGCAGAATCGTCATCCGCTCCATTTCTGAGAGTGCCGTTGTCGAAAGCGCCGCCGCATCTTGCAGCGTGCTGACGGAACCATCCGGTTGCTCACTACGAATGGCCGGCGGGAGGTCGATCACATCGATCACTTTACGGTCTCCCAGCGTAATCGCTCGGGCGATGCAGTTCTCCAGTTCGCGGATGTTCCCAGGCCACTCGTAATTCAGCAGACTTTTCATCGCCGCCGTGGTCACTTGCAGGTGTGAATCGGGTGCATAGCGGTCCAGGAAATGATGCACGAGCATAGGGATGTCCGACCTGCGGTCGCGCAAAGCCGGCAGGTGCACGGTCACGACATTTAACCTGAAATACAGGTCCTTGCGGAACGTACCCTCGCGATAGGCGGCCTCGAGATCGCGGTTGGTTGCCGCAATGACGCGCACATCCACATTCACCTTTTCATTGCTGCCTACGGGCCGTACTTCCTTCTCTTGCAACACGCGCAAGAGTTTGGCCTGCATCTCTAAGGGCAGTTCACCAATCTCATCCAGGAAAATCGTTCCGCCGTTTGCCGCCTGGAACAGCCCCGCCTTTGTCTTTATAGCTCCCGTGAAGGCGCCCTTTTCGTATCCGAAGAGTTCGCTTTCCATCAGCGTCGGCACCAGCGAACCGCAATCCACTGCCACAAACGGTGTCTGCGCCAGCGCCCCGCGGAAGTGAATCGCGCGTGCTACAAGTTCTTTGCCCGTCCCGCTCTCGCCGGAAATTAGAACAGGTGTGCGCGTATCCTTCAGCCGCGAAACCATTCGCAAAACATCCTGAATGTTTGCCGATGTCCCGATAATTCCATCGAGGTTGTCTTCCGTGCTGACGCGCTCGCGCAAAAACTCGTTTTCCGTGACTAAACGGACCTTTTCGGCCATGCGCTGCAGCAACAGCCGCATCTTCTCCACCCGGAAAGGCTTCTCGATATAGTCGTACGCCCCCAATTTCATCGCATCGACCGCAGATTCGATCGACCCGTGCCCGGTCATAATCGCGGTTTCCGCCCGCGGCAGTATCATTTTCGCTTGTTTCAAGAGTTCCACGCCGGAGAGCGTCGGAAGTTTTAAGTCGGTCAGGATGAGGTCCGGTGCATCGGCGTCCAGTTTCGCCAGCGCTGCTTCGGCGCTTTCTGCTTCCGTGCAGGAATATCCCAAGGTATTGCCTATAGTCATGCACAGCTTGCGGATGCTCTGCTCATCATCCACCACCAGCAATCGTATTTTTAAATCGTCACTCATGGTTTCCCAAACGTTTTCTCCACAATGGATATTAATTGGTGTACACGGAACGGCTTCTCGATGCAAGGCGTCCCGCTCCGCGCCAGCAGCGCCTGGGTCTCGCTGTTAGCAGTGTCTCCGCTAATCAGAATAATTTTCGACCCCAGCTCTGGCCGGTTTTTCTGGATCCAGTCATGTACTTCCGCGCCATTCACCGCTCCCGGCATTCGAATGTCGGAGATCACCCCGCCATATCGTCCGCCAGCAAGTTGCTTCAAACCCTCTGCTCCAGACGATGCGTTCACGACGGTGTAGCCTTTCCTCTCGAGCGCTGCTTTCAGAAAGGCAATCACAGACGGTTCATCCTCAATCAACAGAATCGGCGCAGTCTGGCCAACCGCCGCTTGCAACGTCATCTTCCGGCCTCTTTCGCAGCCAAGGCAGGCAGCTGCTCCGCCGCGATGGGAATTCGAACGACAAACGTGCTACCGCCGCCGTCGGCGTTGTTCCAACACTGAATCTCGCCGCCGTGCGCGCGCACAATCCCGTAGCAGATGCTCAGTCCAAGCCCCGTACCCTTGCCCGGCTGTTTCGTCGTGTAGAACGGATCAAAAATATGCTGCGGATCGGCGATCCCAGTACCGTTGTCGGTGACCACCACTTGCACGCTGTTCCCGCCCCGCTCCGTGCGAATCGAAATACGCCCCCGCCGCCCCGTCTCCTGCACAGCATCATAAGCATTATTCAGAATATTCAGGAAAACTTGCTGAAGCTGCTGCGCATCCCCTAGCGCCGGTTCAAGTGACTCGTCGAATTCCTCTGTCACTTCTACACCATGGCTCGCAAAATCATAGCTGCGCAGCTTAATCGTTTGCCGCAGCACGGTGTTTACCTGCACAGGCTCGCGCTGCACCGGCCGTTGCCGCGCGAAACTCAACAAATCCTGCACAATGTCTTTCGTCCTCTGTGTCTCCTGCAGAATAATCTGCAAATCTTCCCGCGCCGAAACTGGCACATCCGGATTCTCCAGCAGCAGGTCCGTGAACCCCAGAATCGCAGCAAGTGGGTTGTTCACTTCGTGCGCCACACCGGAAACCAATCGTCCGATTGTCGCCATTCTTTCCGAATGCGCCAGCTTCGCCTGCAGCAGCACCGCATCTGTTATGTCCGTCATCACTACCACCAGATTGTTCACCGCACTCTGCTCATCGCGCATCGGGCTTAGGCTGATGGAAAAGTGCCCCATCGTTCCATCGCTCCGTCTCACCTGTAATTCAAGATTCTCCACCTGCTGTCCGTTTGCCGTCGTCTCGAGCGCCGCCTCGAAATCGTTCTGGTGAGAAGGTTCCACCCAATCCACGAGCCGGTGCCCGATCAGCTCATCTTCCCGGTACCCCGCTTCATAACACCGGCGGTTGGCGTAGCTGATCAGCCCAGCGGTATCCAGCACCAGAATCATGCTCTGCGTGGTATTCAGAATCTTCTGATTGAAGTCCCGCTCGCGCTGCAACTGCGATTGAAACGACTTTTGCTCCGTCACATCCAGCATCAACCCGCGAATCTGTGCGATTCGTCCCTGCGCGTCGCGTACCGCCGTAATGTTTTGCAGCGTGTGAAGCAGCGCGCCATCCTTGCGCCTGAGCGTCTCCTCATAATTCCGCAGCACGCCGCGCTCGGCTAGTCCTTGCAAAAACCGTTCGCGCGCCGCCGGCGCAGGATAAAGATGGGGACTTACATCCGACCGCAACATTTCCTCACGCGAGGCATACCCCAGCATCCGCACCATGGCGTCATTCACATCCAGAAAACGCCCGTCAGGCGTCGCAAAAAAAAGGCCTTCCTGAATGCTGTCGAACAGCTCCCGATACTTCCGCTCCGCTTCCCGCCGGTCCGTAATGTCCTTCAGAACGTGAATCGTTCGCGTATCGTCCTCAACGACGCCCGGCGCTCTCGAAGTTGACACCAGAAAGATGCGCTCCGCCGATGCTGCCACGTACTCTTCGCGCGGCCGTTGTGTATCGCGACAAAAAGGGCAGGGAAGATCGCTCCCCGTTTCCGCGATTTGCCGCAACCCGCTCATCGCCTCGCCGACCAGTGCCACCGGTGGCACACCAAGATGCGACGCCAGCGAACGGTTCGTGCGCACAATCTTCCACGCGCGGTCGTGCACCACGATGTAATCGCTGATCGCATCTATATCTTCCACCCACTGTCTCTTCGATTTCTCGAGCTGCGAAAACCGCCTGAAATTTTCCAGAGACAACGCCGCGTGGCTTGCCAATGCGTGCAGCAGCTTTTTCTCTTTGGCGTCCAGACTCTTTCGCCGCCGTAGCAGGCAAAGCATCCCCAGCCGTTCTCCGTCGCTGGCGTTGATTGGTACGAAGACCGCGCCAGTCGCGACGGCGCTGCCTTCAGCGGGCCCAGCCTCGCCCGTCGGCAGTGGGCGGACAACCGCCGCAACCCGGTTTTCGCGAGCCGATGAGATAATCCAGCTCTTGAGCGCGCTGCTCACCGCCTTTTCATTCTCAACCGCGGCGTAGAGATCAGTCTCCCGCCCGCGAAACACCGCCACAGCCCCCCACGCCGCATTCAACATCCTCGCCGCCCGGCGCGCAAACCTCTCGAGGAATTCAGGAAGCTGCCGCGACTGTGCTGCGTCAACCGCCAACTCCATCAATTCTTCCGCTTGTTTTGAAGAGGGAGGCACAGGGGTAACCTTATTCAACCGAGTGGTTGAATGCGGACTCCGAATAGGTTTTGTTTCTCGCATCGCGGGTTGGGGGTGGACGCGCGTCTCAATTTGACTTCTGTCGTTCACAACTACCCTAGCGACCAATCTCATTCTGAGTCAATCGTCGTTCTCGAGCGCGTTGCCGAATCGTCCACCCTCGCGGGAACGTTCCTCGCTGGTCGCGTCTCAGCATGAGACCTGGCAACAAACAGATCACCCCGACTGAGACACGCGCTCTCTCTCCTTACGATACTCACCACAATAAGAAACCCTAGTAGCTCTTCATTCTAAGCCACTTGTTGCTCTCGCCCGTCCGACCCTCGTAGCGCCCGGAGTGATTCCCGAGGTGGCACCCGACGTGCCTTCTCTATCGCGGGGTTTCCCCATTGATGAGAGGGGTGGTGTCAATGATGTCCGAACGCAGATGGAGAAAATTTGTGCGCGGAGCCGCGACGGCCGCGGTCGGTCTTTGCTTGGGAAGCGCCACATTGGCGCAAACAGGGACCACAGACGAAGGAAAGCGCAAGGTCAAGTCCAAGGTATCTCCCGCCTATCCGGAGCTCGCGAAGCGTATGAGCGTCACCGGCAAGGTGAAAATTGAGGTTGTGATTACACCGGACGGCCGCGTCAAGAGCACTCGCGTGATTGGCGGTCATCCGCTGCTTGTTCAAGCGTGCCAGGATGCGGTGAAAGAATGGAAATTTGCGCCTGCGCCGGAAGAGACCACGCAGATCGTCGAATTTGAGTTCAGCTCCGCGGGGAACTAAGGGAATCGCAGAAAACGGCAGGAGCGGTTGAAACCAAACCGCGTCGCCGGGTGAGTGGAGGCATTTTGCAATGACGATCGGGAAAAGGCTTTACTTAGGGTTTGGCGCAATTCTGGTCATTTTGGGTCTGCTGTTCATCGTTAACATTGTCGCTGGCTTTAGGGAACAGACCGCCCGCAAAGACGCCACGGCCGCGCTCGAAAATGTTCGCACTATCGAGTCCGTGCGCTACCAGATCATGTTGAACCGCCACAACATGGACAATTTTCTACTCAGCGGCGATCCCCGCGACGAAGAAAAGGTCAACAAAGGCTTCACTGACATCAACGACTTGATCAAGCGTGGTCAGGCGCAAACCACTAACGACAGCGTCAAGACCGCACTCATTCAAGTCGAAAGCACCGAAGCAAGCTGGGCCGACAATTTTGCCAAGCCTCTCCTTGCCAAGCGCCACCAGGTCGATTCCGGCGACGCTACCGTATCCGATCTTCAAATCTTCTATCTCCAGAAAGACCCGGCATCCTGGCTTACAAAATCCTCCGCTGTCCTCGATCAAACGAGCTCGGATATCACAAAGTCTCTGGATGAAACCTCAAAGTCGGCCGAACGTGCCAGTTATATTAGCTTCGGCTTTACCACCTTAGGCACGTTCGTCGCCTGTGTTGTCGGCATCTTCGCGGCTGTCATGACCGCCAAGTCCATCAGCGAGCCGCTCACTCATCTGATTACTGTCGCGCGTGAAATTGGCGATTCCGGCGACCTCGATCAGAACATCGATATTCATCGCAACGACGAAATCGGCGCTCTCGCCACCACCTTCAATAATATGGTCGCCTACTTGAAAGAAATGGCGAGTGTCTCCATGTCCGTCGCCGAAGGCGACTTGACCGTGGAAGTAGTGCCTCGCTCCAAGCGCGACACTCTCGGCAACGCTTTCCTTCGCATGTCGCACGGGCTGCAGGAGTTAGTCCGCACGACCCGCGATTCCGCTGGCCAAGTTTCCGCTGGCTCCAACCAGGTAGCTGGCGCGGCGGACGAATCCGCGAAGGTTAGCGTCCAAGCTTCCTCCGCCATTGAAGAAGTCACCAGCACGATGCACGAGATGAGCATCAACGTGCAAAACGTCGTGAAGAACACGCAAGTGCAGGCCTCCAGCGTCGCTGAAACTTCCGCCTCCATCGATCAGATGGTCACCTCCATTCAACGCGTCGCGGACACCGCAAAGGTTCTTCTGGACATCGCCAATCGTTCCCGCGAAGAAGTCGTCACTGGCATCCAGACCATGGAGAAAGCCACCGATGGCCTGAACCGCACCAACAAGGCGATTCAATCTTCCGCGGAAATCATTAACATTCTTGGCCATCGCGCTGACGACATCGGTAAAATCATTGAGGTCATCGACGACCTCGCCGAGCAAACCAACCTTCTCGCATTGAACGCCGCCATCGAAGCGGCCCGCGCCGGCGAGCACGGCCTGGGTTTCGCCGTCGTCGCCGACGAAGTTCGCAAACTCGCCGAAAAATCCACGCAATCCACCAAGGAAATCGCCGACCTCATCCAGAGCATCCAGCGTGAAGCGCGCCAGGCCGTCGAAAATATGGAGCGCAGCACGCGCATCGTCGAGGAAGGCCTGAGCCTGGGCAATGAACTTGGCACCGCCTTGCACAAAATATCCAACGTCGTCACCGAAGTCTACAAGTTCTCCCAAGAGATCGGCGCCGCTACGAACGAACAGTCCGTCGGCTCCTCGCAAATCGCCAAAGCCACCAGCCGCCTGACCGAAATCACGCAAGAAATCAACTCGGCCGTCGAAGAACAAGCCTCCGGCGCACAAGCCGTTGTCCGTGCCATGGATAAAATGCGCGAGCTCGTGCAACAATCCGCATCCAGTTCCACCGAGCTCTCCGCCGCCGCCGAACAAATGCTCAAACTTTCTCGCAACTTGCTCGATAGCATGGACCGCTTTGTCCTCGACCGTTCCGTGCAGGGCCGCGGCCGCAACTCAGAACAGGGCACTCAGCGTCGCGGGCATCAGAACCAGGGTTCTAACCGTGAACGGGAGTCGGAATACGCCGAGCTCGTGCGTTCCTAAATTGCCGGAGATCGCTTGATGGAAAAGGAATTACAAATCGTTGGTTTCCGCATCGGAAATGAAACGTACGGAGTCCGTATCGGCGCCGTGCGTGAAATCGTCCGTGTCCCGGAAATCACGGCTGTCCCGAGTGCGCCCGATACCGTCGAAGGCGTAATCAATTTGCGCGGGAAAATTATTCCCGTGATGGATCTGCGAAAGCGCTTTGGCCACACGGAGATTACCTCGGACAAGAAAAATCGCATTCTAGTCGTGGAACTGGATAACAAGTTGCTCGGCCTGATCGTCAATTCCGCCTCCGAAGTTTTGAAGATTCCTCCATCGGAGATTGAAGCCCCCGGCTCTGTTTTCGCCGATGGCGAATCCGGATACGTCACCGGAGTTGGCAAACTAAAAGGCCGTCTCATCATTTTGCTGGATATTTCCAAGCTTTTGCATCGGCCGGAGCTCAAACGACTCGAGGAGGCCGCGGAAACCGTCGCCACTGCAAAGTAACGCTGTCCCCCGTTCGCTAGGGGACCGCCGAAATGCCGGACTGCCGCTTATTTCATGGGAACGATAACTGCCCAGATTCAACTTACCGAAGCTGAACTGAAGTTATTGCAGACGCTCGTCTATCAGGAATGCGGCATGTTCTTCGACGAACGCCGCTCGCACTTCCTGAAAGACCGTCTTCAGCGCAGGCTCAAGGCTTGCCAGCTCGATTCTTTTTATAGCTATTATCGTTTGTTGACCAGCCGCGAAGGCCGCGCCGAGCTCGCTCTGCTTCTCGAAAATCTCACTGTCAACGAAACCAGCTTCTTCCGAAACAAGCCGCAGCTCGAGCTTCTACAAAAAACTGTCCTGGAGGACTTGCTACGCAAGAAGCAGGAACGCCGCGACTGGAATCTGCGCGTATGGAGCGCCGGCTGCTCCAGCGGCCAGGAACCGTACTCCGTTGCGATTTTGATTTGTGACGCGCTGGCCTATTATTATTTACGAAATCCGCTTCCGTTCGATATGCCATCTCCCAAACCGCTGATTCCTCCGCCGTGGAAGCTCGAAATCGTGGCTTCGGACATCAGCTATGCCAGCCTTCGCGTCGGTCAGGAAGGCGTCTTCACTGAGCAACAAATGGAGCCGGTGGACTATACCTGCCGCCTGCGTTACTTCGAAAAGTCCGGTGATAAATACGCCATCAAGCCGCAGCTAAAACAACTAGTCCAGTTCGACTTCCACAATCTCAAAACCGAGTTTTTGCCTCGCCGCAACGACATCATCCTTTGCCGCAACGTCATGATCTATTTTGACGAAGCCGAACAAAAGCGCCTCATCGAAAAGTTTTGGCATTGTTTGAATCCGGGCGGCTATCTTTTCGTCGGACATGCGGAGAGTCTTTTCGGCTTGACGCAAAAGTTCCGCATGGTGCACCTGAACAACGGGACCGCGTATCAACGCGTGGAGGCAAGTTCTTGAGCAGGCCTCCCGAAGATCGGAACTCGGAGCTCCGCGCCATCTTCTTCGAAAGCGCGAATGAGCTGCTGCAATCGCTCAACGAAGCAGGGCTTGAGCTTGAGGCCCATCCGGCCGACGAGGAAGTCATTCGCCGCGTGCGCCGCGCCGTCCATACACTCAAGGGTGATTCAGCGGCCTGTGGCTTTCACAAGCTGAGCGAACTTGCTCACGAACTCGAAGATATCCTCACGCCCCAGGTCGCGCAGAAATACGGCTCCAGATTCGCCGAAGTCGTGCTCGCCGCTGCCGATTCCTTCGAGGCCATGCTTACTTCCTACCAGCGGGGGAAGAAGCTTCCATCGCTCGAAAAATTGCGCGGTCTGATCCGCGGTCTCCTGGTCGATGTCGCTAAGACGCCCGTCGAAGCTCCGCAACCCCCGGCAGCTGTGCCGGCGACGTTCGCCTGGACCGAATACGAACAACTCATGATTTCCGAGGCCGTTCATCGCGGCGAAACTGTTTACAACGTCGCGCTGCGCATCGATCCAGACAGCCTAATGCGGGCTGCGGCATTCCAACTCATTCGAAATGTCCTCCACGGATGCGGTACTTTGATCGCCCTCCGTCCGGAAGACAATCTCGCCGCTGCAACCGTTGAAATCGTCGAGGCCGCCGTCGCCAGTGTCCAGCCCGAAGACGCCATCAAAAAACGCTGCCGCATCCCCAGCATTGTTACCGACGTTCGCGTCGAGCGCGCCACAAGCGCCCTGACGCCCGAGCATGAACTTCTTGGTGACCTACTGGACGCCCAGGCGGCGCAGGTTATTGCCGGCACCGCCGAGAATGGCGATGTCAGCGAAGCCGCCAAGTCCGGCCAAGCTGCCTCGGCCGTTGCTACTGTCGCTGAAAGCACTCTCCGCGTCGATGCCAGTCGCATCGATGCCGTCATGAATCTCGTCGGTGAACTAATTATCGGCAAGTCCATGCTCCATCGTGCACTCACCGAATTTGACCAGCGTCATGCGCGCGATCCACTCCGGGCAAAGCTCGCCGACGCCATGGGCTTTCAATCTCGCGTCCTCGACGAACTTCACAAATGCGTCCTCAAAATTCGCATGGTGCCCGTTGAACAGCTCTTTCGCCGTTTTCCTCGCGTCGTCCGCGACGTAGCCAAACAATGCGGCAAGGACGTGGCCCTGGATATCTCTGGCCAACACACCGATCTCGACAAAAGCATTCTCGATTCTCTCGGCGAACCGCTGATGCATCTCGTTCGGAACGCCGTCGACCACGGCATCGAGCCCGCCGACGAGCGCCTCACTGCCGGCAAGCCGGCTCGTGGCACGGTTTATCTCAAGGCCTATCATCAGGGCACTCAAGTCGTCATAGAAGTGCGCGATGATGGCCGTGGCATCGATCCTGCGCACGTCCGCAAACAAGCCCTCAAGCAGGGAATTATCAAGCCAGAAGAAGCCGCCCGCCTCACCGATCAGGAAGCCCTTAACCTGATTTTTGAATCGGGTTTCAGCACCGCGGCAGAAGTCACAGAAGTTTCCGGCCGCGGCGTAGGCATGGACGTCGTGCGCAGCGTTTTGGACAAGCTAAAAGGCACCGTGCACATCGCTACCGAAAAAATGCGCGGCACGACTTTTCAACTCCGCGCCCCGCTAACTCTTGCGAGCATTCAGACGCTGCTTTTCCGCGTCGGTGGCCGCCTCTTTGCCGTCCCCCTCTCTTCCGTTGTCGAGATCTCGCGCATCAACGAGCAGGAAATTCATCGCATCGACCAGCGCGAAGTGCTCCGCCTTCGCGACCAGATTCTTACGCTCGTTCGCCTCGAACATCTCAGCCGCCTTCGCTCGATCGACACCGAACCCGCGAAAAAGAAACACTTCGTCATCGTGATCGGCACAGCGGAAAAACGCTTCGGCCTCGTGGTGGATAGCATGGTCGGCGAAGAAGAGCTGGTCATCAAGGCATTGCCGAGCGACATCATCACAAGCGATCTCGTCAGCGGCGCTTCAATACTGGGCGACGGCACCGTCGTGCTCATCCTAAATGTGCCGGCCGTCCTCTCGCGCCTCTCTCGCGCCGTTCCTCTGGGAGCGATAGCATGAGCGCCCGCATCCGAGTTCTCGTCGTCGACGATTCCGCACTTATGCGGAAGCTCATTCCATCTGTCCTTGCCCGCGACCCTTCCATCGAGGTTGTCGGCACGGCTATGGACGGCGCTTTCGCCCTGAAAAAGATCGAAGAGCTGCATCCCGACGTCGTCACTCTCGACCTCGAAATGCCCCGCATGGATGGCATGGAGACGCTCCGCCTGATCATGCGCCGCGCTCCCATGCCCGTCGTTCTTTTCAGCACCCATTCGAAAGAGGGCGGATACGCCACTCTCAAAGCCCTCGCGCTCGGCGCCATCGACTTCGTTCAGAAACCGCAGGACGCGGCCGCGGGACATCTCGAATCCATCGCCGACCAACTAATCGAAAAAATCAAAGTCGCCAAGCGAGCCGCTGGACGTAAACTCCCGGCCGCTGTGGTTTCCGATGATCCTCCCAAGGGAAAAAAGAAAACCCATACCGCGCTTCCACCAAATCGTATTATCGCTATCGGTATTTCCACCGGAGGCCCGAACGCTCTCCAATACGTTCTCTCGCAGATTCCTGGGGATTTTGCACCCAGTATCCTAATCGTCCAGCACATGCCTGAAGGCTTCACGGAAATGTTCGCGAAGCGCCTCGACGAATGCTGCGCGCTCGAAGTCCAGGAGGCACGCTCCGGTGATCTCCTCGTCGCGAGCCGCGTTTTGATCTGCCCTGGCAACCGTCACATCATGGTTCGCCGAATGCCCCGCGGAGACATGGCCGTACTATCCGACGGCGCGCCCGTTAACGGTCACCGCCCATCGGCCGACGTTCTCTTTCATTCCGTCGCCCAGCAATTTGGCCCCACCGCGGTGGGTCTGCTGATGACGGGCATGGGTGAAGACGGCGCCGAAGGCCTCGGTGCGCTCAAAGCTGCCGGTGGCGTGACCGTAGCGCAAAGCGAAGACACGTGCGTGGTCAGCGGCATGCCACGCGCCGCTATCTCCAAGGGCTACGCCGACAAAGTGATTCCTCTCGAAGGTATCGCCGCGTTTCTGGTGCAAAACTATGGCGGAGACCGCTCCAGCTCAGAAAAATTCGACAAGAACGAAAATAACGACAAGCACGATAAGAACGAGAAATCGGAAAGGACACCCGTTTCTTCCCATCGCACCTAACACCGTGCCGGGAGAAGGAGAAGGCCATGCAACAATTTGCCGCTCTGTTACGGAAAGACAATCAACCCGTTCGCTACCTGGTGGTGGACGACTCCGTCTTCGCTCGCAAGAACATCATCAAGATGATTGAGATGTTCGGCGGCGAAGTCGCCGGAGAAGCAGGCGACGGGCTCACCGCCATCGCGGAGTTCAATCGCACCAAGCCCGACATCGTGCTCATGGACATCACCATGCCGCAGATGGAAGGCATCGAGGCCGTCGAGCGCATCGTTCGCCAGCATGGCGAAGCGCGCATCGTCATGGTCTCTTCGGTGGGCTACCAGGAAAACATTCTGGCCGCGCTCCAGAAGGGTGCGAAACACTTCGTGCAGAAACCCGTCAAGCCCGAAGTCCTTTACGAAATTCTACGTTATGTTCTCAGTGACGATCCCAACGCCGCAGGCGCGCCCGTCGCCTTCGTAGGAGAGCACCGCGCATGAGAATGGAACTCATTCAACCGTTCATCAACGCCGCGGACGCCGTCTTCGCCGAATCGCTCCAGGCCCCGACGAAGATCCTCGACCTCTCCATGGATGAAAACACCTATCGCCGCAAGGGTGTAGCCGCGCTGATCGCCATCAAAGGCGACATCGAAGGCCGCGTCATCCTGGATCTTTCGCCTGAAGTTGCCATGAAAGTTGCCAGCCACTTGGCCGGCGAGGATGTTCCCAGCAGCGAACAGGTAGTCCGCGAAACCGTCTGCGAACTAGCCAACATGGTGATCGGCAATTCCGTCACTCTTCTCAACGATCAGGGTTTCCGCTTCAAAGTCTTCCCGCCCGAAATACACATGAACGAAGAGGGACTTTCTGGCAGCGCCGACACCGAAGCCATGGTCATCGCCATCGAAACTCCGTGCGGCCAAGCGTACCTAAACATCTCGATGCACTATCTCCACCGCCGCCGCCACGAGCGCGACATCGCCAACGTAATGGATTAACCCGGTCTTGCGCTTGTAGGGCACAGCATGCTGTGCCCGCCTTTGCGAAGAATTTATTTTCCACCAGGCTCCAAGCACTTCGCAGATTTTGTCTTTGAGTAAAGGATGTTGCAGGACCTACCGCGACTTCTCAAACTCTTCCAACTGCGATTAAAAATTTCTTCTCAATCCGCCGAATCACTAGGCGGCCGTATGTACGCGGCTCCATGCCTATACAACCCCGCCGCCGAAATCGCCTGCGAAAACACAATCCGTATCGGCACAAAAATCGCCCCGCTTCCCGGCGTAAACGGCACCGCTACCTCTACCCGCGACCCCTCCGGATATTCGTTCCGACTTCGAAAACTCAACCCGCCCTTCGACAAATCCTCGCAAACCGCCACTTCCTCCTGAAATCCCCTCCGCCGTATACAGGCCAAAACCCGCGCTTTCACCCGCGTCCGATTTCGCCGCGGAATTACGCGCTCTTCGACCGTCAACTGATTTGCCGCTCCTTTTTCCTGCGACTTGATTTCCGATTGCGCTTCAATCCAAATGGAAGGCGTATCGCAATGTTTGCAAAGCCGCGCCACGCATTTCCGCACTTCAAACGACTTCAATTCCATCTCATTCAAATAAACGACTTCGCGTCTCTGGCAAAATCCGCACTCCATCAACAGCCTCGCCAGCGCCTCATCCGCCTTATACGGGGCAGGGAAGTCGATATCCCAAAAATCCGCTCTCGGCTCCGTGATCTGAATTGCGTACAAAAATCCGTCCGGCTCCTGATCGATCTCCGCCATCACGCGCGCCCGCGTCGTCCTTACCAGATCGCCTTCCATCCTCCGCAGCGTAATCTCTTGTCCCGCCGTCAGCTTCGCATCCAATCGCAAAACTCCGCCATTGCGGCTTACTAAAAGCGTCTCCGCGATGTGCTTTACAGCCACACCGTCACCCGTCGTCCACGATGCCTCCACCGGCATCCGGAAACTTACGCGGTCGCTCTGCCGCAGCCCATCGCTTCGCATTGTTTCGTTTAGCATGAAGAAAATCTACTATCCCAGATTAGCACCCTCCTCCCCGACCATCTTCGCCGCGTCACTTCCCTTTGTCGTACCAACTAATATCTCGTGCTCCTCCCAGCCAAGCCCGTCAAGCTCCCCACCCTGTTACCTTTTTCGCCCTCCTTCCCGCCGACATTTCCCCTATTTTCTGCCTTCTCTGGCACCCTTATTAAGTAAAGGGGAACGTTCCGACGGTCACTCCTGACTCTCTCTTCCCCGGTTTAACAGACAGTGGGCAACGTTATCACCATGAACGATCGAACCGCCGATGGGGTGTCGCACAAAGTTAGCCTGCGCGACCGCCGCTACGCTATTCGCTATCCTTTCGCCGCCGACGTGGAGGTCCTCGATCTCGAATCCGGCGCCCGCTGCGATGGCATTACCTCGGACCTCTCTCTCGGCGGCTGCTTCGTCTGCACCAGCAAGCCCCTCGCGGTAAAATCCCGCACCCGTGTCACTCTAAAACGCAAAGGCGAAAGCGTCGAAGCTCTTGCCATGGTCCGTATCGTCAAGCCACGTATCGGCATGGGCCTCGAATTCATCGATATCGAACCCTCCTCCAATTCCATCCTCGCTCGCTGGCTAGAACAACTACGCCGCGAGCGCTAATTTCGCTCTCGCTTCGAGCCCAAACAGGATTCACCGCAAAGAGGACTGCTTCTGGCGTTATTCGGCCCTTTCGGCGAATACTATAGGTAGCACCAAAGCAAATTCTGGTGCTTCGCCGCCTATCAGGCGACAGAGCCGGTAAAGATGCCGCTAGTCTCCATAACTCGTCTTCGCGTACGCTCCTGGCGATTTCTCCCCAAGTTCTTTTTCTATGCCTTGCGATCTTCGCGTCAAGCCGTACGCTCCGACGGCAATCTCGCCACCAGGTTGCTGCGCGATCGCCATCATACCTTCTGGACCGCAACCCTCTGGACCTCCGAAGAGGAAATGAAGCGTTTCATGCTCGCCGGAGCCCACGGCCGCGCCATGCGCAAACTCCTTCATTGGTGCGATGAAGCCGCCCTCGTTCACTGGACTCAGGAAGCCGCTGTCCTCCCATCGTGGCCCGAAGCCCACGCTCGCTTGCAAACAGAAGGAAGACCATCCAAAGTGAATCACCCTTCTCCCTCTCATACCGCACACCGATTTCCAGATCCGTACGTTGGACCCGGCGGCAAATAAATTTCAACTAGCCCTTCTCTGCGCTCACGCGCTCTTTTTTCATGTCACCACTTGGTCCAGCAGCTGCTCGACGGCTCGATGCGCCTCGAGAATCGAGTAGCGATGGTCCATCGCCCCAGCCAAATCAGTATTCGCGAAAGCAATTCGCCCAAACGGCGCGCCGCGCAACACGTCACGCGGCGCAGCCTTGCCGTCTTTCCCAAAGAAAAATCCCGGCTGCGGATTGAGATACGCGTGGCCCCAGCGATTCAAAACTATTCCAGCAATGTCACGCCCCGTATCAAACCCCGCGCCGCCGAACATTTCCGTGAACTGCTGCCGGATTCGCCGCTCATACTCTCGGAACGAGGTAGTCAGCATCTCGCCGCGCCCGCGATGCCCCTGATCTTCTGTCGAGAGGCCGGGATACGAATAAAGAACCTTGAGCGTCAAAACAATCGGCGCATCCGGATTTATTGTAGGCTCGCCGCCGCCGCATACCGCTAACTTGCGCACGTCAAAATAATTTCCAACGCCGTCAAACCACCGGCATCCCGTAACCCCCATTTTCTGCAGGAATCGCCAATTCCGCACCGCAACATTCGCCATCATGCAGGGCGAGCGGTAAAATTGCGCGTACGCATTGCGCTGCGCTTCGCCCAATTCTTTTATGATGTGTTTCGCAGTCCAGCTTCCCCCAGCCATCACCGCCGAACGGGCTTTAACGCGAAAAACCTTTCCGCCCTTCGCATAAGCGATCGAAAGGGAACTGGCCTTCGCCGGATCGCCGTCGTGCTGCACGGAGACGGCCGTCGACGAAAGCCGCAGCCGCACTCGCGAGCCAGGTGCATCCAGGGCCGCAAAATTCACCGCGCCGCGGCTTACTCCCTCAACGCTTGCTGGCCCATCGATCGAAGACGGAAGCAGCGCTTTCGCCATCAACCGCGCGATGGTCGTATTCCCGCCCGGGAACATTTGCACCACTTCGCCAGACCCGTCGTCCCACGGATGCAACAAATCCGCCGCATACTCGCAGAAAGCGGAAAGCGCGTCCGGCCCCAATCCCGAACCACCCCCCTCGACGGGCGAAAGAAACGTTCGGATCATCTCCTGGCTCAGTCCGTAGCGCTCCATCATGTGCTGCTCGAGCGAGATGGCATCCAATTTCCGGGAGATTTCGTCGCCTTCGTACCGCGGCGGATCAAACTTGGACTCATCCGATGCGGCCCCGGAAAACCATCGCAGCAATTCCCGGCGTGCAGCGGCAGAAACTGGCGCGCCTTCCATCTTTTTTCCGATCGGATCAATCAGCCACATCCCCTGCTTTTGTCCAAACTTTGCTCCGAACCAGAAACCGTACTGTCCGCGGCTCAATCCTGCCGAGTCATACGGCGTGCGGCTCAGTGCCATCTCCGGTCCGGATCCCGACCATTTTTGGTACGTCAGTTTGGGCACGTGCAGCCCAATCGAATCATAAAATCGCCCAATGAAGCTATGCGGGTAGGGGACCAGATAAATCGCCGAACCTTGATGCGCCACAAGTTTCTTTCCATCCACCGCAAACTCGTTTTGCTTCGCCTCCCCTCCGAAAATGGGATGATTCTCTAGAATGAGGCACGATTTGCTCGGCCCCGCCTGGTATTGTCCAGTTTGTCTAACGAAGAAGAGCGCCGCAGCCAGGCCGCTGATTCCGCCTCCTACAACGACGCAGTCGTACGTTTCTCCCGTCTCGATCGCATCCGGAGGCAGCGGGTCAAACGCGCCGTCGCGCATTTTGTGACCAGCTTCCATCACCGCATAGGTATTCCCGTTTGAGCGGCGGTACTCGCCGACGCCCCCATAGCTCGTCCAAACATCTTTTTCCTCAGCGCTCGTGTTACCGGTTCCCTGCGCGAGAAGCTGGGCCGGATCCCATCCGTTGAGCAGGCCCGCGCCCGAAGCCAGAAGCGCCGAGCCGAGAAAATCTCGCCGCGTTATGGAAGCGTCCATTCCAATCGCGTGATCACCTGCCTCAGTTTTATTTTTGTCCTTCATGAAAAGTCTGTGCAAGAATCAAGGCCGCGTATCGAGCGGATGTTTGCTCTTCTCGTAAAAGTCGTTCTGAATCCGCAAACTCTGGTCATCCGTCTTCGCCGCGCGAATGGCTTCGACAATCGCATCAATCCAATTCTTCATGTTCCATTCACCAAGTTCTTTAGTCGCGACGGAGCCGTCGCCCGAATAATGGTTCGGGAATCGTGCGTACCACCAGATTCCCGTGTACACGTCTTCCGGCAGATTCACGCGCTTCTGGTCCGCGCCAGATTCGCTCGCCGCGCGATCCAGGTGCACCAAGTCGGGATGCGACACCATCGTATTCGACGTTTCATTTTCCCCGGCATGGTAGTCGGTCCCGGTGGATTTTTTCGGTGGGCCGCCGGGACTGCTTCTCTCTCCATCCAAAATATACACGACGTAATCGTGTGGCTTATCCATTTGCGCCTGCCCGAACAAAGGAAGCAGATGTTCGTTTCCGCCGTGACCATTCACGATCAAAATCTTTTTGCATCCATTGCGCGCCATCTCGTCGGTCGTTTCCTGCAGCAATTTCAGCTGCAGTTCGAGGCTGTACGCCACGGTTCCCGGCTCGTGTTTTGCTTCAAAAATTTGTCCAAAATAATATTCAGGAAAAACGACAGCATATTCCTGCGTCACCGCTTGCAGCGAAGCGTATCGCACGTTCAGCAAATCCGTTCCCAGCGGCAGATGCGGTCCATGTTTTTCCAAAATGCCAAAGGGAAGCAAACACAGCCCCTTCGATTGCTGGACCCCCAGTCGAAAATCAGCCGCCGTCAATTCTTCCCACTTTGGCGAGAGCTTTCCCTGCGCGTGAGCGTCCATCGTTCCAAGCGAGACAGTGGCTCCAAACAGAACCATCGCAAATGCTACCGTTCCACGCCGAATCATTTTCCGCGCCTCCACGTCGCCGCGAATTCTAACTCCAGGAGGCCCAAAGCGCACTATTAAACCGATTTTATGAAAGGATTTATGAACGACACTTTATAGGTATGAATCATCGAATGTTTCCAAATGCGCCGACATTCTAGAGGACGCAACCCAGGAGAAGCTGTGCGCGCTCGCGCATTTCCGCGCCATGAAGCCACTTGGACTGGGCCTTGCTCAGCGTACAAACGACTTTACGTCGTCGTTCAACTTAGTGCAACACATGTTGCACTAAGGTAGAATCCACATATCGCCCGTGAGTCTAGGGGCACGACGGCGCATTGCCAACTTTGTCTTTTGTAGTTTCGTTAGTATTCTCTATGGTGCAACATTTGTTGCGTTAGGGATAGTATAAGCGGGCGAAGGAAAGATTGGCACGTAAGCAAGAAATGAGGCATCTTGACAGGACGCAACATACGTTGTAATTGCGTCAAACGCGATGTGGCCTTGGGTTACACGCTGAGCCGAGGATCAACCAGGTGGTACGCGAGACTTTTGGATTTGCAGGCAAGGGAGTTTTTGGATGTGCGAGTCAACAACATCGGCGGTGAAGCAGGACATCCGAATCCGGGCGATGGAAGAGGCTCAGGAGATGAGCGCCTGCGTTGAACTGCAGCAGCGCATCTGGGGTTATGCGCCAATCGACACGGTGCCCGACCAGATTTTCATTGTGGCGAAGAAAACCGGCGGCCAGGTGATGACTGCCTACGATGAAGACACCCCGGTAGGATTTGCTGTGACGTTCGCAGCGATGCGTGAGGGATTGACCTACTTGCACTCGCACATGGTCGGAGTCGTCGAGGAGTATCAGAACCGCGGTGTAGGGCGCTTGCTGAAGCTGGCGCAACGCGAGGATGCCCTGGAACGCGGAATTAATTTGATTGAATGGACGTTTGATCCGCTGCAGCTGAAGAACGCGCACTTTAATATCGAGCGTCTAGGGGCGATTGTACGGCGCTACACCCCGAATCTATATGGGCGGACTTCCAGCCCGCTGCACGCAGGGCTGCCTACGGACCGTCTTGTCGCAGAGTGGTGGGTGCGCTCGCAGCGGGTAGAAGATGTCCTTGGCGGCAGGTTACGCGCACTGGGTTCAGATTGCCAACGGATTTCGATCCCCGCTGACATTCGCCGAATTTGCCGCGATGAACCGCTGGCCGCCGAGATAATACAAACAAGCGTGCGGGAGCAATTCCTTGCGAACATCGCCGATGGCCGTGCAGCCGTGGGATTCGAGTTAAACAAAGAACTGGGGACATACCTTCTGGAGCGTTATGAAGATTGAATCCATTACATTGCGTGAAGTGCAAATGCGGCTGAAGGCGCCGTTTGAGACGAGCTTCGGCGTTTCGCATCATCGCAGAATTATTCTTGTCGAAGTCGTTGCGGACGGCGTCGGCGGCTGGGGAGAAGTCACGGCCAGTGAAACGCCGGGATACAACTCCGAAACTACGGATACCGCGTGGCACGTGATCTCCGATTTTGTCGCGCCATCGCTGATTGGAAAGACTATCAGTGCGGCTTCGGACTGTCCGGCACTGCTTGCCGGTATTCGGGGACATGAGATGGCAAAAAGCGGTGTGGAAAATGCGCTTTGGGATGTGGAGGCGCAGATCAAAGGAATTTCTCTGTCTAAGCTGCTCGGCGGAACGCTCGAAGAGATCGCCAGCGGAGTGTCTCTTGGCATTCGCGAGAGTCCGCAGGCGCTGGTGCGGCGAGTCGAAGAAGAATTGCGCAGCGGTTACCAGCGCATCAAACTCAAGATTAAACCCGGGAAAGATGTCGAATACGTTGCAGCTGTGCGCAAGGAATTTCCAGAGATTCTGCTTTCTGTGGACGCCAATTCGGCTTACCGCCTCGAGGATGCCGGGCATCTGCGAGAACTGGACAAATTTAAGCTTCTCATGATGGAGCAGCCGCTGAACTGGGACGACATATACGCGCATTCGAAATTGCAGTCGCAGATCCAGACCGCGATTTGCCTGGATGAGTGCATTAACAATGCGAGGCATGCTCTCACGGCAATCGAGTTGAAGGCCTGCCGGATTATCAATATCAAGCTTGGGCGCGTCGGTGGCCATAGTGAGGCGAAGCGTGTCGAGCAGATTTGCCGGTCGCATTCCATTCCGGTGTGGTGCGGTGGAATGCTCGAGACAGGTATCGGAAGGGCGCACAACATTGCCATGTCGACGCTCGCTGGATTCACGCTCCCCGGAGATGTTTCGGCGAGCAAGCGCTATTGGAGCGAAGACATCATCGAGCCGGAGGTCGAGGTGACGTCCAAGGGCACGATTCACGTGCCGAAGACTCCCGGCATTGGCCATGCCGTGAGGCGCGATCGAATCGAGCAACTCACCGTTCGGACAAACAATTGGAAGAGCCAGCGGACGGCCGCCTAAACTCTCAAGCTCCTCGCGCCTCGACGGCTGGGGCGTGCCGAACTGAATCCCCAATGCAAATCAGGCGGCTTGCCTGCTATTCTCTACATCGCGTCTGGGTCTAATAGAGTTGGAATGCCGATTCCGATCAAGCTCGAACGGGGGATTTGAATATCGCGCGACCACTTTCGCAGCTAAAACGTGTGTCGCTTTTTTCAAAATAAATTGGAAGGGAAAGACTATGAAGCGCCTCGTTGGGTTGGCGATGTGGAGTCTGTTTGCGAGTTCCGCTGTGCTTGCGCAGCGACTGCCAGAGAATGTCGTGCCCGACTCTTATGACCTGAAATTCGAGCCTGACCTTGCGAGCGCGACCTTCGCGGGTGACGAAACGATGCACGTCCATCTGCAGAAAGCCGCGACTGCCATCGTCCTGAATTCGGCGGAGATCGAATTTAAGGAAGTCTGGATTGGGTCAGCCGACTTCAAGCAGGCCGCGGCAGTCTCCAAGGATGAGAAAAACGAGACCGCGACGCTGACAGTGCCAAGCATGGTTCCAGCAGGACCTGCCGAGATTCACATCCGTTTTACGGGAGTACTGAACGACAAACTTCGCGGATTCTATCTTAGCCAGACCGCGCGGCGGCGTTATGCGGTAACGCAATTTGAAGCGACCGATGCGCGGCGCGCATTCCCCTCGTTCGATGAACCGGCTTACAAAGCAGTGTTTCGCGTCACGCTCGTGATAGACAAAGGCGATACAGCCATCTCGAACGGCAAAATCGTTTCGGACACTCCGGGACCGGGAAGTGGCAAGCACACGCTGCAATTCTCCGATTCGCCGAAAATGTCCTCGTATCTCGTGGCGATGATGGTGGGCGACTTCGCGTGCATCCAAGGCGGGGCGGATGGGATTCCCATCCGCGTTTGTGCGGTGCCGGAAAAAAAGGACTTGCTGTCCTACGCGCTGCTCTCCGCGGAGAATATTCTGAAATTCTATGACACCTACTACCAGATAAAATATCCCTACCAAAAGTTGGACATTATCGCGTTCCCGGATTTTTCCGCTGGAGCGATGGAAAATGTCGCCGCGATTACTTACCGCGAAACGCTGCTTGCGATCGACGACAAAAACGCCTCCGTGGACGCGCACCAGGCCGTCGTGGCAGTGCTGGCGCATGAGATGGCTCATATGTGGTTCGGCGATCTGGTGACGATGAAGTGGTGGGATGACATCTGGCTGAACGAAGGATTTGCAACGTGGATGTCTCACAAGCCGGTCAAGGCCTGGAAACCGGAATGGCACGACGAGCGCGGAGAGATTCAGGAAACCGGGGGCTCCCTTGGCACGGATTCTATCGCCTCGGTGCGGGCGATCCGCGCAAAGGCGGAAACTCCCGCGGAGATTGCCACACTCTTCGACGGCATCGCTTACGGCAAGGCTGCATCCGTTCTGCGCATGGTGGAAGCGTATGTCGGTCCGGACGTTTTTCAAAAGGGTGCGAACGCCTATCTGGAAAAGCATGCGTACGGAAACGCGACGGCGGAGGATTTTTGGAATCAGATGGCGGCGACCTCGGAGAAGCCGGTTGACGGAATCATGGCGAGCTTCACGCAGCAGTCGGGAGCACCGCTTGTTACGGTGGTGAAAACGAGCTGCAGCGAGAAACTTGTCGCCAGCGGGCGCAAGAAAAAGAAAATGCCCTTCACGGACGTAACGCTGTCACAGGAGCGTTATTTTGCCGACCCCGCAAAGCTGACTGCGGGCTCGCAAGAGATGTGGCAAATGCCGGTAAATCTTCGTCCGGCAGGCGCCAAGGACGCGACGTACGTCTTGCTGGTGCAGCGCCAACAAACCTTTGAACTGCCCGGATGTTCGCCGTGGGTCTATGCCAACGCCGGTGGGCGCGGTTACTATCGGAGCAGTTACGATGCGGCCACGCTGGCAAAAATAAGCGCACAACTGGAGACCAGTTTTTCGCCGGAAGAGCGCATTCACTTTCTCGGAGATGAGTGGGCGATGGTGCGCGTCGGCCGCTTGAACATTGCGGATTATCTGGACACGCTCGAGAAGATGAAGGCTGAACGCAGCCGAGCCCTGGTGGAAGAAATGATGAGCAGGTTTGGAGACATTCACGACACGATCGTGGCCTCTTCCGACCGGCGCGCTTTTGAAAAATGGGTGCGCATGTTTCTAGATCCGATTGCAGCGGACCTCGGCGCTGCGCCGGCTCCGGGCGAAGCCGACGAGAAGCGCGCGTTGCGTGCAGGCGTCTTTGGAACGCTCGCGATGTATGGCCGCGATCCTCAATCGATCGAAAGGTCACGCGCCCTCGTGGAACAGTATATGAAAGACCCTAATTCCGTTTACGCCGGCCTCGCCTCGAGTGCTCTCTACGCATCCGCGCTGGAAGGTAACGCCGCTCTGTACGAGCGATATTTGGAGCACATGAAGACTGCCAAGACCCCGGAAGAGTATTACAACTATCTTGGAGCTCTCTCACAATTTCCAGGCGCGGAGCTGGCCAAACGTACTTTCGAGCTGGTGCTGAGTCCGGAGGTGAAGAATCAGGACTTGTTTTATATTGCCGGTTTGCTGGGCAACGTGGAAACCCAGGCTGCGGCGTGGGAATTTTTCAAGAGCGACTTCCCGGCGATCAAGGAGAAAGCGGGCGAATCGCTTTCTGGCGGATTTGCCTCGTTTGCCGGCTTTTTTTGTGACGAAAAGCTAAGGGACGATGCCCAGGACTTTTTCACGGCGCAAAATCTTCCCGGCACCGAACGCGTGCTTCAAAACGCCAAGGATAGCGTCAACGCTTGTATCGAGCTGCGGTCTCTTCAGCAAGCAAACTTGTCGGGCTATTTGAAAAAGTTGCCGGCAAAAGATACGACTGCCGCAATCCACTAACACGGCACCAGGGGCGGCCTACGGAGGCATTTCCAGGAATCCTCCTCGAGAATCTAGTTCGATCCGCGCCTTGCTTCAGCAAATTGCTTGACAATCTTGCCTTTGCTACTTAGTCTCCCTCAGACAAGAATGCAACAAATGTTTCATGCGTTTGCGCGCCGGCAACATCGGTCTCGGGAACATTTGTCGTTATGAGCGCCATCAGGAAAAGCGGGAGGCTTTTACAGTGAAAACATCCATTCGTTCGAGATTTTTTTGGCTGGGGTCCGCGGCTGTTTTATGTTGTGCCGCCATTTTTGCCCAGGCTCCGAAAGCTACGGACACCACAGCGCCCGCTGCGCCTCTTAAACTCTCGGTCGCGGAGGATTCGTCAGCGAAGGCCCATGAACTGACCGCCGAGGACCTCGGGTCATTCCTCGACGGCCTGATGCCCCAACAGATCGAACACGCGGACATCGCCGGCGCCGTCATCGCCGTCGTAAAGGACGGCAAGCTTCTTTTCGCAAGGGGTTACGGATATGCCGACGTCGAAAAGAAAATTCCGGTCTCGCCGGAGAGCACGCTTTTCCGCCCCGGCTCGATCTCCAAGCTCTTCACCTGGACCTCGGTTATGCAGCAAGTCGAGCTGGGCAAACTGGATTTGGATCGCGACGTCAACGATTATCTCGACTTCAAGATTCCGTCGGCATTTGGCAAGCCCATCACGTTGCGGAATATCATGACGCACACCACGGGTTTTGAAGAAACCGCCAAGGATTTGTTTGTCGGCTCAGCGGAAGACCTGCGCCCCACGGGCGAATACTTGCGCGTGCACATGCCAACGAGAATATTTCCGCCGGGAATGACGCCTGCGTATTCGAATTACGCAACAACCATGGCAGCCTACATCGTCGAGCGAGTTTCTGGCCAGAACTTTAGCGACTACGTGGAAGAACACATTTTCAAGCCACTGAACATGACGCATGCGACGTTTCGTCAGCCGCTCCCGGAAGCGCTGAAGCCGTCTATGTCTAACGGATACATCCTCGGGTCGGGCGAGGCAAAGCCATTTGAATTCGTGCAGGTAGCTCCCGCCGGTTCGCTTTCCGCTTCGGCAGTGGACATGACGCACTTCATGATCGCGCACCTGCAGAATGGGCGTTACGGTGACGCGCAGATTCTGAAGCCGGAGACCGCCATTCAGATGCATGCGCGGCAAGCGGGGTGGCCGCCGTCGATGAATGCGATGTGCCTCGGGTTTTACGAACAGTGGCTGGACGGCCATCGCAGCATCGGCCATGGCGGAGACACGGTTTCTTTCCACAGTAACTTGCACTTGATTTTGGACGCAAACGTTGGGCTCTTCGTGTCGTACAACAGTCCGGGACGCGTGGAGATCGATCCGCGCGGCTATCTGTTCGAGAGTTTTATGGGCCGCTATTTTCCCTCTGCGCCTTCGAACGAGCCGACCCTCGCGACCGCTGCTCGAGACGCGAGCAGTGTAGCCGGGACCTATGAAGTCAGCAGAAGGTTTGAAACCAATGTGTTGGCAGTGACCACCGTGCTTGGCGAAACGAAAGTAACCGTCAATCCAAAAGACAACACCATCTCGATGGGGGACATGAAAGGGCTGAACCAGCAACCGTTGCGCTTTCGAGAAATAGCTCCAATGGTTTTTCGCGATGTGAATGGACCGGCGAAAGTGGCCTTCGTGAATGACGCCACGGGCCGCCGCGTTGCGTATATCGATTACCCGTTCATGGTCTTTCAGCAAGTGAACAACACTCTCGATAAGCAGAGAGTGAATTACTTTATCATCGGATTTAGTTTGACGGTTATCGTGTTGACGTTGTTGATGTGGCCCATTGCCGCTATGCTTCGAAAGCACTATGGAAAGCCGCTCACGTTGAATCCCGGCGCGAAGCGATTGCGCTTGCTGGTGCGTCTGGTTTGTCTTGGAGTTGTTGCGTTCGTCGTTGGGCTGCTTATTTTTGTCAGCAAGACCAGTAATCCGTCCGAGCTTTCCGAGCGGGGTGATTTTGGGCTGCATGTTCTGCAGGTTGTTGGCTTGTTAACCGGTCTGGGCGCGCTGATTGCCATCTACAACAGTCTGAAATCCTGGGGCGATAGCCAGCAGTGGTTCTGGAATAAAATCTGGAATACATTTTTGGCTTTCGCGTGCGTGGGATTCTTCTGGTTCATCTATCATTGGCATTTGCTGAATTTCCATCTGAGTTACTGAGCGATTGCGAGGCTCTCTCTGGTTCCTGAGCACATTGATCCGCGCATGAAGCGTGTTATAAAACTCTCGGCGTCACTGTCCGGGTGCAAGAACCGTAAGGAGCAAAGCTTTTGCGCCATTCCAAAAAATCTGGACGCCGATGCATACGAGCAGAAACGACGAGAGGCGCATAATGACGCTCATCGCAGTAGCTCCAATGGCGCGCGCCAGCCGATCCGAGAATCCATAACAGACGTAGATGCTCGCCGCGATGATGGCGGACCCGATCAGGATTTCGAGAATTCCGAGAACGTTCCCTCCGCCGTGGCGTGGCAGGTTAGCCCCCAGAGTAATGGCTACGGAGATCGAGCCCGGGCCCACGGTTAAAGGCAATGTCAGCGGGTAAAAGGCGCTTTTAAAGTCATCCTGTGGTGACACATCATTGCGGCCCGCACCATTGCGGTGGACGGGCTCGTCGTCCTTGCGATTCAAAATTGCCCAGCCAGTCGAAATCACAATCAGCCCGCCGCCGATCTGGACTACCGGAAGGGAAATGCCGAAGAAGGTAAGAATGTGCGTTCCGATAAGGCATGAACAAACCAAAAGAAAAAAACTGTTAAGAGCGACGCGCCAGGAAAGAGCGCGCCGGGCAGATGCGGAATAATCCTGGGTCAGAGTCAGAAAAATGGGGCTGCCGCCCAACGGGTTGACGATGGGAAATAGTGCGCTCAGGATCAAGAGCGTGTTTTTTGCGGTCTCGAGCAAACCATTTCTCCCGGACATGGAGTATAGCCGAGACAGGTATGGACATCACAACACGGCGTCTAGGGAGCTTGCGAGAGCACTATCTTCGCAGTTGTGATGGCTTGCCCTACATGGCGTTGCGTGTGATCGGCAATGTGAACTAAAAGACCGCCCAACGTGGTAGGTAGTTTATTCCGGCCGACAGAGCGCGGGGCTTCCAAGTTGGCGCGAGAAATGCTGCGAATGCGAGTTGCGCCCGTTGCCAAAGCCGCGGAAAGCTCGGCGAACAGCTCGCCGCGAGTGGCTCCAGGCTCCATTTCGGCTTTGAGTGCAGCCAAATGTTTTTCAGTTAAGGAGTTTCCTTCGGCATAAGTTAGAAGGCGGTCCAGGCTCCGCGCAATATGCCGGAAATGAAACGAAATCGGAGCGATTTGCACGGGCCGTTGATTCAATTGCTCGTCGGTAAGCTGGCCACACCAACGATGCAAATCTTCGCCGGCGAGTTCCAGGGCGTGCAGAACAGCGCGATGAACGCTCGGTAGTTCCGAAAGCGTTCCGCGCAGCCAGGGCTCCGGAAGAATTTGTTCAGGCATTTTCGATTGCCTCCCTTTGGGAACGGTCCCAACCTGAACGTCGAAACCCATCAAACGAAAACCGCCTGATCGTATCGTTTCACGCGAAGTATGGGATGCAAATGTGAAGGCAATAGATCAAGACTCGAAAGAATAGCAGATGAGCCTTGCTCACAGCCGAGGACGTGAGCTAGAGTCGCGGTTCCAGTTTGGGGAAAACAATGGCGACGAAGGTAAAGACAATTCGAAGCGCACACAGTAGGCCGGGCGAGAAAGTCAAAGTCTTGATAACGCGCGACCGAATTCACCGGCGGATCCTTGAGATTGCAAAACAAATTCGCCAAGATTTTCCCGACGAACCGCTGCTCTTGGTCGGTGTGCTCAAGGGCGCGGTGTTCTTTCTGTCTGACCTCGCGCGCGGAATTCCAGGCGAAGTGTCGCTTGATTTCATTGCGGTGTCGAGCTACGGAAAAGACACGAAAACTTCCGGACAGGTGAGACTCACAAAAGATCTTGACGCCAGTATCGAGGGCCGAACAGTCATCGTAGTGGAAGATATTTTGGATACCGGGATGACCCTGCAATACCTTTTGCGAATACTTGAACAGCGCAAGCCGAAGCGTCTTCGCGTCGCCGTACTTCTGGATAAGCCGGAAAGGCGCATCGCGGCGGTGCAGGCGGATTACGTGGGATTCAGTATCCCGAATGAATTCGTAGTCGGCTTTGGGCTGGACTATGCAGAACGCTACCGCAATCTACAGGGAGTCGGTGTGCTCTCGCTGAAGGCCCACGACAAGGCCGGAAAATCGGAGGCTTGAACGGACGGCGATACCGTGGCGCAGAGTTCGTGCGGCTCCCTCCTCCCATATTGGAAACTCACGAGAATGGTTTCTAAGAAAGACGATCCACAGACCCTCCGCGGCTGCCTGCTATAATGATTGGAGTTCATGAATCCCACGAACGAACATACGGAGGCAACCGCCACCGAATCGTCGGCAACGCAAAAGGCGGAGGCTTCCGCCGAAGTTTTAAGTACGCTTGCCGAGATCGGCGAAGAAGTCAACGCCTCGCTCGACCTGGACGAGGTGCTGGCGCGAACCGCGGCCCTCATTAAACGTCACATCGACTACGAAATTTTTGGCGTGCTGATGGTGGAGGGAGATGGCGCGTACTTGAAACACCGTTTTTCCATCGGGTATCCACCGGAGCTTGCGGAAAATCTGCGCGTTCCGATCGGGCAGGGAATTACGGGGACGGCCGCGGCCACGGGGCATCCCGTTCGCGTGAGCGACACTTCGAAAGATCCGCGATACATCAACGCGATTGAAAGCGTGCGGTCTGAGCTGGCAGTCCCCCTGATGCTGCAGGGGAAATGCGTCGGAGTGCTTGATATTCAAAGCAGGCACCTGGACTATTTTACGCGTGAGCAGCAGAGCATCCTCACGCTGCTCGCCAGCCGTTTGGCGGTAGCCATCGATAATGCGCGCTTGTTCCAACGCGTGCGAGCGCAAGCAGAAACGTTGCTGCTGCTGAATGAAGTGGGGCGCGAGACGAGTTCTATCCTCGACGTGGAAGAACTGTTGCGGCGCGCTGCCGAGCAAATCAAGCGCGTGATCGATTATCAGATACTGAGCCTCATGCTGTACGACGAGAATCAGAAAGTGTTTCGCCATCGCCTGGACGTAAAGCACGGGCAGCGAGTCCAGGGAAAGATGCGCGTAGCTGTGAGCGAAGGCATCGTGGGAGCGGCCGCAACTTTGAAAGAGCCGGTGGTCGTTCCGGACGTGACGATTGACCCGCGCTACGTGATGGTGAATCCAGAGACGCGGTCGGAGTTGGCGATTCCGATGATGCATAAAGGAAAGGTCATCGGAGTGCTGGACCTCGAGAGTCCGCAACTGAATTACTTTACCGAGGACCACGTTCAGACATTGTCGATTCTAGCGGCCAACCTTGCTGTATCGCTGGAAAACGCGAGACTGTACGAGCAAGTGGCGCGCGACGAGGCGCGTCTGGAGCGCGATCTGCAGGCTGCGAAGCGCATTCAGGGCGCGCTTTTGCGGCCCGTGCCTACGGAAGATTTCGGTTTGGATATTGCGGCAAGATATCTTTCTGCGCGCGAAGTCTGCGGCGATTTGTACGAATTTCTGCGCTATGGTCCCCAACAACTTGGGATAGCCCTCGGCGACGTCAGCGGGAAGGGAACTGCGGCGGCGCTTTATGGCGCGGTGGCCATCGGCATTATGCGAAGTCTTGCACCGCAAAAACTTCAGCCTGCAGAAATGCTCAAGCAAATGAACCAAATCGTCGGCGAGCGGCGCATCGAGGGGCGCTTCATGACGGCGTGCTTCGCGACGTGGCAGAGAGGGCGAAGCAAACTGCGTGTTGCGAATGCGGGGCAGTCGCAGCCGCTGCTTTATAAGGACGGGCGGTGCGACAAGATCGCGCTCACTGGATTTCCACTCGGAATTTTTGAAGAAGTCAGCTACGACGAGTGGGGCGTTTCGCTCAGTCCAGGCGATATTTTAGTTTTTCATTCCGACGGAATCGCGGAGACAAGCAATAGCGAAGGACAATTTTTTGGAACGGAGAAGCTGCGCTTGCTTATCGAGCAACAGCGTGAAGTGAGCGCAACGGAGATGGCCGACCTGATTTTGCGCGAGGTGGATTGGTTTGCGCAGAGCGCGCCGCTAGCGGATGACCGGACGCTCGTCGTGTTGAAAGTGCGATGAGCACGAACTCAGCCAATCCGCGTGGAAAAGTTACGTTCGTCGATCCGGCTGGATTCACGCCGCACTTTGAGTGGAAAAACTCGCCACAAGAGAAGGGCGTCGAGCACGTTTTTTGTGAGGACGTCGACCTTGTATCGGCGGCGACTTCTTTTGGCACTCCTACTTATCTGTATAGCCGGGCGGCTATCACGGATGCTTACCGTGAGTTTGACCGCGGTCTCGGCAAGGTTCCACACACGATTTGTTTCGCGGTGAAGTCCAACGGGAATCTTTCTATCTTGCAACATCTGGCAAAGAAGGGAAGCGGCTTTGACATTGTTTCCGGGGGCGAGCTTGAACATTTAGGGCATCTCGGAGTTCGCGGCGATTGCATCGTCTTTTCGGGCGTCGGCAAGACGCGATACGAGATACGCGATGCGTTGCAATATTCGCCTTTTGCACGCTCCGGCCGGAAAGCTCGTGGTGACAGCGGAATTCTGCTGTTCAACATTGAGTCCGAAGCGGAGTTGGAAGTTCTGCTGGAAGAATCGGAACGCAATGCTGGGCGAGGCGGAAAAATTCCTTCGGTTGCTATTCGCGTGAATCCGGATGTCGCGGCGGGCGGGCATCCTCACATTGCGACCGGAAGCCATACGCATAAGTTTGGCCTTGATTGGCCGGAGGCTCGGCGTCTCTATCTTGCCCACAAAGATTCCAAACATCTGCGATGGAAGGGAATCAGCGCGCACATCGGTTCGCAAATCGTTTCGCTCGATCCATTTCGCCGCGCGTTTCGCCGGATCGCAGGCTATATTTCCGAATTGGGGCGCGCAGGAATTCAGTTGGAATATTTGGACGTGGGCGGCGGGCTGGGCGTGCGCTACACGACCGAGAAGAATTCATCGCGCGTTGAATATGCACGGATGGTCGCTAGCCTAGCTCAGCCGCTTGGGTTGCACCTCCTGCTGGAGCCTGGTCGATCCATTATTGCGGCCTCTGGAATTCTCCTGACGAAAGTGATTTACACAAAGCGAAATCGTGGGAAGACATTTGTCGTCGTCGACGCGGCGATGAATGACTTGCTGCGGCCTGCGCTCTATGGGGCGGTGCATCCCATAACGCGGATCGCCCGTGAATCTGGCAGCGAGGAGCGTTCAGTGGAGCGCGTAGATATTGTCGGCCCCGTCTGCGAAACCGGGGATTGTCTGCTCCACGACTGGTCGCTCGGCGAGGTAAGGCCGGGCGATGTTCTCGCCATCTGGGCCGCCGGGGCCTATGGAATGACGCAGGCCTCCAACTACAATGCGCGCACTCGTCCGAGCGAAGTCTTGGTCGAAGGGACGCGGAGCAAGCTGATTCGCCGGCGGGAAACACAGCACGATCTGCTGCGCACGGATCCTCTTGCGCCTGGACGACGCCGGCCCTTCCGTTAGGGTGCGGCGCGCGTTCCTTTTGCGTCGCGTGAGCGAGCCGGATTCACTTCATGGGTCTTGGCTAAATTAGATGGGAAGCACTGCGCCGCAGCAAATCAGCAAGAACTGCCAGTGATCCTGCAGAAGATGAGCCGAAGCGTGGACGATTTCGTGCGCAACATTGGTGACCTCATCGCTCACGAAGACGTGACACAGGAGAAGTTGAATGAAAAGGGCGGCATTCGAGCGAAACATCGTGTTCAAGACAACTATTTGATCCTTCATCATGGCTATGAATGGGGGGCAAGCGCGGAATATCGCATGGACGATAAGGGGAATCGCTTGGGGCCAGTAGGCTTGGAGAAGGGATATCTGGTCACCGCCGGCAACGCATTGAGCTGTATTAGTTTCTCCACGGTCGCGCAGGCCCAGTCGAAGTTCCGCTACCTTGGCGAGGAAAAGATTGGCTCTCGAGAGACGTATGTCTTGGGGTTTGCTCAGAAACCTGGCGAAGTTACTTTCACCACCGTGATGAGTGCAACCGGAGGGACAGAAGCGGACATGCTGACGCAGGGAATCTTGTGGGTGGACAAGAATAATCTCCAAATCGTCCGAATGCGAAGCGACCTACTCGCGCCCCAAAGTGAAATTGGACTCGATGAGCTGACAACAGAAGTGACGTTCGCCGAGGTGCAACTTCAGGACGTTCCAAATCCTTTATGGCTGCCCAGCGACGTTGCTGTTTCGATGGAAATTAAGAAGCAAAAATTCCATAACGTGCACCACTACACGAACTATCGACGCTATAGAGTATCCGTCAGGATTGGGGCCCCGCAAAACCTAAGCTACCTGAGTTCTAATCAAGTCCTGATTCACGCGCTCACTGGGGCACGTCCTATTAAAGCAATCCGAGATGGTCGGGATACTTGGCTTGCAACGAGCCCACTAGAACCTCAAACTCTGGCAGCTCGCGCACGTTTTTGAGGTGAGGGTCCTTGAGGAAAAAAGGCCAGCACGCGAAGCCACTGGAGACACTTCGCTCCAACCACTCAAACCCGGCTCGACGCCGCTCCAGCATGGCAAGTATGCAAGCGATTTGATAGTAGCTGTGATGCGCATGTCCAAAGGATTTTGGGCTCGCACAAGCCGTCGTCAGGCAGTCCAGCGCCTTTCCAGCTAATCCGGCCGACGCGTAATAGACGCCCTCCAAAGTGACAATGAGGGGTTCCTCCGGCAATAACTGAACCGCTTCGTCCAACAGGGCTCTTGCTTCTTTCAAGTCTGCTGTCAGCAAGGCCAGTAGAACAGCAAAGTAGACAGGATACTTGTTCTCTGGAGTTTCGGCGCGCCAAGCTTCGATCTCCTCGCGTGCCAAGTCGTATTCCTGGTTCCAAACGTACACTTGCACGACGCTATGACTAACAGCTTTTCTGGGATGAAATGGCCGTGCCCGCTCGTACATTTCACGGGCGTGCTCGAGTAGCCCGATGTGAGCCAGGATGGTGCCCAAACGGTTGTACGCTTGGGGCTGATTGTTCTGCAGAGCCAAGGCTCGCTTGAGTTCGTCAATTGCTTCCAGGTGCTGGAAGTTCCTGGACGGCCCCCAAAAGAGAAACGCGCGGGCGACGTGTCCCTCTGGCAAATCCGGATCCAGATCCAGCGCGCGGCAACAATGAAACTCGGCCTTCTCCCACCACTCGCTCGTGGGATCAAGTTCAAAGTGGCGAGTCGCGCAGACCACGGAAAGTGCGGCATGCGCCAGGGAAAATGCAGGATCTCTAGCAACGGCATTGCTAAGGTGCCGAGCAGCTTCGTCGAGCATCGCGGGATTGCCTGAGGAACTGAACTTGTAACCCCGCATGAACTCCGCATAAGCCATGGGGTCCTTGCTATAGCGCGGGGAGCGTTGAACCAGTGCTGGACCCAGCGGCCGGTTTAGTGCCATGGCGATTTGCTTGGCGATCTCGTCCTCGAGGTCAGATAGGCGGTTGAGGTCCAGATCGCGCTTTCTTGTGAAGCAAACAGTTTGCAGATGCGTGTCGGACATTTCCAATGAGAGGCGCCAAAGGCCCTTGGACATTTGAATGCCGCCATGAACGGCAAAACGCACGCCAAGTCGCGAAGCGGCTTCCGCAGGTGTCAACCCGGCCGGCACACTCAACACGGCTGAAGTCGGAAGGACGTCCACGCCCGGAAAATTCCCGAGGCGCGCGACCAGTGCATCGGCAATTCCCAAGCATAGGCCAGAGTCATCCGTAGCCCTGCCGAGAAGCATCAGGGGCAAGACGGCCAGAGAAGTGCGCTCGCTCCACCCGCCCGTCTTTTCCGGGACGGCCGCGCGCACAAGACCCGATCCAAAATCGGATTGTGAATAACGCGCGTCCAGCACTCGCACTGGTCCGACAAATCTGTAGCCTTTGCCCACGACGGTTTCGAGAAAGCGCGGTGTTGCGGAGTCGTCACCGAGAGCGGTGCGGATTTTTCGCACAATGTTGTTGATGTTGGGCTCGGTATCGATGAACAGATCCGAGCCCCACAATTTGCTTACGATCTCCTGGCGCGAAACCAACTGTTCTCGGCGGCTCACCAGAAAAATCAGCAGCTCCATGGGCTTCTTTTCGAGTTTGATTCGGCGTCCCTGGCGGTGAAGCTCGTAACGCCCCAGATCCAGTTCGATCTCGCCAACAGCCGATCTTGTGCGTCGCATAAGGCTATCGAAGGGCATTATCCCCTAGGAATCAGTAATTTGCGACGATATGCAAAAGATAGACAAGCGGTATCCGCTCTTCATTGGAATAGTCCTTCGCTCAAGACATGATTCCCGCAGTTCGATACCGAACGACGGAGGTTCGACAATGAAACGATACTTGTTCCTAACTTTTGCAGTGGGTGGAATGTTCTCGTGGGTGGGGCTGGCTTTCAGCCGTGCCGCGCACGATAACTCGCACGAAAAGAATGCATTTACCCCCGATTCCATTTCCTGGGGGCGGCACCCCCCGCTGTACGTCCAGGTGCGCAGTTTGCCGTACTCGAAGGCGACCCAACCGCGTCTACCGGCAACTTCACGATTCGTTTGAAGATGCCAGATGGGTTCCGTATCGCGCCCCATTGGCACCCGAACCGGGAAAACGTCACGATCATTTCCGGGACGTTCAAAGTCGGCATGGGCGATAAGTTTGACCCCGGCAAGATGAACGTTTTCGTTGCTGGGAGCTTTGCCTTCCTAGACCCCGACATGCACCACTACGCCATGGCCTCTGGAGAAACCATTGTGCAGGTGCACGGACAATCTCCGCTTCAGTTCAACTACGTCAATCCTGACGACGACCCCAGCAAGAGTAAGTAGTCGGTACTCGCGCACTTCAGGTGAGCGCGCTAATCAGCTTAAGAAGCGGCGCGATCGCTTCCTAGGTTTGACCCAAGCGAGCGGCATCGTGAGAAGCCCACAATAAAACATCACTGAAATGAAGAGTCAAAGAAATCGCATTTACAAAGGAGAATCAGAATGGCACTCGATATGGACAAACTGAATGCGTTTGTAGGGCAATTCGTTGGGGATCTAGGCGCGGCGGTCCACTCTGGCATGGTGGTAATTGGCGAAAGGCTGGGGTTGTACAAGGCTCTCGCCGAAGGTCCGCTGACTTCAGCCGAACTAGCCGTTAAAACCAGAACAGATGAGCGTTATGTGCGCGAATGGCTGAGCTCACAAGCTGCCGGGAGCTACGTTACCTATAACGAGCAGACTCGCAAGTTCAGTCTGAGCGAAGAGCAGGCATTTACGCTGGCGAACGAAGACAGTCCTGCTTACCTTCCGGGAGCCTTCCAGTTGGCCCTCGGCTCTCTGGCCGCAGTTCCCAGGATTACCGAGGCCTTCCGATCCGGCGCAGGGATGGGTTGGAATGAGCATGATGAAGATGTGTTTCATGGCTGCGAAAAGTTCTTCCGGCCGAGCTATGCAGCAAACCTTATCAGTTCTTGGATTCCTTCCCTGCACGGCGTTCAGGCAAAGCTCGAGGCCGGGGCGCGTGTCGCCGACGTTGGGTGCGGCAAGGGTGCGTCGACCGTGCTGATGGCTAAGGCCTTTCCAAAATCGCAATTCTTTGGTTTTGACTATCACGACAAATCCATCGAGGGCGCCCGCGCCATCGCCGCTAAAGAGGGTCTCGAGGTTCGCCTCAACTTTGGTGTCGCGAAGGCCAAAGCATTTCCAGGCAAAGACTACGACTTGGTGACCGTGTTCGATTGTCTGCACGACATGGGCGATCCGGTCGGCGCCGCAACCCATGTACGCAATTCACTTAGCGAGGACGGCACATGGATGATCGTCGAACCCTTTGCTCACGATGAACTAAAAGACAATCTGAATCCGGTCGGCCGCGTGTACTACTCTTTTTCAACTTTGTTGTGCACTCCTTGTTCGCGTTCACAGGAAGTGGCGCTGTGCTTGGGTGCGCAGTCAGGCGAAAAACGCATTCGCGAGGTAGTCACCGCGGCCGGCTTCAGCCGTTTCCGCAGGGCCGCGGAAACACCGTTCAACGTCGTGTACGAAGCTCGTCCATGAGTAGTTCGGGCCACCGAGGACAACCCTGGGCTTGAGACCGTGCCGCACGGCGACACGGTCTCACCATGGCAATAGGAGTCATACGGAACAGGGAAAGGCAAGGGATGAAATGCGCCGAGATGTTGCGCAACGGCATGAGGTTCCGAGCCAATGCTGATCGTCAATTGTGATCGGGTTTTCCAGGGGTTGGCAACGGGACATTCAGCTTCTCCAATTTTGCCAACTGCTCCCGCCGCTGATCCGCGTCTTTCGCAAGCGGAACCAGAGCCAAGTAAGTCTGTATCTCCGCGATTGCACCAGCGTAGTTGTTTTTTCGGGCAAAGATTTCCGCTAGCAAGAGATGAAGCTGCGGAAAATGAGTGCGCAGGTCCACGCGTTCCGCTTTGAGCGCGCTCTTTTCAGCGGCTTCGATCTTGTTGAGCCTGTAATTTGCAAACGCGTTATAGAAATAGGCCTCAGCGTAATTCAACGGATCGAGATCCAGGATGTATCCAGTAACGCCGGCTTGATCCAACGGATTGAGATCCAAGATGTGACTAGTAAGTTTAAGGACCTCTGTCCAATTTTCTGTCTCGTAAGCCATTGATGCGAGAAACAGATACGGTGGCAGGAACCTGGTATCGAGAGTCGTGGCTTGGGTATACGCTTTGCGAGCCTCGTCCTTCTGGTTTTCCTTCTGTAAAACCGTACCCAACTGAAACCAGGCGTTCGTGAAACTGGGGTAGATCTCCACTGCCGTTTCAAAATATTTGTGTGCATCGGCAAGTTTGCCGTTCCTCTCGGCCTGGAGGCCTCTCTCGTAAGCTTTTCTGGCATCTTTCGGCGCTTTGTAGGGGATGACGCTCACCGTCATGCCTTCAGGCTTTGCCCCTCTCTGCACCACGATAACGCCTACGTCGATTCTGGCGCCGAAGTTATCGACGTCCATAAGGCTGACGACACGGGAATGAAAACCCGAGGCCGAGACCCGAAGTTCACAATTCGTTAACTCGCGTCGTGGAATTCCCATGACCGAATCCTTGGTAGGCGCGCCATACGGCGAACTCGGGTCGGCGCTACCTTCCGGAAAAGAATCGGCCCGCGATCCCAACTGCATGCTGAAATCGCCGTGGGGAGATGCATACACCTCTTGACGCACTCTGTTATTGCAAACGCGCTCAACGAGGGCATCGATTGGAACAGGCGCACCGTCGTTGGTTGCAACGCGTCCGCCGAGAAACATCACAAGATCCTCGCTTGGTTGACTTGGCTGCGAATTTGGGAGAGAGGGAGTCGCAGGACTGTTAGGAGGTGTGGAAGGTGGAGGGGCAGGCGTAGGAGCCGGGGGCTTCTGCGCCACTGCGACTGGTACCAGAAGTGCCATCGAGACAACCAGCAAGACGAAAATGCGCGTGCGGTGGCCCATAGAGCGATGCCTAGGGAGGAAGCATCAGAGGTCTAGAATGCTAGGGCGCAACTCAGTTCAAGTCAAGGCTCTCGCACCTGATTGACGCGATTACCAAAGAAGTGTAAATCGCCCTCGCGATTACGTTGACGGCGCGGAACCAAAATATTTCGAATCTGGCGGCGTGAGCAGGAAATAGCCGACTGCGATCAACAGCAGGAGGTGCGCCATAGATGCCGACAGCGAATGAAACGCGCTCACGAAGACATGAAAGGCCAGCCAAGACAGCATCAGCCAACGAGCCCAGTCGCGACCTTTGATCAAAAAGACTCCGCCCACGATGGCGGTTACTCCAACGAGCGAGACGGGAACCATCCAATAATCGAGCGGACTTGTTAAGAGGTGATGGATGGTACTTACGAGACCAACAACGATGAACAGACTCCCTAGGAATGTGACGGTAAAGGGTCGTTTCATGGCATTGAGAGAGTCACAGTAAGCATCTTCGTTCGCACCGCAAAATGAAGATGGCGGCGATAAATCCGCGACCTACACCTCGCCCCATTTCAGTTTGTTGCGCAGGATTTCGAAATAGGATTTTTTCGGGGGCTGGATCAGTTTGAGGCACTCCGGGGAACGCATGATGCGGATGCAGTCTTCGGATTGCATGGGGATGCCTTTTTGGCCGTCCAAGGTCAGGAAGACGGATTCGGAGTTTCCGATCAGCTTGACTTCGATGTGAGAGGAATCGCGCACGACGACGGGACGGTCAGTGAGCGTGTGCGGGCAGATTGGCGTTATAACGAATGCTTCCACGGCGGGATGAACGATGGGGCCACCTGCGGAAAGGGAATAGGCGGTGGAACCGGTCGGGGTGGCCAGGACAAGACCGTCGGCGCGATAGCGGCAGACGAAATCGCCGTCGATGGAGAGTTCGAGTTCAATCATGCGGGCCAGGGCGCTTTTGTTGACGACGGCGTCGTTGAGCACGTGCTGGCGATCCAGGACCGTGCCTTCGCGCACGAGCTCGACTTGCAGCATGACGCGCTGGCTCATCGATGATCTTCCTGCAAGGGTTTCCTCTAGTGCTGGGTAGAGTTCTTCAACAGTGAAACTCGTCAGAAAGCCGAGGCTGCCCATGTTGATGGGAAGAACGGGAATGCAGCGTGAGGCGGCGACGCGTGCGGCTGCCAGCAGAGTGCCGTCACCGCCGAGCACGATGAGGATTTCGGCTTGGTCGGCAAGCTCCTCACGCGTGAAGGCCCTGGATGGATTAGGGAGAGCGGAAGCGGTTTCCTCGTCGTAGAGAACGCGCAGGCCGCGGGTCTCCAGCCATTGAAGAAGTTGCGGGACCACGGCGGAAAGGTTGGCTCGGCGAGGACGGGAGATGACGCCGATGGTTTTGAAGATGGGTGCTGGCTGCATGAGTGTCTGGGATTCTACTTCAGGAGTCCTTTGCGAGCGTGGAGAAAATATTCCTGATTGCCCTCGGCGCCGGTCAAACGGCTGGGGCTTACGTTCAGGCATGTGAGTCCGACTGCTTCGGCGCATTTTTGGACGCTGGCGATGGCTTTTTCGTGAAGGCGAACATCATTCACGATTCCGCCGGGGCCGACGTCCTCGCGGCGGAGTTCGAATTGCGGTTTGATGAGAATGAGAAAACCTGCGTCGGGCTTCGCGCAAGTGGAGGCGGGCCCAAGTATTTTGCAAACGGAAATGAAGGAAACGTCGGCGACGATGAGGTCAACCAGTTCGGGGACGTCTTCAGAGTTGAGTTCGCGAGCGTTGCGTTTGATGGAGATAACGCGCGAGTCCTGCCGTAGTTTCCAAGTGAGCTGGGCGCGGTTCACATCGACGGCATAGACACGCACTGCGCCATGCTGCAGCAGGCAGTCCGTGAAGCCTCCGGCGGAGGCGCCGACGTCCAGGCCAACGAGGCCAGCCGGATTTATTGAAAAGTCTTCGAGGGCGCCTTCGAGCTTTAAGCCTCCGCGGCTGGCATATTTTAGCTGGCGGCTTTTCACTTCGATCCGGGCTTCGGTTGAGACAGGCATGCCTGCCTTCTGCGCGGCGAAGTCGTCCACTCGGACTTCGCCCGCGAGGATCATGGCTTGCGCTTTTTGTTGGGACTCGGCAAGGCCGCGCTCGACTAGAAGAAGGTCGAGGCGTTTGCGTCCGGTTTTGGGCTTCATGGCGCGTGGACTGCGTCAGGCGCGGCGGTGGACGAGATATTCTGCGATTTCTCGGAGGCGTGAGGCGCGGTCGCCATACGGCCTTAGTTCACTGGCGGCTTTCGCGGCTAGCTCGTCGGCGATCTGATGGGAGCGTTCGAGACCGTGCACGGCGGGATAGGTTGCCTTTTGTTGTGCTGCGTCTTTGCCAGCGGTCTTTCCCAGGGCGGCGGATGTTTCTTCGACATCGAGAATGTCGTCGGTGACTTGAAAGAGGAGGCCAAGGGTTTCACCAAAGCTGCGCAGCCGGGCAACATCTTCAGCTGACGCCCCGGCGCACATTGCGCCGGAAGAGATGGACGCGCGGATTAGCGCGGCTGTTTTCGAGCGGTGAATGTATTCGAGCATTTCGGCGTCGATGCGCTTGCCTTCGGCTTCGAGGTCAGCGACTTGTCCGCCGACCATGCCGTTGATCGTTCCCGCGGCAGTGGAGATTTCGGCCAACATTGCGACGCGGCGGCTGGCGTCGACAGGAGTGGCGGCAATGGTTTCAAAAGCTAGCGTGAGAAGAGCATCACCCGCGAGAATGGCTGCGGCTTCGCCAAATTTCTTGTGGCTGGTAGGTTTGCCGCGGCGAAGGTCATCGTTGTCGAGCGCTGGAAGATCGTCATGGATGAGCGAGTAGGTGTGGATAAATTCGATGGCGCAAGCAGGGTAGTGCGCGGGCCTGACACTCGAATCGAAGATGCGGGCAGTTTCGAGGCAGAGTATGGGGCGAATGCGCTTTCCGCCGGCGAAGACGCTGTAGCGCATGGCTTGGTGAATCGACGGTGGAGGAGCTGTTTCCGCGGGCATCAGACGGTCGAGAGACGCATCGACTTCCACGCGGTCTTCTTCAAAAAATAGCGGCGGCTTCATTGTCTGGAAATGAACAAGCAAAATGCGGCGGCGGGCAGAGTCACGACTCGCTCTCGCCTTCGGGGTCGAATGGCTCGACAGCGAGCTTGCCATCGGCCTTTTTTAACAAGATTTCAACGCGGCCTTCGGCTTCTTCCAATTGTTTTTGGCATTCGCGGGACAAGGCGACGCCTTCTTCGAAGAGCTTCATGGCATCGTCGAGCGAGAGTTGCGGGCTTTCGAGACGGCGGACGACCTCTTCGAGGCGTGCGAGCGAGCGCTCAAAATCTGGCTTCTTTGGCGGCTCGGGCTTTTTGGGGGCAGGTGAATTCACGCTGTCGGCCTGTATCCTTGCGATTTATTTTTGGCAGTGCGAACAAAAGTACGTTGACCTGCCGGCTTGCGCGATACGCTTAATCGGATTCCCGCAGCGGCGGCACGGCTTTTCTCCGCGGTCGTAGACGCGAAGAATCTTTTCCAGGCCTTGAAACCACCACTCCGGGTCGCGAAAATCGGGCGGCGGATGCAGACAGCATTCTAAGGCACGCGCAAGAACGGAAACAATCGCTTTGTGGAGGCGCCGGGCTTCCACGGGTTCGAGCGAATTTGTACGGCGGCGCGGGTCCAGGCGGGCATGCCAGAGGGATTCGCAAGAGTAGATGTTGCCGATGCCTGCGACGCGGGTTTGATCGAGAAGGAATTCCTTTAGCGGACGTCGCGAGCTCGCCAGTAATTCCGCGAAATGCGAGACGGTGAAATCCGGGGATATTGTATCGACACCCAATTGGGTGATAGCGGGGCATGCCTCTTCGGATTCATAAGCGTAGACGCGCCCAAAATGACGCCCGTCTGCGAAGCCGAGTACGCCCTTGTCCAGTTCGAAGGCTACATCCACGTGAACGCCTGATTCCTCTTGGTTGGCAACGTCGAACATTTTCTTGGCGCTGGGGAACCAAATCAGCTGGCCATCGAGCTTGAAATGCAGCGTGACAATGCCAAGTTCTAGCTGCAGCCAGAGATATTTGCCTTTTCTTCGGACGGATTGGATTCGCTGGCCTTCGGCTGTTCGCGTAAGGTGCGAGGGGCTTTGCGGTTTTGTCGCGATGGCATGCAGAACGTGAACGCAACTAATCCTTCGGCGTTCGACCAACGGGCGCAGCGTTCTCGCGACGGCTTCTACTTCCGGCAGCTCAGGCATGTTGGGATGGAATCTGTTCGAATTACAAAAGTGGTTTCAAAGTCAGTGTATGTTTTCGCGCTTTTGCTTCTCCTGCATCGCCGTAAGGAGAAAAGATCGGTTTGCCCTCATACCAGTAGGCAAATTGATCCGTGTAATGCCCGCTGCCTACCTGACCGGATTCGCCGGCCGGAATCAAGAGGATGGAATCATCCCAATTGGCGAGATTGGCGATGAAGCGCATCGAGGGGCCGTGGCGTTTTGTCGCGGCGCGGACGCTGTAGCCCGTGCCGGACTGCGGTTTTCCCGTGATGCTGAGCAGATGCTTTAAGAAACCCTCGCGGCCAATGGGATGCAGCATGTCCAACGAGTTCAGTTCCTTCCATTGCCAGTCGTCGACGCGCTCGCTCTTCGTTTGTTCGGCGAGCATAGAGACGGCGCGGTCGGCTGTGGCAGCGAGCAATTCGTCGTAGTTCTTGTAGGCTTGTGGGAGCCATTTCGCTGGGCGGTCCGTTAACACTTTTTGGAGGAAAACAGTACTGCGCCAGCTATAGAGATTGGTATCTTTTCCAAGATACGGCTCGAGAAGGAGATCTAGCGCCGCGCGGCGCGCCATCACAAGGAAGGACACGACCGAAGAATCCGCATCGGCGATTCCGTTCCAGTCTTTCAAGCCATCGATGAGCTTCCTTGCGCGAGGATCCTTAGGCTGTGCTGTTTTTGACGCGGCAGAAATTTGGTCGGCGAGGAAAACGTGCGGAAAGCTGAAGGTGTCGGTCTCGACCTTCAGCATGTCGATGGGGCGCAGAGCTGTTTTATCGTGAAGCAGATCGTAGATGCGTGCGGTGCGATAGGGTTCCTCCCAGCGGTCCGTGAGATACGACTTGTAATTTGGTCCGACGACGCGCGCATTGGCAGTGACGATTAGGCCGCTGTCTGGGTTCAGGGCTTGAGGAAGTTGTTCGAAAGGAATGTAGCCTGTCCACTCGTAGGCATCGGTATCGCCGGGGACGGGAACTTCGCCATGGCCTTTCTTGCGAATTGGAACGCGCGCGGCCATAACATAACCAATGTTGCCGTCAACGTCAGCGTAGACGGCGTTTTGGCCAGGGCCCCAGACGCGCTTCATTACTTCTCGAAATTCGTGCCAGTTGTTCGCGGTGGAGAGCCAGTTGTAGGTGTTTCCTAGGCCGCCGGGCTCCAATGCCGTCCAGCGAAGGGCGTAAACCTTGTCGGTTTCGCGGTGGACAACGGGGCCGTGCCGCGTGACGACCACCTTCAGGTGCTCGTCTGGTTGTCCTTTCACGTGAATCGCTTCATCAAAAACTTGCGCCTTCACCCAAGCTCCATTGACGCGATACTCGTCTTGAGCGGCGGGATTGAAAGTCTCGATGTAGAGGTCTTGAATATCGGCGCCGTTGTTTGTGAAGCCCCACGCGATGCGGTCGTTGTGACCGATGACAATAAGCGGGGCACCAGGCAGAGTGAAGCCCTTCGCATTGTAATTTGGGGCGCTGAGGTGAATTTCGTACCAGATGGGAGGGATGGATAGCTCTAGATGCGTGTCGTTTGCTAGCAGAGGTTTGCCGGTGGCGGTATGCGCGCCGCTGACGACCCAGTTGTTGCTGCCGAGGCCCTGGCGAATTTCGCTTTGGGTTTCTTCCAGGTAGCCTTCGATCGAAGGCCAAAGGGCGGAAGCGACATCCGCAAAAGCCTCCGGCGTGCGGACGCCGCTTGCGCCACGCGCTGATGCTTTGAGAATGGTGTCGGTCGGCATATCGTCGTCATCGTCTTCGTCGTCGGGATCGACGCGAGATGCTTGGGAGCCGTCATTGGGGACATCCGGGTCGCCAACGACGAAATGATCCATCGGCGCTTCGACAGCATAGAGATCCTTCGAACGATCCTCGTCGACGCGTTCTTCGACTTTGGCGCGGTCCATCTCGCGCTCCCAGGTGTCGGTCAGCGTTTGATACATATATCCGGCGATGACCAGCGAATCCGTAGGCTGCCAGGGCTGCGGGTTGTATTTGAGCAGAGTGAATTCGAGCGGCAAGGTGTTTTGATGTTGTTGTATGAAAGCGTTTACGCCGCGGGCGTAGGCTTCCATCAACGAGCGCGAATCCTTATCTATCGCGGCGTAGTCGCGTTCCGCTGCGCGGGAAAAGCCAAACGTACGGAATTGCTTGTCGGATTTGAGCGCGAGGGGGCCGACAATTTCTGAAAGTTGGCCGCGCGACGCCCGGCGCATCAAATCGAGTTGCCAGAGGCGGTCTTGCGCCATTACGTAGCCCTGGGCTTCTACCGCGTCCACGAGTGAAGCAGCTCGGATGTGCGGGACGCCCCAGTTGTCGCGTTCTACGGTGACTTCCTTTTGCAGGCCGGGAAGCGAGATCGAGCCATCGAGTTGGGGAAGCGGCCGGTAGATGAACCACCAAGCCGTCCCACCAGCAACAATCGCAATAATCAGAAGTGTCCAGATTAGAAAACGAAGGATGGTCCGCAAGCAGTCTCCGGAGCGTTCTAAGTAAAACATGAGTGTAGTGGACGCGCTTGGAGGGCGCAACCGGGCGGGCGCGCTTGGCGGCTGTGATAATCTATGAAGATATTCCTATGAGCATGTACAAAGCAGTGCCGAGAGTGCCCGATTTTCCAGCGATAGAGCGCGAGATGTTGCGTTTCTGGGAGGAGAATCGGATTTTCCAGAAGCTTCGCCAGAAGAATGCCAGCGGTCCGCATTGGTCTTTCTTGGACGGCCCGATCACGGCGAACAATCCTATGGGGGTGCATCACGCCTGGGGGCGCTCGCTGAAGGACATGTATCAGCGCTACAACGCAATGCGAGGAAGTGCGCTGCGGTATCAGAACGGGTTCGATTGCCAGGGATTGTGGGTTGAGGTCGAAGTCGAAAAGAGCCTGGGGCTCAAAACCAAGCGCGAGATTCGTGAGTTCGGCATCGAAAACTTTGTTCGGGCATGCAAAGAGCGTGTGCTGACGTATGCGGCGCGGCAGACCGAACAATCCATTCGGTTGGGATATTGGTGCGACTGGGATGACCCCAAGGTATTGATTGCTTTGCGCGATGCGCTGGCTGATGGCGACCGCGTGGTTACTGCGAAATTGCCAAGCGGGCATACGGAGACGGCGCGGGCCAGCGAGATTGTGCGGAAACTTGGATCTGCGGAGTATGGCGGCAGTTACTTTACTTTTTCTGATGAGAATAACTACACCATCTGGTCTTTTCTGAAGAAGTGCAACACGGAAGGCTTCATTTATCGCGGGCACGACGTTATGCCCTGGTGTGGGCGGTGCGGAACGGGCCTCTCGCAGATGGAGGTTGCCGAAGGCCGCCGCATTACAACGCATACTTCGGTCTTCGTCCGGTTCCCGATTAAGGGCCAAGAGCGAACCGCTCTGCTGATTTGGACGACGACTCCCTGGACGCTGACCTCCAATGTGGCCGTAGCCGTGAATCCGGAGATGACGTATCTCAAGGTCAAGCACGGCGACTGGTTCTACTACGTTGCGAAAGGAAACTTTGAGCATGATCGCGTGCAGGATCTGCAAGTGGAGGGGAAGCACGAGACGCACAAGTTGCCCTCGATCCGGACAATCTTGAAGGGAAGCGGCGGCGTCGAAGTTGTTGAGGAACTTCCCGGCAAGGATCTGCTCGGGCTCTCCTACCAAGGGCCGTTCGACGAACTCCCTGCGCAGAAAACTCCTGGCGGCGTTTTTCCGTTTGGGGAGACTGGCAGCGGCAAAACCGCGGCGGAAGCTCATCGTGTGATTGCCTGGAAGGAAATCAGCGAAGCCGAAGGCACGGGACTCGTTCACATTGCGCCCGGCTGCGGCGCGGAAGACCAGCAGCTTGGCAAAGAGAATGGCATCCCGTTCCTCGCGCCGCTGGATGACAGTTCCGTTTTTCTCGATGGCTTCGGGCAATTCACGAAACGCAACGCCAATGTAGTTGCGGATGACGTGATTGCAGCGCTGAAGGCGAGCGGCATACTCGTGGCACGCGAAAAATACCCACATGTGTATCCACACTGTTGGCGCTGCAAAGAAGAATTGGTGTTCCGGCCTGTTGACGAATGGTTTATCCGCATGGATTGGCGCGATCGCATCCAGCGCGTGGTACCGACGATAAAGTGGATTCCACCAGATGGCGAAGCGCGCGAGCTGGACTGGCTTCGCAACATGAGCGACTGGATGATCTCGAAGAAACGCTTCTGGGGACTCGCACTGCCAATCTGGGTCTGCAGCGATTGCAGTCACTTTTCCGTCATCGGGAGCAGGGAAGAGCTGAAGGAAAAGGCGGTTGAGGGCTGGGAGGTTTTCGAAGGGAATTCTCCGCACAGGCCATACATTGATGCCGTCAAGATTCGCTGCGAGAAGTGCGGCGGTTTGGCGCAGCGCACCGAGGACGTGGGCAACCCGTGGCTGGACGCCGGGATAGTGCCGTTCAGCACGATGCGGTATTCGACCGACAGAGCGTATTGGGAAAAATGGTTTCCTGCGGACTTGGTGCTCGAGAGTTTTCCCGGGCAGTTCCGCAACTGGTTTTATTCGATGCTGGCTATGAGCGCGATGATCGACGGGCGCGCTCCGTTCAGGGCGCTGCTAGGGCACGCGCTCGTTCGCGATGCGCGCGGCGAGGAGATGCACAAGTCTAAGGGCAACTCGATCGCATTTGACGAAGCGGCCGAGGCGCTGGGCGCCGAGGTGATGCGTTACATCTACACCGAGCAAAAGACTGCGCAGAATCTCAACTTTCCCGATCTTCACCCCACCGGCAACGTGGGGCAAACGATTGATGGCGATGCCCGGCGGAAGCTTTTGACCTTCTGGAACTGTTATAGCTTTTTTGTGATGTATGCCGGTGCGGACAACTGGAAGCCCGGAGGAGCGCCGGTTTCAATTACCAACGAATTGGATCGCTGGGTCATGAGCAAACTGCAGCGGCTCGTTGCCGAGGCCAACTCCGCGTTCCAAAATTACGAGCACTACAAACTGATCGAGGCCTTTCAGGCGTTTGACGAAGAGTTCTCGAACTGGTATTTGCGGCGTTCGCGGCGCCGCTTCTGGAAGAGCGAGCCGGACGCTTATCAAACTCTTTATGAGGTGCTAACGACCGTCACTCGCGTCATGGCTCCGGCGCTGCCTTTCTTGACTGAGGACATCTACCAGAACCTCGTTCGTTGCGTCGATCGATCGGCGCCTGAGTCCGTTCACCTGACCACGTATCCGCAAGTGAATGCTTCGCTTATCGACGAAGCTCTTGAGCACAGCATTGCAGCAGTGATCCGTATCAAAAATCTTGCCCTGAGCCTCCGTACGCAGAGCAAGGTCAAGATTCGGCAACCGCTGAGCGCGTTGTATGTGCGCCCGAAGGATGCCGCCGACCGGCGCGTTCTGGAAAATTCCGACTACGTCGCGCAGATTCTGGAAGAGACCAATCTGAAACGGCTCGTTCTGATTGACGACGAGAAGACACTAGTGAAAGTACGTCTCAAGCCGGATGCCAAGAAGGTTGGCCCGCGCGCGGGAAGATACTTGAAAGCCATTGGAGAGGCTTTGGAAGACGCCGATCCGGCGCAGGTCCTCAAGGGCGGGCCGTATTCGCTCAAAGTGGCCGATCAGGTGTTCGAGCTCGCTCCCGAAGAAATCGTAACCTTCCTTGAGGGGCCGGAAAACCTCAAGTGCAGCCTGGAACAAGGAACTTTTCTGGCACTCGACACGGCCTTGACGCCGGAACTGTTGCAAGAAGGCCTGGCGCGAGACTTCAACCGCATGTTGCAGGACCAGCGCAAAGCTCTGAACCTCGACATTTCCGATCGCATAGTTGTCAGGTATTCCGCCTCGCCGCGCATCGCGGAAGCCATCACCGCGCACGAAGGATTTCTGCGGAACGAACTTCTTGCCGAGCGCCTGGAAATGAGCCCCGCTCAGAACGGCGGCGTGAAGCTGGCGCTCAGCGGAGAAGATGTTTTTGTCACCATTACGCGTGTGTAGAGTGAGCACGCACGCCTCGCGCACCGCGCTCGTACTGTTACAATGCCGCTAGGGGATTCCTGAGAAGCTATGTTTGCTGTGCGGCTAATCGGTGTGCTGGCGCTGGTCGCTCTCAACGGCTTTTTTGCCGCCGCGGAGTTTTCCCTCGTTGCCGTGCGGCTTTCCCGTATTCGTCAGCTGGTAGCCAAGGGCGACATTCGAGCTCGCGTCGTCGAGCGTTTGCTGGCGGATTTGCACCGCGTCGTGTCTGGTGTGCAAGTTGGCATCACGCTGACGAGCTTGGCCATCGGCGCGCTCGGCGAAGCTACACTTGCAACAGCATTGCAGCAAATCTGGCACGGTGCGGTTGGCACGCGTACGGCATTTTTTGCACATGCGATTGCCTTGGGTTGCGCATTCGCCTTACTCAGCGCGATGCACGTCGTGCTTGGTGAGCTGGTGCCAAAGTCCGTCAGCCTCGCGAAAGCGGAGCGCGTGGCGCTCCTCATTGCTCTACCGTTCCAGTGGTTTCTACATACCTTTCGTTTGACGATTGATCTGCTGGATGGCATGTCCAGTGTCATCGTAAAAGCCATGGGCGTTTCGTCTCCGCAGAGTCCCGGCAGTGCGCACTCGACGGAAGAGCTGCAAATCCAGATCCAGCAAGCTCGAGAACGCGGCTTGATTGCGCCGGGTGAAGAAAAATTTATTGTGAGTGCCATCGAACTTGGACAAGTGCAGGTTCGCGAGATCATGGTGCCGCGCCCGGATATGCACACGCTTCCCGTGGAAGCGACGATGGACGAAGTCATGCGGGTATTTGCCACTTCGCAGCGCTCACGCATCCCCGTCTATCGCGGTTCGGGCGACCACATTCTTGGTTTCGTTCACATCAAGGATATGTTGTGGATTCTGCTCGACCGCGAGCGCCGGCTGGAAGAAAATCTTCCGCCACCATCTTTCGATTTGCGGCGTGTGCTGCGCGAAGTCCTGATCGTACCGGAGACAAAACCCGCGAGTGAGCTGCTCCAGGAACTTCGCACGCGGCACATCGGCATGGCGATGGTAGTCGATGAGTTTGGCAGCATTCTGGGGCTAGTGACGCTGGAAGACATCATGGAACAGGTGGTCGGCGAGATTCATGATGAGTTCGACGTCATCGAACGCCCGCTGACACTCGCCGATGGCGCCGTCATTTTTGATGCCGCGCTGAACGTGCGCGATTTGGATACGCAGTACAACATTACTTTGCCGGAAGATCCTGCTTACGCGACCGTGGGGGGATTTGTCTTGGATCAGCTTGGTTTTATTCCTCGTGGCGGAGAAAGCTTCGAATACGGGCTGTTTCGGTTCACCGTCGTGGAGATGGACGGCCGCCGCGTCGCGCGCGTGAAAATTCAGCGTGTGCGGCCGGCACCAGAAGAGGATCGAAGAGTCGAATCCAATGAAAGCGCTGAGAAAGCGGTGAAGAGCACGAAAGCCGCGGCGGCGGATTCCTAGTCACAAGCGACGAATGGCGCGACACCTTTTTCAACGATTCCTGCTAACGCTCCCGGCGCTGTGGCTGGTGCTGACTCTCGTTTTTCTTTTGATTCATATTGTGCCTGGTGATCCGGTCGAGCAGATGCTCGGGGAGGGCGCGGCGCCCGGCCAAATCACGCAATTGCGCCATGGGCTGGGCCTCGATGAACCTTTGCATGTGCAGTACGGCCGCTATTTGGGGCGATTGGCGCACGGCGATCTGGGTCAGTCTCTGAAATTTCAAGCGCCAGTGCGCCGAATTATATTTGAACGGTATCCCGCAACGCTAGCGCTCGCTTTCTTGGCGCTGCTCGTTTGCGCAGCCATTGCGATCCCCGCCGGTGTGCTCGCCGCGCACAGACGCGGCCATCCGGCCGATCGTGCGGTCGGCATCTTTACCTTGCTTGGACTTGCGGTCCCGAATTTTGCGTTGGGGCCTATGCTGATTTTGATTTTTTCTATCGAGCTTGGGTGGTTGCCTGTGTCTGGTCGCGGTGGCCCTTCCTATTACATACTTCCTGCTGCCACTTTGGGCGCTGCGCTCGCCGCCATCCTCACGCGCATGGTGCGCGGATCTATGCTCGAAGAACTATCCAGCGACTACGTGCGCACTGCCCGCGCAAAAGGTCTTTCCACTGGCGCGGTGTTGTTCCGTCACGCTTTTCGCAACGCGCTTATCCCGATCATTACTATTCTCGGTCTCCAATTCGGAACGCTTCTCGCTGGAACGATCGTCACGGAGACGATATTTTCATGGCCTGGGATCGGGCGGCTCACGGTGCAGGCGATTTCCTCGCGCGACTATCCTTTGCTACAGGGATGTATCCTGGTCATCGCTCTTTCTTATGTTATCGTCAACCTGCTCACTGATTTTCTGTATGCCGTGATCGATCCGCGGGTGCGCCTCTCATGAATTTTCTGGGTGCCCTTCGGCAGTTTCTCGACCAGAGCTTTATTGCTCGCGCCGGATTTGTGGCGGCAATTCTGCTTCTCCTCGCAGCGCTCTTCGCTCCTTGGATCGCCCCAGACGATCCAGCCGCGCAAAACCTTCCGGCCCGGCTCGAATCTCCGTCGCGCGCGCATTGGATGGGAACGGATGAACTCGGCCGCGATACTCTTTCGCGGACACTCTACGGCGCGCGCGTTTCGCTTTTCGTCGCGATTTCAGTCGTTTTGGGATGTGGGCTGACAGGTCTTGCTGTCGGATTACTGGCAGGTTTTCTTGGCGGGTGGTTCGATCGATTCGTAAATCTTCTGCTGATCAACGCTTTCTTATCGTTTCCCGGTATTTTGCTAGCGATCGCTTTCGCAGCTTTTTTTGGTCCGGGAATCGGAAAAGTGATTCTTGCTCTGATCATTACCGGCTGGGCTGGCTACGCTCGGCTCGCGCGCGCCCAGGTTCTAAAAGTGAAGGAGCTGGAATTTATCCTTGCTGTCCGTTCGCTTGGCGCTTCGAATCTCCGCATCATGTTGCGGCATTTGCTTCCGAATATTCTTCAGCCGGTCCTCATTCAGGCCACCATTGGTTTGGCGGGAGCCATTCTCGCTGAATCCACGCTGAGCTTCCTCGGGCTTGGCGTGCTGGCGCCCGTCCCAAGCTGGGGGTCCATGTTGAACGACGCGCGCAGCCATCTGTTTGACGCGCCGCACCTGGCGATTTTTCCTGCCCTGGCAGTAATGACTGCGGTTCTCGCATTCAATCTTTTAGGAGATGCCTGGCGCGATTGGCTGGATCCACGCACGCGTTCCCAGATGGCCGCGCTCGAACACAGCCGCTAAGGCGCGCGGTGCGTGGTTCGAATATTTCCCCTCGAGAATGAAAGGGAACTACTTTTCGGAGAGAACCACAGGGGCTCCGCGGCCGACACTTAGTGTGCGCGAAGCGTTTCCCTTGTTGATAGCAATTTCCAAATAGCCGCTTGAGCCAAAATACGCAATCGTTTCTCCGGCCTTGCCGCGCGCGAATGTATCCACGAGCCTGCTAACCGGATGGGTTCCCACTTGCATTTTCAGCCCGCCGCCGTTCTGTGCTTCCTTTGACAAATCCTCGGCGCGGAAATTTGTGACCAAATTTCCAAATGGATCGACCTTCAGCACCAATCCTTTTACGCCTGCCGCTCCAGGCTTCGGGCGAGGAAGCGCCATCTTTTTGTAATCCTGAATTTCGTCTCCCATGGCCGGAGTTTGCCAGCCCTTGGAGAGCCAAGCCGCTACTGGCGCAAAGATATCTCGTCCGTGAAACGTCTTGCTGAGCGGTTGGAGAAAATAGTGTTCCGCATTGGCATGGCGTACAACAACATTTGGTTCGCGTTCGTAAACAAGAGATAGCACGCCGTTGTCGGGCGCAATGAAATAATGATTCTGACCGCTGACGAGCAGCGGCCGCCGCTCGGTGCCCACGCCAGGGTCGACAATCACGACGTGAATCGTCTTCGGTGGAAAGTAGGAATAGGCTGCGCCGATGGCCAGCGCGCCATCCAGCAAATCGAATGGCGTCACGTGATGCGTGATGTCCACGATGGTAACTTCCGGATTAATTTTGAGAATGACTCCCTTTACGGTTCCGACGAGATGGTCGTCAGTGCCGTAGTCTGTCGTCAATGTGATGATGGCGTTGGCCACGAGGTTCTCCCGGCTTGGGTGTTCTATGCACGCTGCGCGCGACGAAGTGGGAAGGCACTCCGTACCCTTTGACGCTAACGGAGCTACGCTCCGCCGTCAAGAAATCGCGCAGCGGCTGCTGTGCAATCGCCAACGGCCTTCGCATCACACCGACCTGCATAATCGCTTGTTTTCTATAAGGCGGCGCGCCGCTATGGGCCTTCATGCCGGTCGCAATAAGAGTGAAAGAAACCTAGTTCACATTAATGTTCACCGTGATTCGCGTTCCGCGGCGCGCGGGGTACAAGGAGCCCTTGTCCCGTCAGCATGTTCAACGCAGCTTTCGAAGCGCTCTAACCAACCAGTTTGATCGAGGCGACTGTGGTATATTTCGGCAGCTCATCGCGTTTTAATTTTTTGTCTGCGATCTTGGGGAGGGTTCGATGCGATTGATCCACTTTTGCAAAAAGCTGGTGCCTGCCCTCGCGGCGCTCGTCGCGCTGTATGCAGTGGGCTCCTCACTGTCGGCTGAGAACCATTTCAAAGCGGCTGCGGGAGAGGCATGCCCGAACGACGACAGTGGGCTGAAGTTACCGGCGGGTTTTTGCGCGACAGTTTTTGCTGACGGCATTGGACATGCGCGGCACATGGTGGTTGCGCCGAATGGCGTGGTTTATGTGAACACCTGGTCCGGCGAATACTACGGCAACGACAAGCCTCATCAGGGCGGATTTGTGGTCGCGTTGCAGGACAAGGCCGGTGTCGGCAAGGCCGACGTAAATGAGCGATTTGGGGAAACCGTGCAGAGTGGCGGAGCCGGTGGCACGGGGATTGGCCTGTATAAGGGATCGATCTATGCGGAGATCAATGATCGAATCGTGCGTTATGCGCTGACTGCCGGGTCCATCGTGCCGAAAGATGCTCCGATCACGATCGTTTCGGGATTGCCACTTGGCGGCGACCATCCGATGCATCCCTTCATTATCAATTCCGAAGGAGCGATGTTTGTGGACGTGGCCAGCGCAACCAATTCGTGCCAACTGAAAAATCGGACACTGAAATCGCCGGGTGCGGACCCGTGCGTGGAACTGGAGACGCGCGGCGGGATCTGGCGGTACGACGCCAACAAGTCCAATCAAAGCTTTTCGAAGGCGGAGCGGTTCGCTACGGGTATACGCAATGGGGAAGGTTTTGCAATTGACGCAGGCGGACGCATGTTTGTGACGCAGCACGGACGAGACCAGTTGCACACGAATTGGCCAGACTTTTTCAAGCCGGATCAGGAGGCGACACTTCCTGCTGAAGAAGTGTTGCTGTTGAAACAGGGCGGCGACTACGGGTGGCCCGAGTGCTACTACGACTCCTTCGTGCAAAAACTGGTGTTGGCGCCGGAGTACGGCGGTGACGGTGGCAAGACCGTCGGCGTATGCGCGAATAAGCTCGCTCCTGCTGCGGCGTTTCCGGCGCATTGGGCGCCGAATGGGATGGTGCATTACGACAAGAAGGAATTTCCGGAGCGCTATCGGAACGGCCTATTTATTGCCTTCCATGGTTCATGGAACCGAGCGCCATATCCCCAAGGTGGTTACAGCGTTGTTTTTCAGCCGATGGCGGGCGACCACGCTTCCGGTGGGTGCGAAATCTTCGCGGATGGCTTCGCGGGGGCAGTGAAATCGCCGGACAAAGCCGACCATCGTCCGAACGGACTCGCGGTCGGACCGAACGGCTCGCTTTACATTTCCGATGATGTGCGAGGACGAATTTATCGAATTGTCTATCGCGGCGGGGCTGTAGGCGGCAACGCGAATGTGACTCCGTGCCCGAGCCCGACGGCTCCAGCGGGCGACATTGTGGAGGCGCCAGCAAAACCGCCGGAGGGCACGCATCCAGACGCCGGCGCGGCGGCAACTGCCGGTGGGGCCGTTCCAGAAGGAGCGACGCAGGAAATGGTGGCACTTGGCGAGCGCATCTACCACGGGCAAGTGAGCGGTGCGGCGTGCACTGGTTGCCACGGCGCGAGCGGTGGAGGCTCGCCTTTGGGACCGGATCTTACGGGAAAGAAATGGTTGTGGAGCGATGGCAGCTACGCAGGGATCAAGAAAACGATAACTGAAGGTGTGGCGCAGCCAAAACAGTATCGCAGTCCGATGCCGGCGATGGGCGGCGCGCAGCTCACAGCTGATCAGGTGTCAGCGCTGGCGGCGTATGTATGGAGTCTGAGTCACAAATAGACGACAACTTAGCGAATGGTTGCTTACCTACTTGAATTCGCGCCGGAGCGGAAGGCTGTTGGCAATGAATCATTCGAAGCGGAGCGCCGCCAAGGGGTCGAGGGCCGCACCGCGCCGCGCAGGCACATAACATGCGGCAAAAGTGACAGCCAGAAGAATGCCGGCCGAGAAGAGCAGTGGCACAATCTCCAAACCATGGACTTCCGACAAAAAGCTCGTGAGCACGCGGTTCATCGCGATGGTAATCAGCAAGCCAATCACGAGACCGGCGCAGCTTAGTCTCAGGCCGCGAAGCAACACGCCGGACAAAACTTGATTGCTGGTGGCGCCGAGCGCCATGCGAATGCCGATTTCGTGGGTCCGCTGGATCACCGCGAAAGCCATGACTCCGTAAACACCGAGAGCGGCAAGCAACAATCCAAATCCACCGAAGAAACTCATCACGCGCGCACCCAGTCGGTCTCTTTCGAGGCTTTCGGAATAGTAGCGATCCATCAGCGAAACGTCGTAAACGGCCAGCGTTTTGTCCGCTTGCCAGACGGCTTGCTTGATGCTCGCGATGAGCGACGATGAATCCGACCGGACGCGCACCATCAGATAGATCGAATCCGCAGCCGCAGTTCCTGCGTTTTGCACATACGGGAGATACCAGGTTTCGCGCGGGTCGCCGGGATCACCTGCGTCGTGCACATTGCCGACGATACCGACTACGGTGAGCCAGGGAGCATTGGGACGATCCACGCGCAGGCGCTTGCCAAGCGCGTCGGCGTTGGGCCAGAAACTCTGGGCCATGTCCTTGCTTACGATGGCGACTGGCCGGCCTCGCTCATTGTCGAGATCGGAGAATGCACGACCTCGCAGCACCGGAATGTTCATGGTGTGGAAAATATCGCTGCTGACGAGGCGATGGTTGACGATGAAATCCGCGCTTCTTCCGCTGATGTCCGTGCCCTCGATGATTATGGGAGCGCCCCAGGTGCCTCCTCCCAGCGGATTCACGGTAGTGGCTGCCGCTGCTGCGACGCCGGGCGTGGCGCGGATTGTCTGGAGCATCCGGTCGACCAAGACAGTACGGCGAGAGCCGGGTGAATAATCGATTTGCGAAGGCGTAAATTGCATGGTCAGGAGTTGGCGAGGCTCGAATCCGAGGTCGCGGGTTTGCAGTCGGCGGAAATGCTCGGTCATCAAAGCTGCTCCGGCGGTTAGCACCAGGGCTAGCGCGGTTTGCGCGATGACGAATCCGTTGAGGACACGATGCGTGGTGCGGCCTCCGCCGGAACCTGATCGTGCCGCTTGTTTTAGAGTGTTGGCTGAATCGTCTCGCGCGTGGCCCAATCCGGGAAATAGCCCCGCGAATATTCCGGCGAAGAGCGATAGCGTTATACCAAAGAGCAAGACGCGATGGTCGAGCTCTGGAATGGGCGTGCCCAATTGCAAGCGGAAATCGGAGGGGAGGAGTGAGGCCAGATAGCGGTCCAACCACGAAGATAAGAGAAGGGAACAGCCGCACCCCGCGACGGCCAAGAGCAAGCTTTCGGTCATAGTCTGCTGAAGCTGGCGGGCGCGGCTGGCGCCGAGAGCTGCACGAATCGCGAACTCACGGGCACGTGCGGCGGAGCGAGCGAGAAGCAGGTTGGCTATGTTGACACAGGTGAGGAGCAGTAGAAAACCGACCACGCAAAGCAGCGCGAACATAGTGCGCTCCTGATTGTCGTTCAGGTTTTCGCGGAGAGTGATACTGGTTACTTGATAGCCCGGCGGTGTTGCCGGATACCTCTCCTTAATTCGGGCAGTTACCTGAGCGAGCGATTCGCGTGCCTGCTGCAGCGTGAAGCCCGGCTTGATGTGACCGAAAACGGCAAACTCGCGGGCCGCATCAATGCGGTCGACGGCAAAGGGAAGCCAAATGTCCGCGTTGTAGGGGAAATTGAAGCTACGCGGCATGACGCCGACTACGCGGAAAATCTGATTATCGAGCGTGACGCTTTGCTGCAGTACTGAGGCACTGCCGCCGAAACGACGCTGCCACAGGCGATCGCTGATGAGAGCGACGCCGCTTCCGAGGCCTTTGCCCTCTTCTTGCGGCAGGAAATCGCGACCCAATATAGGGTGCACTTTAAGGGTGGACGACCAGCCCGCGGAGCGGTAGACCACGCTGATTCGTTAAGGCTCTGTGCCGCCAGCGAGGGTGAAGCTTTCGCCTGAAAGGGCAACCATGCCATCGAAAGCCGAAGCTGATTCGCGAAACATCACGACGTGGGGGCTGTGCATGCCGAAAGTGCTCAGATGGCCGTCAGGACCGCGGTTGGAATCGAGGACGCGAAGGGTGCGGTCCGGATCCGCGAGAGGGAGGGTGCGGAAGAAGATAGTGTTTACGAGGCTGAAGATCGAGATGTTTGCGCCGAGACCCAGCGCCAGGGTGAGTACGGCGATGGCGGTAAACATCGGCGCGCGGCGGCGGAGGCGCAAGGCGTACTGTAAGTCTTGCCAGAAGCTTGACACTCGATTACCTAGACTACTAGACGGTGCAACCAGGACTTCGTTTCGAGTTCTATGACAGACGGTGCTTGGGCACTCAGCCTGCCGCAAACACCCCGATTAGAACCTGAAGGCAGGCCTAGCTCGAGAAGGACGTAACCGAAAGTGAGGCATGCGTATCTAAGGCGGGTATGGGCATTAAAAACGTAAAACTTGGTTCACAAGGGGCAATCGTCTCCCGGATGGGACTTGGTTGCATGGGAATGAGTGAGTTCTATGGCGAGCGGAATGACGAAGAGTCTGCCGCGACGATACTCCGGTCGCTGGACCTCGGTATAACTTTTCTTGATACTGCGGATACTTATGGGATTGGTGACAACGAGGAATTAATCGGAAAAACAATTCGCGGGCGGCGCGATGAGGTTTTTCTGGCGACGAAGTTTGCCAATATTCGCACGAAGGAAGAGCCGAACAAGTGGTCCATCAGCGGCAAGCCGGAGTATGTCCGCGCGGCCTGCGATGCTTCCTTAAAAAGATTGGGCGTGGGTTATATTGATCTCTATTATCAGCACAGGGTGGACCCACAAACTCCGATTGAAGATACAGTAGGCGCGATGTCGGAGTTGGTTAAGGCTGGGAAGGTGAAGTACCTAGGGCTGTCGGAGGCGTCGCCGGCGACGATCCGAAGGGCGCACAAGGTTCATCCGATTACGGCATTGCAAACGGAGTACTCGCTATGGGCGCGTGAGCCGGAGGAAGAAATCATTCCGACCCTGCGCCAGCTGGGAATTGGGTTCGTCCCGTACAGTCCGTTGGGTCGTGGTTTTCTGACCGGTGCGATCACCAAGCCAGGCGATCTTGGTGAAAAGGATTCGAGGTCGCAGCGCTTTCCACGTTTTGCAGGCGAGAACTTTGACAGAAACCAAGTACTCGTGGAGCGGGTGAAAGCTATCGCGGAGCGAAGAGGCGCAAAAGCTGGCCAGTTGGCGTTAGCGTGGGTACTCGCCAAGGGCGAGGACATGGTGCCCATTCCCGGGACCAAGCGAAGGAAATATCTGGAAGAGAATGCAGCCGCAGCAGACATCAAGCTAACTCCAGACGAGGTGGCAGAGCTGGAGGCGGCCGTTCCACAGAGCGAAATTGCCGGCGACCGGTATGCTGCCCCGGCGATGAAGGCGATCGACCGCTGAGAGTGTCGCGCGCAGCGGCTAGAAGATCGCGATCGATACCGCGCCACTTCAGCCAACGGTTGCTGGTTCCTCTATAGAATCATAAGAGCCTCTTCACCGCTCCTTAGTCGCCTTTTCTGGGATTGGTCGACCCATCTCGTTGTCGTGTTTAGATCGGGCGCATACGTCAGAAATCGAATTAGAAGCCCAGGTGGCTCAATCCGGGATGCTCGTCAGGGCGGCGTCCGAGCGGCCAATGATACTTGCGGTCTGATTCTTCGATGGGAAGATCATTAATACTTGCAAACCTCAGACGCATTAAGCCATCGTCGTTGAATTCCCAATTTTCGTTGCCGTAGGAGCGGTACCAATTCCCCGAGTCGTCGTGCCATTCGTAGGCAAACCGGACGGCAATGCGATTTCCGGTGAAGGCCCAAAGCTCTTTGATCAGCCGGTAATCCAACTCCTTCGTCCATTTGCGTGTAAGGAAGACTACGATGTCCTGCCTGCCGGTCACAAATTCGGAGCGGTTCCTCCATCGTGAATCGAGGGCGTAACCTTGAGAAACTCTCTTAGGATCGCGCGAATTCCAGCTATCTTCTGCGAGCCGGACTTTCTGAGCCGCGGTCTCGGAAGTAAACGGCGGGAGTGGTGGGCGTGTCGTCATGACTTTCTCTCCTTGTTAAATTTTCTTGCATCAGTATTGCCATATGCGGTTCGGGCTGCACCGCCCCAGAGATTCCTGATTTTCACTGATCTGAAGGAATCATTGAATATCGTGCTGCTCCAATCGAACAGTTCGACTCTGCGAAAGTGGAGAACCGCGCCGTCGCCATTTTTTCAATTTCAAAAAGGAAGCGACTGTTGCAATCTCGAAAAGCGGAAGTACAATAGTGGAGGCCTAGAGCGGGCGTCGTACAATGGCAGTATAGAAGCTTCCCAAGCTTCCTCTAGTACACCCTAACACGCTGAGCTGGCGGCACTTAGCTGAAACAAAATTACTAGTAATTGGAAAATAATGGAAAATGGAGCTCACTTGAGGTCCGGTGCGGGTGTCCGCGCCGTGACGTGCATTCCGGCACTCATGTCCATTCGCTTC
>Ga0209448_10000008_pt1 | contig 71825 bp, 50 predicted proteins | sample BogFormECP14_OM2_FD_188245 | JGI IMG/M metagenome (GOLD analysis project Ga0209448, IMG submission 188245) | Bog forest soil microbial communities from Calvert Island, British Columbia, Canada - ECP14_OM2 (SPAdes) (version 2) | ecosystem: Environmental > Aquatic > Freshwater > Wetlands > Bog ... | reverse complement strand
GATGGTCGCCACGGGAAATTGCCGATTTCGCGAATCGTGTGGGAGCGCTGGTCGCCAGCCGGCGGGGCGCAATCCCGGACTGGTCTATTGCTGAAGCGAGTGCTCTTCAATCAGGACTCGGAACAAAAATCGGAACTAAAACCGCAACCAGTACGGAGCGTTTGGAGACGGCATGACGTTGAACTCGGTCTTGTTGAAAGCTACGGGTGTGGCCGCGTTGGGCGGCCTGTTATTTGGTTTCGATACGGCCGTCATTTCGGGCACCACTGGCTTTCTGACGCAGGTCTTCCACCTCTCTTCGAAGAGCCTGGGCATCACGGTTTCGATTGCCATTTGGGGCACGGTGGTAGGCGCAATGCTGGCCGGATTCCCCGGTGAACGATACGGCCGTCGCGATAGCTTGCGAGGACTGGCGATTTTCTACCTGGTCTCCGCGCTCGGCTGCGCTTTTGCCTGGAGCTGGTGGTCTTTGGTTGTATTTCGCTTTATCGGCGGACTGGGCATTGGCGGCTCGTCGGTGCTCGCCCCGATGTACATTGCCGAGATTGCCCCGGCGAAATGGCGCGGAAGATTGGTAGGGTTGTTTCAGTTCAATGTGGTGTTCGGGATTCTGCTCGCATATTTTTCCAATTACCTCATTGCGCTAACGCATGTGGGCGCCGCGGAATGGCGGTGGGACCTGGGAGTTGCCGCGTTTCCGGCGGCACTGTTTTTTGTGATGTTGTTTACGATTCCGCGCAGCCCTCGATGGCTGGTCAAGAAGGGACGCGTGGCCGAGGCCAGATCGGTCCTGCAGTTGACGGGGGACGATAACTACGAGCACGATCTGCAGGAAATCGTCGAATCGATCAATGTGGAACAGAAGCAGGCGGCTGAGAAATTGTTTTCCAGAAAATATGCTTTCCCCATTTTTCTGGCGGTGAGCATTGGCATGTTCAATCAACTGTCGGGCATCAACGCCATACTTTATTATCTCAACGACATCTTTGCTCATGCTGGATTCAGCCGGATCTCCGGCAATCTTCAAGCCGTCGCCATCGGAGCCACCAATCTTACTTTCACCATGATTGCGATGTCGGTGATCGATAAAATCGGCCGCAAAACGCTGTTGCTGGTCGGGTCGGTTGGGACCGCGGCCTGCCTGGCTGGAGTTTCCGCTATCTTCTTCACCCACAGCCATGAGAGTCTTCTGCTGTGGCTGTTGGTCGGCTACATAGCCTTCTTCGGATTTTCACAAGGAGCCGTGATCTGGGTTTATCTCTCCGAAGTCTTCCCCAATTCGGTTCGGGCAAAAGGACAAAGTTTGGGCAGCTTCTCGCATTGGTTTATGAATGCGCTGATCTCGGGCATATTTCCTCTTATGGCTGCGCGGTCCGGCGCTTACCCGTTCGTCTTCTTTTCAGTAATGATGGTTCTGCAATTCTTCGTGGTTTTGTTTGTGTATCCGGAGACCAAGGGCTTTACTCTGGAAGAAATGCAGAAGGAATTATCCGCCACCTAGCACGCCAAATCGTTTGGCACATTGGGGAATAACTTCGATCCTATGACTACAATCAGCTCAAGTACTCCAGCCACGACAAACGCACCTCCCGCCAGTTACAAGAGCGCTCTGGTCGTGGTTACAACGCTATTCTTCATGTGGGGATTTCTCACCTGCCTCAACGACATTCTGGTTCCCCACCTGAAGCCGATCTTCGACTTGAGTTACGCGAAGATCATGTTCATTCAGTTTGCGTTTTTCTCTGCCTACTTTCTGTTTTCAGTGCCCATGGGAAAGATCGTTGAGTGGATTGGCTATAAGTGGACCATGGTGGGCGGGTTGTTCACCATGGGCGTGGGAGCCCTGTTATTCATTCCGGCAGCGGCAGCTCCTTCTTATCCACTTTTCTTGTTTGCGTTGATGATCCTGGCGGGCGGGATTACAGCCTTGCAGGTTGCGGCAAACCCATATGTTGCGGTGTTGGGTCCGGCAAAAACCGCGTCCAGCCGCCTGAATCTGGCGCAGGCTTTCAATTCCCTGGGAACCACGATTGCCCCGTACGTTGGTGGTTTGTTTATTTTGAGCGCAGCGCCGAAGAGCATGGACGAGATTCGCCAAATGTCGTCCGAAGTGCTTCACGCTTACCGGTTGCAGCAAGCGTCTTCCATCAAGCTTCCTTACCTGGCGCTGGGATTAATTGCCATCGCACTTGGAGTTGCGATTGCCACGTTCAAGCTTCCTCCGGTACCCGCGGCCGAGCGCCATACCGGCGACCGTTCCGGACACATGCACCTCTGGAAGTATCGCCAACTGGTATTTGGTGCAATTGGAATCTTCGTTTACGTCGGCGCCGAGGTTTCGATTGGCAGTTTTATGGTGAATTATCTAAGTCAACCCAACATCGGCAATCTCACGGAGAAACTCGCCGCCGGTTATCTGTCCTTTTACTGGGGGGGCGCGATGGTGGGCAGATTTATTGGTTCCGCGATTCTCCAAAAGGTTCGCACGGGCATAGTTTTGGGAACAGCGGCGATTGCAACCTGCCTTCTGGTCGGCGTTTCCATGGTGAGCACCGGGCCAGTTGCGATGTGGAGCATTATCCTGGTTGGACTCTTTAACTCCATCATGTTCCCCAGCATTTTCACTCTGGGCATCGCGGAACTCGGACCGCTTACGGGCGAAGGCTCCGGGATCATGATCATGGCGATCGTGGGTGGCGCGGTAGTGCCGGTTTTGGTTGGAGTCCTGGCGGACCGGATCGGGATTCACCATTCGTTTATCCTGCCGCTGATTTGCTATCTCTACATCGTTTACTACGGCTTCAAGGGATCGCAGCCATCCCGTGCAACTTGAGGTCGTTCGTCTTTTTATGAAACCAGTCTTTGTTCTGCCAACCGTTCTGCTCACCAGCTTGATTCTCTGGACCGGCGCAGCCGCACAGCAGCCGCCGTCGGATCCTTGCGCGTCCCTCCAGGAACGCCAGCAGGCCATGGAATTGAAATTGCGCGACTGGCCCGATTTGGTTAGGTATCGGGAAGACGATGCCAGGCTGGGTCCGCCCGCCAAGGGGGAGTCGCGAGTGGTGTTCCTGGGCGATTCCATCACCCAACTCTGGTCATTGCCCGGTTCCTTCCCCGGTAAGCCTTATGTGAATCGCGGAATCAGTGGGCAAACCACTCCGCAGATTCTGCTTCGCTTTCGCCAGGACGTGATCGCATTACAGCCAGTGGTGGTGGTGATTCTCGCGGGCACGAACGATATTGCGGAGAATACCGGTCCGACCACACTGGCAGCAATCGAAGACAATATGACGTCCATGGTGGAACTGGCGAAGCGTAATGGAATCCGCGTGGTCATGGCTTCGCTGCTCCCGGCTTTCCAATATTCATGGAGGCCGGACCTGGCACCGGTGGAAAAGATTCGCGCTTTAAATGACTGGATAAAAGACTTCTCCGCGAAAGAAGGCCTGGTTTTTCTCGACTACTTCGCAGCCATGGCGGATGACAGACGTGGTCTCAAGGCTGACCTGTCTTCAGACGGAGTCCACCCGAACAAAGCCGGCTATGCGGTGATGGCACCTCTGGCGGAAAAGGCAATCGCCACGGCGTTGCGCAAAAACTGACAACTTAGGGCGTCGGCTTTGTTCCCGCGAGAAGCAACTTTTCGCGCATTCGCGCCAGTTTGTAGGTTGATGTGGGGAAATCCGCATCCGGCGTCTTGCCGACTCGCTGATACAGTGACAGCGCAACCGCGGGCAGGCCATAATCCTCCGCGATGCGGCCAAAACCGTACCAGATCGGCTCATTAGGTTCATCGAGACCACCGGAATCCATGGCTCGCAGCAGAAGTTCCCGGGCTTCCTTGGTTTTGCCTATCTCGGCATAAAGACAAGCCAGCGTGTGGACTTCCGCATAGGAGCTGTCCGACTTATTCGCGATGGCCCGTTGCAGAATGGAGACATCTTCCTCGGTGACCTTGCCCACAAAAAGAGCATTCCAGGTGTAGTTGTTAAAGTCGCGCATCTCGGCACGATTGTTGTCGATCAAAGGACGAATGATGCTCCGCGCCTGGACAAAATTTCCTTTGCCCTCGGCCAGTTGTGCGGACGAGCGTACGGCAGGCAGATCGTCAGGGATGCGCGCCAACCGTGCTGTGATCGCCTTTTGGCCCGCGTCCCAGTTCTTGGTGAACACGCTGGCCGTGACTACTTCTTGCAAGGCCACGTCCGATGCCGGGTGGGCCGCGAGAAGCCGCGAAGACACCTCGAACAGTAGATCCCAGTCCCGCAGCTTCATGGCGGCGTCCGCCAGCAGCAGATCGAGTTTGGTGGCGTCGGAGTCTGTCGCTTGGGCCCGGGCGGATTTCAGTTCGTTGACGTACTCACCGATGGCAAACGAACCCTCCAGCAGCGCAATTGCCGCCAGCCTCATCTTTTTCGGATCGGCATCGTCTCCGCGAGTCCAGAAACGCGGAAAAGCCGCCCCGCCCAGCGGATCGTCGCCCGAGTTCAGCGTGGTTTGCTCGCGCGCCCAATCGAGCCAGAGCTTCGCGCCCTTCAGGTCTTTCACGGCCAGCCGACGCAGCACTTCGGCGCCGACCGTACCTATAGCGGTGTCTAACGCTTCGATGCGATACCCGGCCGGACCACGCGCCACCAGCATGGTTTGAGGCTTATCTCCCATGCCGGTGGCGCGGATGCGAAATCCCGTTTGCTCGTCGCCTTCCACCGACATCTGCAGGTTCGATAAAATCAGGTCGCGGGCCACGGGCAAAGTGACGTCTTCCGCTTCCAGGCCCTTGCGCACCAAGTGTGCGATTCTGGCGTCCTTATCCGCCTCATCTTTCTGGTCGGCGGGATACGATTCCGCGTAGCGGAACATCTCCTCAGGCTTTGCCCGCGGATCGAGCAGTAGCAAATAAAACTGCTGCACCACTCTTCGCGGATCGGTTTCCGGCTGCAGCACTTCCTTATAAGAGCGCACTCTCTGCATCACTTCAATGCGCCCGCGCAGCTTCGAGCTGTCTTCCTGCCCCGCTGCGGCGGCATTCAATAGATCCAGAGCAACAGGATACTTTTGCAAGCGGATAAGGATGTTAGCCGCCGATACCAGTATGTTGCTGCGCTCGCTTTCGCTCGATTCACGGCGTGCCGCCTCGGTGAGTGCCGATGCCGAACCGTCACGAGCGGCAATTGCCGCCAGCGCGATACCGTGCCGGGTCGCGCTCGCGGGCAGCGAATTACATAGCTGCAAAACGTCGTCCCATTTGCTGGCGTAGAACAACGTAAACAACAGATTGTCGTTGTAGCTCTCTCCTTTCTCTTTATTGATTTCCTTCAACGCCCGGTACTCGGCGGCCGCCTCGTCAAGCTTGGACTCGGCAGAGTAGCGCTGGCCAATATCGTCGTGTTCCAGCAGAATCGCCAAATCGGCATAATTGGTCCATTCCTTTGGATCGAGGTCGATCGCGGTGCGATAGGCGGCTACGGCGGCGCTCAGTGCGAAACCCTTGCCAAATCTGCGGCCCACGGCATCGTGCTCGTCGATCCATCCGAGCGCACCCCAGCCGAGTGCATTCTTGGCGTCGAGTTCGGTGGCGCGCTGCGCCTCCTTACGAGCTTCCTCACCGAAACCCGCGCCCAGCAGGGCATAGGCGATCTGGATGTGGTGAAGCGCCTCGGTAGGATGAAGTTTGACCAGATCGGCATACGCCGCGAGCGCCTCGCGCGCCTTGCCTTGGGCGAGCAGTGCCGCGCCTTTTTGAGGAAACGAAATGAGCACCGCGTTTGAATTGAGCAGCGTGTGCATCGCCTGTTGCAACTCTTTGAGTTCAGCCGGGCTGTAGCGGGACTTAACCGAGTCGAAGCGCCACATCGCGGTAACCGCGCCGCTCGGTCCCACTTGGTAGTGTTGCGTAAGCTTTCCCGGACCGAGCGCCTGTTCAATATCTTTCGGCAGCACGGGAGCATCAAAGCCCGGCGGCGGCACGATGGTGTAATGCCACTCCGTAACGAACGGCTGGATCTCAATATCATTCTTGCGTGGCTTCCAGCCGGGATTGTCCGGTTTGTCGGTTCCGTCGTCGGATAACACAAAGTCGGGATAGCCCCAGAACAGATTGTCGGGCCGAATGGCCGCGACCGCGCTGGTTAAGTCAGAGAGTCCGCGCCTCGCTTTTGCCATTTCCAGCTTCAACTCAAAGGGCTTGGTCAGATCCGATCCGGACGTGTGTTGCAGATTGGTGAGTTCTTCGGCGAGGAAGGCATTCTTGACATAGCGTTCCAGACCCTCCCGCGTTTCCTTAGTCTCTTCCTGGCCGTAATTGTTGCGCAGAATTGCGGATTCCTGGCCTACGCCATGAAAAGCCTCGACGATGCGCGCCGGGCCATATTCCGAGAGATAGAACTCTCGCTGAATGCTCTGCACGTTTTCCGCGGGAGTGTTCACCGGCGTTCGCACTAACTGGCTGTTCTTGGGCCCGACGAGCAGCGCGAACCTTCCCTGGTCATTCCAGGGAAGGTACCCGGGTTCGAAGTACTCCGCGGTGGCGTCAATCCATGTGCCCGGGTTCCCGGGGATGTAAACGATGGCATGATCGAAAAGGCCAATTCCGGCTAGTTCGGGACTGACGTCGGCCTCGCCGCGAGTCGAGAGCAGAGCGAGCTGGGCTGGAATGCCTGCCGCCTTCAGCGCGGAAACCACCACAATGGCTTTATCTTTGCAGTCGCCGTAGCCACTCTTCAGCGTGTCGCCCGCGGGATGAGGTATGAGCGCCGACGAACCAAACTCGAGTCCGGTATAGCGGACTTTCTGGTGCACATTGGCAAGCACACGGCGCACTAGCTCTGGTCCCTTCAATCCCTCAGTGCCTTGCAGCAGCGCAGAGACTTCTCCGGGTCGAATGGCACTTTCAATATCCTTGTAATAGCCTTGGGCAACCGCGCTCCAGGATTCTCCGGTGGCATAGTCGATGCTCGGCCACAGTTCGAAATCCGAGGGCAGATCTCTTTCTGCGGGTTCCAACGCGTCCGTCTCTCCCTGCTCGAACCGTAAAGTCACGATGCCATTTTGTTCGCTGCGTGTCACCTTCACCGCTGGCGCTTTGCGAATCTGGTATTGAAGGTGAACGGAAGAGGGCGCCTTGAGTTCCAGAATTGTGTGCACCAACGGTTCGGTGTAACCAAAATAAGAACGCCGCATGATCCCATGACTGGAGGTGGGTGCCGTGTCTTCCCAAATCGTTTCTCTCTCCACAATGGAGCCCACCTCAACGTCTGGCAGTGGCCCGGAATACGAGCGCTGATCCTCGTAAATCTCAGGACGCTGATCGTGCGCAGGAGACTCAGTCAAGACCTTAGGATCCAGTATGGAGACCGTTCCATCCGGTGCAATCACACGGGCGCGAATCTCGGGCCTTTTTTGCCGCCACGGAGACCAGGTGGCTCTGGCGGTACCCCAGTCGCGCTGAGCTTCCTTGGTTTCAACCCGGTAGACGATTCGCACGCTCGCGGTTGAACGCTCGGCGGAATCGAAAACTACGTGGCGTTCCTCAAATAACAAGGTTGCATTGGCAAACTTCTTCACTTTGATGGCTGCAGCCGCCCCCGCAATGTCCTTGGGTTCAGCGGAGAACGCCGCCGCCTCCCAGGGTGCCGTTGCCGTGCTTTGGCTTTGGAGTGTGCCTGCGAAAAGAGTCAGATAGAGTGCACACAAGCAGATTCGACTAACGGAGATTCGATTAACGAATGCCTGGATCATAGGTTGTCAGTCAGACTGGTAGCTTCTGGAAAGTAGAATGTATCGGGAATCTCTGCTCAGGGCAAATATCGACGACTTCACTGCTTGATTCGGTGGTGAGCGTAAATGCCGGTTACAGCCCAACCACCAGTACAGAGGTAACTTGTTACGCTTGTGCAGTCTACCCTACGATTCGCGCATGTCCTCTCATATGCTGATGCCGCTTCCAAATTTGGCGAGTCGTCGGAGACGCTCGATCCTTTTGCCATTGATTTTGTTCCTCGTTATCACTGGTCCAAACCTCAAAGGGCAGTCTGGGCCTTCGCACGCAAGCGTCCTGTTCCCTTTCTATCAGCAATATCTCACCGCCGCCGAGGCGCATGATGCGGACAAGTTACAGGCACTCTCGTCCGATCAGAGCGTCAAGAAACAACTTCAACGACTGAAAGACTTGAAAGACGAGAAGCAGCAGAAAGCAATGTTCGACTTGGTAGTCAGAACTCAGCCAGAGTCCCCCGAGATAGTCAGTGAAAAGATCGTTGAAGATCGGGGCCTGTTAGCTGTTCAAGGATACAGCCGTGGAGACGTGCTCGAATTCAAGATGGATCCAGGCCAGGTGCCCAAGGGATACCGCATCGCTAACAACAAACCCGTCAGAAAACGGCAGTATGAACTGATCTTGTTCAAGAGAATTAGCTTGGAGTGGAAGATTTACCGGATGAAGTCCTTCACCTATGAAGATCCCCGCCCAACATTGGAACCGATTGACAGCTCGCACGAGCAGAAGTACGCAGGGGTGCAGTTCCATTGCAATTTTTCGCAGGAGAATATTGTTCCGGGCGACCAACAAAACCAGTGGATGAACGAGAGCGCTCATTGGAGCTGTTTTGCCAAGCTTCACCGCAACGTCAGCCTCTGCGACCGCATTGGAAGTCTGGTTCCGGCACAGCAAAAGGCATTCTTCGCTGAAAACACGCAAATGCAACAGACGCAGTGCAAGCTGGATGTGGTCGATCTGATCGGCGATCCTAAGATTTGCGCGTCGATCAAGAACAGCAAAATGATGCCTGACGCGCAAGAGCAGTGCCTCAAGAAGATCGAGGATTATGACTTCATTCCTGGACTCAACCTTTATTCCCTCGACTCGGATGGAGACGGCTTGTCTGATCTGCAGGAGATCCGGTTCTTTAACACGAGCGCAATCAATCCCGATACCGACGGAGATGGAAAGACGGACTTTGAAGAGGTGGAAGCGATGACCAATCCTCTGGGCGCGGGGAAACTCGGGGACCATCTGAAGTAGATTGCGCTGGTCGGGCTCGCTGTAACCGCAGTCAGAATTCCGCGTCGCGCGCGAAAGCCATTGCACCCTTATTGCAGCTTCGCGTACTCGGCGTTAGCTTGCTTCAGGATGGGGATATTAGGATCGGCGTCTTTCCAGAACGTGAGGAAATCCTTGTAGGCAGCGAGCGCACGCACCCGGGCCGAATCGGCATCCACTCCTTGCGAGGTTCTCGACTGCAAGGCGTTCGCCCGAGCCACTCCCAGATGTGCCAACGCCCCCGTCCAGCAGTTCCAGACGATCCCGCTGTGATCGAGAATTTTCTGAAACTCGGCGGCGGCAGCGCTGCCCTGCCCGGCTGCCAAGTAGGCCTCTCCGCTTTCATAGGTTGGATAGAGGCAGGAAATATTGATGATGAATTGAATTTCCCCGAACTCGATGGCGGATGCAGCCTGCAGAGCTGTCAGGGCGAGAGCCGGATTCTTTTTATCCAACTTATCCAACGCCACTTGCGCACGAATCGCAGGCAGCCAAAGCGACTGCATCTGCGTGTCCAGCGGAAAGCGTTTCCCCAAGTCCTGAGCCAACGATTCCGCTCGCGCCGTGTCGCCCGCCAGGGCCAACCCAAGTGCTGCTTCACTCTCTGCACCCTGACTCGCGGGAGCGAGTTCCAAAGCCTTTCCCGCTGACTGCCGCGCTTCCGCAGCATAGCCGTAAGCGGCTTCCCGCTGCGCGGCAATCGCCAGATAGATCGCTCCATTTTCCTTGCTGTCAGCCCGAACTGCGGACTCCACAGCCCGCTTGGTCAGTTCCCGCGCTTTACTAAGATGGCCGCCATACGCCTCGGTGTCAGCTGCGAGCGCCAGGCCGACGTTCTCATACTCGGGCTGCCCGCCAAACCAGTGTTGCTGTTCCGCCATCGCCGAGGAGTCGGCTCCGAGAAAATCTAGAGCGTAGATAGCATTGTGGACTATGTAATCGTCCAGTTTTCGCGCCTGGGTCTCGTGAATAATCTGCCGCGTTTCGTCGAACCGTTGACGCGCAAGCGAGTAGTTGGCCAGATTCTCGTACACAGTGATACGATTCGGCGCCAGCCGCAGGCCTTGCCGGGTCGATTCGGTGGCTTTCTCATATTGCCCCAGTTCGCCGTACACATAGCCCAGATTGCCATAAGCCCGGTATTCCCGCGGGTAGCTCTCAATCTCCGCCTGAAATGCCTGGGCCGCTTTATCCAGTTCCCCAGTTACAGTCGAATAGTAGTCGGCGGTGATCTCCAGTTTTTCCAGCTCGCTGGCGTGCTCCCTCAACTGGAATGCCTTGGCGAAGTATTCGCTGGCTCGCCCCAGTTCGCTCAGATTGGTGTAGTCGATGCCCACGGCCCGGTAGGCGGTGGCAAAATTCGGATCAAGCTCGATGGCACGATGATCGTAAGGCAGAGCTGCAGCCGGCCCTTTCTCGTCCGACGCCTTTCTGCCCAGGCTCAGCGCCTTCAGAGCTTCCAGCGAAGACGTGGTGGCCTGGTCGAGCGGTACATCAAACTTCTGAACCGTCGCCAGCGATTCACCCAACTCAGTGCGCAGCTTGGAGGCCGCATCGCCGAGCGCGTCCAGCACCTTATCCTTGGTCGCGGCCGTCATCTGTTCCTGCGCCAGCATGTCTCCGTTCTGGCAATTCACCGCCTTCAATCCCAGCACATATTGGCTGCCCAGACGGCCAATCGATCCAGCCACGTAGACTTTGCTGCCGGCGCGCTGGCAAACCTCACGGGCTACCTCCGGCGTAAGTTGCGTGCTGACCGGACGAGTCATCTGTTGCAACGTCTTCGCCACTTCACTGTCGGGGAGCACATTCAGGAAAGGCGATTGACGCACGGAAACATTGAGCCCCGTCTTCAGCGCGTCGTCGAACACGGTATCGCCGGTGGTGTTGGCAAAATCGGCCAGAACGATCGTGTCCCGCGCAGTGATTTGGAAAGCCGGACGGCGAAAATGCCGGAATAATCCAACGGCTGCGCCTGCCACGATCACAGCAGCGGCGAGCCAAATATAAAGATGATCAAGAGGCATGCGTCGAGCAAGACCGGACTCGATGGGAGCCACGGCCTGCGTTTCGGGCGTCCAAGCCACTGGAGCAACAAAGCGATAGCCGCGACGGGGAACAGTTTCCAGAAACCGGGGATTGTCGGCTGCATCGTTCAAGGCGGTCCGCAACTTCCGCACCGCCGTGTTCAAAGCGTCGTCAAACTCCACAAACGTATCGCGCGCCCAGAGTTTCTGGCGGATTTCCTCCCGGGTAACCAGTTGACCGGGGCGCTCCAGCAAGAGCACAAGAATTTGCAACGGCTGCCCTTGCAGATGAATCCGGACCCCCGCCTTGGTGAGCTTGCCTTCCTGGAGATCAACCTCGAAGGATCCAAAACGAACAACCCGGCCCGCCGGTTCGTGCTGCTGCATACGAAGGCCCCACCCGCTGCGGAATGCCGGAGATTTTAACATGGCAGGTTAGAAATTCGATTAACTGCCTTTTCTCCAGTGCCTTAGCTGGTTAGCTCAGATTCGGGAACAGTTTTGTTGCGTTTTTCTCAGAGCTCGGGCAAATTGCCGCACATGGATTATCTGAAGCGGTAAAACCGCAGTCGGGAGAACCGTGGGGAAGCGGTTCTCCCGTCTCGCGGGAAACGTTTTGACGTTGAAACGCACTACCATATGTGCGGTGTTGTGCAGATTGGTCCCCATGACAAGGCAAAAAAGCCAGCCCAACACCCGGGAGGTTGAAATTGGTTGCCCGTAAAGTTGCTGCCCGCCTGAAACCGAACTCACTCACGGAATTTACGAATCTCATGGAGCGTGAGATCCTCCCTTGGCTGCGAACGCAGGAAGGTTTCCTGGATTTAATCACTCTAGCCGTCCCCAATAGCAGCGAAGTCGCCACCATCAGCTTCTGGGATGAAAAGGCGAATGCGCAAGCTTTCAACTCCAGCGGTTATCCGGAGGCGGTCAAGATTCTCGAACAACTCCTGGACGGGAAACCTTACGTTAAGACGTTCGACGTTGTCAGCTCGACATTTCCAAGAGTTGCCCTCGCGCAGCCGCCGGAAGCAGAAAATCCGGTCCCAGAGACCGGTTCGTCACAGCTTCGCTATCGCTCCTATGTGACGAGCGTCTGACCGTTAGAGTGCCGCCCAAGGTTAGGCCCTGCGTCATCCGCGCTTGATGAAAGTGCCATTCTGTAACTCCGCAACCGCCTGCCGGAGTTGTTCCTGTGTGTTCATCACGATCGGGCCATACCATGCGACCGGTTCTTCGATCGGCTTGCCCGACACCAAAAGGAAGCGGATACCCTTGTCGCCCGCCTGCACCACGATCTCATCTCCGCGGTCAAAGAGCACCAGCGAGTGATTGCCGACGTCGTAGACGGGCGGCGCTTCGGGTTTCGCGACCTGCTCGGTCAGAACGGCACGCGGAGACGAAGCGTCCCGGAACGTGCCTGAGCCCGCGAACACGTAGGCAAAGGCGTTGCGCGTGGTCTCGACCTTGAGCCGTTTCCGCTGACCCGGAGCCACTGAGATGTCGAGGTAATTCGGATCAGCTGCCACACCTTCCACCGGCCCCCTCTTACCCCCGAACTCGCCGCAGATGATGCGCACGCGGGTGCCATCGTCATCGGTGACCTGGGGGATCGCGCTGGCCGGAATGTCCTGATAGCGCGGATCCGTCATTTTCAATGACGATGGCAGGTTGGCCCACAACTGGAACCCGTGCATGCGGCCTTGCGGATCGCCCTTGGGCATTTCCTGGTGCAGAATGCCGCGGCCGGCAGTCATCCATTGCACGTCGCCGGCGGTCATTTTGCCGTGGTTGCCGAGACTGTCGCCGTGTTCGACCGAACCGGCCAGTACGTAGGTTATGGTTTCAATCCCGCGGTGTGGATGCCAGGGAAATCCCGCAAGGTAATCTTCCGGGTTCTCATTGCGGAAGTCGTCTAACAGGAGGAAAGGATCGAAATCTTTGGTTTTGCCGAAGCCGAAAGCGCGCTGCAACTTAACTCCAGCGCCCTCGATGGTGGGTTGCGTTTGCAGGATCTGTCTAACTGGTCTCAGTGACATACGATTCTCTCTCTATCTTAGATGCGTTACGACGATAATCGTTGCAACAAGTACATCGACCCAAAAAGACTCGAGCTGGCCTGGTCGCCCCAGGCCGCATTCCACGCTTCGTTCCGTTGACGGCTGCAGTCATAACCAAAATAGCCTACCAACGAACACTCCCCCGAGACATTCAGGCCGGCCTTGGAGTCCCGCTGGCTTAGCCCACTTTCAGCATGAGCTTCCCCGAGTTCTCGCTCTTGAAAAGCTTGAGCAGAGTTTCGGGAAAGGTCGCGAGCCCTTCCACAATATCCTCGCGCGATTTGAGCTTGCCCGCCGCCATCCATCCCGCCATTTCCGCTCCGGCCTGCGCGTAGCGGTCGGCGTAATCGAAAACCAACATGCCCTTCATGGTGGCCCGATTCACCAACAGGGACATATAGTTGCTGGGCCCCGTGATCGGGCCTGTATTGTTGTATTGCGAGATGGCTCCGCAGATCACAATCCGCGCGCCCCGCGCCAGATTCGCCAGCGCAGCCTCCAGAATCGCGCCGCCCACGTTGTCAAAATAAATGTCGATGCCTTGCGGGCATTGCGTCCGCAGCGACTTCTTAACATCCTCGGACTTGTAGTCAATTGCCGCGTCGAAGCCCAACTCCTGTACGATGTAGCGGCATTTCTCCGCTCCTCCTGCGATGCCGACCACGCGGCAGTTTTTGATTTTGGCGATCTGTCCCACCACCGCGCCCACGGCTCCCGCTGCCGCCGAGACCACCACCATCTCTCCTGGCTTCGGCTGGCCTGTATCGAGAAGCCCGAAATACGCGGTCATGCCCGTCATGCCGAGCGCGCTGAGATATGCAGGCAGCGGCGCAATTTTCGTGTCAACCTTCGTCACTCCCCGGCCGTCGGTCCGCGCGTACTCCTGCACTCCGAACACTCCGGAGACGTGATCGCCCACGGCGAAGCGCGGGTTGCGCGACTCGGTCACGATCCCCACTCCCAGCGCGCGCATCAGCTCGCCGATGCCCACTGGCGGGGAATACGAGCGCGCTTCATTCATCCAGCCGCGCATCGCCGGGTCCAGCGAGATGTACAACACCTTGACCAGCAACTCGCCTTCCTTCGGCTCCGCCACGGGTTCTTCGGTGTAGGTCCAGTCGGTGCGCTTCGGCATTCCTACCGGACGCGCCGCCAGCAGAAACCTGTGATTCGTGAGTGCCATGTTGCCTCCTTCGTTTGCGGATTCCCTCAGACCGTATAACGTTCGTTTGCCAACAGCCGACCCGCAATCTGGCGCCGTAGTGCGATCGCATTTACTGGATCATGACTGGCGTATCCTCGCACGCGGGAAAGATATCGTCGCAGATCGTCGCCTTGGGTGCAGGCGCTCAGCGCGGTTCTCGACGAGAATTCGATCCGGGCGATGGCATCGCGCAAATACACGGCGCTGATGTCCACCGCATTCACCCCGCCACCGGCCGCGGCTAGTTTCCGGCTGCGCAGCAGGCTAGACTCCATGGCAAACACTTCCATGATGATGTCGGACAGATTCATGATGACCTCCTGCTGTTGTTCGAGCTTCGCGCCGTACTTCTCGTGCGCAACTCCCAGAGTCAGCAGGAATATGTTCTTCGCGCCGCGGACCAGGCTCAGCTCGGCGTCGGCCACGCCTAGATCCGGCTCCGTCTGATGCAGAACTGCGCGAGCGGCCTCGAGCAGCGGCAATTGTCCGCGGGTCGCGCGCTTCAGCGGCATGCCCGTAATCACCAGCCGGTTGATTTCGCTGGTCCCTTCAAACAGACGGTTGATCCGCGAATCGCGATAGGCGCGCTCCACCGCATAATCCTTATGGTAGCCATAGCCGCCGTGTATCTGGACTCCTTCATCGACCACGTAGTCCAGCATCTCTGAGGAGTAGACCTTGATCATGGAGCACTCCGCGGCAAATTCCTCAATGGCCTTCAGTTCTTGAGAACCGCCGGCAGATTCGGTCGACGCGCTGTGCATTTGATTTTCAATCAGTCCGACCACGCGACAAGCCATCGACTCGGCCACACAAATCCGGATCGCCATTTCCGCCAGTTTGTGTTGGATCGCGCCGAACTCGGAGATGGTCGTGCCGAATGCTTTCCGCTGCTTCGCATACTTCAGGCAAATCGCAAGCACGTTTTTCGCGGCTCCGACCGCTGCCGGACCCAGCTTCAATCGTCCGATGTTCAGGATGTTGAACGCGATCACGTGCCCACGGCCAATTTCTCCGAGCACGTTTTCCACCGGCACCGCAACGTTGTCGAGATATACGGCGGTAGTGGAACTGCCGGTGATGCCCATCTTGTGTTCTTCCGCCCCGCTGCTGACGCCGGGAAAATTTCGCTCGACCAGAAATGCGGTGAACTTTTCTCCCCCAACCTTGGCGAATACCGTGAACAGGTCGGCCGCGCCGCCGTTGGTGATCCACATCTTCTGGCCATTCAAGATGTAGTGTTTTCCGTCCGCCGAGAGATCGGCGCGCGTTCGTGCCGCCAAAGCATCCGACCCCGACAGAGGCTCGGTGAGCGCATAGGCGGCCAGCATTTCGAGCTTTGCCAGCTTGGGCAGATATTTCCGCTTCTGCAGCTCGTTGCCGAAATAGACGATGGGAAGCGTGCCGATGCCGGTGTGGGCGGAGTGCCAGCCTCCATAAGAACCGTCGCGCCCCAGGCGTTCGGCCGTCACCATGAGCGACGGCAGATCCATGGCCATGCCGCCATATTCCTCGGGGATGGTCATCGCGGTCAGACCGAGTTCCACCGATTTCCGCAGCACCGCCATCGCGACACCCGGCTGCTTTTCGCGGATCGCCGGCAGATTCGGCTCCACTTCGTTGGCCCAGAATTCATCGATCATGCGGCCGACGGCTAGATGCTCATCGCTCAGATCCTCGGGCGTGAAAATGTCCTGGGGCGCCGAGTCTTCGATCAGAAATGAAGTTCCCTTTGTTGTCTTACGCGGGGTGTCTGTTAATGTCGTCATAAAATACTCCTATGCCGCCTTTTGAAATTGAGAATCTGAATTCTTTGAAACGGTTCGAAGGACGCGAATTCCCCGCGACCGACTGGTTCGTGATCACGCAGGATCGCATCCAGAAATTTGCCGACGCCACCGAGGACCGCCAGTGGATTCACCTCGACACGCAACGCGCCCAGCGTGAATCGCCCTTCGGCGGCACCATTGCCCACGGCTTTCTGACGCTCTCTCTGCTCAGTTACTGGATGAAACAAGCAATCCAGATCCGCTCCGGCCTCGCCATGGCCGTCAACTACGGCCTGAATAAAGTTCGCTTTCCCGCAGCCGTTCGCGCCGGCTCGCAGGTTCGCGCTCGCGTCACTCTGCTCTCGGTGAAGGAATCGCCGGAGTTTGTGGACGCCGCTTTTCTCATCCGTGTCGAGAGTCAGGGCGACCACAGTCAGGTCTCCGAAAAGCCCTGCTGCGTCGCCGAGTGGCTGGTTCGCTATTATCCGCAGTGAGCGGGCGTTCATATCGTCCCGCTTTCCGCGCAATGCCACGAAGCGCGCAGCAAGGTATGGATTCTCTCCGGCATTGACGCGAAGCGTGCGTCCTGCGTCAATCCCTGCGCGTAGCGGTAGTAGATTTGCTGGATGATGACGGCAACTTTGAAGCGGGCAAAGGTCAGATAGAAAACCATGTCGCGGGTGTCGAGGCCATGATCGCGGCCGGTTGCGGCTGCGTAGCGCTCGACTAACTGCGCCCGCGTCAGTGTGCCCGGCAAAGTGGTGGGCACGCTGCGAATTTCCTGGAACTCCTCCGAATCTTGCGGATCGGCCCAGTATGCGAGCGCTGTCCCCAGATCCGTCAGCGGGTCGCCCAGCGTGCACATCTCCCAATCCAAGACGCCGACGATCTTGGTCGGGTCGGTGGGATCGAGCACCACATTGTCATACTTGTAGTCGTTGTGGATCAGCGCCGTCTCATAACTGACCGGCATTCGTTCGGTGAGCCATGCGGAGATGGGTTCGACTTCCGGCAGGTCGTGCGTTCTTGAATTGCCGTAGCGCTCGATCCAACCCTTGACCTGGCGTTCGAGATAGCCCTGCGGTTTGCCCAAATCAGCCAGGCCGATCGCGGAATAATCGAGTTGGTGCAGGCGCGCGAGATTATCGACGAACGCTTCGCTCAATCGCCGCGCTGTCTCCGGCGGGAACGGCATGTCGGGAGGAGGATCGCGGCGCAGGATCATTCCCCGAATCGGCTCCATCAGATAGAAAGGCGCGTTGAGAATTGAGAGGTCATCGCAATAGAAGAGCGCCTTCGGCGCGACGGGATAAGCGGCGTGCAATTTTGACAGCACGCGATACTCGCGCGCCATATCGTGCGCGGACCGAACCTTGCTGCCAAAGGGCGGTCGCCGCAGCACGACTTCCCTGCTCCCCGCTCGCCCGTCACCCAGTCGCACCAGATACGTAAGATTGGAGTGACCGCTGGGAAATTGTTCGACGGAAACCAGTCCGCTGTGCCCGAAGTGCTCCAGCAGAAACGGCTGCAGACGGGCGAGATCGAGTTCCTCGCCTGTTCTTACCGTTCCCGCTTGATCGCAAAGTGCCACCATATCGCAATTCCTGTACCGACTACCGGTACGTCAGCAACCCGTCCCCATCGAGATGCGGATGCGCATTGAATGTGCTCAGCGTGAAACGCTCGCCCGAAGCAAGAAATTCGCTGAACGAAGCATTGCGCGACATCCAGGTCAGTCGCAGCGTGTCATCGGCGGACAAGTGCAGCGCCCGGCGCATCGCCGCGCCAATTGTTCCCGCCGAGGTGAAGACCACCGCGCTCGCGGCCGGAGGAGTGTCGCGCACCACCTGTGCCAGCCCGCGTTCAACTCGCAAACAGAATTCGTGCCACGGTTCAACGCCGTCGGCCAAGACTTCTCCCGCCACCCACTTGCTAATCACCGCCTCAAACAACTTCTGAAACGTCTTGCGCCGGGCGCCGGATTGCGCGGACTCCGCGGATTCGCTGGAATCTTTATAGGCACGGTGCCATTCGTCGATCTCGGCATTCACCTGCAACAATTGTGGAAGACATTCCCGCAGCACCGCCTCGGCTTGATATTCGTCGAATTCGCTCATGACCACTGTCCCGGGAAAATCCACACCGGCGTTGCGATACGCCTCGGCCACAATCCGCGCGGTCTCCCGTTGCCGGACCCGCGGACCCGAGTAGACGCCGCCAAAAACCACGCCACGGCGCGCCCAATATTCACCGAGCGATTTGGCCTGCGTCTCGCCGTTCGCGCAGAGCCTGTCATAATCCCGCTCCAGAAAAGACGCTTGCCCATGGCGCACCAGGATGATTCGGCTCACGTTGTCCCCTGCAGGTTCACTACGCGGCCGCAGCCTGCTCTTTGTCGAACTCGGCAAACGTCTTGCCCGTTTCTGCCAACCGCTGCAGCAGAGGAGCCGGCGCCCAGAGTTCTCCGTGCTGCTGATGGAACTCGCAGATGCGCTGGTAGACCTTCTGCAACCCCACCGTGTCGGCGTGCCACATTGGACCGCCGCGGTAGGCAGGAAATCCGTACCCGTTGATATAAATGATGTCGATGTCGACGGCCCGTAGCGCGTATCCCTCTTCAAGAATCCGCGCTCCTTCATTCACCAGCGCGTAGATGCAGCGATCGACGATCTCGGCGGCGGAGATTTGCCGCTGCGGAATTCCTGCCTCCGCGCTCCACTTGCGTAGCAGCGCGGTCACCTCAGGGTCCACGCTCGTGCGGCGGCTGTCGTCGTACCGGTACCAGCCCCTGCCCGTTTTTTGGCCGTAACGCCCCATTTCACAAAGACGGTCCTCGGAGAAGGGCTGGCGGATTCCGGGTTCTTCAAGGTGGCGATACTCTTTGCGAATGCGCCAACCTACGTCGAGTCCCGCCAGATCGCCGACCGCCAGCGGGCCCATGGCGTTGCCGAATTCGACCAGCGCATGGTCGAGTGCCTCTACCTCCGCACCTTCTTCGATCAGAAATTGTGCTTCCCGCCGATACGGGCCGAACATGCGGTTGCCGACGAAGCCGCGGCAGTTTCCTACCAGCACCCCGATTTTGCCCAATTTCTTGGACAAACTCATGCAGGTGGCAATCACTTCCTTGCTCGACTTTTTTCCGCGCACAATTTCGAGCAATCGCATTACGTTGGCGGGACTGAAGAAGTGCGTTCCGATCACCGCTTCCGGCCGCGACGTTGCTCCGGCTATTTCGTCGATGTTGAGCGTCGACGTGTTGCTTGCCAGAATTGCTCCCGGCCGGCAGGCTCGGTCCAAATCCGCGAACACGGTTTTCTTCAGCGCCATGCCTTCGAACACCGCCTCCACCACCATGTCCACTTCGGAGAACGCGTCGTAGGTCAGCACCGGCGTGATCATTTGCAGACGTTCGTCCATGACTGCCTGCGTGAAGCGCCCACGCTGCACCGAACTAGCGTAGTTCTTCCTGATTTTTCCCATGCCAAGATTGAGCGCCGGCTCATCCACGTCTTTCAGCACCACCGGAATGCCCGCATTGGCAAACACCATAGCGATGCCTCCGCCCATGGTTCCAGAGCCGACGACTGCCGCGCGGTTCACCGGAATCACCGGAGTTTCCTTGGGAACGTCGGGAATCTTTGCCACCTCACGCTCGCCAAAGAAAATGTGGATGAGCGCTTTCGACTGATTGGAGAAAAGGCATTCGGTAAAAAGTTTCGCCTCGAATTGGCAGCCTTCGTCGAACGATAATCTGGTTGCCGACTCCACCGCGTCGATCGCTGCCAGCGGAGCTTTCAGGCCGCGCTGTTTCTTGCCAGCCGTCTCGCGCGCCGCCGCACAAATTGCAGCGTTCTCGGCCGCCGTTCCCAGTTTTTCCGCGCGCTCCCGCGTTTTGGGTGCAGGCTTGCCAGCAATTTCGCGCGCGAACGCCACCGCTCCGGCTTGCAGGTCTCCCTCGATCAAGCGGTCGATCAGTCCTAGAGTGGCGGCCTCGCGCGCGGATACCGGTTTGCCGTCGGCGCACATCTCCACCGCCTTGGCGACCCCGACCAGACGCGGCAGACGCTGCGTTCCTCCGGCGCCGGGAATAATGCCCAGCTTTACTTCCGGCTGACCCACCTGCGCCGTGGGCGATGCGACCCGGTAGTGGCCGGCCATGGCCAGTTCCAGTCCTCCGCCGAACGCGGTCCCATGAATCGCCATCACCACCGGCTTGCTGCTATCTTCAATGCGAAGCAGCAGGGGAAGCAGGCTTCTGCGGGGTCCGCCCGACGTCATCTTCCCGAATTCCTTGATGTCTGCGCCGGCAACAAACGTGCGACCTCCGCCGATGACCACCGCTGCCTTGACCCCAGCGTCGCTGTTGATCTCATCGATTGCCGCCCAGATTCCCTCCGGCACGCCGGGACTGAGAGCGTTTACCGGCGGGTTGTCGATGGTGATGACCGCGACATCATTGTCTTTATCTTTGTCTCTGCTGATTTTCACGAGGTTATTCATAGGGCATCCGAACGAAGCGTTACAGCTCCAGCTTGATTTTGATATTTCTTGCGCAACTCTCTTTTCAGAACCTTGCCGGTAGCGGTCTTGGGCAAGGTCTCGCAAAACTCAAACGATTGCGGGCACTTATAGTGAGCCATGCGCGCCCGGCAAAACTCGATCAATTCCACTTCGCTGAGTACGCATCCCGGCTTCGCCACCACCACCGCTTTCGGCACCTCGCCCCACTTCTGGTCAAGCACAGGAATCACGGCGGCTTCAAGAACGCCCGCATGCGCCAACAGAATTTTTTCAACGTCGAGCGACGAAATGTTTTCTCCTCCGCTCACAATAATGTCCTTCTTGCGATCCACGATCAGGATGTATCCGTTCTCCATGATCACGGCCATGTCACCCGTGTGGAACCATCCGCCCCGCAACGCTTCGGCCGTGGCTTCGGGTTGTTGCCAGTAGCCCGCCATCACGCCGTCACTGCGGGCAATGATCTCTCCCATGGTCACGCCATCGCGCGGCACATCCTTGTCTTCGGCGTCAACCACGCGAAGCTCACATCCGGGATAGGCATAGCCGGTCATGGCCTGGAACACATACCGCTCCTCCGGCGTGCACTGCATGTCGGGCTTAAGTTCCGCAGTGGACAGCCCGGGCGCACTTTCCGTCAGCCCGTATCCCGAAAAGCACTTAAATCCCAGCGTCTGCTCCACGTCCCGGATCAGCGTGGGATTCGATGCCGCGCCGCCGATCACCGCCCACTGCACGCTGCTGAGGTCGTACTTGGAACGCGCCGGCGAGTTCACCAGCACGGTGGCCATAATCGGCACCAGGCTCAGCCCGGTCACTTTCTCACGTTGCACCAACCGAAATACTTCTTCCGGCAAGAAGCGCGGAACCATGACATGCGTCGCGCCCACCGACGTAATCGTATGAGCCGCTCCCCAGCCGTTGGCGTGGAAGAGCGGGATAGTGTGCAGCCCGACGTCCTCAAACCGGGCGCGATGGTACAAAGCGATGGTCATCGCATGCAGGTACACATTGCGATGGGTGAGCATCACCCCCTTCGGACTGGCGCTCGTTCCGCTGGTGTAAAACATTTCTGCCACGGAGTTCTCGTCAAACTCCATCAGTTCTCCGCGGTAGGGTGTGGCGGCGGCCAGCATCTGCTCGTAGTTCTGATCGGAGAGCCACGCCGCTTGCGCAGTTCCATCAAGCTGATGAAACGAGCGCACCGTCGTCAGGTCTGGCCGGAACGAATCCACCAGACCGACAAATTCTTGTTCCAGGAACAGCACCGTCGCTCCCGAATCGTTCAGAATGTAAGCAAGCTCGGGAGCGGCTAACCGATAATTGAGCGGAAGAAGAACGCAGCCCGCCTCCAGAACCCCGAAGTAGGCTTCGAGCAAGCGATGGCAGTTCAGGCTGAGGAACGCCACGCGATCGCCCGGGTTCACTCCCGCACTGCGCAACGCTCCTGCCAGACGCCCCACCCGGTCGCCAAACTCGGCATAAGTAAATCGCAGGTTGTCGCATACCACCGCCGTCTTGTTAGGAAACTGCTGCTCTGAGTAGCGCAGGAAGCGAACCGGCGTGAGGGGAATATTCATAGACGCTCGTTCTTATCTACACTCTTACCAGGCCGTCTGGCCTCCGTCGACAACCAGCACGTGCCCGGTCACGTACGCCGAAGCGTCCGACGCAAGAAACACGGCGGCGCCTTTCAGATCGTGATCGCTGCCGAAACGGCCCAGCGGGATCTTCTCCAGCAGCGAATCTTTACGATGCTCAATGATCCATTCCGACATATGCGTCGGAAACCACCCCGGAGCGATCGCATTCACTTGGATGTTGTGCGGAGCCCACTTGCATGCCAGATCCTTGGTGAACGCGATCACGCCGCCTTTGCTCGCATGGTATCCGATCGCCTGCAGTTCCGCCGACGCTCCGCCCAAACCCGCCACTGATGCGATGTTGATGATCTTGCCCGAGCGCTGCGCCACCATGGCCTTGCCCGCCGCCTGGCAAAACAGGAACGTGCCGGTCAAATTGGTGGAGAGAACTTTGTCCCACTGCTCCAGCGTCATGTCCTCCACCGGAGCTCCCCACGACACGCCGGCGTTGTTGATCAGAATGTCGATGCGCCCGAACTTTGCGAGCGTTGCATCCACGACTTGCTGAATCGCCGCCTTGTCCTTGACATCGCACCCCAACGCAAGCGTCTGCACACCAAGGGTTCTCAACGATTCCGCCGCTTCCTCGCAGCGTTCTTTCTTGCGGGCGCAGAGCACAAGATTCGCTCCCATCTCTGCCAAGCCCTCGGCCATCTGGCGACCCAGACCCATCGAGCCACCAGAAATAATGGCGACGCGGCCGGTCAAATCGAAAAGTTGTTTGACGTTCACGAAAAGAACGGCCTTTCTGCGGCGCCGCGCCACGCAAAAGTGATAGTTAATATCATGTTAAAGTCGCTAACGTCAACAAACTCGCTGGCTCGTGGAGAGCCGGGCGTCCCCGCCCGGCCGCCTAACTGCTGGATGCGAGACGCCCGTCGCTCCACCGTATCAATCACTCCTGCATCCGAAGCACCACCCGCCCCGACACTTCGCTGCGGCTCAATTCCCCCAGAACCTCTTGCACATCGGCGAGCGGACGCGTTGACACCTGGCAATGGACCTTCCCGGCTGCTCCCATCTCCAGAACTTCGCGCAGATCCTCACGCGTGCCCACAGCCGAAGCCTTGATTTGGATCTCGCCGGCGGCCATCAGAATCGGCGGAAACGAAATATCCTTTGCGGGCAGCCCCACCGCCAGCAGCGTCCCCGTCGGACGCACACAATAGAACGCCGTGTCGTACGCTGACTTGGCCGCCGAGGTGACGATAGCAACGTGCGCTCCGCCGACGCCGCGCATTTCTTTCACCACGTTGGTGGTGGCTGCGTTCAGCGTTCGAGCGGCGCCCAGCGATTTCGCCAGCGCTAGTTTTTCTTCGGAAAGATCGATCGCGATTACTTCCGCTCCCGCTGCCCGGCCAATCTGGACGGCAATGTGTCCAAGCCCGCCCACGCCGAAAACGGCTAGCCGTTGTCCAGCGCGAAGCTTCGATTTCTTCAAGGCGCGATGAACCGTGACTCCCGCGCAGAGCAGCGGCGCCGCTTGCTCCGAGGAAAGCGTGTCGGGAATCTTGACCACGTGGCTGGCGGGAGCCTTCGCAAATTCCGCATATCCGCCATCCACCATGACGCCGGTGATGCGCTGACGGACGCACAGATTCTCGTTGCCTTCGCGGCAAAACTCACATTGCCCGCATGTCCACTGCACCCAGGGCACGCCGACCCGGTCTCCCACGTCGATACTCTGCACCGCTGCGCCCCGCTCCACCACCCGGCCCACGATCTCGTGTCCCAGGATCAGCGGTTTCTTTACTATGCCAGCCAGTTGCGTCCAGTCGCCATCGGCCACATGCAGATCGGAATGACAGACACCACAAACCTCCACCTCAATCAAGACCTCGTCCGCGCCAGGCTCCGGCCGGGGCACGTCCTCCAGCGATAACGGCGTCTTGAATTCGTGCAGAACGGCAGCCTTCATCGAGTTCCCCTAACGGTTATGCCCTATTAATAAGGAAGCGCTGCTGCGATCCCGAAAAATCCTACGGCCGGATGCCACGTAAGAAAAACTCCACCGCGCTCCGCACCCGGTCGGTCAGTTTGTGCGGCCCGGTCAGATCGACCGCCCATTGCCGCACCACCGTGTTATAGAGCCCTTCCATAAACTCCGCCAGATGCACGACCGGAAACGCACGCGACACTTCCCCCCGCTTCTGCCCCTGCGTCAGGATTTCCCGCAGCAGGCTGGCGGCAGCCTCCTCGTGCCCCCGCAGTTCCGCCGATCGCACCGGATCCATGGCGCCCGACAACACCACCGCCTGCCATAATTGCCGGTCGCTCTCCACTTCCCGCGCCATGGTCACATACAATCGCCGCAGACGCTCACGCGTCCCGGCTTGGCTTGAAAGCTCCGAGCGCAGCCGTTCGCAGATGCAGGCATACCCGCGTTCTCCGACCTCGCGCAGAACCGCGTCTTTACTGGGAAAATAACGGAAAAAGGTGGGCTGGCTGATTTCGAGAGCTTGTACGATGTCGTCGATCCGTGTGTGCTCGTATCCGCGCTTGCGAAACAGCTTGATCGAGGTGTCGATAATCTGCTGCCGCAGGCGCGCCTTCTTCCGCTCCCGAAGCCCGACCGGGAGTTGCTCGCCCATCGTCTCTGCGGCCGCACTCCGCGTCGCCAGCGCGCCTACCATGGTCTCTTCCTCCCGACTCGATTGCGGGCGCGTCATCAACTCCGACGTCCGTAAAATGTGAGGGTAACTATAACAAAATAGCGACTAACGTCAAGCGGCGTAGAGACCCATTCGCGCCAGCACCCACTCCTTGCAAAAAACGCAAGGAGTGGGCACCCGTTTGAGGAAAGAAGGTAGCCGGACTACGTCAGGGCCGCTTTGTATAACGCGACGAGTTTCGCCCAGGCTCGCTCGGCCTCGGGCTTGTTATAGATGGGCACGCCGTCGCGGACCGGCATATCCGGCACGCACCAGCCATGCAGCGCGGCATACACTTCGATTTCGGCTGGGACCTTGGCGGCGGCGAAGGCTTCCTTCAGCTTGTCCTTGGCGTCGGGCTGCTTCTCGTCGTCGTTGGATGCAATTCCAAAATACATACGAGCCTTTATCTTCGGCGCGAGCAGATGCGGGCTGTCGGGTTTGTCGGTCACCAGGCCTCCGCCGTGAAACGACGCACCCGCACCAATGCGATCGGGCAAGAGCGCGGCGGTCCTCATCACCACCGCTCCGCCCATGCAGTAGCCCTGGGTTCCAATCTTCTTTGCTTTGTTCACTTCTTTTTGTGCATCGAGGAAGGCAACGTAAGCGGCGGCATCCTTTTCGGCGTTGCCGGACGCGTTCACCGACGTCATCAGCGACTTGAGTTTCGCCATATCATCCGCATTCTGAAAATTGAAATTGGAGGCATCCGTGATAGGAGCTTTGGACACGCGATAAAAGGGGTTGGGCACAAGGACGGAATACCCTTCAGCGGCAATACGCCTTCCGATTGCGCGCATCGATGGCCGCAAGCCGAATGCGTCGGGCCAGACGAGCACGCCCGGATAGGATCCGGACTTCGCGTGAATAAATGCCGCGTCGCACGTTCCATCGGGAGTCTTGATCTCGACGTCGGTTTCGACCAACTCAAGCCCCGCTGCCGCGGCCGGCTGAGTCGTCTGTGCGGCTGTGGTTGCGGCAAGGCCCGCGCCTACCAAGACGGCCGCAAAATCGCGCCGTGTGATCTCTCGGGGATGCATGTCTCTGGATTGCGCGTCGTTTGTCGTTTGGTTTTTCTGATCGTCTCTCATGACTTTTAGTCCTGCTCTAAGGCGCTGACTGCGTGGTTTGTATGGCGCAACCGCCCGTGCCGCCGGAGGTTGTGCAGGTTTGGTTGAGGAGCGTCGAGAAATAGATGTTCTGCGCGCCTGCAGCGATGCTATCGACCACGATTCCGCTGGTGCCGCCCGCTTCAGCGGTCGCCCCGGTCACTGCGGTGCTTCCGGTAATCGTACCGCTGTTCACGTTGTAGCCCATGACGCAGCCATTGGCGAGCGAGATCGGGGCGCAGGCGCTCGGAAAACCCCAGGCCAGCACACTCAGGAAAATGTAGTCGTTGGCGCCGCCGGCGAAAAACTCAGTCACCTGAAGGCCGGCGGAGTAGAGGCCGTTGCTGTAGTTGCTGGACACTTGTGGGCCCGCGGTGGTCGAGGCGCTCATCACGTTGCCGCTGATGGATACCTGGTACAACGTATTGTTCGCGGGTCCGGTGTTTCCCACCACGTAGAGATGCCCGGTCTGTGTGGGCGAAGTGAAGTAAGCGTTATCGAACGTGCCCGACAGCATGAATTCGTAGCCCGGTCCAACCGCAGCTTCGGTTCCACTGGCGCCGCCGCTGAAACCTACCGGGAATTGATAGACGGCAGCGCAAGGTGTAGTTAACGAGGCGCAGTTGGTCGATCCATCGTCCCCCGCGAAGACATAGACCCTCCCGGCATTTGAGTCGACGATGGGGGTGTCCAGAATCCCCATGTTGTAGTCCAACTGCGCCGACCTGGTGACTGCTCCAGAGGAATTAACGGAGTAAAGGTATCCGCAAGGGCTGTTCGAGTTGGTGGACGAAGGCTCGCACGGCGATGACGAACTGAACAGATAGTCGCCCACAAAGACGTTCGTGCTGATGCCATCGTAAACGGGGCTGTTCAGCGAAGCGTTGGCATTCACCGCCACCGGCCAGGGGCTCCCTGCCTCTGCCGGAGTGCCTGCCGTGAAGATGTTGGTGAACTTGTGGAGATTCCCAACATCATCGCCCACGTATGCCGTGCCGGTACGGTAATCGACGTACTGCGAAGAGTACGTGTCGCTGGGGCTCCCGCTAAACGTCAAAGTGGTCATGCAGGGCGCTGTACAGCCGTTATACGATGCGGGAACTTTCAATGTGGGGCTGACTGGGCCAGTGAGAGTACCGTTCGCCGCCTTCCACGTTAGCAGGACAAAGCTCGCTACGTTCGTGGCACTGCTCTGGACAAAAGCCACCTGCGTGCCATCGAGAGAGATGACCACCGAGTTAACCGCGGTCCCGCCCGTATTGTAGGCCCAATAGACGGTAGGAGTGCCGCCGTTACAACTCGCGTAGAGGTTGTTATAGGCGATGATGTTCGCCTGCCCGGCCGTCCCGGCCAGGCCCGTGTTGAAGACGGCAAAATCGGTGCAACTGGTCGGGACGCTGGTGAACGTGGCCGGGAACTCACCCAGGCCCGTGGTCGCGTTGCTCCCCATGGTCTCGCTCCAGTCTTTCTTGATGCGGTTGCGCTTCTTCTCCTTCTTCTTCCTCTTCTTTTTCACCAAAGGAGAGTCTGCCTGCATGGACCCGGACGCGAAGACCGCATCACGCTGTGGAGCTATGATGGCCCTGACCAGCCCGGAAGGCATCTGGCGGTTGCCAACTTGAGCGGCCACTCGTTCTTCGAAGCTCATCTCGATGGCTCCGGCGCCTTCTTCGTCCGCCTGCATGCCAGCGTCAGCCCGCTCGGCCCCGGGCTCGAGCGTCACTGGCATCGCCGCGGATACGTCGCCGGATGCACCATGAAGGGCCGAGCCTGAAGCGTTTGCAATCCGCTTCTGCTGCTGAATAATGTAGCGGGGATCGCTCGTGATGTTGAGCCAGCGCTCGTAGGTTCCGTTTCGAATCGCCTCATCGGCCGTGCCGGGATGAGAAAAGACCTGGTGATGGTGAGTCCAGTCCGACGGCACACCTTGCGCCTGCTTCACCGGCGTTTCCTGGCCGTGCTCCTCCTGGCCATTCAACAGAGCCGTTGAGACTGCAGTCATTGCCAGAATGACGAGCATTAATGCCGCCCGCGAAACCGGCGCGCTTGTGCTCTTCATGGTCTTCATCTTCGCTCTCTTCTGCCGGCTACCCACTGCTTGCCTTTCTTTACCAGGCGCTGTTGAAAACCAGGTTGTAGGCATTAACGCTGCCGATTCCAGTGGCGAAATCCCAACCCGGCGTCGCTCCGTACGCCGGCTGGTATGCCGGCGCCGCGGTCCCGACGGTAGGCGAAGCCGAGCAAGTGGCGCCCGTCCCGCCACCACCGGTTAGCGTGCAACTCGTGCCTCCCGTATATCCCTGGCCAGTATTCGTGATGGTGATGGTGTTCACAGCTCCGCCCGCTATCGTAGCCGTACACGTCGCTTGCGTTCCACCGGCCCAGATAGTCCCGCCCGTAGGTGATAGGTATTTGTTGAGATTGCTGGGAGCGCCGAGCGTGCAAGTAGGAGCAGTGGTGTAGCCTGTGCCGGCCGTGATAACGGTGCCGGGCGTGGACAGCGCTTGCGTGCCTATTGTGCCTTGGACGGTGGCGGCCGTTGAGTCGTAGCAACCTGTTTGGTGCGCGGCGGAGTTTCGACGACAGTCCACGCTGTTGTCGCCCTGGGTTATGTCGTAGAACACGCACGAGGATGCCAAGCCTCGGCGCGGCGGCTGGTTGATGGAGTAGCAGGAACTGTTGCCAGCCGCACCGAACTCGGCTTTCGCGATTTGGTAGTAGATGGGGTTGGGATTGCCGCTGCGCGACGCTCCTACGCCCTTCCACGTGGTGCCCCACTTCTCATTGACCAGAGCCTGGATGGCGGCCATCATCGGCGTAGCGACGGATGTTCCTCCGAAACCGCTCCACGTACTGGGCGCACCCGCGCAGGACGTTCCTCCCTGGGTAGTGTCGGAGAAGCAGACGGTGACGTAGTGCCCCCAGATGCCGTTCGAGGCAAACAGCGAAACGTCCGGAATGTCGCGAACGCCGTCGGCAGGATTACCGAAGATGCCGGACTGCCACACGGGCTTGGCATACCCCGCGCACTTCCCGTCCACTTCGAGAAAGTTGGTCTGGTTGATGTCTGTTCCCCCGGTGGCGCAGGCGCTCGGGCCGCCGCCGCCCGCAGCTGTGGATAGGAACGCATCGCCGGTTGTGGCGATGGAGCTGTTACAAAAACCGGCGGCACCGTATGGAGCGGCAAATCCCTCGTAATTGTAGAGTAAGTAGCTGGCACAGGAATCATTCCACGGAATCTCTGGAATGTACGACTTTGCCGAACCGTCGGTGGGCGTGTTGGTCGAGTTCCAGTAAGTGCTGATGGGGATTGCAAGCGCCTTGGCGTTATAAGCGTCCTCAAAGTCCGTGCCGCCCACCGAGACGTTGTACACGCTTTCACCCCAGCCGGTGACTCCGATACCAGGGTAGGAGTAATTGTCCCCACCCGTGAAGTCCGGAGCGCAACCGGTCGAGCCCGCATCGCCGGAAGAAACGAAGACGGAAACGCCGGCCGCGGCGGCCGTCTGAAAAGCCGTATTGAACGCGGCGTTGGATGGCAAATAGTTAGCTGCCTCGCAGACGCCGTAACTCTGACTGATGATCGACGGCGGAATAGGGGAGTTGACAAGGTTCTCGATGGCGAGCAAACCGCCGAAAGTGGTGGTATCGGCGCAGACCGCTACCACGATGGCTGCGTTGGGCGCCATGGCGCTGGCAACCTCCGCATCCAGATCCGCTTCACCATCAGCCGCGTTGGTGCCCGGATCAGTGCACGCGTTGCTGCCAGTTGGGTGAATGGTGGTCACGCTGCCCATCGTCCACTTGCTGAGAAAGGTATTGCGATAGGTGGCTACGTCGGTGCTGTAGGTGTCGCTATCCTCCACCAGGGTGATGGTCTGGCCTACCCCGGTGATTCCCACGCGGTAAAGAGGATTCAGGTTGTAGATGGTCTGGAAGTCGCCAGGCACAAGGGAGTAGCAGTTACCGCCAGTGCCGTTGGTGCCGCCGGTGCAACCGGCAAACGTATAGTTCGTCTGAACCTGCGGGACGCGCATCTGATGCGGCTTGAAGTTGTGCATGGAAACCACGCCGACCACGACGCTTGCCAGCGCTTTGGGAATTTGCGGAACGCTCATGTTGGCGAAGTGTCGCTCCCCGCCCACCTCAAGGTAGTGGATCTCGGTGTGGAAGGCTTCGCGGATTTGACCCGCCGTACCCGAGAAGTCGATCACCATGAGGTTGGGGTAGACGTAATCGACGGTGAATCCGTGCGACCCAAGCCAGACCGTGATGACGTCGAGGTCTTGCTGCGACACACCGTACTTCTCCCCCTGTTCTGCCGCCATGATCCATTGGTGGAAATTGGGCGAACTCTTGTCGGTCAGGCTGTCGATGTATTGGTCGAACTCCTGCTCCAGTTCGGGCGCCCGCTTCAACTGCAGCAGCATGTGTTGCATGGGGAAGCTGTCTTCCACGCGGCCTCGGTCGTTCTTGGCATTGGCTTCCGGACGCGTGCCCCCAACCCTGACCAACTTACTTTCGTCGATGGCCTCATTGATGAGGACGGGCCTGCTCCCAGACCGAGCCCATACCCGGGGTATTCCCTTGTGGGCGAGAACTAGCGCAAGGCCGGCCAAGGCCAGGACGCAAAGCCCTAACTTCCGAGCCATCGCTTTCCGAGTCATCGATTTCCAATTCCGTGTTTTCTGATTCCGCATTTTCATGGTTTAATTCCCGCTCGCATCTCCGCTCCAGAACAGCAGCGGCGGCCTTGGGACGCAGTGGCCAGCGCGCATACCGATCCAGAAAGGTCATACAGGGGATGGTTGAGGATAGTCGAAGCGGACCGATCTGAACAAGTATCCGCGGCGATTGCGGTACCTTCCTTGATACAGCTGCGCCGCCGCAGCCGCCGCGTTCCGAAAGCTGTTCGACCACTGCGGATTACTAATGCACGCTGAACACGGCGAGTGTCTGGGCGGGCAGTGAGACGCGCACTGTGCCGCTTACAAGCTCCGCGGCGCTGCTTCCAAACACAGTATCCAAACGGTGGGCAGTTTCCAGCGGTGTGCCTGCGACGGAGATATTAAGAGTGGCCGTCTTCGGGGCGTTGTTGTAGACAACCAGCAGCTTATCCTCATCTTGCGGTGACTCCCGCAGGAAAGCGTAGTAAGTTTCGTCCCATCCGATGTGCCACTGCTTTCCGGTACGCAGCGCGGGGTGGCTCTGGCGCAGCGCCAGCAGTGACTGCACGTGCGCGAATACATCCTGCTGTTCGGCGGTGCGGCCGCTGGCGGTGAATGCGTTGTGCGCATCGCCGGGGAAACCTCCCGGGAAGTCGCGCCGGTTGTCTGGGTCGTCGCCGCCCGGCATCGCGATTTCGTCACCGGAATAAATCTGCGGAATCCCGCGCAAGGTCAGCAGCAGAGACAATGCGGCTTTGAGTTTGACGGGGTTGCTGCCGTCTTCACTTATGAAGCGCGGCTTGTCGTGATTTCCAATAAAAGTGACCAGCATCTCCGGATGCGGATAGAGGTCGTCGTGCCGAAGAACCTCGACAATCTTCTCAATCGATGCACCCTTGACGACCACGTCGCGCAGCACATAGTAGAGGGGGAAGTCAAAGACCGTAGCCAGGCCGGAGTCGATGCCATCGAACTGCTTCCGTCCGCCTTCGAAAAATGATGCGATGATTGAATCGCTGTCCGCCACTTCGCCGACGTCCATGATCTGCGGATAAACCATCCGCGGATACACCTGCCGCAGTCGCTCGTGCCATCCACTCCAGAACTGGCGCGTCGAATAAGGAAATGTGTCCAGACGGAATCCATCCAGTTGCGCACTCTCTGTCCACCACATCGCATTCTGCGCGAGGTAGAGAGCGAGTGCCGGATCGTCCGGATTCAGATCGGGCAATTTGCCGGCAAACCAACCGTCGAGCGTGTTGAGATATTCGCGCGGCGAAGCATGCGGATCAACCAGCCCGGCAAACGTATACGCGGGTTCCAGATGATGCGCAGGCGTGCCATGGAACCACGTGGGCGTCGGTGGGTCGTTGGCCCAGGGATGGTGAGGTCCGGTGTGATTGACGACGTAGTCGATCAGCACTTTCATGCCCAGCCGGTGCGCGTCGGCGACCAGCGCCTGATATTCCGCCATGGAGCCCATGTGGCCGTCGACGGCGTAGAAGTCGACGACGTGGTAGCCGTGGTAGTCGGAGTCGGTATTCTTCCAGACGGGAGTGAGCCACAGCGTGGTCACCCCGAGATCGTGCAGATATCCGAGATGCTCGCGAATCCCGCGCAGATCGCCGCCGTGATACGCCATGGGATTGTTGCGATCATAGCGGGCGACTCCGGCACTATTCGAGCCCGCAGGCTTGTCGCTTGGCGGATCGCCGTCGGCGAAGCGGTCGGGCATGATCAGGTAAATGACGTCGTCGCGAGAAAAGCCTCCGAAGCGGCCGCGCGTGTCCGCTCGAGCCAGCAGCGGCAACGCGACCGTCGTCGATCCCGCCGCAGTGCTCAGGCGCAAGGGCACGGTTCCGGAGGGCAGATCGGAACTCAGTTGCAGGTGGACGAAGAGATAATGTCCGTTGGCAGAAGCTTCCGCTCCGAGCGCAGTCAAACCCTTCGTGGAGCTTTCCACCCGGGCGCCGCCCAGGTTTTCACCGGTGAGCAGCAGCGTGAGTTCGGGCGTGTAGTTCACCCACCAGTTGGGTGGATCGATCTTGCGAACAGCGGGAGTCTGCGCCTCCACCAGAGCAGACAGCGCTATGACGAAGACACCAATTGCGCGGAGTGGGCGATTCGCGAAGATGGATTTCATGGCGGCGGGAAAACTGGGGGAGCAGTAGAACTGCTCCCCCTCCTCAGAGTTTTCTAGAAGCTCACGCGCAGCCCTGCTTGGATTTCGCGTTGACTATCCACGCGCAGGCTGGTGACGGTCCCGAAGGCTGATCCATGGGATATGTTTCCATCTGGCTGGTTGAACTGTGGTGTGTTGAACAGGTTGAAGAAATCGCCACTGAACGCTACCCGGAAGCGCTCGGTAATGGCGAAGGTCTTGCTTATGTTCAGATCCATTTCTTTCGTACCCGCGCCGGTGAACGGATTCCTCGGCGAATCACCCGCGGCAATGGGAGTACCGCTTGACGAGGTCGCCACCTTGGCGAAGGACGATGTGTCAAACCACTGCCGCGGACTGTTTATCTGATGCAGAGGCCCAACCAGGTTGGGTCGAGTGCTCGGACTGTAGCAATACTGGCAAGTAACATCAAAAGGAAAGCCACTGGCAAGAGTCAGAATCGGACTGAATTGCCAGCCGCCCAGGAGCGCATTGGTAGCGGTGTTCCAATCATGTCCGAAGGTGCGACCGCGGCCGAATGGCAGTTCATAGATGGCGTTGAATACGAACCGATGGCGAACGTCGAGATTGGAGTTGGCACGCTGCTTGGTTTGCCAATCGAAAGCATCGACCTCGTTGCCGCCATAACGGTAGTCGCTGTCGAAGCCTGCCTCCGTGTTGTCGATGGCATGCGACCAGGTATAGGCGGCGGCGAATTGAATCCCCCTGGTGAGGTGCCGTTCTAGTTGCGCGTGCAAACCGTGATAAACGGAATCTCCACTGGTGTCGTTGACCGGCACTGTACCCAGCCCCGGGAAGGGTTGAATCCCGGTGTTGTAGGCAGCGCGATTCACATCGTAGAACGTGGAAAGATGCGTCCCCTTGGTGCCGACGTAGGCCAGCGTCATGGCCGTGTTCGCGTTAATCTGCCGCTGGATTTGTAAGTTCCACTGCTGCACGTTGGAGGTAGTGTCCTTCGGCAGCCAACCAGTCAGGCTGACGTTTTGCGGCATGGTGAGGCTTACCGGCAGTGACGCCTTGCTGGGGAAGCCCGCGTTGGTGCCGGTGATCGTACTGACGATCGGAGCGCCGTTGGCGCCCTGCTGCGCCAAGCCACCCAAGGTCAGGAAAAGCCCGCTACCGTTCACAAAATAGCCGTCGTTCGTTAAGGCATTCTGATAGTTGTAAGATGCGCTGCCGCCAAACGGTGCATTCTGCGACATCTGCTTGTCGATGCCCTCGCGGTCGATGAAGTAGAAGATACCGTAGCCGCCACGCAGCGAGGTCTTCTGATCTCCGAACACGTCGTATGCAAACCCAATGCGGGGAGCAAAATTATGCTTCGGATCGGTCAGCGTGCTGTCTGAAACGCCATTTTGACCCGCCAGGACGATCGTGTCCGTCGCCACGTCAAAGTTGGCCATGCGATTGTTGACTTCAGTCGGCCAGGTGTACAGGTCATAGCGCAGGCCGAGGTTGAGAGTCAGACGGTTGTTGACTCGATAATCATCCTGTCCGTAAAACCCGTTCTCCCAGCTCCGAGTATGGAACATTCCACTGGCAGGACCGACCTGGTAATTATTCATCCAGCCAAACATCATGTCCGACTGTTCGAATCCGGTTGACCACGGCGAGCTTGAGTTCGCCTGGAAGAAACCTTTTCCAGCGATCGGGTTGAAGAAGTTCACCTGCCGCCAGATGACGTTGGCGCCAAACTTGAAGGTGTTGCGTCCCTTCACCCAGGAAACATTGTCAGCCAGTTGGTAGGTGTCTTCCGGAACGAAGTAATCGCCATAGTCTCCGGTGTAGGAAATCTGGTTGCCGCTGTTGCCGATCAGCGCGCCACCACCAAGCAGCGGACTCGTATTCGCGTTGGGAATACCCAAACTTTCCGAGAGGTTAAGGTTGCCGTCCGGCGGCTGATAGCCGAGGAACGAGCGAACGTAGCCGAGACGGAATTCATTCACCACGGTGGCTCCGAAGGTGTGGGTTTCGCCCAGTACGACGCTCCGAGGATGCTGGAACTGGAAGCCCGAGCCGTAGCCCGCGGGCAGAGTCGACATCTGCGAAGTCGTGGTGTCGGTGTCTTGGCCGTAACTATATCGAGCAAAAATCTGGTCTTTGGAACCGAGAATATAGTCCAAGCGCACGTTAAAGTCGTTGTATTTCTCCTCTTGGATACGAAACGGCTGGAAGTTGTTCTCAAGGCATGAACCGTCGGTTCCCGTTAGCGCACAGCTCGGATTGCTCCCGAGGAGGATAGTGGGCAGCGGGAAGGCGCTCAGATAATTCTGGCCGGCAGTTACGATTCCAAGTGCGGTGGAGAGATAGTTGTTGCCCGGCACCGGGACCCGGGCAGCCGTCGTTGTAGCGCCCGGATAGTAGAGTTGGAACGGTATTTGCGAGAAATCTCCTGTCCGCTCAAGCGCGGTAGGAACCGTGATTGGACCGTCATTCAAGGGCAGCTTCTGGCGCAGAGCCTGGTAGTCGCCAAAGATAAACAACTTGTTCTTGATCACTGGGCCGCCGCCGGCAAATCCGAACTGGTTGCGCTGAAACAACAAGGACGGAGCTCCCGAGAAATAGTTGGGGTCAGCGTCCGCCGCGCTGTTCCTGATTTGCCAGAAGCCGGTCCCGTGCCAATCGTTGGTGCCAGACTTGTAGGTGGCGTTGATCACGGCTCCGCCAGCTCGGCCATATTCCGCGGGCGCCACGCTGGTGTCTACACGGAATTCCTGGATGGCATCCGTGTCCACGAAGAAGATGATGGTGTTGACCAGCGATTCGTTGTTGTCGATGCCGTCAAAGAGGAAGTTGTTAGCCTGTAACCGGACGCCGTTGGCTGAAATTGCCCCACCGCCGCTCGCGGCATACCGGAAAGTTTCGGCTTGGTTGCCCTGCCCGGATTGCTGGTTGCCGGGCTGTCCACGGGTGACCCCCGGAACCATCGACGCCAACTGAGTGAAATTGCGACCGTTCAGCGGAAGATCCGTGATCTGCCGGCCGACGACGATATCGCTCACGCCAGAGGTTGAGGTGTCGACAATCGGAGTTGCGGAAGTCACATCCACCGTTATGTTCGCAGCGCCCGGCTGCAGCTTGAACTCCAGATTCAAGACTTGAGCCGTCTGCAGCGTGACCTGCTGCGTTGTAGTTTGGAAGTTCGCCTCCTTGACTTCCACCTTGTAAGGGCCAGGGTCAAGGGCGGGCAGGCTGAACAGACCGTCCCCGTTGCTCGTAACCGTGGTAGCACGGTTGGTGCCCAGATTGGTGACGGTCACGGATGCATTGGTGACAACCGCTCCCTGAGCATCAGCCACGGATCCCTGTATTGTCCCAGTGCTGGACTGAGCAAGGGCAAAACCTGCGAGCAACATCAACATGAGCAGCAACACGGAGCTTCGAAACCTAGGCATATCGTCTCCTTGAGCTTGGGGCGTCAATTGGCCCTGCAAGAGCGCGGTCGGCTCAAAATTCATACCAAGCATTGAATTCAGCGAGCTACCGCTGTGCAATGCGTGCAAGCCAAACACAAAGCAGGCACGGGTATCACGTTTCACTAGGTTTTTAAACGGTTACCGCTGTAAAATGCTGTTGCTGCAATAGGATGGGATCCCTGTTACGTCGGTGTTAAATGGCTGTGACAAACACTTTCGCCGCTGGGCCAGAACAATTCTTCCAACAAATAGATAACATTATTAAAAGTCATAGCCTGCGAAGCTCCGAGTCCCTCTGCAAGCTGTTGCAATATCTCGCAAAACAATCCCTTGATCATCCCGATGCGCCGTTGAAGGAGTATCAGATTGCCACCGAGGTGTATGGGCGGCACGCGGACTTTGATCCGACATCGGACTCAACCATTCGCGTCCAAGCTGGCCGTCTTCGTCTGAAGCTGGCGGAGTACTACGCCACGGAGGGAGCGGCGGATCCGATCCTGGTCAAGATTCCGAAGGGCAGTTATCACCTCATCTTCGAGGCGAGACCGGTCGAGCCGCACGCCCAGCCCCAGACCGTGCCTCAGACCAGGCCTCTACACGAGGCGCCGAACGCTGTGGTCGAAACCATCCCGGCCCGCTGGCGAGTTGCTGCCATTTTGCTCTTGGTGAGCCTCATCGTCTCGCTGACTGTTTTGGCGGGACTGCTGTGGGACCGGAGACAGCCCAAGCGGGCGATTGCGGCGCCCATCGAGCCACGAGCCGCCGGTCCTCTGGCTGCGTTCTGGAGACCCTTTACCTCCGGAACTGACGAGCCCTGGGTGATCTACAGCAATGCGGCCTTCGTCGGACGGCCGGAGACGGGCATGCGTTACTACAATTCCCGTCAGGATTCGAAGAGCACGGTGTACGACCATTACACGGGTGTGGGTGAGGTGCTGGCCATCCACGCGCTCGATGATGCGTTCGCCGCGCTGGGGCGGAAGATCCTCGTGAAGCGGGGCAGTTTGTTCACCCTCGACGACGTGAAGAGTAACAACCTGATCTTTGTCGGCTCTCCGTCAGAAAATCTTTCGTTGCTCGACATTCCTAACATGCAGGAATTCGTTTTTCAGAGGGTGGCATCAGGGCCGCGCCGAGGCGATCTTTCGGTCGTCAACAAACATCCTAAGCCGGGAGAAGCCGCCAGCTACCTGGCCAGTCCCTCCGATATCCCCCTGACGGAAGATTATTCGGTCGTCGGACTGGTGCCGGGAATATCCGGGCGGTACGTGATGATCCTGGCGGGAACGACTACGTTCGGGACGCAAGGCGCAGTGGAATTTGTTTGCCGCCAGGAATCGGTGGAGAAATTGCTGCATGAGATTCCTGGCTCTGGCACCGGGCCGATAAGGCCCTTCGAGGCGCTGGTCCGAGTAAAGATCGCTCGCGGCGTACCCGTCGGAAGCGAACTCGTCAGCGTACGAGTACGGTGAGTGGTTACCAGTGGAGAGCCGGGCGCCCCGCCCGGCCGCTACACTGCTGACGGGGCGAGGACGCGCGCCGCTCCACCGTGAAACTTAAGACTTGGCAGCAACCGCATCCCCCGGGAGCGAGCCGCTCGGATGCCGCAGGTCATACAGGTCCTCCACGCGCTGCGTCAGCATGGCCGCCAGAATAAAGAAGATTCCTCCCGCCACCACCGCGGCAATGCGGTTGTTGTTCAGCAGATGCCCCATGACCCATCCGAATCCAAGCGAGGCCGTGATCTCCGGAATCACAATGAAGAAGTTGAAGATGCCCATGTAGACTCCGGTCTTTCCGTGGGGCAGCGACCCGGCAAGAATGGAGTAGGGCATGGAGAGCGTGCTCGCCCAGGCAATCCCGACTCCGGCCATGGAGAACAGCAGCAGATACTTGTTGTGAATCACGGCCACGGAAAGCAGTCCTAATCCGCCGCATATCAGGCAGAAACTGTGGGTTGCCTTGCGTCCGTATTGCCGGGCGAGCGCGGGCAGCAGGAAGGAAAATCCGAAACACACCAGCGAATACATTCCGAAACAAACGCCCGCCCATTCCACGCCCGTGGAATAAAGAGGAGAATTGGTGTCGGCGGCGCCGAACACATTGCGCGCCACCGCTACTGGAAAATAAAGCCACATGCAGAACAACCCCAGCCAGGTGCAGATCTGCACCCAGGCGAGTTGCCGCATGGTGCGGGGCATTTCGCGGATGGACGCCAGTATCTCGCGCGCGCCCGCACCGAAGCCTTTGTGTTCGGACTTCTCTTTCTGAAATTCCGCCAGATTGTCGGGCGGATATTCCTTCGTCGTAAAAATGGTCCAAAGCACCGCGCCCAGGAATGCCGCAGCGCCAATGTAAAACGAAAGACGAACGGTAAAAGGAATCGTCCCGGCGGCCCTGGTTCCTCCCACGTGAAAAACATTGGTCAGCAGATATGGCAGTGCCGAGGCGATCACCGCGCCCAGCCCAATGAAAAGGCTCTGCATGGCAAAGCCGCGCGTGCGCTGAAATTCCGGTAGCAGGTCGGCGACGAACGCACGAAACGGCTCCATGCTGATGTTGATGCAGGCGTCGAGAACCCATAGCAGACCGGCCGCCATCCAGAGGGCGGAACTGCGCGGCATCAGGATGAGAGCCATCGAGCTCAGAATCGCTCCCGCCAAAAAGTAAGGACGCCGCCGGCCGAGCGGACCCCACGTGCGGTCGCTGGCGTGGCCGATGATCGGCTGCACGATCAATCCGGTGAGCGGCGCGGCCAGCCACAAAATCGGAATCTGATCGGCCCGCGCGCCCAGGTATTCGTAGATGGCGCTCATGTTCGCCATCTGCAATCCCCAGCCAAACTGGATGCCGAGGAAACCGAAGCTCATGTTCCAGATTTGCCAGAAGGTTCGTGGTGGCTTGTCCATAAATTATTCCTAACGATCGTACAGCGTGACCAAGCTTCGGAGTCGCGCACTCAACTCGCCGCTCAATGCTCCCCGACGATAACGCCATTTCCAGTTTCCGCTGACCTTGCCGGGAAGATTCATGCGCGCCTCGCTCCCCAGGCCGAGCACATCCTGCAAGGGGACAATGGCCACGTCAGCGACCGACGCCAGCACCGCGCGGATCATGACCCAGTTGATCTCGGAATCGGCACCGTCATTTTCGTCGAAGTTCAAATAGGCGCGCGCGAATTCGTGCTCTTTGCGAACGTCTTCCGGAGTGCGTGTGCTGTCGCCCGCGCCTGAACTCGACCACCAGCCCACCGTCGTGTCATTGTCGTGTCCGCCGGTGTAGGCCACCAGGTCGTGACTGTAATTGTGCGGACGAAACGACGGACCCTGCGGATCAGTGCCGAACGCGAATTGTAAAAGGCTCATTCCCGGCAGACCGAACTGCTGCCGCAATTTTTCCACCGGCGGAGTGATTACGCCCAGGTTCTCCGCCACGATCGGCAGCCCGCCAAAGGCGTTCTGCAGCGCCGACAGAAATTCTTCTCCCGGACCTTTGACCCAGCGCCCGTTTATGGCGGTCGTCTCGCCGGCGGGGACCTCCCAATAAGATTCAAAGCCGCGGAAATGATCGAGGCGCACCATATCGAAAAGCGCGAGCGAAGCACGAAAGCGCTCGATCCACCATTGGTATCCGTTGGCGGCGAGCAAGTCCCAGCGATAAATCGGATTCCCCCAAAGCTGCCCGGTGGCGCTGAAATAATCCGGTGGCACGCCAGAGACCACCGTCGTTCGGCCCTGATCGTCCAGATAGAACAGATCTGTATTCGCCCAGACGTCCGCGCTGTCGTGCGCAACATAGATCGGAATGTCGCCCATGAAACGTACGCTGCACTGCTGGCAATAAGTCTTGAGGTGTTCCCACTGCTGGAAGAACTCGAACTGCCAATACTTATAAGCCTTGATCTCGGGCGCTAGTTTCCTTGACCACTCGCTCATGGCGTGCGCGCCTCGCCTGCGAATTTGCGGATCCCATGACGTCCACATGGTTCCCTGGTGTGCATCTTTGCAAGCCATGAACAGCGCATAGTCATCCAGCCATGGACTGGCGCTTTCGCAAAAACGGTCGAAGGCCGCACGATCGGTGCGGGAACCGTCGGCAAAGAAAACCTGCGCCGCCCGGCGCAAAGCTGCCATCTTGAATTCGATCACCGGCCCATAGTCGACGCAGTCTTCTGGAAACGCAGGCGAATGAGTCAGGTCTGATTCTTGAAGCAAGCCCTGATCTCGCAACCGATCGAGGCTGAGTAACAGCGGATTACCGGCAAAAGCGGAGAAACACTGGTACGGAGAATCACCGTATCCCGTGGGATTCAGCGGCAGCACTTGCCATATCTTCTGTCCGGCAGCGAACAGGAAATCGGCGAACTCATAGGCGCAGGGCCCGAGATCACCGATCCCCGAGCGCCCCGGCAAAGAAGTAAAGTGCAGCAGAACGCCACTGCATCGCGGAAATTTCACTCCGTAACAATACGCAGGTCGCCAGCATTAGGGCAAGGCGCGCGCCCTGCCCAAGATGGACGGCGGGCAGACCACATCCGCGGGTCGCACGATTTCAAGCAATGGTTCCGCGCAACTTGGTTCCGAGCAACTTGACGCGGTGGCGTCAATTGAACTCACATTCTGCTGTGCAAAATATCACAGACAGGCTGTGACGAATGTCATAAGATTTTGCCCGCTGAATGTCATCACGCCTTTTGACTTTCGCGACAGAAGCATCGACATCATGAGTAACGAGGAGAAGAATTCAATGAAAGCGCGATACAAAGTCGTAGCGTTGTCCTCAGCAATAATGGTTGTCGCATTCGGGTTGTTGTATTCGGGAGGACGCGTGAGTGCCGGCGCTGCCGGCCAGATCACAGGCAGCGTCAAGCTTGACGGCGCCGCTCCCCACCAGAAGCCGATTGACATGGCGAAGGAGCCCAGCTGCGCCGCGGTTCACAAGGACAAACCGGTCACCACCGAAAGCGTAGTTGCGGGTGCGAACGGAGGACTGGAGAACGTTGTCGTTTATATCACCCATGGCCTGACCGGTAACGAGCCCGTTTCCACACAATCGGTCGAGATTAACCAAAAAGGCTGTCAGTACCTCCCGCATGTGGTGGCCGTCGATGCAGGTCAGCACTTGAAGATATTGAATAGCGACCAGACTTCGCACAACATTTTCTCGCAATCCACAAAAAATCCGGCGTGGAACAAGTCGCAGCCGCCGGGAACTGCCCCTCTCGACGTGGCTTGGAACAACGAGGAAATCGCCATCCCGGTCAAGTGCAACGTTCATCCCTGGATGCACGCCTACGTGGTGGTGGTGAAGGGTCCTTACGGGGTGAGCGACGACAGCGGTTCTTTCAAGCTCGACAACGTCGCGCCCGGAACCTATACCCTGACCGCCTGGCACGAAACCTACGGAACTCAGACTCAGACTGTGACGGTTGCCGCCGGGAAGCCAGCTACTGTCAGTTTCACCTTCAAAGCGAAGTAGAGAACCGCACCAAAATTCGCGGCCGTCGCAGCCCAGATTGTGGCGGCCGCATCAGGCGAGTCTGCACCGCGGCTCAGGCGCAACAGCGTGACAGCTATCGAGTAGACGGGCGAACTGCGAACCACTCTCGGGCGAATTGACAATTCGCATCCACCACCCTACCTTTCCGTTGGACGTCGTGGAGGCTCTCCGGTGGAACGCAAAGGCACCTTCAGTCCCACATCCTGGTTGGGCTGCATCGTTTTCTTTTTTTCTGCAACCGGACTGCTCCACCCGCAGACCGCCGCGTCCTCCCTCGGCCTCTTTCAGAATCATGCTGACATCGGCACTGTGCTGCACGCCGGCTCTGCGCAATACGATGCCGCGCACCACGCCTATATCCTTACCGGCAGTGGCGAAAGCATGGGGTTCACTTCCGATGACTTCCATTTCGCATGGAAGCAAGTCTCCGGGGATATAACCCTGACCGCCGACATTGCCTTCCCGGAAAGGAGCAGCAATCCGCATCGCCAGGCCGTGCTCATGATCCGCCAGAGGCTCGACCCCGATTCGCCCTACGCCGCCGTGGCCCTCGAAGGCGACGGCCTTACCTCGCTGCGGTTCCGCGATGCCAAGGGCTCGACCGCGCACGAGATCCAAACGAACCTGTCCGCGCCCCATCGCCTGCGCATCGAAAAGCGCGGCGACTACATCTATGCGTTCCTAGCCCCGGTCGCGCATTCCGGTGAGCCGCTACGCCCCTCCGGCGCGTCCATCAAGCTCCCACTGCCGGCATCGTTTTACGCCGGCATCGGCGTCTGCTCCTGTAATAAGGATAAGAATAAAGACGACAAGGACGCAGTCGAGAAGGCCGTCTTCTCCAATGTCGAGCTTGCGACTCCTGCCGCCAGCACCGCGCCGCCCGTCCTCCACAGCACACTGGAGACAGTCTCCATCGCCTCCACCGATCGCCACGTCATCTACACCGCGCCCAGCCACTTCGAGGCGCCGAACTGGACCCATGACGGCGCACACTTCCTCTTCAACAGCGATGGCCACATCCTGCGCCTGCCCGTCGAGGGTGGCACGCCCACGATGATCGACACTGGCACAGCCACCCATTGCAACAATGACCACGGCATCTCCCCCGACTCGCAGTGGCTGGCGATCAGCGATTCCTCGCAGCCCGATGACCAGTCGAGTGTGTACCTCGTGCCCATCGCAGGCGGCATGTCTCGGCGCGTTACCCAGAACTCACCGTCTTACTGGCACGGCTGGTCGCCCGACGGTGAGACCCTCGCCTTCACCGGGCGTCGCAATGGAGACTTCGACATTTACACCATCCCCGTGACCGGCGGCGAGGAGACGCGCCTGACCACCGCCAAAGGCTTGGACGATGGCCCGGAGTATTCGCCCGACGGCAAGTACATCTATTTCAACTCCGAACGCACCGGCCACATGCAGATTTGGCGCATGCGCGCCGACGGCAGCGCCCAGGAACAGGTCACCTTCGACGAGCTCAACAATTGGTTTCCGCACATCTCTCCCGACAGCAAGTGGATGGTCTTCCTCTCGTACGGGCCGGACGTTGTCGGCCATCCGCCCAACAAAGACGTGGAGCTGCGCATCATGAGCCTGAGCGACGGCAAGAGTGACGGCCAGATTGACAGTAAGATCACCGTCCTCGCCACGCTCTTCGGCGGACAGGGCACGATCAACGTGCCCTCCTGGTCGCCCGATAGCCTCAAGGTCGCGTTCGTGAGCTACCAATTGCTGCCCGCCGATGAGGCTGAAAATAAGGTGAGGCTGAAATAAAATCAGTGGTGCAGCGTGGTAGAGACGGGGCTTGCCGCGGCTCTACGGGAATCTCAAAAGTATGCCGGGACCGCTCGATTCCCACTAGATACAACCAGGAGATAGAAATCGTTATGCGCGTCGGAGTCTTTACTCCCCTGCTGTCGCAGCTTCCACTGGCTGCGGTTCTCAAGAAACTCGCGACGCTCCATATCGATACCGTCGAGCTCGGCACGGGCAACTATCCCGGCGACGCGCACTGCAAGCTCTCAATGCTCGATGATGCCTCGGCCCTAGCTAACTTTCAAAAGATTCTGGCCGATCACGGCGCCCGCATCAGCGCTCTGAGTTGTCACGGCAACGCGCTGCATCCTGATAAAGCCCGTGCGCAGCATGACCGGGAGATCAGCAGCAAAACCATCCTGCTCGCCGAAAAGCTCGGCATCCCCGTGGTAGTCGACTTCTCCGGATGCCCCGGCGATTCGCCCTCTGCCACTGCTCCCAACTGGGTCACCTGCCCCTGGCCTCCCGATTACCTCAAGGTCCTCGACTGGCAGTGGAGCGAAGTAGTCGCACCGTATTGGATCGACCACGCAAAGTTCGCTGCCAATCACGGCGTGAAGATCGCCATCGAAATGCATCCCGGGTTCGTGGTCTATAGTCCGGAGACGATGCTCAAACTCCGCGACATCGCAGGACCCAGCGTAGGTTGCAACTTCGATCCAAGCCATCTTTTCTGGCAAAGCATCGATCCCATCGCCGCCGTCCGTGTGCTCGCGGACGCCATCTTCCACGTCCACGCGAAAGACACGCAGCTTTACCCGGTGAATCTTGCGCGCACCGGCGTGCTCGATACCAAACCGTACACTGACGAGCGCAACCGCGGCTGGATCTTCCGCACCTGCGGTTACGGTCACGGCGCCGAGTGGTGGACCGAATTCATCTCCACCCTGCGAATGTTCGGTTACGATTCCGTGCTCTCCATCGAACACGAGGACAGCCTGCTCTCGCCCGAAGAGGGCCTGACCAAGGCAGCGACTTTCCTCAACAGCATCGTGATCCGCGAGCAGCCCGGCGCTGCCTGGTGGGTATAACATCTTGCGGATGGAAACGATGAGACCCACCAGAATAGCGATTATCGGCACCGGCTTCATGGGCCGCGTGCATCTCGAAGCCGCGCGGCGGGTAGAGTTCGTCGAGCTCGCAGCCATCGCGGGAAGAAACGCGGAGGCCGCGCGACGCCTCGGTGCGGCCTTTTCCATCTCCTCAATCGTGACGGACTATCACGATATCTTGCGCGATCCGTCAATCGCCGCCGTCCACATTTGCACGCCCAATGCGCAGCACTTCCCCATGGCGAAGGACGCGCTCCAGGCCGGCAAGCATGTGCTCTGCGAAAAACCGCTGGCCACGACCATCGACGAAGCGGGAGAACTCGTCGCCCTCGCCGCCCGTCAGGGATTGCGCAACTGCGTCTGTCACAATCTGCGCTACTACCCCATGGTGCAGCAGATGCGCCGCCTATGCGAAGCCGGCGACCTCGGTGAAATTCTCGTCGTACAGGGCACGTACTCTCAAGACTGGCTGCTCTACGACACCGACTGGAACTGGCGCGTGGATTCGAAGGCCGGCGGCCCTTCGCGCGCCATGGCCGACATCGGCTCGCACTGGTTTGATATGGCCGAGCATGTTACCGGCCTGCGATTGACCTCTCTCTGCGCCGATCTCCAGACCTTTCACCCCACGCGTAAACAGCCGAAACACTCGGTCGAAACCTTTGCCAATAAGCTGCTGGGCCCGGAAGACTACGTTGAAACCGCCGTTGATACCGAAGACTTCGGCGCAGTAATTTTTCGCATGGGCGCGCGCGCGCGCGGCAGCGTTACCGCCAGCCAGGTCTCCGCCGGACGCAAGAACCGCCTGAGCATCGAGATCTACGGTACAAAATCTTCCGTCGCGTGGGACCAGGAGCGTCCCGACGAACTCTGGGCCGGCCACCGCGACACCGGCAACCAGATCTTCGTTAAAGATCCGTCTCTGCTCAAGCCCGCCGCGCGCAGTTACGCCGATCTTCCCGGCGGCCACAGCGAGGGATACGACGACACATTCAAGCAACTCTTCCGGCGCTTCTACGCCTCAACCAGCGCCGCAGGAGCGACACCCGAGTATCCCCAGTTCGTCGACGGACTGCGTCAGCTGACCATCCTCAACTCCGCTCTCCAGAGCCATCGGACAAGAAGCTGGGTGGATGTCCCCACGCTTTTCCCGCAGTCGCAACCCGCAACTGAAAGGAACGCGTGTTAATCTTCGACGCCATTCTCGCCTTTTTCGTCTATGGAATGATCGCCGCGATGTTAGGCACCATCCTGCCCGACCTGTCTGATCGCTTTCACCTGTCGCCCAGCCAGAACGGCACCATCGCGTTTGCGCAAGCGTTGGGGCTCATCATCGCCTCACTCGGCGTCGGGCCGTTGCTTGATAACGAAGGCAAAAAGGTCGGCCTGATCCTCGGCCTTGCCCTGATTTCCCTCGCGCTTTTCGCCCTGCCGCGCTCGCCCGGATTCCGTACCATTGTTCTCCTATTGTTCCTGCTGGGAGTCGGCGGCGGCACCATCGTGACCGCCGCAAATGCCCTCGCCAGCGATGTAAGTGAGACCCATCGCGCCGCCGCGCTGAACATGACCAACCTCTTCTTCGGACTCGGCGCTCTCGCCACACCGTTCATCTCCGCCAATCTTTTTAAGCGCAACTGGGTCCGTCTCTGCTACACCATCGCGTCTCTCACCATCGTCACGCTGGTGATTGATGCCCTCACCAAAATGCCCGCGCCCACTGGCGCAGGGCGTTTCATTCTCGCGGACGCGGCTCCAGTGCTCGGCCGCCCGCTCCTCTTTCTGATCGGACTCTTCCTATTCCTCTACATCACCTGTGAGGTCGGCATCTGGAACTGGTTGCCCCGCCACCTCATCGCGCAGGGCGTTCCCGAATCGCGCGCGCTTAACATTCTTTCGTTGGGGTTCGCGCTCGGCATGCTGATCGGCCGCGCCGCAGTCTTACCGGTTCTCGTCCACGTGCCCGCCATTACCGTCACCATGGCCGGATCAATCGCGATGGCGGTTACAACTTTTCTAATGCTCCGGACCAACCGCCCTGCATTCGCCGCAGCGCTAGTCTTTCTCGCCGGACTCTCGATGGCGCCGGTCTTTCCCACCACGCTGGCAATTGTGGGTGACGCCTTCCCGCGCATGACCGGCACCGCCATCGGCTTCGTGATTACCTGCGGATGGACCGGCCTGGCCGTCAGTTCGCGCATAATCGGCATCATCGCCGGCGGCGATCCAACCCGCCTAAAAAAGGCGTTGCTGGTAATCCCTGCCTCCGCTGTCCTGATGGCGGGATTGGACGTGGTGATCAAGAACGCGTTGCGCTAGAGCAGACCTTTGCCCGTGTGGTGACGGGGCGGAGCCAGTCCTGAGCGGAGCCGAAGGGCCCCGTCCGGGATGCATTCCCCGTTCTTGCGAAATCTTGTCAACCCCCCTTATCGTCGATTTTCCGCGTAAGTCAATGAGCGAGCGAAGAAAATAAACTCGGGAAAGTTGTCGGTGTACCCAGGTCGGAATTGATATAATAGTAATAGAGAGAAAAAATCGAGATCAAAAGGGTGCGGACTTAACTCCTCACCCTTTTTCATTGGAACACGAAGAATCCCTCCGGCGCTCCCGCACTGAGGTCTCCCTGAGGACTCAGGAGATGATCTTCGTTAAGTCATTATTCTTGAATACTTTACTGGTAAGTCTTTTAAGCTGAATACTTTGTGGGAATCCAATCAACTGACACCCCTAACTCTATGATTCCAAAAGGTTGGACCCGCGCAATAGTTCAGCTAACTCCTTATTTTTGAATACTTTATAAGTATGTCCTTTATATTGAATACTTTACGAAAATAGGGGGGAGGGGGGTACCCTATACCCTTATCGAGGAGGCGTTTTCCACCGACCAGCAAACGAGCCACGGGGCAAAGTTACACGGTTGACGCCCGCATGTACTCCGCGTCGATCTTCAGCGCTTCCATAGGCGGCATGTCAAATTCTTCCTGCTCCACAAAAGCGTGCTCGATGCGCGCTTTCTTTGCCGCTTCGAAGATCGGACGATAGTCAATCGTGCCACGTCCCATCTCCGTCGAAGGCGGAGGCGTAGAGCCCAGGGTCCAGCCGTTCATCTTGAAGTCTTTGACGTGCAGCATCGAAAAGCGCGAAGGGTAACGCGTGAGGTAGTCCACGGGATTCGCACCGCCCACAACGACCCAGCCGCAATCCATCTCGAACGTCACTTTCGCCGGATCGGTCGCGCGCAATATTTCGTCGTAGAACACCACGCCATTTTCTGAGCGGAACTCCGCCGTGTGGTTGTGATAAGCGAACCGGATTCCGGCTTTATTGACAAGCTCTCCAATGCGATTGAACTGTTCCGCATTCCACCGCCAGTCGTCGAGCGTCATCGCGTCTCTGGCCGCGCGCGACCCAGGGTCCTTGACCCGCGATGGATCCTTCAGCCACGGCGACGCGCACACGATGTACTTCAGTCCCAGATCCTTGCCGAACTGAATCGTTTCATCCACCTTCGGCAACAGATCCTTCAACGGATAGTGAGCGCTCACACAATTCAGTCCCGCGTGATCCATTGCCAGCTTCACTTCGCTCGGGCTGTGGCCGAAGAAGCCCGCAGCCTCCACTTCGCGATAGCCCAGCGCACCGATTTGCCGCAGCGTTCCTTCATAGTCCCTGGGCAAGAGATCTCGCACCGAATACAGTTGCAATCCGATCGGCAGGCCCAGCGGATTGGCCATCAGCCGCGGTACGCGGCTCCACACCGCCGCGCCGACGGCCGACGCGGAAGCGGTTTGTAAGAATGTCCTTCTTGAAATTCGATACATCGTGTCCTCAATTCTGAATCATCTTCTATCACAAATCAGCGAAACCCCGCGCTTATCCCCGAATCGTTTTCGCCGCATCATCCCAAATCGCAATCTTATTCTTGAAATAAGCGTAGTTGGCCAGATGGCAGCCGATCGCCGCGTGGTTGCCAAACTCCTCGTTCTCCACGGTTGGCTTGCGCGTTCGAACCGCGTTGAAGAAATTCGCCTCGTGCGCCGCCACATCGCTATATCCTTCCGGCGCCGTGAAAGTCTCAGCCTCGACCAGTTGGTAGTCGAACGGTCCGGGCTCCGGATGTTCTGCCGCCCACTGCGCCAGATATTCCTTGCGCAACCGCGCCGGCCAGCCAATCGTCGAATATCTCTCCGGCTTCGGGCTTACGTCCTGTGGAATAAACGTCAGCGTCTGCCCTACGATTTCCATTGTGCCCTTGGTGCCGTGGAATCTGATCGGCTCGCCGCCGGCATTGTTCAAATTGCAGCGCAGCGCCACGCGAAATTTCGGATAGTCATAAAGCGTCTCGATTAGATCCGGAAATTCGCGTCCGTCTTTCCAGCGAAACAATCCACCACTGGACTGCGCCCGCTTCGCCGCCTCATTCGTCCCCGAGATGAAGTGAATCCCCGAGAGCAGGTGCACAAACAGATCGCCAGCCAGCCCCTCGCCATAGTCGGAGAAACAGCGCCAGCGGAAAAAGCGCGCCGCGTCAAACGGCCGCTTGGGCGCGCCTTCCAGAAACGCATTCCAGTCAATCGTCTGCTCGCTCGCGTCCGGCGGAATCGGATACACCCACGCGCCGCCAGGCGAGTTGCGATCCGACGAGCCTTCGATGAAGAACACATCGCCCAGCGCTCCCGATGCATAGATCTCGCGCGCCTTTTCATAGACGACGGAACTAACGCGCTGGCTGCCCACCTGCATGATTCGATTTCCCTTTCGCACCGCCTCCACCATGGCGAAGCCGTCTTCCACCGTATGCGACATCGGCTTCTCGCAGTAAACGTCCTTGCCCGCTGCGCAAGCATCCACCACAATCCTGCGATGCTGGTGATCGGCGACAGCCACAATCACCGCATCCACGTCGTTGCGTGCGAGGATCTCCCGATAGCTACGCGTCGCCGGAACCTGCTTCCCCAATGCCTCCTGCGCCGCCTCGTGCCGGCTGTCATAGAGATCGCACACGGCGACACACTCGACGCCCGGCACCAAAAGCGAAGCTTCCAGCAACTGGACTCCGCGCGTCCCCGTGCCAATCGCGGCAAAGCGGACCCGATCGCTCGCCGCCACCGCGCGGTCTGCGCTCCACAGTGCGGCCGGTTCCAGCAGTGTGATCTTCGCCGCGGCTCCCGCAGCCACCGAGCCTGCACCGATCCGCATGAATTTGCGACGGGTCAAAAGATGCATACAGTCTTTCCTTTCTCCGAGCATTCTCCCGTTCCCGCACCGTGCACACACGACGGGCAGCCGAGATTTCGAACTCTCGAAGGATACCTCGGCAGGAGCGCGTTGAGCATGTCGTCGCTGAAAAACTTGGCGAGTTTCTCGAAGCGGAGTTCTCGCAAGCGCGACCATGCGCACCGCGAATTCTGTTCCGCCGGTGAAAAGGCTATTCTGAAACCATGAAGATCGACCTGAGGCGTTGGGCCGTCGTCGCTCTGCTTGTTGTCCGGTCGGTCGCTCAGATTTCGGCGGCCAATCAAACTGCAGATCAAAGCGATGCTATCGACGCCTACATCCGTGCGGAAATGGCAAAGCAGCGCATTCCCGGACTCGCTCTGCTGGTTTCGCGAGGCGGCCATGTCATCCGAGCGCAAGGATACGGCCTGGCGAACGTGGAGCTGCACGTTCCGGTAAATCCTGAAACAATTTTTCAATCCGGTTCGCTGGGCAAACAGTTCACGGCCACCGCGGTAATGATGCTGGTCGAAGAAGGCAAAATCGGCCTGGACGACCCGCTCACCAAGTACATCCCCGATGCGCCCGCCCTCTGGAAGCAAGTCACGATTCGCGAACTGCTTAGCCACACCGCCGGATTTACCGATTATCCGGAGGATTTCGACATGAGGAAGGACTACACCGAGGCGGAGCAACTCAAAGTCGTTGAGAGCATCCCGCTGGCATTCCCCCCGGGAACGAGTTGGAGCTACAGCAATCTGGGCTATCTAACGCTCGGCATCCTGATTCACAAAGTCACGGGAGAGTTCTACGGAGACTTTCTCGAGGAGCGCATCTTCCGGCCGCTGGATATGCGCACGACTCGCATCATGAGTGAAGCTGATATCGTGCCCAACCGCTCCGCGGGATACCGGTTGGAAAAAGGGGACCTGAAGAACCAGGAGTGGGTTTCGCCCACTGTGAACACGACGGCCGATGGCAGTCTCTACTTCTCCATCATGGATCTTGCCAAATGGGATGCCGCCCTTTACACCGAGAAGCTTCTGAAACGATCGAGCCTCGAGCAGATGTGGACTGTGGCGAAGCTTAGCAATGGGCAACCGAACTCCGGCGATTACGGGTTCGGCTGGTTTATCGAGACCAAGAACGGCCACCACGTCGTTGAACACGAAGGCGCATGGCAGGGCTTCGAAACGCAGATCTCGCGCTATGTGGACGATCAACTCACGGTGGTCGTTCTGACCAATCTTGACGACGCCCAACCAGAAGCCTTGGCAGATCGCGTGGCCGGGATGTATTTGTCCGGACAGGTGAAATAAAAAACCGGAGATGATTGCGAAACGCGAAATGTTCTAACGCCACATCGCGACTGCTAGTCAGTCAGTTTTAAATACAAATGTGACTGACGGTTGAGTTACACATTTGACGTTCGGTTCCCTCAAGTCACAGTGTAGACTGGCGGGAACAAAAACGGTGACCCGGATAATCGCGGCTTGCCGTCTTCAACTCAATCTCAAGAGTTACGGAGAGCCAACGCGTATGATGATGCGCGGACCAGAGACCGTTATGATATTCGGCATCAAGACTCAACTCGGAGGCGACCGATGAAACCCCTGTCGACTGGGCTATGTACGTTGGCCATCTTTTTGCTTATCTCATCGCTGTGTTCAGTTCAGGCGCAGACAAAAGCAGCCGCGACCAGTTCTGCATCACCGTTCAGTTATGAAGTTACCCAGGAAGTCACACTCTCGGGCACAGTGTCGACCGTCCTCACGAAAGCTGCTCCGGGAATGATCGCAGGTTCTCACCTGCTGCTCGCAACTCCCTCCGGTCCCGTGGATGCAAGTTTGGGAAGGTTCGGTTTGCGTGGCAACGGCGCGCTCTCCGTCACCGCCGGGCAGCAAATTGAGGCCACCGGCGTTATGAAGGTGATTAAGGACAAGACAGTCTTCATGGTGCGCACCGTGAAAGTGCGTGGCGAGGTCTATACCATCCGCAACGAGCAAGGAGTCCTCGTGTCGCCGCAGGCGCGTGCTCGCCAGAAGACTGGCGAGGAAGGCGGATCGCTATGAACCGGCAAGCATACGCCAGCATCCTCGGCTTAGTTTTCCTGGCTTTGGTTTTCTTGACGAGCTGCAACAGCTCGAACTTCAATCCCCCGGCTGAATTGATCGCGCCGACCAGCGGAACACCGCAGAGCGCAGCCGTCAACACCGCGTTTGCAGCGCCGCTGGTGGCCACGGTAACGATGGGCGGATCGCCCGTCAGCGGCGCTTTCGTCACCTTCACGGCCCCGGCGACGGGCGCGAGCGGCACCTTCGCAGGTGGAACGAGTACGGAAACGGATACGACCAACGCCAGCGGCGTGGCCATCTCGACAGCGTACACAGCCAATGGAACGCTCGGAGCCAATACGGTGACGGCTTCGGTCGCAGGAGTGACCGCCACCACCAGCTTCAATCTGATGAACACATCGGGGCCGGCGGCATCCATCACAGCGACCAGTGGATCCCTGCAGGACGCCACCATCAGCACGGCGTTCGCAGCGCCGCTGGTGGCGACGGTGGTGGACAGTAACCAGTACCCAGTGACCGGCGCGTCGGTGACCTTCACGGCTCCGGCGATGGGAGCGAGCGGCACATTCGCGAATGGAACGGCTACTGAGACGGATACGACAAACGCAAGCGGCGTGGCTACCTCATCGAAATTCACAGCCGATGCGGCAACTGGCGCCTACATAGTGACGGCGGCGGTTGCCGGAGTAGCGCCGCCGGCCAACTTCAGCCTGACGAACATAACCGGAGCCGTAATATCGATCACGGCGACCAGCGGAACCCCGCAAAGCACGCCGGTCAATGCCCCCTTCGCAGCCCCGCTGATAGCGACAGTGACGTCGAACGGATTGCCGGTGAGCGGGGCGTTGGTCACGTTCGAGGTGCCAGCGACTGGAGCGGGCGGCACATTCGCGGGCGGAGTAAATACGGCGACGACCAACGCCAGCGGAGTGGCCACCTCGGCAGCGTTTACCGCCAATGGATCGGTCGGAACTTATACCGTAACGGCTACGGTTGCATCCGGGGCGGAGCCAGCCAACTTCATTCTGACCAACACAGCGATCAACTTTGCGTTCTATTTGAGCGGGCTGGAGGTACTCAACTTTGGCCCGAATTTTTACGCCCTCGCAGGGTCGGTGACCGTCGATGGCAATGGCAACGTCCTCGGTGGCAAGCAAGACTATAGCGACGGCCTTGGACTCCAGTCGCCGGAGCCTTCCGGCGACGTCATCTTGCCGGGAGCCGCCGCGCTGACGGTGGATCCCACAACCGGCCAGGGGACACTCATGTTGACGACAAACAACCCGAATTTGGGTGTGAACGGCGTCGAAACCCTTGGCGTCCAGTTTGTGAACACGAACCACGCGCTCATCATTCAGTTTGACGGGTCGGCAACCTCCAGCGGAAGCATGGACACGCAGACGCTGTCGAGCACGCTCAACGACGGGAACTATGCCTTCACCCTTTCGGGAGTGGACCCCTCCTATCTTTCGATTGTTTTCGGAGGTGTGTTTTCGATCTCGAACAGTGGCACCACCCTGGCTGGCACTTTCGACGTGGATGATTTCGGAGCCGCTGTTTCGACTCCGACGCTGGGGACGTCTTTCAGCGGAACCATCAGCGGACCTGATGCTTTCGGGCGAGGCACGATCACCAGCTCCCTTCCAATAGCCTCACTCAACTATTACGTGGTCGGTCCGGAGGCACTGCGGATCATCGATGTGGATGTGGATACTGGCGATGCGGGCGTCGGCTCCGCGTTCGGCCAGGGCACGGGCACTTTCAGCAACGCATCGCTGGGGAGCTCCGTATTCGGTGTCGCCAGCAACTCATTCGGAAATCTCTATGCTGCAGCGGGCATGTTTACTACGGTTCCGGACAACGCCACGTTCAGTGGTGTCGCGGATGACAACGAATACGACAACGGCACTATCGTGACCAAGGCCCCTATCTCAGGCACCTATTCCATTTCGAACGTGATCAATGGCGTCACGTACAACGGATACGGCAGCCTGACGATCACGGCCGGAGACTTGGGAGACGTCAGCGTCCTGGGAATCTACATGACCGACCCACTTCTCAATCTCAACGATCCCAATAACACGACCAGCGGCTTGGGAGGGGCCCTGGTTGCCGAACTGGATGGTTTTGATCTCAACGGCACTGGAGTCCTGGTTCCTCAAACAGACACTGCAGCCGCCAGCTTTGCAGGCAACTATGCCTTTGGAACGCAGGTTTACAACGATCCCCGCGGCCCGACCCTTGGTTGGGAGTTCGACTTTGTTGGGCAGGGATCGGTTACCAGCGGTGCTTTGAGCGGAGCCGGGCTTGTCAGTGATCCTTTCTTCATCTTCAACAACACCCAGCCGGACGGGACCGATACCGCGACGTTCTCAGCAACCGCGTCGCCTGACCCGGTCAACGCTGGGCGCTATACAACTCGGCTCGACGTAACCGTTACTGCCGATCCGGGTTTTGCTGCCGTCATCTATCAGGCTGGTGGTGGGCAGTTGTTCTGGCTCGACACGGATGAGAATGGCGAGAGTGTATTCCTTGGATCGCTCCAGCAGCAAGGGTCCCTAACCGCTTTACCGGCGGCACGGAAGACCCCGCCGAAAGCCAAGTCGAAACAGAAGCATTAGGCGGAACCTGGGAAAGGGGATATGGCCGGGAAGTCACGGCCCTATCCCTCATTTGAGTGCGCGGTTTGAACCGCAGAATTCCAAGTGGGAAAGTTGGTTGATTACGGAGATCGCCATGAAACTTCCTCGGATGGTGTTGCTCTTGTTGGTGGTGATAGTAGCGCCAGCCTTGTCTTCGGCTCAGGATGCAACCGGAAGAATCTTCGGAACGGTCTACGACCCGCAAGGAGCGGTGATCCCCGAGGTGCGAGTTACCGTGACCAACACGGCCACCCAGGACGCGCGCAGAGCAACCACGAACAAAGAGGGAGTCTTCCAGTTGCTGGCGCTGCCCATCGGCACTTATAAGGTCACGGCCGATCACGCTGGCTTCCGAACGGTGGTCAGCCAGGAACAGAAGCTGTCGATCAACCAGGCGCTCCGCATCGATTTCAAAATGGAGGTGGGCGCGGAGAGCCAGACCGTCGACGTTGGGGCCGAAGCGGCGCCCGTCGAAACCATCAACCCGACTCTGGGCCAGTCGATCACGGGCCGAACCCTGACTAACATGCCCTTAAACGGCCGCGACATGCTCGACCTGGCTTTGCTTCAGCCCGGAGTCACGGAAAGCAACGACGACAATTCGGGCGCCGGCAATTACAGTATCGCCGGCGGACGCACCGACTCGGTGACGTTCCTGCTCGATGGCGGAAACAACAATGACCTGCTCGATAACAGCAACGTGCTCGATCCCAATCCCGATGCCATCGCCGAGTTCCGGATTCTGACCAGCGATTACACGGCCGAATACGGACGCAACGGCGGCGGGATCATCAGTATCGTGACCAAGTCCGGCACCAATGGGATCCATGGCAGCACGTTCGAGTTCATCAGGAACAGGGATTTCGACGCCAACGACTACTTCAACAAGCAGCAGGATCTTCCACGGCTCGACCTGAAGCGCAACCAGTTCGGAGCGACGCTGGGCGGGCCCATCATCAAGGACAAGGCGTTTTTCTTCCTCGCCTACCAGGGGCAGCAACAGCATCAGGCCTATCCGATTATTGATTCTCCGGTCTACACACCGCAGGAATTGCAGGGAAATTTTTCTACCGCTGCTGGCGGCTCTCCCGATCCGGGCGTCGTGGCCTTCCTAGCCGCGAATCCGTGGTTTGCGACTCCCAATGGAAGTGTGGCTAACGCCATCATCGATCCCACCAAGATCGATCCCATCGCCCAGAATTACATCAAAGCCGGCTTAATTCCAACCGCTCCCAACGGTCTGCTTTCCACCTCGGAAGACGCCCAGGACAATCGCAATGAACTGACGGGCAAGTTCGATTTCAACCTCAACCCCAAAGACAAGCTTGCCGCGACCCTTGGTCTGAACCGCGCCGGCGACCCCTATTACGGAACTCTAAACCCAGCGCCCACCGCCAGCGTCCCGGGCTTCCCCGCCACCAATAAGAAGGATTATTACTTCCTCAATCTGGCCTATACCCGCATCTTTACGCCAACCGCGCTCAATGAATTTCATTTCGTTGTGCACCGCACGAATTTCCTATCGGACCAACCAGCGAACCACCTGCCCACGGGCCCGCAACTTGGCATCGACATTACTCCCGATCTGGCCACGGGTCCGACTGACATTTTTTTCGACAACGGTTTTTTGATTGGCCCCACTGAAAACGGGCCGACGCGCTTCGTCGAAAATACTTTCTCCTGGACGGACGCGTTTTCCTGGACTCGGGGGAAACACAACTGGAAGTTCGGAGCTGGATTCTCTCCCTATCAGCAGAATATGGTCTACGGCTTTTACTTGAATGGGGAGTTGGATTTTTACTCTGACAATTTCGTGGGCTCGGGAAACGATTATGCGGATTTTCTGCTCGGCACCCCGGACGCTTACTTCCAGAACGCGCTGGCGCCTTCCAACATTCGGAGCAAGAGCACTTATATATTTGGCCAGGATGAGTGGCACTTCCGCAAGAACCTGGTGCTAACCCTTGGGCTGCGCTACGAATACAACACGCCCAAGTTCGACACCGAGGGGCGCAGTTTTTCGGTGATTCCGGGAGATCAGTCGCGACGATTTACCAACGCGCCTCAGGGACTGGTGTTTCCCGGCGATCCCGGTGCCCCGACCGGAACGAACTTCCCCGACAAGAAAAATTTTGCACCGCGCTTCGGTTTTGCCTGGGACCCAACCGGAAACGGCAAGACCAGCCTGCGCGGCGGCGTCGGCATTTTCTATGACATCCTGAAAGGCGAAGATAATCTTCAATTCAACGGCCAGCCCCCGTTCGTGGGCTCTGCGGGACTCTTCTATACTTCCCCAAACTTCCCGCCCTACTGTAATGGCTGCCAGGTGACCGCGCCGCTCACCTATATGAGCCAGCCCTTCCAGAATGCATGTAACAGTTATGACCAGAACGGCAACTGCATCGGATTGGGCGTGGCCAGTACTTTTCCCTCGAAGCCGCCCGCCTCTAACATCGATTTCACGCCCTTTCTGCCAGTCAACACCACCGGAGCTATCTATCTGGACGATCCGCACCTGCGCACTCCCTACGTCTACCAATACAACCTGAGCCTGCAACGCAATCTTTTCGCCGACATGGTTCTGGAAGCCAACTATGTGGGCAGCACTGGGCGTGGACTGACGTCGCTGAAAGACATCAACCCCATGATGCCGGGCAGTACCAATCGACTGCTCAATAGCAGCAGCGGCAACTGCGGAAACGACATAGGTGTCGTTTGCTACGGCGCGCTCCCTGAATTCCAGAACGTATCCAATGCAAACTACAACGCCTTCGAAGCGAGCCTGACCCGGCAACCCAAAGATTCGCGCATCGGCACGGTCTATTACACCCTCGCCTACACTTACGGGCATAATCTCGATAATGCTTCCGGTTTCGAGCAACGCAATTATGCGGTACCCACCTACAGCCCGCGTCTTTTCTACGCTTCCGGCGACAGCGACGTCCGCCATCGCATCAGCCTGAGTGGGGGATGGGATTTGCCTTTTGATCGCGTGTGGGCCACGGGTCCGAAGCGCCTCACCAAGGGCTGGAGTCTCTATCCCATCCTTACTTATCGAACCGGATTCCCATTCGACATTCCAGCCCAGTTGCCCGATTACACCGACCCTCTCAACCCCGGTTCTTCGGGTGCGGGCGATCCTGTAATTTCTCGCGCCGCAGTGGTTGCGCCCATAAGGACGTTTGATCCCCGTAAGGTGCGGACAATTCAAGAGATTACCTACGGTACCAACCCCATCACGGGCGGTTGCCAGGTCACGACCCAGGCAGTAACCGGCAACTTTATCTTTGATCCGAATAGTTTTTCCAACGTGCCACTCGAGAACAGTAATTACTTTGACGGAGGCTTTCCCAATCCCTGCTTCCCGCAACTCGATCCCGTGAATAACCCGGCCGACCGAACCTACGGCGTGGGCCGCAATGTGCTGCGCGGTCCGACCTTGACCAATCTCGACATCGCGCTCGCCAAGACCACTTCGCTCACCGAGCGATACAAGTTGGAATTTCGCGCTGAGTTCTTCAATGCTTTGAATCATCCCGAATTCGCGCAACCGACGCTGCTCAACGGTGCGGCAAATATTGAAAGTCCAACGTTTGGCCAGATCACCACAACCGGCACCTTCCGTGGGGCGACTCCCCGCATCGGGCAGTTCGCCCTGCGATTGACGTTCTAGAGAACTTCCAGTCGCCCCAAATCCGCGCCTGCATTAGTCTTCGGAAGCTAGATGATTTCTCCGGTCTGCATCCGCTACTTCGCCCTCACTTTTGTGCGTAGACCGTTCCGGAAACATGTGGGGGCGGATCCGACACGAGGCGGATGTATGCAATCAGAGCCTCGATCTCCGTTTTGGTGAGAGTGTAGCCGTAGGGCGGCATCAGCGCCGACTTGTTGAGTGCGGGTCCGCCGTGACTGATGATGGCCGTCAGGTCGGCGTCGGTCATTTTATTGAGCGTCTCGCCTTCGGTGAACGGGTGCGGCTTCACCTCAAGATTGTCGAAATTGGAAACCCGCTCCGCGCTCGATTCCGGATTGTGGCAGCGGCCACAATACTTGTTGTCGAGTTGAAATCCGACCATCTGTTGATATCCCAGCGCAATTTCTTCAATCTTCAGGTCGACCGGTTTCTGCGCTTTCGTCGATGTCCGCGCGGTAAGTTGATATCGGAACGCCATGCTGCCCAGCGTCACGTTTGTGCTGAGCTGTCCGCTGGAATCGGTGACGCCACCCTGAGGGTCGAAGCTGACGCCCGCAGGCCCGCTGAATTCGACCAGGGCTCCCGCGACCGCGTTCCCTTGTTCGTCGTTGACCTGCACGACCAGGGGTTGAGCAAGAACCGTGCCGGTTGCGCCGATCTGCTTGCCTCCACTCGACTCGACCAACGCTGCGCCGAACCCGGTTGGCTTCAATGCGGAAGCTGGTCCTGATTTGTGTGTGCACCCTGCGCTCCCCAGAATCAAGCAGAGTACGAAGAGTGTCCGCCCGTGTCCGGTCATTCTATTTCGGAACATGTTATTTCTTCGCCTCCTGCTTATCGGAGCCCTTTTGCGTCATCAGGAATGCGGTCAGAGCGCGGGCATCTTCGTCGTTCATGTTGCGGTTCGGTTCGATGGCGCCGGGCCGCATGGCCTGCGGATCCTTCAGCCAGTGGTAAATCCACGCGGCATTCAAGCGCGAGCCCACTTGCGTGAGCGATGGTCCGATGTAGCCTTTGTCAGCCTTGGTATCAACAATGTGGCAAGACTGGCAGGCATACTTGGAATAGAAAAGCTGTCTCCCCTGCTCCACTTGCACTGGCGGATACCCGGTGGACGGCATGGAGTCGCGGTCGAACGCCGGAGTCTGATAGACAGTCATGATGTAGTCGGTTAGTTCCTTCGCGTCGTCATCGGAAAGGTTGAACCTCGGCATGCGCCGGATGAGTGCCGGCCGCAACGTGCCCGGGTTCTTCAGGAATGCCAGCAGCCATGGCCGCTGCACCGAACTGCCCTCCCAGGTCAGATCGGGAGCCAGGTCGCCGCCGCGTCCGTTGATCGCATGGCAGGTGAAGCAGGCCATGTCGTCCATGAGCTTTCCGGCCTTACCCGCGGGCTGGTAGTTCGAAGGCGGTTTTGACGGTACGGTCAGTGCCAGTGGCAAGTCGTGTGCGCGGTCGGTAAGCGAGAGCAGTGCCGTCGTCAAAGCATCAATTTGCGCGGGCGCCAGGCTGAACTGGGGCATCTTCAGTGCCGATCCAAACGAACGCGGCTGCCGGATCTTGGCGGCAATGTAATCCGGCAGAGCGTGCGTCATCCCCGGCAGAAAAATAATCTGCGTCAGCGGCTTGCTCCCAATGCGGGTCAATTCGGGAGCGAAGTTATCCGGCTTCTTGATGCCGTTGATCTCGTGGCAAGACGCGCAGCCGTACTCAGTCACCAGAAGTTTGCCGTGCGCAATCTGTTCTGGCGTGGCGGCGTCGAGATGCACACTTGCCAGCAAGTCGGAATCCGTCTTATTTCCCAGGAATCCAGTAAGCAGCGAAAGCTGCGGATCGGTGAAGCGGTAGTGTGGCATGGCCGTTCCCGGATCGTAAACACGCGGGTTGCGCAACCAGGCTCGCAGCCATTCTGGTTTCACCTTGCTGCCCACGCGCGTGAGTTCCGGGCCGATGTCGCCACCAACCACATTCCCGGCGGCATTCTGCACGGCATGGCACGAGGCGCAGAACGACTCGCCATACAAGCTGGCTCCCTCGGCCGGATCAGGCGCCTTCTCGTTCTTGTTGCCTGGCACCGTGTCTCCAGCGATCGGCGTGCTGTTCGAAATCAGGAACGCCGAAATATCGCGCGCGTCCGGATCGCTCAACTTGAAATTCGGCATCGTCGCCGTGACCGCGTAGGCCTGCGGATCCTTCAGCCACGCATAAATCCACTCTCGGGTGGTCTTGTCGGCCACGTGCTCAAGCGAGGGCGGATCATCCGTCGGCTGAATCGCGCTGCCGTCGGGCAGTTTGATGGTGTGGCAATGCACGCAGCCGTAGCGCGTCAGCAGATTGCGTCCTGAATTCAGTTGCGGTGTTCCGGTGAGAGGAGCGCGATGGCACTGCCCGCAGGAAGATTGAACGTACCGTGCCGGCAAGATCGGCTGCTCCCAGGCCAACGTGCTGCGATGTGCTTCCTCAACGGTGGTCGCAGGGCCTTGCCCGCGGTGACACATTACGCAGCCATACTGGTCAAGCGTGTGTGGAATGACGGGATGGCGGCGGAACGGCTGTACGCTGACGTCGGCAAGACTCGCTTCTTTCAGTCCGACGTGGCAGCTCGTGCAGCGATCCACCACCCCGAGTTGCGGCAGCCAGATTTGCTGGATTCCATCGTGGTCGTGGAAGCGGCGTTCGAGCGTGACTGCGTCTCCGCGGCCCCGAATCAGTGAAAGATACTTGTTCTGATAATGACGCCATTCACTGAAGTGGTTCTTGGCCGGCGCAATGGCCAGCGAAATCGATAACAGCAGGCTGACCACGCCAAAAGCGCGCACCGGATGGCCGAACAACGTCTGCCATAACATCGATATAGATAACTTGTTCTTCGATAATTGCAAGCTAGCTCCCCCAGGGCAGCGCCCAAGACCAACCCGGGCCGCGGAAGAATGTGCCAACCGCCGTGAGCACAATCAGTTCGAACAGGAACCAGGTCATGATCCAGTAGGAAAGTGGTCTGCCGGCGAGATATCGCCGGAAAGCCGAAGTGGACTCCGGAGAACTCTCGACCGCCAGTATCATGAACCCAGCGACGATGAGCGTCGGCACCAGCGCCACGTAAACATCGAATGCCAACAAGAACACGGAGAGCGCCGCCGCGCCCAGGTAGAAGATAAAAACTCGGCGCTTGCGATCCTTCAGGAATAAGCCCTCGGCCTCGATGTTGATGTTGAAATAAGGAATCACAATCAGCGCAATCACCACTAGAGTCGGAACCAGAACCCCCGCGACCACCGGGGGAAAGTAGTGCAGCATCTCCTGCAATCCAAGAAAGTACCAGGGCGCCTTGGCGGGGTTGGGCGTATGCGAGGGATCGGCTATGCCCTCGAGCGGTGCATTGAACAAGAGAGCTATGCCTACCAACGCAATCGCCAGCACCTCGATGGCGACCACGGCGCGGAACAGGACTTCGGGGTAGGTCTGCACCTGCTCTTCGTCCGCGGTCTTGACCTGCGCCGATGTCCGCCGGGTGACGAAGACAACTCGGGTAGGCGATTTGCGGGCATTCGAGTCCATGCCAGCGATGAAATCTTTAGGATCGGGCTTTGGATCGGTCATTGGAGTTGCCTCCCCTTTGCCGCGGCGGGAACCGCATTCGTCTCAACCGCTCTTGACTCGCTCTGATGCGCGTAAAGGCCGCCATCTTTACGAATGCGCCAGAAATGTATGGCGACAAAGAGGATCGCAACCAGGGGCAAAATCATGCAGTGCAGTACGTAAAAGCGCAGCAAAGCATTGGCGTTCACCATATTGCCGCCGAGCATCAGAAAATGAACTTTGTTGCCCATCACTGGCACTGCGGAAGCAATGTTCGAACCCACCGTGATCGCCCAAAAAGCCAACTGATCCCAGGGCAGCAGATAGCCGGTGTAGCTGAGAAAAAGAGTAAGCAGGAGCAGGATGACTCCAATCACCCAGTTAAACTCGCGCGGCGCGCGGTAGGCGCCGCGGTAGAACACTTTAAACATGTGCGCGAACACCAGGAACACCATGGCATGTGCGGACCAGCGGTGCAGGTTGCGCAGAAACAAGCCGGAGGAAACCACAAACTGCAAGTCCTTAGTGTCCGCATAGGCCTGTGGCACCGAGGGATGGTAATAAAACATCAGGGGAATGCCAGTGGCTACCAGTATGAGAAACGTTCCGAAGGTTAGGGTGCCCAGATACCACGTGGTGCTGAAGCTGAGCATCCGGGTCCGCACCTTGGTCGAAAAAAGGTGCAGGAACACGTTCTGCTGCACCGCGAGTGCTCGATGCAGCGTGCTCGATCCGGTCCCGCTGCGGAACACCGAACGCCAGACCCGTGTGCCGCGCAATTCTTCGAAATAGTTTGTGATTGTTTTCGCCACGCTCACACCGTCAGGAACTTCATCGGACTAATTTGTTTGGAACGGTCCACCATAAGATCTCCCTCATCGCTAAGCAACACTTGCAGCCAAGGCAGTGGTCTGGGGGCCGGGCCCTCAATCTTCTCGCCGGGAATTTTCCCGGGGTCCCGAACATAAAATTTACTGCCATGACACGGGCACGCGATGATTCCATGCTCCCCCAACTCGGGCTTCCACGCGGTCAGGCAGCCGAGGTGTGTACAAACCGCACTGAGCGCAACAAAACCTTCTTGCGCACGGATAAGGTAAATCCCGGAGTTCACATCCAGCGTCACCGAATCGACCGCGTAATTCTCCGGCTTGCCCGCGTTGACGATCGGAGAGGGTTCGAACAAAACATTTGGCGAGAGAAACTGGTAGGCGAACGCTGCCGTGCCGGCAGTTGCAATACTCAATGATCCCAGTCCCAGCTTCACGAAAAAAGCGCGACGGTCGAACTCTTTCTCTTTCTCTCTGCTCGTCTCCGTCGGCGTGATTTTCTTCTCATCAGGCATTTGCCTACCTCGGGCCTCCAGCCGCAGCCGGTGATTTGGGTCTGAGTGGTCCATCGATGAATTCAATCGAAATCAATCCTGTCGCCTCGGCGGAAACCAGGTTGTATGACTCCATGGTGATGGTGCCGACCGGACAGCGCGCGGCGCAGAGACCGCAGCGAATACAGCGCGTCTCGTCTTTCAGCATGGCGGAGCCGGCCACGATGCCGAGTTCATTGGCCGCCACTTCGTCGAGCTCGACGCCAAACAATTCCTGGTTCTCGCGAATCTGCTGCACCGTCTCCGGCTCAAACTGGATACGACCGAGTGAAACCAGCGACAGGCAGTTTTCCGGACACACATCTACGCAACCACCACACAGAATGCACATGGTCCCATCTTCGGGAACGCCTTCGAAGACGGTGTTGACCCAGCAGTGCAGGCAGCGCTGCGCCTCTTCCATCGCGGACTCAGCGTCGTAGCCGACCTCGACTTCGGTCACTCCGGTGCGGCGCTCGAGTGGCAGCATGGGAATCGCGGGGCGCTCCAGGTCCAATAATTCCAGCGGCATGCTGTGGCGCTTAAAGACCTCTACCTCAACAATCGGTTCGGGATGCTTGCGTCCGCGCAGGAACTCATCAATACCGACCGCGGCGCGCTTGCCGTCCGCCACGCTGTCGATGATCAGACGCGGGCCAAAAACGCAGTCGCCTCCGGCAAAGATTCCGTTCGCTGAGGTCATCAGGGTCTGTGGGTTCACCGCAATCAGACCGCGCGGAGACTTTTCCACGCCATCTTCCGGTTTAAGAAAGTCCAGATTCGGCGCCTGCCCGACGGCCATAATAATGGTGTCGCACTCCAGTTGCGTTTCACTCCCCTCGTAGAACGCAGGATTGAAGCGCTTGTTCTGATCGAACACCCATTTCGTCTTCAGCGTCTCTAGCGCCACAATCTTGCCATCTTTGCCGATCATGCGCTTGGGGCCCAGGCCGGGATGCATGATGATGCCTTCCGTCTCCGCCTCTTCGATCTCTTCCAGCGCTGCCGGCATTTCTTCACGCTTTTCCAGGCAGACGAGATGCACTTCCTGCGCGCCCAGGCGAAGCGCAGAGAGAGAAACGTCCACCATTTCTTTTGTGGCCACCGCGCTCACACTCTCGAGCGATGGTTCGAGGTCTTCGACTCCAGCGACATGCTGGCGCACCACTTCGCGAGCCGCCGAACGCGCTACGTCCATGGCCACGTTCCCGCCGCCGATCACGATGACCTTTTTGCCGATGGTGAACTTATAGCCGAGATTCACGTTGAGCAGAAAATCGATGCCCTTGTAAACCCCGTCCAGGTCAACACCCGGAATGGTGAGATCGCGGCTGCGATGTGCCCCCACCGCTACCAGCACCGCATCGAAGCCCTGGTGGCGCAGGTCTGAAACCGTGAAATCGCGCCCAGCCGCCTGATTGAGCTTAAGAGTGATGTCGCCGGTCGCCAGAATTTCGCGCACTTGCGCTTCCACGACATCGCGAGGCAAGCGGTATTCTGGAATACCGAGGTAGAGCATTCCGCCGGCGACGGGAGCGGCTTCAAAAATCGTGACCGAGTAGCCCATCAGGGCCAGGTCATGAGCCGCTGACAGTCCGACCGGTCCGCCGCCGACCACGGCGACTTTGAATGGCAGCTTGTTCTGACCGCGTCCGGCATTGATGTCGACAGGGCGTTTCGATTCCGGGCCGTGCCGCTCGGTCAGAAAACGCTTGAGAGCCCTTATTGCGATCGGCCGATCGATATCTCCACGACGACAGGCAGTTTCGCAGGGATGAGCACAGACCCGGCCACAGATGCTCGCCAGCGGGTTGGGATCGCGAGCAAACTTATAAGCTTCCTCGAATCGCCCCTCGGCAATCAGCGCCACGTACCGGCCCGCGTTGGTGTGGGCCGGACAAGCCATCATGCAGGGGAAGTTGGTGTTCAACCAATCCCTGTCGACTTTCTTGTCTTTGAACCGCTTCAGCAAGACGGCAATCCCCCAGTCCTTCGTTGAATGAGAAGCATTCTACTCGGAGAAGGCAAAAGCGAAGAGCGGACGATGTCTGCCCGCTCTTCATTCTCTTATTTGCTCACGGTGAAGTCCGCTTTGCCGCCGCCCGCCACCGTTACCGGCTTGGACTGGTTCTTGGCGCCTTCATGCCACACGGTTACGGTATAGCTGCCGTCGGGCACGTCTTTGATCTTGTAGTTGCCGCTGTCATCAGTTTCGGCAAAATAGGGAGTTGGGCTCACAATGACATATCCCTCCATTTCCGGATGTACATTGCAGAGCAGCGGCACGACGCCCACCTTATCAAATGTAAAGGGACGCTTTTCACCTTTGGGCCAAGTCCCGAGATTTTTTCCTGCCTTCTTGTCGCCAGAGACAGCAGTCCAGAAGACGTTGTGTTGCACGTTATCGCTGTTCAGGAACTCAACCGTTGTGCCCTGTTGTACGGCCATGATGTGTGGCGCAAAGACCAGTCCTTTTTGATCTATGACCGGGTGCTCTTTGGGAGCGGGAAACGTTTTGCCAGCGATGGCGTCGACGTAAACCACGGAGTGGCCCTTCATGCCCGTAACTTTTCCCTCGATATCGCCGGCCCACGCTGCGCTGCACAACCCGGCTGTCAGTACCGCCAATATCAATCCGTTGCGTCTCATTGCGTTTTTCTCCTTTGGATTCGTACTTGGTAATTGCCCAGGTGCGTGTCAGAACAAAAATTTCGCATCCAGATAAATCGTATTGTTGCCGCTCGCGTTGCGACCATTCGGGGTGACATCGTAGCTGCTAGAGCCGCCGTTGAAGCGAGTGTACCCGGTATATTGGGCGGCGAGCTGTAGATTCTGCCACGGCCAATACGAGACGTTTGCGATATATCCGGCGCTTCTCGGGTCGCCATTGGCATTGCCGGTCACCGCACCCGGCGGATACAGCAATGTATCGGCCGTGCCCTCGGTAATGAACCAACCAAATGCACCCGTATAGCGATTGCCGAAATGGTATTCGACGTTGGGCATAAAGGTGTTTAAATGGTGCCCACCCGGCGATGCCAACGGACCCGTGGGGGGTGGGACGTTGGCACTGGATGCCAAATTGGAATTTTCTCGGATGTACGTGCCTCGCACCGATAGCACGTCCTTCCTGAATAATGTCCGATCATATTGCGTGTCGAAGGCCCAATCCGTGTAGGAATCATAGACGTTACTTACCCCATCATTGATCGCGTTGTTGGTGCTCTTCATGTGCATTCCATAGGTGCCGATCTCAAATTGCGTCGTCCCGGTCGATTCCTGCCAGGCGACGCGCCAGTAGGGCGCAACCCCCACGATGTTGTGTCCAAAACCAACTCCAGGATTCGGCTGAGAACCACCTACGTGTTCCGAACGATAAATCGCAAGGTCCAGGTACAGGTGATTGTTCCACATCGCATAGCCACCAATTCCGGCGACGTCCTGCGCCAAAGCGCCATTAATGATGGGAGTGGCGTTAGGGGTGGGTGCAACATCGCTGGCGATCCACGAGAAACCCCACGCCGGCGTACTATTCCACAGATCCTCCAGCGTGGGATTGTTGTTGAGGTCCACGCCGTAGACCAACTCCTTGCCGTTCATCTTCGTCTTATTCGCGTAGCGGATATCCGTGTTATCCATGCTGAAATTGTCGTCTTGGGTGTTGTAAGTCACTTGAAGAAAGCTGCCGATATTGCTCGTCCATGCCCCGGCAAGGAAGAGCGAAATATCCTGAGGAAATTCAAAATTGCCATTCTGGGTCGTCGGAATTGCTGACTTAGTTGCGGTAAACGAGGTCTCAAGCATTACCGAAAGGGGCAGCGAAGCGAGAAGATCAAGCGCTGCATTCTTCTTCTTTCCCTCCGATGTCACGGTTTTGGTCTGATCCCCTCGATCCACGTAACCGAGCAGCTTGAACCTCCGTCCCGCAGGGTTGAGTTCCGGAGGAGTGTAGTGGCAACCACTGCATGCCAGGCCCGTCTGCCGCGCATAGCTTGGAACCGCCCACGCGTTGGGCGGATTCACTGCTGCGAGAAACAGCAATATGACGGTGATCACAGAAGCAAAAAGCAGGGACACCCCACGCCGCGTACCCATAGGATCGCCTCCTTGGCGGTCAAAGTTTGAGTCATTATATTGCAATCATTACGGACTGAGAGATGCGGGCTAGTATCGGGGAAGGCACTCACACTTTGCAGCAACATCAGTCACAAGCAGGTGTGATCGCAATCACACTTTCAGAAACGCCTCGGCTCGCGACACGGTTCATCGCCGCCAGTTGGAATCCCGCCAAGGCATCCCGGACCGCTCCGGCCCGAGTCACAGGCCTTATGCCTTGAAACAGAGGAAGCCAGCTACCGCTTCGTGCCTGCGGCGGGTTGGACTGCACGCGATCTGGTTCGGGCGAAGGCGTGGCCTGTAGGTTCATTGTCTTCCCACGATCGTCCTTGCCGTTCCGAAAGTTTCACGCACTGAAAAGTGCAACTGATTTCAAGTCGCGGCCTTATAGGACAATACCGCAATGCGATCAGCATACCCGCTGCTGGAATGATCGTACCCGTGAAAAAGTCGGTGACGGACAGGAGTCGAGGTGTTTGTCGACGGTTGATGGTGTCACTGGGCAGCCGCGCCGGATACTTGATGTCGGGGGCAGGCGCGGTTCAACGTTTCTGGTACGGGTGAAAGATGTAGTCCTTCGCCTTCACTGGCGTATGGCACGCGTATCCGCAGTCTGAGAGGCTTTTGGGATCGGCCGTGAACTTGTCCGATGCGGCTTCGTAGTTGAACACCGCGTATCCCCACCCGCCGCTTTTCGGAAATCTCTTGCTGTCTTTTTCCATGACGAAAGCCTGGCTAAAGACGTCTGGCACATCCACGACGAAAGGGGCCTCCGTGCTCTTCTTCGGCTTCCACTGCAGCTTCACGATCATGGAGCCCTCCGGGAAGGGCTGGCCGCTGCCGGGAACGCCTGCCTTGTACGCCTTGATCATCGTCGGATTGGCGACGATCACCTTGAGTACTTCGTCGGTCCGGGCGGAAGAGACGACCGACCAGTCCTCGTATCCTCTGAAGTCGGAGAAGGCGATTCCTCCCGGCGATATCAGCGAGTACTTGTCCTTGTCTTGGCCTAGCGCGTAAACGGCCGTGGCGACGAGGACGGCGAGCACTGCCACGGCTATCGCAACGACGGTGAAGCCGGCGATACGTTCCACGGCGGTGCGTGTTTCTACCTTCTGTTCTTGTTGTTCTTGCGCCACAGATTTCGTCACAAGTTCAGACATGGTTGTTCTCCTTCACAAAAAGAGTTTTCTAAGCCGATCAACGTGCATCTCGAACCGTTGCCATTAAGCCAGAGGTGAGGGGAGTAAAACAATTGGACGATGGTATCGACGATACCTTCGTATCGGGTGTGCGGGAGGCAGTTCAGGTGACAAAGCGGCCCAAGACCTGAACCCGCCTTCCGCTACTTGATTACCTCGTCCTTCTTTACCTGGAGTTGTGTGTTCATAAGGTGCATGTCAATCGGCAAACCGCCCACCGTGGTAGCAACGTCACGCACGATGGCTTCGAAACTGCTCACCCTGCTGGGATCGTTCCAGGCCTCACCGACTACGACGAACGCGAGAGTCGTGCCGTCGTCATCGTGCCTGATCAAGAACACGTTGGCTCCTTTACCCCGAAAGAAGCCCATCGACTCTAACCGTCGGCCGAGTGCCCGCGCCTCGGCCTTGGTTACCGAGCCCTCATAATAGACCCCGTCGCTGCCATCGAAACTTACCTCGCCCACGGTCGATGTCGCCTCAACGTCTCCCTTGCTGTCCATCAGTTGGACCTGGACCGGGAGCCCGCCCACTGCCGGAGCTACTTCCAGAGCAAGCTCTTCAAACGAAGAGAGCATTCCCGCCTGGTTCCAGACACCGTCCTGCACCCCGAACGAGATGGTCGTGCTGCCGATTCCCTTGTTGAGTAGAACGGACGATCCGCGGTCCTGGAAGTATTCATCGCTCTTGAGTGCGTTGCCGAGCGCTGTAGCTTCGGACTTGGTGGCAATGCCGGAGTAGATGACCTGGTCCTTAGCTCCAATGACCACGATTTTCCGATATTGATACACGTAAACTACAACGCCAATCGCGACGACCAAAGCCGCCAAAGTTGCGATCCCGACCCAAGCGGCCGTGTACCTCGAACCGAGCTGGCCGCCGCGGGCAGTGTGTTCTTCAATAGCGTCACCCTGCAGCTCCTTTGCGGCCTTCCACGTGCAGATCCACGTACAGATCAAGAACAGGATCTCAAATGCGTCATAGCCCAGCCGGCCCAGCGAGCCCGACGACGTATTCCAATTCCACTTGACCAGGATGCTGAGCGCGGTAGCAATCAACCCGAGGGCGACTGCGAGAACGCCTTTACCGGCTTTCCCCAGCCTGCGGTAATTGACTGCTATGAGAATGGCACCGGCAAGAGGGCAGCAAAAGAATGCGGCTGCTCCTACGGCACCGGAATCATACAACCGGTATTCAGGTCGGCGTGTGATTGCTTCTTGATGCGTGCCCATGAGAGTACACCAATCATAAAGGGTGAGCGGATCCCCGGCCAGTTCGGTGACTCCGAGGAAAAGCGTGAAACCCTTACTCATCCCGATACGAAAGTATGGGCAATACCATCGTCCAATTGCGCGGCCCATTTTGTTCTGGCTGAATGGTGACAGCTTTATGCCGCCGGGTTGAGATGAACAGCCTATACCCTGACGTCAAGAGAAAGGAAGTTTTGGATTCACGAAGGAGACCGCGACATCCGTATAATCCAATACCTGTGAGGCGCAATGACGAAAACGACGAGCTTTCAAATGGACATTCGCCCGCTCTTTACGGAGCGAGACATTCAAGGCATGAGCAAGGCGTTCAACCTGGGAAGTTACGATGACGTTAAAAAGCACGCTGGCGCCATCTACGATCGCATTCGTGGAATCGGCGGCGCCGTAATGCCGCCCCCACCACCAAAAGGAGAAGGTCCTTGGCAGCAATCTCGGATTGAACTATTCGCCAAGTGGATGGCGGACGGGTTCCAACCTTAGTCGGCCCCCAAGCGCCCAGGGCTGCTCCTAGGCTTACAATTTGCGCCCTGGAGCGAGCCGAGGACTGTGACTCGGAAAGGAAGGTGACATGTCGATGTCCCGACCGGCGACCTGTGGATCAATGAATATACGATCGTGTACCTGGGGTGATCGAAGAAACAGCGCGACTTGACGAGTCATACACTCCGATTCCGCTAAAGCATTTAGCTTCTTGTCAAATTGAAGGCTCAAGACGATCAACAAAACAAGGAGCAGTGTTCTGGAGCGCGAGATCAGGAGATCCGTGCGGCACTGGATCAGCATTGGGCGGCGTCCGACGCCAACGATTTTGTAACGGAGCACCTCATCTATCACGAGGACGCGGTGCTGGATTACCCGCAGTCAGGCGAGCGAACCCGCGGTCGAAGCAACATACAGAACCAACGTGCCAGTCAGCCGAGCAAAAAGCGGTTTACTGTCCGACGAATGATTGGTGGCGGTGATCTTTGGATCACCGAATTCACCCTGACATATGACGGCAAGCCGTCCTACACCGTGAGCATCATGGAGTCAGGGGCGACAAGGTTGCGCGGGAAATACAGTACTTTGCGGATCCATTCGTGGCTCCCGCATCGCGCGCTCAATGGGTCGAACGGATGGACACATAATCTCGAGGCACGAGAATTCGCCAACGACAGCACATCTTCCGATGGAGGGACAAGAGATGGATTGGAAACGGTTGGTCCAGTATGCGCTGCTGGGTAGCAGTGATTTGGAACAATATGCCATCCTGCTGGTACGCGTTTCGATCGGGCTGTTCTTCGCCATCTCCGGGGCAAACAAATTGTTTGTCGCCGGCAGCACGCAAACTATGTACGAAACGCTCGTTAAGGCCAAAGTCCCGTTTCCCCGCCTGATGACTTATTTCGTGTCGAGTGTCGAGTTCGTTGGCGGATCCTTGCTGACCGTGGGGTTTCTTTCGAGCCCGGCCAGCATGGCTTTATTGATCGATATGACTGTGGCCACACTCACCAGCGCGCTTTCCACCTCGCCTAAAGGACTTTCGCCTCTTAACTGGCTCGACGATTTCTTCTACCTTCCGGAAGTCCTGTACGTGCTCTTCTTTTTCTGGCTGATCTGCTCTGGTCCGGGAAAGTTCAGTGCCGATTACTGGCTCGCCGGCAGGTTACTGAGCTGATCGATCGACGAAGCAGCTTGTTGCCAGAGTTAGGGCTTTGCGGGCAGCGGCTGCCAGAGCTCAATCTTGTTCCCGTCCGAGTCATAGATCCAGGCAAAGCGACCGTAGGATTCATCCATTCGTTTGGCGTCAATCTTTACTCCCTCTTGTTTTAGGCGGTCGAGCAAAGCATCCATATCGTCCACGATGTAGTTGATCATGAACGGTGCCGGGCTGGGATCGAAATACTTACTGGAGGCGGGAAAAACAGTCCAAACGGTAACGTGTTCCTTTTGCGGGTCGTCGTGTTCGCGCCACGGAAGCATCACGCCTTGGCCTTTGTCAGCGAGTCCAAGATGCTTCGAATACCATTCGCGC